>JAEEGI010007546.1_pt1 | contig 24338 bp, 27 predicted proteins | sample 8958751 | NCBI WGS metagenome assembly JAEEGI01 (sample SAMN16246545, study PRJNA631951) | gut metagenome | biome: gut microbiome; feature: rumen; material: KS-attached | host: Bos | place: Iran: Karaj | collected 2018-10
TTTGACGCTCTTTGGAGGCTTCACGCCTCCAGCCGCAAGGCAAACCTCTGTGGCTCAATTTTTTTTCTAAGTTTTTACATTTTGATTTGGTTGGTAAAAACTATTTTACTATATTTGCCAACGGAAAGGGGATTTAAAAAACTAAAAGAAACCCGAGTACTCGATATAATAAAAGTTAATTTTGATGTAAGGTGCTGGTTCATAATTATTTATGAATAAAGCGCGGAAAATTGTCGTGGACGGAGGTATAGATACCGTCTCATTAGGGATATGAAGATTACACAAGATATACTGGATGATCTTACCGCTAAGGCAAAGGAATCGCCAAGGCTTCGCATGAATCTGGATTTGCGTGACTCTGCAGAGGATACTTCTCAGAGAATGCTGAACGCGATAGAACCAGGTGCGCCATTACCTATTCACAGACATCAGAAGACCTCTGAAACGGTGGTATGCCTGCGAGGCAGATTGGTGGAAGAATTCTTTGAGGAGCAAAGCGGCAAAGCCGAGCGCTATGATGAACGAGAGCGAATTTGCACCGATCGCATAGAACTGTCACCCAACGGCCCTGTTATGGCTCTCAATATCCCCGCTGGCCAGTGGCACACTGTTCAGGCATTAGAATCAGGCACGGTGATTCTGGAAATGAAGAATGGGAAGTATGAACCCTTGGGTGAGGAGGATATGCTGAAGTTGTAAGATGGCTGATGGCTGAAAGATAATGGATCTACTTTAATGGTTCACGATTTGAAGATGGAGAAAAATCAATTAATACCTATAGAAGATAAGGGTGAAATAGTGCTATACCAACCGGATGATAATGTGCGTCTGGAGGTAAGGCTACAAGATGATACCGTGTGGCTGACTCAGCAGCAGATGACTGAACTGTTTAAGACTACCAAACAGAATGTAAGTCTGCATATCAACAATATTTTCCGAGAGGGCGAGTTGACAAAGAATTCAGTTGTCAAGGAATCCTTGACTACTGCTGGAGACGGAAAGAATTATCGTACGAGATACTATAATCTCGACGTTATAATATCTGTTGGATACAGAGTTAAAAGTCCTGTTGGAACTCGATTCCGTCAATGGGCATTGGCTGTTTTGAAAGATTATTTGCTTCGGGGATACGCTGTCCATCAGCAGGTAATGGCTTTACAACAGATAAATCTGCGTATTGATGCTCAGAACGACAGAATAACACGGATTGAGGGGACGCTAGATCAGCAACAACAGCAGTTGGATTTTGTGGTTCGTGCTAATGAGAAGCCTGAAGAACTGTTGATACCTACGGGTTGCGTTTGGGATGCGTATATATTTGTGTGTGACTTGATAAGGAGTGCTGAGAAGAGAATCATCTTGGTAGATAATTTTGTGGATGAGCGTGTGCTGATAATGTTAGACAAACGAAACAAGGGCGTCTCAGCAGAAGTACATACTCGCTATTACGAGCAGACGAAATTGGATTTTGATAAGCACAACCAACAATATGAGCCTATCAGCTATGTACAATTGCCACATGCAGTACATGACCGCTACTTGATAGTTGACGATGATGTGTGGCTGTTGGGTACTTCGGTGAAGGACATGGGAAGGAGCTTGTGCACAATCATTAAAGTAGGATTTACTCCCGAAACTGTGATGACGATGATAAAATAGGGGTCATGATTCATGGTTAAGGGTCACATACGGTTCATGGTTCAAGGTTCAGGATTCATGGTTAAATTAATTATATGGCATACAAGAAGGAATATAGCAAAGTAGGGAAGAAGTATACCACTGAAAAGAAACCTGCATTTAAACCTAAGCGTGGAGCTTTATCTAAGCTGATGACGGAGGAGGAGAAGCAGAATGCGGGGATTCATGAACTATCGTATGATTTTGGTTGTAGGATTACAAGGCTGTTTCAATATCTGACTGAGGATTCTGAGTGTAAAGAGTATGTCATATCGAAGCAGATATACAGAAGTGGAACATCTGTTGGGGCAAATGTAAGGGAGAGTAAGCACGCTCAAAGTGATGCAGATTTCCTAAGCAAGATGTCAATAGCTTATAAAGAGGCGGATGAGACGGACTATTGGATGAACCTTTTGCATGATAATGGCTACTTGAACGATGATCAATTTCAATCTTTAGCGCATGATTGCGATAGGATTTTGAAGGTTTTGACTTCAATCGTGAAAACGCTTAACCAAAAAGTAAAGAGTAAATGATGCAACCTTGCACCGTGAACCATTAATCGTGAACCGTATTTGTTATGACGCAAGATGAACGTTGGATGACAAGATATAAGGAGGTGATTGGTTTCATTGAGACTAATCATAGGAATCCGTCGAAGTATGTGGCAGAGGATAGAGATATGTTGAATTGGCTGAAGGCGAATAGGAAGGCTCTTAATGCGGGGAAGATGAAGGCTGAACGAGTGGAGAAGTTTAAAGAGCTTCTTGCCTTGACGGAACAGTATAGGAGGAAGAATCAGTGGGAGTAGGGACCCCCTCAGTCCCCCTGTTTAGGGGGAGGATGGTGTGAGAGGGAAGAGGGCTCAAACGAAGGCTGAGGGCTGAGGGCTGAAGGGTTAATAAAAAAAACACAAAAACCCTTTTTGAAAGTTTAGCACTTTGTGCTTATGTTCTGCTGACGTTATGCATCTGGTCGGAAGTTAACTTCCACCATCTGCCTAACTTCAGCAGAACTTGTCCTTACGGATATTCAAACTTTCAAAAAGAAAAACCTCGAAAGCCGAACCGAGGGAGCAGTGAGTACAAAGCCAAACTTGTTTGAGCTATGCCGAATCGCGTCCGAGGTAGATAACTATCAAGCAAGCTTTGATGGCACTTACTGCTTCAAAAATTGAAAATCTTGGGAATTTTTCATTGAAAATCTTGGGAATTTTTGTATCTTTGCCGCAAAAATCGAGATTTATGTATTATCAAAGACTTATAGAAGATGCAATTGCACTGAAACTGAAGTCATCTGGAGCAGTGCTTGTGGCAGGACCAAAATTCTGCGGAAAGACAACCACGTGTATGTTATATCAGAATAGTTTCGTGAAACTAAACACGAAGCAGGCTATTGCTATGGCGAGAATGAATCCAAGAGCCGTGCTCAATGGAGATAAGCCAAGACTGATAGACGAATGGCAGAAAGCGCCAGATATTTGGAACCAAGTAAAAGACGATCTGGATTTTGAATACCAGTTCGGAAAATACATTCTTACAGGTAGCAGTACGCCTGCGGACAAGACTGAGATTCATCATACTGGTGCAGGCAGAATAACTCCACTTACGATGCGTCCGATGACGCTGTGGGAGTCAAAAGAGTCGAAAGGTACAGTATCGCTGAAGGACTTGTTTGAAGGAGGTAAGAATTTTCCATGGGACATGAATGCAGACTTTACATTGGATGATGTTGCATTCTTGCTATGCAGAGGTGGCTGGCCTATTTCGGTGCTGGCTCCACGAGATATAGCCATCGAGATAACAAAGAACTATTATAACGGACTGTTTGTCTTCGAGGACAGTGAGAACGAACGATTCCGGAATAAGAAACCAGAGGTTCTTAGGATGATATTGAGAAGTTATGCCCGAAACATTTCCAGCGAGGCTGCTGTTTCGACCATCATTTCTGACATTCGTCAAAGTAATGAGCGTACGATGGACTCAAAGACTTACGATGATTATATGGATGCCCTGAAAGATTTGTACATCATTGAGGATATGGATGCATGGAATCCAAACATCAGATCAAAGACATCGATTAGAAGTACGCCGACCAGACATTTCGTTGATACGTCGATAGCCTGTCGCAGTCTTGGTGTGAGTCCGGGAGACTTGATGAAGGACTTGAACAGCTTTGGACTATTCTACGAAGACTTCGCCGTAAGAGATTTGAGAGTCTATGCCGACTGTCTGGGTGGAACCTTGAAACACTATCGCGATAATGCAGGATTGGAGTGTGATGCCGTGGTACATCTGGAAGATGGCAGATGGGGTGGCATAGAAATTAAGCTTGGTGGTGACGATCTGATAGACGAAGGGGCAGAATCGTTGAAGACTCTACGAAATAAGATTATTGAAAAGAGTGATGAGAAAGCGCCATCATTCCTATTAGTATTGACAGCTGTGGGTGGAGCCTACAAACGAGATGATGGAGTATATGTTGCTCCAATCAATCTGCTGAAACCGTAAATATCACGACTGGCAAATTTCTTTAGTGATTAATAAGTGAAACCGAAGGGGGGGGAATGTTTATTCTCCCCTGATTCATTGTTTCATTCAACAATCTTAGGTTCTATTTCCTTAAAACGATCTCCAATATATACGTTGAAATAGATATGCTCTGTACCCACTATTATCATTACTAATAGAGGTACGCTCAACTGTGCTGAAGTAAAACTCTTAATAATAGAGGCATAATCGGTCTGTGACGGGTGTGGATTCTGCTCTGGATGTGTATGCCATTCTCCTATATAGAATCGAGTTTGCCCAGATAGTTCATAATCTTGTTTGATAAACTCATTTCCTCGTGTAGCATCCAGTTTACATCCATAGTGACCATTTTTGATAACACATGGCGGAGAAACTTTGCTGATTCTGAACTTATTTTCTCCTATCTGTGAACCTGTCACCACTCCACACAGTTCATTCCCATCATGTTGTGCATATCCTACCAGAGCATTTAAGGCATTTTGCTTGATTTCAAAACAGCACTCATTCACACTCACACATCTATTTCTTGTCGCATGTGTTTTGAATAATTTGTTGATACAAGCCCAATGCCTTTTTCTGCTGCAATATCTATGTTTCCTACCCATCTGTAACATTTTGATTTTGTCGGACTATCCATTAGTTGGTCTATAATAGGAAAGACGGACGAAAGAAAAAAGGTCACGTCATTGCCCGAATAGATGGCATATTTGCCATTACACCCAGCATCTCTTTTTATCAGTTTCTCTGCATCTTTATACTCCTCTGGAGATATCAAGCAATAATTTTCGAATCCATTGAAAGATGATTTAGTAAGCCTCTCTAATGATTCTTTGTCTTCTGGATTAACATATAACATAATGCCTGAGATTCCATATGGTTCAAACCACAGTATGAAAGCTGGTCTGTTTACCTCCCCCTTCATCATCTTTTGCAAAAGCCATCTTTCCGACATGATGTCACCCGTACATATAAAAATGGCATCAGCATTGTTTATCTCTTCAGTATCCAATTCCTGCAACATCTTTTTCACTTCCAACACTTCCCTGTCAGGTCTGTATTCTTTCAAATACCCAGACACTGCCGAAACCTTGTACTGGTGCTGATGTTCAAAACCTAATAAATGCCTGCCAATATTGTCCAGGTTTAGCTTGTCTTTATCTACAAGAGTAAATTGAGCATTGTTATAACCGTTTAGGTAATAACAGAGATTACTACCCACGCTACCCAATCCTGCTATTATGAATTTTCTATGCTCCATCATTACACCAGCTGTTCGTTCTGCAATTCGACTGTCAGAGAAGACGGATACTAATAGTCTTGATAGTTTTTTTATTCGACCTTCATATTCTGTAAGTGCAACATATGGCATTATTACTCCATTTCTGAAGCCGCTTCTATTACACTTTAGTTGTACAATGTGTACACCACCAGTAAAATTGTCTGTTCCTATTGGGAATAATACATATCCCCCTCCGTGCTTATTTACATATTTTTTGAGTTTGTTTTTGTCTTCTTCATCTTTAAGACTTTGTACCAAGCTTCGTCCAGTTAGCGTGAAGGGCGGTTCCACAGACTTCTCAAACGATGACAGAAATAGTGCGTCAAATTCTTTTGTCTTATGTAAATCAGAGATGTAATCCAGTACTCCCGACTCTTCTGTGGAAGCTACAATAAATTCGATGTGTTGCTTACCGTTTTTGCCATCTTTCATCACATAGGCAATACCCTTCAGCTCACAGGTATGTTCTGGTATGTTTCCTATCAGAGTCCAAAAGTTATCGACGTCGTCTTCTCCATCATATTCCTCTGCCCAATAAGAGACAGGTTCCCGTGCGTACTCATCTGTATTGTCCCGACTTGTATAATGTTTAATCCAATGTTTTGTCTTATCAAGATTATCTCTTATCAGTCCATAAATATTATCTGCATCATAGTCTATCCCGTCTTCATAAAGGCAAAGCTTTCGAGTATCCGATGAAATATGCGGCAAGTACTTAAATCTATCATCTGGCAAGATTATCGCAGGCATATCGAATGGAAAGCTATTGGTAAAAACCATATAGACATCTAAGAACTCAGCCTTTCCACTGACTTCTACAGGCAAATTTATACGCCATATTTTATTGGGGAGCTGTCTCTGCCCTCCATGGATTGGGATTCGATCAACTTCCTTGATGTCATATTCCTTCTTTAACTTTGCCAGACTTTCATCTATAGCAGCTTTGACTTCTTCAGGCATATTGACTATTATATCTCATTTTTCCAGAAAACTCCTTTTTTGATGCATCTTCATCTTCGTCTTTTGCAGTTGAGCAGCTAAATCTGTCTCCGAAGTGAGCTTGCCATCTGATACAAGCATCATGAGGATTCTTACTCTCGATAGCCTTTTCGGCATCTTCTTTGAATGATTTTAATTCTTTCAAGAAGGTATCTTTCCTGTTTTTTGTGTAGTTGTCAAATAAGTCTTCACCAGGTGCAACTGGTCGCCAGCAATGAAAATGTCCCTCCTTACTGAGATCATCATACATATTTTTCAATATGTCTCGCATGGCGATATCATAACGGTTCTCATCATTCCATTGATAATATTTAGAAGTAAGCATCGACATGATACAACCACTTGGCATCTTAATTCCCTCACTTCGCTTGTACTCGCACCATGCTTTCATGAAACGTACAAGTTCTCTGAATTTTGTCTTGCTTTTACATTCGCCACTAAACCAATCAATCATTTCATCAGGATTAGATTCATGCCATGGCTCAGCCTTATGCGCAAGCATCGTCTTGTCCTCTTCCGTATGTAAAAAGTAAATGGCAAGATCTATATGATGACCATCTGCATATTGTACCCTTACACATGGCTTTAAGTCTTCTGCTCCATTGTCAGTATGATTCTTTACTGCCTCATATACTTCCTGATGATACCATTCAATGGACTTTCGGTCATTGATGTCATCACTCTCAAAGTAAACCCCATCATCAAGGTCGTATGCACCTAAGCCATTTTCATCCTTAATAGGATTAAGTAGCGTACGCATAGCATATGATCCCTGCCAAAAGAAAGTCGGTTGGATATAATCGCTATGATTATCTTTGAAATACTTCTTGATTTTGTCTCTCAAAGCATCTCGATTCGTTTTAAGTGTCTTCCGCCGCGTTGATGTTGCCTTTATCACATCATGAAACGCCTTAAATTGTTCGTGATTATTTGCCATAAATTAATAATTTTGTGGATTTAATGTTTTCGTTGTTATAAAATAATGCTCTATCTCTGGACGCATTTTCTCGTTCATTGCTGTATTGTCGGCAATCTTCACCAGAAGTTTCATAGATTCCTCGCTTGCATTATCCATATCAATGATTTCATCTTGTTCTGGTGACAAAGGTGTATTTTCTATTCTGTGGAATTCGAAGGGAAATGTCAAACAACCTTTCAATTTTGACAGGAAAACCATTGTTGATTTCGACTGGCCTATCGAATAAGCGTCAAAAAGCGTATTCGTCCAATCACAAAAAGCCCTGTTTAGCTTATGATGTCTCTCTCCTTTCGATTTTTGGCAACTGCTTATAGAAAGAATTTCGAGACCGTCGAAACGACTATCTTGAGAAAACTTATACAAGTATTCTGTCAGGGCAACCAATATGGGATTATTTGCCCATAGGCCTCCATCAACAAACTGATCGCCTTCAATTTCCATAACAGGTAAGTATGTTGGAGCCGCAGAAGTGGCTAATGCAACATCAACATAACTTTTTCGATCATCCTCTGTAAAATTATCATAATCCTTTTTGAAAACTCTAGGATTAGCAGTCAATGTGTTATAGGCAGGAATACATAGGAAATTATTGCTATCAGCTATTGTCTTGTCCTTAAACACGCCTTCAAGAGCTGAACGCAGTGGATCTGCAGAATATTTGCCGCCAAATGCTGTCTGTTTTATACGCAGATATGCACGACCGCCAAGTTTGTGTTTTGTGTTTTCACTGAAAATAACGGGGCCATGCACCTGATAAAATTTCACCACATCGCTCATGGGTATTTTAAGTGAAGCCGCAAGCGCGATAATACCTCCTGTAGATGTGCCACAGAGCATATCGAAACAGTCAGAGATACAACAATCAAAAACCTGCTCGAACTTAGCAAGAAGTTCTGCAGAATATAGTCCCTTTATACCACCGCCATCAATACATAATACTTTAAATGGTTTATTCATATTGTAGGATTTTTATTATTCTAGCTCTATCCACCGAAACACAAATAGTATGCCAAATTATTGTGAAATGACATTCTGTCAGTTCTACACCCCCTATACATTGTTGTATTACCTGCTTTTCTGTAAGATATATTATCGGATGATTAAAATAAATGTTTTATGGGTTCTTATATTTTGAGAGAACAGCTCCGTTCCTAATCAGGTGATATAGATGAAGAAAAAGGCAAATAGGTAATGCTACAAGGCCGATGGCCATAGAGACAGCCAGCTTGATTAGCATGAAGATTAGCATTGTCAGGCAACCGCCGATGCAGATCATGTTGTTCATGAAACCGGATAGTACGGACAGACCACAGAAGAGGGCTGCCATACCGTAGCCGTCAAAGATACGTCCGTCGGGTACATTGTCGAATACCAAATTAAACCTGTACCCGATGATGAAGAGCACCGTGTAAATCACAAGACGCATGAAGGAAGAGCGGAAAGCCCTTGCCTCGTCGTAGCCGCTGAATACCAGGGAAAGCATGCTCCCCTTCTTCATGAAAACCGTCATGTTTGTTGTCATCATAGTCGTAAATCTTTAAATGATAATTGATAAACCTTAACTGAGCCTAGAATTATTGAAAAGCACCTATCACTGGGGCCAGGCCCGGTGATAGGTTCCGCTAGCCACCTCCTCTCACCCACCGCCTATGAAGGGAAAGCTGACTATGTGTTCCACTTGGCAGGAAATGCGAGTCCTTATTTTATCAATTCGGATCCCGTGGGTATCATGAAGTGCAATCTGCTGGGCACGATAAATGTGCTGGAGTATGCTCGCGATTGTCAGACGAAGAAGGTGATCTTTGCCTCCACGCGTGAAGTCTATGGCAAGAATGAGGAGGCTGAGCTATTGGATGAACAGGCCTTGGGTACGCTTGATCCTCTGGATGATAGGTCGTGCTATCCTGAGAGCAAACGGGCCGCAGAGACGTTACTGAAGAGCTATTATCTACAATATGGCGTGAACTTTAATACTATTCGTATGGCCCATTCGTATGGTCCGACGATGAAGTTGGAGAATGACGGAAGGGTGATGGCCGACCTGATGGGCGATGTGGTGGCTGGCAGGGATATTGTGTTGAAAAGTAGTGGTGAGGCCATTCGCGCGTTCCTTTATGTCACTGATGCTGTCGTGGGTATGTTTACGGTTCTCTTTCATGGAGAGCCTGCAAAAGCCTACAATCTGGCTAATGAGACGGAGCCAGTCAGTATTAAAGATCTTGCCCACATGTTGGCAGCGTTGAGAGCGGATAAGAACATTCAGGTGGTAATATCAGAAGGTGGCCAGAAAGGCTATTGCGCCTTTCGTCGCACCGCCCTTGACACCTCAACCCTAGAACAATTAGGCTGGTCCCCCCAGTTCTCCCTCCACGAAGCCCTCCCCCGCCTCCTCACCTATCACCGTGCCAAACCCCACTGATAGGTTCCGCCCCGTCGCCATCGCACCTATCACCGTGCCAGGCCCCAGCGATAGGTTCTGCCTCGTCACCGTCTCACCTATCACCGGGTCAGGCCCCAGCGATAGGTTCCGCTAGCCAGCTCGGTTCTTACTCCACCGGCCAACTCCGCTCTGCGCTTTGGCTCCTGACTACGGTCCATTATCTATCTAAAAGCAGGGTAGGCCGCCTCCTCTTCAAAACCGCCCTCCGCTTCCGCCGCCTCCTCCAAAGGCTCGTCCAAACCTATCACCGGGCCAGGCCCCACTGATAGGTTTCTCGACCCAAACGGGGTCAAATACCTTAGCGTAGGTGTTCATTCCTACGTATCTCGAGGTGACATTCATGTCTTTGTTGCCACAAAAGGATATGAGGATGCGGCAGAGGGTATGGGCTCGCGCTTTAATAGTCAGGTGCTGGGTACGTTTGGCAAGTATGGCGTGTTTTCGTTCAACGGCAATAAAATGATTACTACCTCTGGCGGTGGAGCCCTTATCTGCAGCAATGAGGAGGATGCGAATGAGATTATGTGGTATGCCACTCAGGCCCGCGATGCATATCCCTACTACCAGCATTCTGCCATCGGTTACAACTACCGCATGAGTAATGTACTCACCATAAGCATGTGCAGACTCTGTATGAGGATCTGTTAAAGGACGTGAAGGGTGTGCATATCCATAAACAGCCCGCAGATGCTCGCTATGATGCCAACTTCTGGCTGTGTGCTGCTACGCTCGATCCCGAGGTGCGCATCCAAGGACAGGAGAATGCCTATAAGGAAGTGGTCAAGACGGCTGTGGGCGGTGCGGCAGGCGTGATACATCAGGTGGGCAGTGCTACTACCGGCTGCCAGCCCAATGAGAATGTGGAGGCACTGCGCGTCTTTATGCTAAGCAAGAAGATTGAGGCTCGCCCCACATGGAAGCCCATGCACAAGCAGCCCGTGTATGCCGCTGCTCCAGTCTATACCAACGGTATACCTATCACCGGGCCAGGCCCCAATGATAGGTTCCTCCCCGCCGGCCACTACGTGACAGATGATGATGTGAACTATCGCACCTATCACCGGGCCAGGCCCCACTGATAGGTTCCGCCTCCTCGCCGTCTCACCTATCACCGGGGCCAGGCCCCACTGATAGGTTCCTCCTCGCCATCTCCGCTCATCCACTGCTAGCCAGCGTAGGTTCATCCACCACCTCGTCGCCGTCGCTCACCCCTAAGGTGTGGACACTTATCACCGGCGCCACCTGTCACTAGGGCCCACCACCTATCACCGGGCCAGGCCCCAGTGATAGGTTTTTGATGTCAACAACGCTGAAAGTCAACCTTCGGGCTGGCTTTCTGTCGTTTTAATAGGTCATGTTATTATCTAAAGTACGTGGCAAACCTATCACTGGTGCCAGGCCCCACTGATAGGTTTCGCTACCCCTACGGGGTCAAATACTTTAGCGTAGGTGCTTGCTCCTACGTATCTTAGACAATTTTTCAGAAAATGTTTGGCAGTTATGAAAGTTTTTCATATTTTTGTAGCCAGAAAAGGATATCGATTTCAAATATCATCCTGAGTATAATGTTTTTATGGCTTATGTTTGTAACTCGCTGACAATAAGTAAATTTATGCTCGTCCGAGGAAAATAACTATGCCCACACCTATCGCCAAGGCCACCTATCACTGGGGCCAGGCCCCACTGATAGGTTTCAGGGAGCGAGTGGTCATCATCTATGGTTCTGACGATATGATGGAGATAAAATACCTTTTGGAGTATCGCAAGGAAGGGATGATGGGAGGTGACAATATTCCACGCCGTCCACCGTTATGGGAGTGCGTCTGTGGGTGCAGACGTTTCAGAAAGGTGAATAGAGATGGCACGGACGCTCCAGTGAAAGTGAAGATGCTGAAGAATGTCCGTAAGGCACCGGCTACACGCATCAATTGGGAGTCGAACATGGCTATCGATGCTGTGGGCAAGAATGAGGGAAGCAAGACTCATCATTACAGGGTGGAGGTAAGGACGGAACTTGGTGAGAAGGAAATCGTGAGCGTAACAGCTGTTGATGAGCAGGATGCAGAGGATATGGCTCTTTCACTGGTTATGAAGGGTGCTGTCGGGCTGAAAGGTAGGGCATGCACGTATAATGTTGTTGTGGAGGAGGAGTAACCTATCACCGGGCCAGGCCCCAATGATAGGTTTTAAGGAGAGATCCAAAGAAGCGAAGGATTTGAAGGATGGGTATGTAGAATGATTGAATAAACTTATTGTTAGGATTGAAGGTTTGATGCTGGCGTCGTGTTTTTGTTTGTTATATAGTGTACGGAAGATATGCAAATTGATAAAATAATAACTGAATACGTATTATCCAAAGATAGCGATTATGCCATAATGATAGATGGCGAATGGGGTGCTGGAAAATCATGGTATTGGGATAATGTGCTTACTAAGATAATTAATTCAATACCGACAAAGGACAATACCGAAGGAAAGCTATCAATGTATAAAGTTGCAAAGATTTCATTGTTCGGTATTAGCTCAGTTGACGATTTGCGAATAAAGATATTCGAGGAGACAAGTGCCTTCTTTGCTAACAAGTATGTTAAAACCGGTGCGAAACTGACTGGTATGGTTCTGAATAAGGTTGCTGGCTTCTTCAATGTTAGCGAGGCCAAAGCTGAAGATGTATCAGATTTGTTGAGCGAATTCTCAGTAAATCTGGAGCACTATGTTTTATGTTTCGATGATCTTGAACGTATTAAGACAGAATTGCTGATAGAATTGCTGGGTTATATCAATACATTGGTTGAGCATGACAAAGTTAAGGTGGTTTTCATTTGCAATGAGAATGAACTGAAGGACGTTGATTATCATAAATACAAAGAGAAGATAGTTCGCTTTACACATACCATTAAAGCAGATATTTCAAAGATGGTTGAGGAATTTGTGAAAGGAAGATGTGAAGGTTATTACAAATATTTAAGTGGAAGAAAAGATTACATTGCATCTGTTTATCAGAGAGGAAATTGCAGTAACCTTCGTACTCTGAAGTATAATCTTGATATCTATGAACGTATCTATGATATAATAGTGAAAACAATTCAACCTGACAATGAACAACATGTGAATGCAATAGCAGACTATATGTTGCTACTCAGTATGGTGTATTCTATCGAGTATCGAAGGGATAATGATGAAGCTAAACTGAAGAGCCTATCAGAGATCAATAGACAATGGAGCTACCAGATAGATACCCTGGACAGCCTGAGTAGACAATCGGGGAGTAACGAGAATAAACAAAAATCTCAGGATGAAATAAGTGAAGCAGAAAAGATAGTTGACTATCAGCGTCACATTAAGAAATGCTATTTTGCTAATAGCTATATTTATGGCAGTAGCATGCCGATGATTGAGTATCTGCTGACAGGATATTGTGACGAAGACACAATGAAAGCTAACATACTGAGAATTGAAGTCGAAGCTAAACGATATGAAACTTCTGAGGAGAAACGATTATACCAGGAATTAACTCAGTTCTGGGATACCGATGACGATGTAATGCAGGAAGCGGTTAAACGGACGATGGAGAAAGTTAATGAAGGTAGTTTCTTGCTACAGGACTATCCTTTATTCTTCCTTGCTTTACAACGCCTACAAAACTTTGGCTTTATAGACTTGAAGATGCCTATCTCTGAGTTGCAAGAGTTTTTCGAAGCTGCGATTTCAAAGTTTGAAAACGTTCCGTTTGTTGATGGGCTTGATGCATATTACTATCAAAATAATGGTGAGAGTACACCGGAATTTGAGGCCTTGGTCAACAAAGTGACAGATATTAATGCTCATAATAATCAAAAGCATCTTGCTGCAGAATTTGAGATTGTAGTTAAAGACATAAACTCTTCGGTGAACCTGAAGAAATTCCAATTTGTCCTTACTAGTTTGTTTGAAAATATTGGGACTGAACAGTTTTTTGAATTGTTTATATCATACCATAATTGCCGCAAGCGTGATTATTGGAACTTTTTCGATGAAAGATATAATAGTAGGGACTGTTTTGATTTAGATAGAGACTTTATTGATGGTTTACTAGATAGGCTGAATAAATACCTTTCTGATCCATCGATAGAGATTTCTGGCACTCGAAAGTATTGCTCAAAAATACAGGAGCTGTTGAATAAAAAGGTACATCAGTTTGGAGGGCATTTAGAATGACACAAGATGAACGCTGGCAGGCAAGATACAATGAGGTAAAGACCTTCATAGAACGCGAGCATCGTAATCCGTCAAAATATGAACCAGAAGAATTATTGATGGTTCACTTCATTAAGAGGGGACGAAAGTTGATAAACGCAGGGCAGATGAAAGAGGAACGACTGAAGAAGTTTAACCTGAATAATTCATAGAGGTCTTCCCATCTCTGAGTTATACCTGTTTTTCTTATATCAGTAGCTTCACACGAAAACTCTGTACCGAATTACGATGTGTTATTATAAGATTTTCTGAATTCAGCATAGCATTTCCGTTTCATTTAGTGCCGATTCATGGTGTATGGGTACAAAAGATTCTGTCCTTGTTCAAGGACGACTCCGTATAGCATGATTGTAGTGTTGCAGTCTGGCTATGCTGCCATTCTTATGAGTGCCGTCTCCAGCTCTTGCCGATGCCGATGGTGAGGCGAGAAACTAATCTTGATATATGTCTTCTTCTCCACGATATAGACAGCACTGAGCATGATGCGCTTGATAAGGCTGTCCATCGTAAAGTGTTCCATTTCCGTTCCCTTGAACACAGTGTGCTTTATTCTGTGTGCCAGGACAAATGCCGCTGCATAGAGGAACAGGCGGAAATAGTTTGCACGAAAGGAACTACACGACATGCGGTCAGCCTTGAAATACTTCAGGTCCTTTATCCACAACTCCATCTCGCCACGTCCGCAATAGCGCCTGTAGACGGTCTCGGGTGAGTTGTTCCTGTTCTTGGTCACCACAAAGCGTATGTTGGTCCCTTCCGCACTGACCTCTATCTTTGCTATGACGCGCTGCGCATACTTCCATGACTGGGCCTTATACTCCAGTTTGTAGTACCTCCTGATGACGATGCGCTCATGTCTGACATCGGGATATTTCAGCCTTTTGAGGGTCTCATACCTATCGTCCTCCACCTTCTGGGCTTTCAGGTAGTCGTTCTCTGCACGTCGTTTCTGCTTGTCAACCATCGAGAGCAGCTGTGCTCCATATGTGTTGGCATTGGTGTCGTCGGCATCGACGATAATCTTTTTCGGGGCCTTGTCAAATGACGATATGTATTCATCGAGGAACAGTTTCCCTATGCGGTAGAGTGTCTTGCTGCCTATGTTGTTCTCCAGGCGGGTCATCGTGGGCTGTGACGAAAGATCGGCATCAGAAGGCTTGCGCCCGCAGGACATCTTCAGTGCGCTGTCGCTGCGAAGGCGGTTACAGTCGTTGGCATCCTCATAGCCGCAGAGTATCTGACCAATACGCTGGCTGACCATTTCCATGTAAGTGTGGTGGATGAACTCCTTCTTCCTGTCATCGGGGATAAGGCAGCCAATCTTCCATGCCAGGGAGTTGCGCATATTGCCAACAAGCAGTAAGCCGCCATTGGAGGATATGTCCGGAGAGTCGAAATCAACACGGATTTTCTTGTCGGATACAATTTCTGGAAGAGAAAAAAGCGTTTTCTCTTGGTAGTCTGAGTTTTTTGAAGTACCTTTGCACATAAGAAGCGTTATTATTACCTTGTAAATGAAGCACTTAAAGGTACTAATTTTTGCCGACATGGCAAAGAAAAACGCTTCTTTTTTTGTGCCTTTATGAATTATTCAGGCTAGATGCAGTGAAAGTAAGATAGACGACTTGCCACTCTCAGACCAAGAGAAAAAAGAGCAGAAGCACCAGATGAAGCAAAGCGCGGATGCATATAATCATGGAATAAAAGCTGGGTTGAGAATGGTGGGGAAGTTGGCATAGTAATGCTAAGCGGTTACCACAGATCAGGATCTAATGAGTGAAGGAGATGAAGATTCGTAAACTGAAATATAAGAACGATAAGATATTGGGCGATTTGGAACTGGATTTTGTGAATCCTGCAACGAATCAGCCTTATAGCACCGTGGTTTTAGTAGGTGAGAACGGAACTGGCAAAACGACCATCCTAAAAACTATCAGCGACTATATCAATGTCATTACTCTCCGTCCGTTTGACTATATTGAATATGAGGCTGATGGGAAAGTGTATCGCATAGAGCCTCTGATGGATGGAAATCCGACATTTCACACAAGAATAGACATAGCTACTGGTACAAAAGAAGTGGTGAGAAGGGATGGAGGTAATGACCCTGTTGCAATGCGAGCTGACAAAAAGGATATGCGTCACTATCCTTGTGTATTCTCAAAGGCTCGCGCTGACTTTAAGACTGATAAGATAAACAGCGTGTCAACAAAATCACTTGACACAGAAATACATGCTGACGATAAGGAGGATAATTATACATCGCTGAAGCAACTGATAGTTGACATAGACAATCAAGACAATGCAGAATATACCCAGCGAAATAAAGTGGCAAGGTTGGATTATGCTCAGTTCTTGCCAACCTCGAAGATGTATAGATTCTCGAATGCTTTTAATACTTTCTTTGGCGATATAAGTTTTGATAGGATTGAGGACATTAACAACGAGAAGGTAATACTCTTCAAGAAGAACAATAAGGATGTACCGATTGATGGGTTGAGTACTGGCGAGAAGCAGATCGTGTTTCGTGGTGCATATCTGCTGAAGAATAGCGGCAAGATGGAAAATGGTGTGGCTTTTATTGATGAACCAGAATTAAGCATGCACCCATTGTGGCAGAGAAAGGTTTTGGAGTATTTTCGAAACCTGTTCACGTATACATCTACAAGGAACCAGGATGTACAGCTGTTTTTTGCCAGCCATTCTGAGTATGTGGTGGCTTCTGCACTTGAACATCAGAACGATGTTGTGGTTATAGTGCTGACGGAAAACGGGGGTGTTATCTCTCCAAGAAAGATAACTACGCCTATTGTACTACCAACTATAATTGCTTCGGAGGTGAACTACGCTGCATTTGGAGTGCCTACTGTTGATTATCATATTGCGTTATATGGGGCTATTCAGTCGAAATATAACAAGCAGAAGATAGCTGACTGCGATAGTTTTATAGAGAGTTGTACACCGTTTTATGACTCTACGCGACACGAGAGAATAACGACCAACCCAAATAGTGGACGGCAATATAAGACTCTGCCTACGAAGGTGAGGAATCATATAGACCATCCAAGTACTGCAGCGGCATTTACTCCAGCAGAGATGGAGGAATCTATCAAGCTGATGAGAGAGATTTTGATACATGTGCCTTAGAGCTTAGGAGACAGGGTATGACGCAGGATGAGAGATGGCTGGCAAAGTATAATGAAGTCAAGGATTTTATAGAGCGTGAGCACCGGAATCCGTCGAAATACGTTGACTCAGAACGTGGCCTAAGAAATTGGGTCAAGCAGCAAAAGAAGCTCTTGAACGCTGGTGCGCTGGAAGGTCAACGCCTAAAGATGTTCAATGAGCTTCTTGCGTTAGGGGAGAAGTATAAGAGGGTGAATCAGTGGAAATAGCAAGTTAGATTATGGTAGATAAGCAATTATTATACGTTACTACTCTTATTACGACAAAGATCTTGAATCACAATTATAGTGCGTCAGGATTCTTTTTCCAGCAGAATTTGCCAGAGGGTGAGGAAGATGTTATGAGCAATTATTGGCTTGTGACTAATAGACATGCCATTTATGCAAAGGATGATTTCCATCATAAAAAGTATTTGGTAGATAGCCTTACATTTAGGGTAAGGGTTGAAGAAAAGGCCACCGGTACACTAAAATGGATAGAGGTTACCATGACAAAAAATGATCTTCGACAAAAAGCTAAAGTGCTGTCAGACTATGGAATTGATGTGGCTGTGATTGATGTTCATGAAAAAGTTAGAGAAGCAATTGAACGCGTCAAAGATATTAAAGTTACAATCTCTCCTATATACGAATCCGACTTAGCAGATAAATCGAATTTCCCCATAGAAGTATGTGATGACGTGATGGTTGTTGGTTACCCTGGTGGTTATTATGATGTTGAGAATCTATACCCAATCGTAAAAAAAGGAACCATTGCATCGATGTGGGGCGCAAATTTCAGAGGAACAAAGGGGTTTGCAATTGATGCCAAGCTTTTCCCAGGTTCATCGGGGAGCCTTGTGATAACGAAACCCAGAAGGGAAGATTTGGAAGATGGTAAATATATAACTTGGAAGAAGGAAAAGATCTTCTATTGTTTGGGAATCTTTTCTGGCGAGCCACTATTCAATGGCGTCACTTTTGACTTAGGGCAAGTATGGTACTATTCATTGATACCAGATACAATCAATAATGGAGTGACACCAGTTGATGAGTATACAATTTAATCGATACGTGAATATGAGAAATGCAACTTATATAATGGCCATTGGGGTAGCATGCCTGATGGCCTTTTTGGGCTAAAAATGAGGTGCCATTTATGGTAAAATATAGAGTTTAGTGGCATGATATCTATAGGCAGGTAAACAAAATAAGATTAATATATGATTAATTACAGAATATGCCGTTACCTTTGAATACAAACTTGCCTCTAAGGCTTATAGGTATTCAGTTGTTTGCTGAGACCGCAATTCATATAAGGAAGTCGCTGACTCCTGGCTGGTATCCTTTTGTTCATACAAAAGAAGATATTGGAACAGATAAAAAGAAGTTGCCTTTTGCGAGTGAAGATGTTTGCCCTCAAGGCTTCTATAATGTTGAAGAGGGACTACCGCGTATTACGATTACAGCCATAGCTGGAAAAAACGGTAGTGGAAAATCTACGATTCTTGATATTTTATACCGAATACTGAATAACTTCGCGGCATCATTATTTACAAAGAACTTCGGTGAAGCCTGTGAAGAAGTGCAGTTGACAAGAGGATTGTTCGCACGGCTATATTTTGAACAGGATGGAGTTAATCGTTTTATCGATGTGGCTGATGATCGGGTATCTTATTACGAATATGATGCTTCTCAACGAGAGATACAGAAAACATATGGGCTGACAGACAAGGAACGTAATGTCTTGCTTAACAGATTTTTCTACACTATCAGTATAAACTATAGCATTTATGCTTTCAATCCGCATGATTATAATGCACCGCTTGGAGACAATGGAAATATTGAATCGTACGGGGGTGAGTGGCTTGACTACTTGTTCCACAAAAATGACGGTTACTATATTCCTTTAGTCCTTACGCCATTCAGAAACATGGGCGAGATGAATGTAACGACAGAGAATATACTTGCAGAACAGCGCATCAGTGTGCTCTCGTTGTTATATCATTCGCAGAAGAAAGAATTTCTGGATGACTATGTTCCATATAAACTATGCTATGTTTTTGACAAAAAATATAAGGAGAACAAACTCGGATCATTCAGGCGTAATATTCGCTATCCCGAGTTGAAAGTGTGTTTGGATGTGATTATTGAACATTTCGTTCAGGCATGGCAGAAGTATCTGGATGAACAGGAAATAGAACTTAATGATGAGCGATCGGAAATAGTATTGTTCTACTTGGCCTATAAAGCCGTGAAGATTTGTTTAACCTATCCTGAATATGAAGACTTGTTTGAGGTTAATGACCTGTTGGCATTGGCAAAGACATATGCAGAGCATTACAAACAAGAAAGCCATTTTAGGATAAAGAAAACTGAGGGTAACGGCAAAGAGGAAAAAGTGGTAGGTGCACAGGACTGTATCTCATGGATGAGTGCTCATACTATTAATGTAAAAAAAGTAATTGCTGCTATATTAAATGACGAGGGCAGACATATCACCGCCAAGGTTTTCCAATGCCTCAATTATATCAAGGGCGATCGTTATAAACAGGGTGCTTATGTCATGGCAGACGAACTGGTTGAGCGCAAATACGAAAAATATGATGAAGTGCAGCTGTTGTTGCCACCACCATTCTTTAGATCAGAACTCCATTATAAAAAGCGTAAAGACAAAAGCAATAACCCAGAAGAGATAACCATGCGCTCAATGAGTAGCGGTGAAAAGCAGTTGCTCTATAGCTTGAGTTACATCTATTATCACATCAGAAATATTGCCAGCAATAAGAAAGATGGTAAGCGTGTGGTAGGCTATCACCATGTCAATCTGATTTTTGATGAAGCTGAATTGTACTATCATCCGGAGTTTCAAAGGGTGTTTGTGAAACGCTTGTTGGAGAGATTGGCAATGTGTAATATTAGTAGAAGCAATATACGCAGCATCAATATCATGATAGTGACGCATTCTCCGTTTATTTTATCGGATATACCAGAGAGCAATGTACTCTATTTAGGGACGAAAGACGGGCATTTGCCTAGCCATACCTTCGGAGCTAATATATATGATCTGTTGCAAGATAGTTTCTTTCTTGAATCGGATATAGGCGAATTGGCATATTCGAAGATTAACGAGTTGGTGGAATTGTATAATCAGGAAGACTCTGACAAAAGAAGGAAGCAATTTGAAAACAGATATTCGGAGTTTGAGTTTGTTCTTAATCATTTAGGCGAAGCCTATCTAAAGAAGACCTATGAATATATGTTTCAAAAGCTTCAGGAATTGTATAAGCCCGATGTTGCCAAGAATATGTGGCAGCAGCGACTTGTAGAATTGAATGCGGAAAGAGAAAGACTGACAAAACTGTTGAATAATGAAAGCGGTACGATACCCGACAGACCCAATAGGAAGGATTAGACTGAAACAGAAATATGTGGCAGCGCTTTCCGTTCTGAAAAATAGGGACGGAAATAATAAACTGGAGCAGGCACAGAAATCATGGCTAAAACTCAGAAGGCGAATACCGCAAGGGAGCAGATTTCCTTCTGACATTAGGAAGATTTTGCGTGCTGAGTATCCTAAATTGATAGCCTATTATCTACATTATAATCAGATAGAATCGCGCCTATCATCAACAGATATTAGTAAACTATATCAGATTTTCTCGTATGATGCTTACCATGATGCCATAGCTGGGTTCTTTATGGATTCTCAAAATGGTTTTAACCTAAGTGTGTGCCATTATTGTGGGGCAGCTTACATCAATAAATACACGGTAAAAGGAGATCAAGACGGACTTGATACTATCAATAATGCCAGCATGACAGAGCTTGAAAAACTCTTGAAGATAAAGACGCGCACAACAATACAGCGAGTCTATGGTGGAAAACCATATTTGACCGTTGCACAATTTAACCGTTCAGCACAGTTCCGTACACCAGATAAATTTCACTCGATGTTCCCGGCAAAGGTTGATAAGAATCATTTTGACCTTGATCATGTACTGGATAAGGGACGATGTCCGATAACAGCGATAAGTCTGATGAATTTTGTCCCATCATGCGGGGTCTGTAATGAGAAACTTAAGAAAACCAAGATATTAGGACGTGGTGGAAATCCCATAGAAGAATTAAGTCCGACAAGTAAGTATTTCGATTTCGACCGGCAGGTGGAATTCATGCTTAATCCAAAACCAGGGAGAAAGATAGGCAATAGACCTACAGCTCATGAGGACGACTATGAACTGGAGATAGATGTGAAGCGTCCTGATTATGATATCTTTGTAGAAATGTTCCATCTGCGAGAAAGATATAGATTCCATAAAATGGAAGCGCTGTTCTGGCTGGAGATGAAATACAGATATACAGATAGCCGTATTGCGCTTATGGCTAATTCTATACATGATGCTTCCTTTACGCCCCAAAGGATTAAGGATGACATCTTCCAGAAGACGCTTGACCAAAGGGAGAGGTGTTTTGAGAAGTTGAAAAGGGATTTGTTGAAGTAAAGACGGTGAGAGAAGAAGGGTATAGTGATGAGTCTGTTTTTGGTGGCATTGAGAAGATGATTTAATTATTGAATGCCGAAAAGTTTCTTCGATGACTATTAAATGTTTAGAGCCTGAAGTGGAGATGTTCAGTACTCCAATACATAATAAAAAAGGAGTGCTGCGGCAACAGCACTCCTGATTTAAAGGAAATCAAAAGCGAATTACTTGCCAGAGTCGTTCTGGTTGTACTGAGGACGATTACCGTTGTGGTTCTCCTTGTACGTAGCAATTCTACCAGACTCCCATGCTTCGGCTCCGCTGCGAGTGGTGACGTTTCCAACCTTGGTCATGCTGGTGAACTTCATACCCTCGTTGCGATGCTCGGCTTCTCTGCGGGCTAAATCGTTGGTGATGCCAACATAGACCACTTTGTTGCCATTGCGAAGCTCGTATTTGTAGGTGTCACGATTTGCCATAGGCATTGTGCTTAACGCCTGCTCCTTTCTCAGGCATTGTGAAGGCTTGCCCAAGACCCTCGGGTTTGACATTGGATTGGGCTATCCGATTATGTTTCATTATTGACCTCTCAATTCACTAATTTGACGTTTTAGACTTTTCTCCCAGCCGTTCTTATGAATGATACGAATGAAGTCCTGTTCATGGCGTTTTAATATGTCGATACGAGACATCTTGCTTATCTCCTGCCAATTATCGAAGAGGATATAGAGGGCATTGCCATAATCCACATTCTCGAAGACAACGATGTTTTCACCGAACTTTGCTCCAAAGTAACGAGAGTTCATACCGCTACCAACGATATATTCGGTAGGATGCAAACGGTTGAGGGCAGATGCACGTCTCTGGATTTCACGCTGACGCTCAGGTGTTGGGTTTCGCATACGTCTGGTGATAATAGAGAAAGTCCTGTCCATAGTCCCTGGAGGGAAGATTTCCCAACCAACTGTGGTGATATGGGCAAACTCTTCATCGCTGATTGCTGCATCGAAGATATGGCAATCACGACACTGCTCCTGCAGCAGGTTGATGGCAAAGAATAGGTCTTTTCTGAAATCTGGGTGCTGACGGTCAAGAATAGCATTGATTACTACTTTAATACGATAGTTTTCCTAATCTTGGCTGATAATGCTCAGGGATAGTTCCCAATCACGGGATGGCTCTAAACGACGTTGATAAACTTTTCGAGACCAGTACGTGGTGTGATAGCCCTTGTCAGGGTCACCGAAGTTTGGTGATTCAAATGAATAGGTCTTGGTGATTTTGGGAAGATTCTTGAGAATCCAAACAATTCCGTTGCGGTTGCGACGGGCATAGATGCCTGTCAATTTGTCGGGGCTGATGGATTCCGGTACAACAAGGTTGCCGTCTTTGAGGTGGATACCCAGATGACGATACTTGCCACGAGAGATTTCTGCCAGAGAGGCATTGATAATTGCGGCAGCAATAACGTGCTGTGACTCGATACTGCGAAGTTCCTGCTCAATGTAGTCAGGGATTCTTCTAAAATGAATGTTCTTTTTCATTTTCTGTCTATAAATACCATTTTTATTATAAAATAGATTAATAAAGGGCAGGTTTAATGACAGAAATTTGCTAATCTCGGGTAATTTGCTTACCTTTGCAAAAGCATTCTGTCCGCTCTGATAGTATGTTAGAAGTCTCCCTGCCCAAAACGAGACCTCGCTCTCTGCCCCGCACCATTGCCCAAATGAACGGGGCTTTTTTTATTGTCCTTCTAAATCTTCATTTTCCTTGTCTTTCTCCTTTCCTTTACGCTTGTGATGTCTTTCTTTCATTAAATACACCTCGCCTTGGAGGTTGTCATCGAGAGATTCCTGCCGGATAAGATCGAACATGTAAACCATATTCTTATAATCTATGCCAAGCTTGTCGAACAATCGGGATGTTTGTACATAGAAGTAACCACTGACCCCCTTTATTTCAAATGCATCAGAGTTGCCTTTATCTAATATAATAAGGTATAAATCTCCTTTTTCGTTGTCTTTTGCGAATTTGGCATACTTCTTTAACTCCAGTTTTAAAAAATCTGCAGTGTCTTTCGTAAATCCAAGTTTGCCCGTTTCTTGGATCGTGACTTTAAGCTTTGCCGAAAATTCCTTGGCGCTAAATACTGTAAAATCCATAATTTTATATTCTTTTGGATGCAAAGATAATGGATTCGACTGAAACTTCCAAATTTTTTTGCGAAAAAGTTGTATTTTACAAGAATTTATGGGAAAAGTAGGTGTGCTGACGTGGATTTGTGTGTTTATACAAAAATACAAAGAAATTAAAAGGAATTATCAAGAGAGCGAAATTGAAATCGTATCACGAAATCAAAAGATGGCTTTTCTTCTAAGCTGAAGTTTTGTAAAAACGGCGTTATATAGTCAGGTTGTGGCGCTTATGTCGGAATGAAATGTACCACCTATATCGGATACAGATATACCACTTTTCTTAATAGGTGATATAATGATAAAAGGGAGTGCCGAAGCACTCCCTGTGGCAGCTTAATAACAAAAAACAAA
>JAEEGI010007548.1_pt1 | contig 24336 bp, 25 predicted proteins | sample 8958751 | NCBI WGS metagenome assembly JAEEGI01 (sample SAMN16246545, study PRJNA631951) | gut metagenome | biome: gut microbiome; feature: rumen; material: KS-attached | host: Bos | place: Iran: Karaj | collected 2018-10
GGAGGTTAAGTAATATACCAACAAGAAAACATACAGAGCAAGAGAGAGAAAAACTTCGTATATCAATGTTGGAGCAGGCGATACCACTTTTGGAAGAATACGGACTTGTACATATGTCTGTTGATAAGATTACAAAGAAGGTGGGAATCGGAAAGAGCACATTTTACAATTTTTTCAGTTCTAAAGAGGAATATGTAAGCTATGCGCTTGAATATAATCGTAAGAAAATGTTGGATGAACTTGATAAGAAATTACCACCAGGAAAGAAGATGAAACCGGCAGAGGTTTTTCAAATGTTTTTTACGACACTTCTTTCTAGTAATTCCATCTATAAAAAGTTTTCGGCAGAGGATGAGAGAGCTCTTTATGAGGCCGATAAAGCAAGAGGTAAAGAGGTAAGCCTTGCTAGAGAAACATATGTAGCAAAGAGGCTTATGGTTCATATGGAGGGTGTCAGGGCGGATCTCGATGTCGCACTTCTGGCCAATTATATAAAGCTTATAGTTCTGGCATATGAGAATAGTTATATGTTTCATGAATCGGCGATGGAGAGAATGCAGGATGAATTAAAGATCAGACTAATTGATCTGATATTTGAAGAGGATGCGAAGGCAGAACTGATTGAGATGCTTAAGGCTGCGGAGTCAAATAAAAGAAAGTGAGAAAAAGTAAAAACACGTAGTTGATAATCAGGAGGAAAACATGAATAAAGGAAAAACAGTTGTTGAGTTTAAAGATGTTCTAAAGGAATATGGTGAGGGTGATGGAAAACAGATTGCAGTGAATCACATAGACTTTACCATAGATGAAGGCGAGTTTGTAGTTATACTGGGGCAGTCTGGAGCGGGTAAGTCCACTGTGCTGAATATGCTAGGAGGTATGGATAAACCCACATCAGGCACGGTTACTGTGGACGGAGCAGTAGTTTCATCCATGAATGATGCGAAGCTTTCGGATTACAGAGCTGAAAAGATAGGATTTATATTTCAGTTTTACAATCTGATTCCAAGTCTTACGGCATATGAAAATGTGGCACTAACTAAGAGTATAGTGAAGAACGCACTTGACCCAATGGAAATGCTTGAAAGGGTCGGACTTAAGAAACATGCAAAGAAGTTCCCGTCCCAGATGTCGGGTGGTGAACAGCAGAGAGTATCAATAGCAAGGGCGCTAGCAAAAAATCCGAAGATAATACTCGGAGACGAGCCAACAGGCGCACTTGATTCTGAGACTGGAGTTAGTGTGCTTAAACTCTTGGTAGAAATGTCTCACGATTATGGAAATACAGTTATTCTGGTAACACATAATGCAGATATAGCTAAATGCGCTGATAAGGTTATTCGTATGAAGAACGGAAAAGTCAGGGAGATTAAGATCAATGAGTCACCAGTTCCTGTTGAGGAGGTGGAGTGGTAATGTTATACAGAAAAATGCTTAGAGAAATGAGAGGTAATCTGGGGCAATTCATATCTGTACTTATACTTTCATTTCTTGCGACATTTATCTATGCAGGTTTTGAGTCGAATGTGGTTGGAAGTGGAAAGGCAATTAATGAATTCCATGAGAAGACAAATATAGCTGATGCATGGATATATAGTGAAGGGTTCAAAGAAGAAAATCTAGATCAGGTAAAGGAACTTTCCTTTGTAAAGGATGCCCAGTTCAGGACTGAGATAAGAGGCACAACTGTAGATTACGAAGGTGCGCAGCTGGATATATATCTGATGGATGAAAGCACCATCTTGAAGCCTTATGTATTTAAAGGAACAGAGGAGGAGAATGAAAAGCTTAAGGTATCAGATAGTGTGGAATTTGATGGTGATGATAAGGACGGCGTATGGCTTAATGGTTCCTTTGCAAAGGAATGGAATATTGCAGTAGGAGACAAGATAAAGCTTGAACATAATGGAACAAAGTTTGAGAGAACAGTACGTGGACTTATCATGGAGCCGGAGTATGAATATACAAAGGCTGAAAAGGATAGTGATATCAACTTCAAGACTCTAGCTTATGTATATATGAGTTATAAGGCATTTCCTATTAGAGAATATGCAGAAAGCAAGGTTAAGAGTGGAAAGATTAATGCCCAGGAACTTAAAAGTTCAGATGCATTTAAAGATAAGATAGAAGATATTGAAAAGAAACTGGCTGAGTATGGAATGACCATAGATGATATCAATGAGGATATGCTTCTTGAGAGAATTGATAAAATGAGTGACGAAGAGCTCCTTAGCTTGATCCCATATTCCACTATGCTGGTTACTTTAACTGATGAGGCAAAAAGTGATGCAAGAGAGACCATAAAAAAAGAAAAAAGTAATATCAGTGAAGTCCTATTTTATGAAAAGCAGATATCAGATGCAATCGATAAGAACTACGCAGTCATGGTTGATAAAGAGTCGATAGTTGGAATACAAAGAGTTGCAGATGAACTAAAACAGCATGATACCTTTTCTTATGCATTTGCATTTATCTTTCTTGTGATTGCGATTCTTGTAATATCTACCACCATGAGCCGACTTGTGGAGAGGCAGAGAACACAGATTGGAACAATGAATGCCATAGGAATGAAGAGATATAAGATAGCAATTCACTATATGAGCTACAGCTTTTTTGTATCACTTATTGGAGCGGTAGCAGGTCTTGTAGCAGGACCGCGTGTGGTCGGTAAGCTTCTTGTAAATATGCTTTTTGAATGGTATATGATCCCGGATGTAAAGGTTGGATCCAATGTACTCTTCTATGTTGTGACTGCTGTTACAGTACTTACCTGTGTTCTTGCATCATATATTAGTTGTAAAAAGCTACTAAGAGTTCCTCCGGCAGCTGCACTTAGACCTGCGGCTCCTAAAAAAGCGAAGAGAATACTTGCTGAAAAACTGCCGATTTGGGAGAAACTCAGTTTCAGTACACAGTATAATCTGAGAGATGTTGCCAGATCTCCTCTAAGAGCAGTAATGGGAATAGTGGGAACAGCTGTAGGAATGGTTCTTGTATTATATGCATTTGGATGCTACTTCCTGGTGGATGATATCGTAGACTGGAACTTTAATAAGCTTCAGAATTATAGTTATCAGATGGCTCTGTCTGAGGATAAGGACGTAAAGTATTTTGATGAAATATGTGACGCCGTAGATGGTGAAATGATAATGACAGATCAGATAGAGCTGGCAAAAGAACCTCATGCGGACTCTTTAGATAAATTTAAGCAGACTATAACGGTTATAGAAGGAAAGGGTCTTCAGAATATTACAGATGAAAAAACAGTCATCACTTCTATGGTTCCGGGAAAGGTTGCGATTACAAGCAGACTTGCTAAGCAGATGGGAGTCACTGTCGGTGATAAAATATATTGGCACATTTATTCAAAGAATGAATGGTATGAATCAGAGATAGGACTTATAAATAGAACACCTGAAACTGCAGGAATAACTATCCTTAGAGAAGATTTTGAGAAAACAGGTTGTGAATATGTACCGACAGCCATTCTTTCAAGAAAGAATCTAAAGGCTTACGAAGGTAAGGATGGAATATCAGGTGTATATGATATGGAAAAAATTAAAGAGGTGTTTATTAAGGGATATGATGTTATAAAATATCTCTTCTATATGATGATGATATTCTCGGTTATCACAGTTGTGGTTGTTCTTTATAATGCAGGAAATCTTTCCTTCCATGAGAGACTTAAGGAGTTTGCAACGCTTAAGGTTTTGGGATTTTCTTCTAAGAAGATAAGGAAAACTCTGAATCAGGAAAATATATGGTTTGCTGTTATTGGAATAATAGCTGGAACTCCTCTGGGAAGACCAACGCTTACAGCCATGATGAACAGTAACGGAGATAATTTTGACTATTATATACATTTGCCAGTTTATCTATATGCACTGTCGGCAGTCTTTGTACTAGTAGTCGCAATCATAGTGAGTATGATGTTCTCCAAGAAGATAAAGACACTCGATATGGTCGGAAGTCTGAAGGGCATGGAGTAAAAAATAATAAATAAAAATATAAATGAGCCGCAAGTAAAAAAATGCGGCTCTTTTTATTATGTGATGAAAGTAGACATTCTATCGCTTGCTAAAATGAACAGTGAATTAACTGCCGGGCAAATCATTGACAATGCACTACACATTTTATATAATTACCATACATCAATAATTATTCCAAAAGGTCTTTAGGGATAATTTGCAATAAAGGAGAATAACGAATAATGAAAAATGAAATTGAATTAATTGCTGTAATAGGAATTTGCCTATTTATAGTATTTGTAATGGTTATATTGCCTATTGTCCTGACTATAAGATATAATAAAGCAACAAAGGAAAAAAATAAGAAAAATACTAAGAAACATATCCGATTTGATACCCCATATTGTAATTTTGGGCTGGAAGAACGAGGAGAAATCGGTTATGAAGGGGCAATAGAATGGGAGTATAATTCTGGAATTGATAAAAATTGCGATTTATTTTTTGAAATTGATAATCTTGTGACTCCTCCAGAAGAAGGATATGCAGAATATGCTATGGCACATTTGTCTCCCGATGAAGCTGCTGCTACTGATTTAGAGATAGAAAAGCTAGTTCAGATAATACCAAGGTTTGAAGAAATTAGACCAGGCAAATGTTATCGCAAATTGGAGTCAATCTTATCCGATAGGAAGCGTATTGATACCGAAATAAGAGAATATATTGTCGATTATTTTTTGTTCAAACCTGAACTTATCGATGAAAAATTTAACAGACAAGAAATTATTGATGGCGTTGAGATATCAGCTATAACTGTTTATAGAGACGGGATTACAGAGTATAGCATTTATTGTACAAAAGGAATATATGCTGAAGATATAATAATGGTAGTAAAAGAAGATGGTACCCGTGATATACAATATGCTACAATTTGATCTGTTTTGCCTGAGCATTTACTTGATGTTCTCGGAAAATATCATATAATGATTATAGTTTTAGAATTGATTTTTACGATAATAGGTGTAAGTGAAAAGAGTTATTATGAAGACAATAAAGTGACATTAGAAAAAAATGTAATAGGAGGAAGGGAATGATTTCGACAAGAGGAAGATATGCTATCAGAGTAATGCTTGATATTGCAAAAAATCAGCAGGATGCTTATGTTCCGATGAAGGACGTAGTGAAAAGACAGAACCTGTCCCTAAAATATCTAGAGCAGATACTGCCAGATCTCACAAAAAATAAGCTAGTAGAAGGAGTGCAGGGAAAGGGAGGAGGATACCGTCTTGTACGCAAGCCGGAGGAATATACCATCGGAGAAATTTTGCGGGCAGCAGAACGTGAATTAGCACCAGTGGCGTGTTTAGCAGATGGTGCCAAGGAGTGCGATAGAAGAAAAATATGCCAGACCGTAGAATTTTGGGAAGGCCTTTATAATGTGATAAATGAATATTTAGATAGTAAGACTCTAGCGGATTTAATGAAAAAATAAAAAACATATTGCCAAACAAAGCAATATGTTTTATAATACACCCATTACCTACTAAAATAGTAGGTAATAAAGAGAAAAATATGAGAATGGAGGGCATTTATGAAAATATATGCAGATAATGCAGCCACAACAAAAATGAGCGAAAGAGCAATAAATGCAATGCTTCCATATATGAGAGAGGTGTATGGCAATCCATCAAGTCTTTATGAAATCGGTCAAAAGGCAAGGGAAGCATTAGATGATGCAAGAAAAAGAGCGGCTGCAGTATTAAATTGTGAGGCAAAGGAAATATACTTTACCTCAGGAGGAAGCGAGGCAGATAATCAGGCAATTATTTCTGCTGCAAGACTAGGTGCAAAAAAGGGAAAGAAGCATATTATATCAACTGCTTTTGAACATCACGCAGTTCTTCACACCTTGAAGAAATTAGAAAAAGAGGGCTTTGAGATAGAACTATTAGATGTTCATAAAAACGGAGTAGTATCAGCAGAGCAGGTAGAGAATGCAATAAGAGAAGATACTGCACTTGTTACCATAATGTATGCAAATAACGAAATCGGCACCGTGCAGCCGATACGTGAAATCGGAGAAGTATGCCGTAAGAAGCAGGTACTCTTCCACACAGATGCAGTGCAGGCAATAGGTCATGTAAAGGTAGATGTAGCAAAGGACAATATCGATATGTTAAGTCTATCAGCACATAAATTCCATGGACCAAAGGGAGTAGGTATTCTTTATGCAAAGAAAGGAATTCTACTTACAAATATAATAGAAGGCGGCGCACAGGAAAGAGGAAAGAGAGCAGGAACAGAAAATCTAGCAGGAATAGAAGGAATGGTAACAGCCCTAGAAGATGCGACAAAAGACATAGACGGATATGCAAATAGACTTATTCCGCTTAGAGACAGATTAATAGCAGGCTTAGAGGAAATACCATACTCAGAGCTAAATGGCGATAGAAAAAACAGAGTTCCAGGAACTGTGAATTTCTGCTTTGAAGGAATAGAAGGAGAATCGCTTCTATTACTTCTTGATGATAAAGGAATATCAGCATCATCAGGTTCAGCATGCACATCAGGTTCATTAGAGCCAAGTCACGTACTGTTAGCTATTGGACGCCCTCATGAGGTAGCACATGGCTCACTTAGACTATCAATATCTGAAGAAATCAAAGAAGAAGAGATAGATTATATAATAAAATCAGTTAAGGAAGTAGTTGAGTATCTTAGAAATATGTCTCCATTCTGGAGAGATCTGGTAAACGGAAAGAGAAAGCATGTATTTATACAATAAATCGCCGTTTGGAAACTTAGATGAAAGCTGCGACGAAAGCTAAGCTGAAAGCTGAGATGAAAGCTAAGCTGAAAGCTGAGACGAAAGCTAAGATGAAAGCTAAGCTGAAAGCTGAGACGAAAGCTAAGATGAAACTCAAGATGAAAACCAGAAAAAAAGGAGAATGGAAAATGGCATTATATAGCGAAAAGGTAATGGATCATTTCAGAAATCCAAGAAATGTTGGAATTATAGAAGACGCAGATGGCATAGGTGAGGCAGGAAATCCAGTTTGCGGAGATATCATGAAAATATATCTGAAAATCAATGAACAGAAGGTAATAGAGGATGTAAAATTTGAAACCTTTGGATGTGGAAGTGCGATTGCATCAAGCTCTATGGCCACAGAATTAATCAAGGGACAGGCATTAGACGATGCATTAAAGCTAACCAACAAAGCAGTAACTGAAGCATTAGATGGACTTCCAGTACACAAGCTCCATTGTTCAGTATTAGCAGAGGAAGCTATCAAATTGGCTGTAAAAGACTATTACGACAAGAATGGAATAGAATATGATCCAGGAAGTTTTCCAGCAGAAAATAACTGTGAAGCATGCAGCATACATTAGAGTGCATTAACTAAAACTTATCACCTAGAATAAAAAATATGAATTAGTCAGGCAAGATTAAATGTGATATACTAGCGTCGCAAAATAAATCAGAGCACTGACTGGAAAGACCAGAGGTAAAAAAATACCTCTGTTTTTTTTATGCAAAATAAACACTCAGGAGGAGAATGAAATGAAAATTAAAAAAATGTTAGCAATGATGATGGCAGGAGCTCTGGCTTTGTCCAGTATGACAGCTTGTGGAAAAGAGGCAGAAAAAACAGATGAGGATGTGGATATTGTCATCGGAACGGCAAATGGCTCTCTATGTCTCGCACCACTTCATATAGCGATTGACAACGGATATTTTGAAGAAGAGTTTGCGGCAGCGGGAGTAAGCTGGAGAGTAGAAGAAATTGATATGGGAAACATAGCAGACCTTGTTGCATCAAAAAAAATAGATGCATCAACGCAGTTAGCAGGAGCAATGATTCCACAGATCGACAACGGACTTGAAATTACATTCACAGCAGGAATGCATACAGGATGTACAAGAGTATATACAAAGAAGGATTCGGGAATTGAATCTGTAGCAGACCTAAAAGGAAAGAAAATAGGCGTACCATCTCTCGGTGATTCATCAGTAGTTGCACTAAAGAGAGCTTTATTCGATGAGGGAATCGGTGTATCAACAGACAATCTTGAAGTAGAGTGGGTAGTATATGGATTAACAGATTTACCACTTGCGCTGGAAAATGGAGCGGTAGATGTAGTAGCACTGCACGATCCGGTTGCTTATAATGCCGAGCAGGAATATGGCTTTAAAGCAATTTTAGACCTTAGTACGGATGAGAAGTTTAAAAATGAGTATTGCTGCATGTCCTTTGTAACAAAAGATCTTGCAGAGAAGAATCCGGCAGCAGCAGGCGCTTACACAAGAGCGATCTTAAAAGCAAGTGCTTTTGTACAGGCAAATCCAGAAGAAGCAGCAAAAATCCAGATCGATAATAATCAGTGCTCAGGAGATTTAGAAATAAATGCAAAACTACTTGACTCATATAACTATTCACCATCAGTAAAAGCAGCATCACAGACCATTTATAATGCAGGAAGTGAGCTGATTAGAATCGGAGAACTGAAGGCATCAGACCCAAATGTATTTGTAGGAAGTGCATTCACAGTATTTGAAGGTGTACCAGATTCATATAAATATGAAAGCGGTAAATTTGTAGAAATAAACTAGAAGTATCGAAAGGCGTTTTTATGAAAAAGAAGATAATAGGTTATATAAAATTCATATTACCTTTTTTAGCTATCCTTTTATCGTTTTTTGTCTATTACTTTGTAAAAGATAATGGAAAGCAAAAGAAAATGGAGCATCCATATTATTTATATGTGGTAATAGCAATAGGAATAGTCATTTTAATAGAACTTATTTTAGGACTATTTATAAAAAACATAAGAATCAGGATTTATGATAAAGCTCCATTTTTAACAGGATTAATACTATTCTTATTACTCCTTAACTATGTAACAACAAAGACCACACTACTTCCAACACTATATTTCCCATCACTAGACCGAATTTTTGGATTAATTGTGGAAGAAAGGCTTTTTTTATTAAGTAATGTATTTGACTCATTAAAGCTTTTAGTTCAAGGTTTTTTGTGGGGAGGAACTGTAGGATTTTTCACTGGACTAATGCTAGGCTACTTCAAAAAAGTAGGATATTGGATAAACCCGGTAACAAAGGTAATCGGACCTATTCCGACAACGGCCTGGATACCACTCGCATTATCCACCTTTCCGACAACACATAGTGCTAATGTATTTTTGATAGCATTTGCGGTATGGTTTCCGGTAACGCTAATGACAAGTAGCGGAATACAAAGTGTAAACAATGTCAATTTTGAAGTAGCAAAGACACTAGGAGCCTCAACCGGGTACCAGATACTACATGTCGCAATACCGGCAGCAATGCCGAGCATTTTTCTAGGAGTATTTTATGGAACGGTATCATCCTTTGCAACTTTAATGGCAGTTGAGATGAATGGAAATTCTAGTGGAATCGGATGGTATATAAACTGGCAGAAATCAGTTATGTTATATGATGGAGTATACGCAGGCTTGATCATAATAGCAGCCATTTGTTCATTACTTCTTACGTTACTATTCAAAGTCAGAGATAAGGTACTTGTATGGCAGAAGGGAGTAATAAAATGGTAGGAGAAATCAGAATAAATAAGGTATATAAGCAGTTTCCCAATGTAGATCCAAGACAGGAGGACATAGTAGCCTTAAATGGATTTTCACTGGATATAAAGGCGGGCTCGTTTGTAAGCCTGATAGGACCATCAGGCTGTGGTAAATCAACTTTGCTCAGAATCATAGGAGGCCTCGACGTTCCGACCTCAGGAGAATTGTATCTAGATGATAAAAAAATAACAAAGCCAGGAAGTGATAGAGGCTTTGCATTTCAGGGGTCAAATCTTTTCTCGTGGCTTACAGTAGAAAAAAACATAGCATTTGGCCTTAAGGCAAGAGGAAAGTATAAGGAACAAAAAAAGGACGTAGATGAGTTTATAAAATTAGTGGGCCTAGAGGGCTTTGAAAAATCATATCCACATCAGTTATCAGGTGGCATGCAGCAAAGAGCATCTTTAGCTAGAGCGCTTGTAGGACATCCATCAGTTCTTCTCTTAGATGAACCACTAGGAGCATTAGATGCCTTCACAAGAATGAACATGCAGGATGAAATCTTAGAACTATGGAAAAAGCATAATATGACAATGGTCATGGTAACTCATGACGTAGATGAAGCCATATATATGTCAGATAGGGTAGTAGTAATGTCAGCAAGACCATCGAAGGTGGAGGCAGTTATAGATATCAATCTGCCAAGACCACGCGCAAGAGCGCAGGATACCTTTCAAGAGTATCGAACCAAAATTCTTGAAGTTTTAAATCTCGGCGGAAAGATCGACGAAATAGAGTATTACTTATGATAGGAGAGGAAAATTAAAAATGAAAAACCGTGTAATTAGTTCAATCGTATTTATCTTATTAGGAGCATTTATCATCTTAACACCAACTGTGTTGTTTCGAGTATGTGACAGCGCAGAAATGAGAATGTCCTGCTATTATACTAAGCAGGCTGAAATAGGAGTCGGAGCTGTCATAGCAGCACTTGGCCTGCTTAGCCTCTTTACGAAGGATGCGAAAATCAGAATAGGCTATAGCGTATCACAGCTATTAAATGCTGTACTTGTATTAGCACTGCCGCTTAAATTAACAGGCATTTGCAAAATGAAGAGCATGGACTGCCATGTACGCACCTTGCCAGCTCTTATTGTGGGAGCTGCATTTATCGTGATAGCAGCAATAGTGAATATAATTTATTTATCTAGAAAAGGTAAGGAGCAGTAATGACAAAACAATACTTTCTTCAAAAAACCAAGAGGAATCTAAAAAAGAATATATTTTTGATAATTATAATCATGGTCTTGATGCTTCTTCTTTTTGGAGAAAGTGTAATCAATACGAGCATGAATAAGGGCGTTAAGAATCTAGAAAGACGCCTTGGCGCAGACCTTATGATAGTACCAAAAGGATCGAAGGAAAACGCAGAGAATTTATTGATAGAAGGACAAAGAAGCAATTTCTATTTTGGCAGAGAGGTTTATGAAAAACTAAAAGAGCTAGAAGGAATATCAGAAATAACTACGCAGTGTTATTTGAAATCATTATCAGCAGACTGCTGTTCTAGTGAGGTCGAAATAGTATTTTTTGATCCAAAAACAGATTTTCTAGTTCAGCCATGGATCATGAAGGAATATGGTAAATCACTGAATGAGAATTCTGTAGTAGTAGGATACAATGTTGCTGTATTAGAAGATAAAACCATAGAACTGTTCGGAGAAAAGTTTTCGGTTGCAGCTCAGATGACAAAAACCGGAAGTAGCCTTGATAACTCAGTATATTTTTACTTTGATGCAGAAGAAAAAATAGTAAAAAAAGCTGAGGAAAAGGGAGTGTTTTTTACACAGACTCAAAAAGATAATGATATCATATCCACGGTCTATATAAATTTAAAACCGGAGAGCAGCCTATCAGACGTGTTAAAACAGAGCCATCTATTAATAGGAGATGAATTTGAGGTGGTTTATCCAAGGGAACTTACAGTCTCAATGGAAAATCACCTTAAAGACATAAAAAATATAGTTAATATTCTAGTAAAAGCCACTGCGTTAATATTATTTATCTTATTGTTCTTGATCATAAACATATCCATGAATCAAAGAAAAAGAGAAATCGCACTTTATAGAATTACAGGAAGTTCAAAACGAGGAGCAGTAAAAATGCTCTTAATAGAATTTATAGAGGACAGTATCTGCGCAGTTTTAATAGGAGGAATAATAGGAATAATAGTTATCATCCCGTTTGGATCTTATATAGGAAGGTTGTTAGAGATGCCGTATTTAGGACCAAATTTGATGGAGACTATCAGTCTGTTTGCCTTGTATTTAATAATAGTTATATTAATAGTATCTATAGCAGCCCTCTATCCTATTATTCGCATATGCAGCATGCAACCGTATTTAGCGCTTCGAAGGGAGGCTGAATGAAAAATATCTTAGAAGCAAAAAACCTGAATATGTCCTATAAAAATAATCAAAAAATCATATTAAAGGATGTAAATCTAAAGTTTGAAGAGGGGGATTATGTAGCAATAATGGGAGAGTCAGGCAGCGGAAAAAGCACCATGCTAGCTTGCCTGGCAGGGATACTTAAACCTGAATCCGGTGAAGTTATCTGGCAGGATAAAGACCTATATAAATTAAACGACCTCCAATTATCAAAGCTTCATAGGAATACCATCAGCTATGTTCCGCAAAGCAACGTTTTCCTAAAGGAATACAGCATCCTTGAAAATCTTTTGTTTCCGTATATGGAAACAGGAAAAATAGAGGAAAAGCACGAAAAAAAGGCGGTTGAATTATTAGAAGCATTAAAAATAAAAGAAATGAGGGATAGATTTTCATATGAATTGTCAGGAGGAGAATTGAAGCGTGCCTCCATAGCAAGGGCGCTGATAATGGATCCGGAGGTAATTGTTTTTGATGAACCAACGACGGGATTAGATAATAAAACAGGAGAAATAATTCTTTCATTTTTATCATATTATGCACAGAAGGGAAATTTAGTTATTATCGCATCGCATGATCAGAAGGTTATGGATTACAGTAATCGGGTATATACATTTGTTCGTGAAAATGGCGGAATTTCAAGGTTAATTGAAGGACAGATAAAAGCTAAATCAAATCAGTGATTAGAAAAAGTTATCACTGATGATTGATTCTCTGAACTTTTCAAAAACCTACTAATATGATAGGATATTACCAATCCAGTTGAGAAAAATAAATCAATAACAGCCAACTAAAAATAACTAGTATTAAAAAATGAGGAGGAAAGTATATGAGTGAAATTAAACAGAGCGCATTAGAACTTATTGGAGGAACACCATTATTACAGTTAAATGGTTACTCAAAGAAGAGAGAAATCACAGAGGCGACAGTACTTGCAAAGCTTGAGTACTTAAATCCAGCAGGTTCAGTTAAGGACCGTATCGCACTCGCAATGATCGAGGATGCAGAGGAGAAGGGATTATTAAAGCCAGGAGCAACAATCATAGAGCCAACAAGTGGTAACACAGGAATCGGACTTGCAGCAGTAGCAACAGCAAAGGGCTATAAGGCAATTCTTACCTTACCAGAGACAATGAGCGTAGAAAGAAGAAATCTTCTTAAAGCATATGGTGCAGAGCTTGTCCTCACAGAGGGAGCAAAGGGAATGAAGGGAGCAATTGCGAAGGCAGAAGAGCTTAGCAAGGAAATAGAAGGATCAGTAATATTAGGACAGTTCATCAATCCAGCAAACCCTAAGGTACATAGAGAAACAACCGGTCCAGAGATCTGGAAGCAGACAGATGGAAAAGTAGACATTTTTATAGCAGGTGTAGGAACAGGCGGAACAATTACAGGTGTTGGACAGTATTTAAAGGAGCAGAATCCAAATGTAAAGGTTGTAGCCGTAGAGCCAGCTACAAGTGCAGTGCTTTCAACAGGGAAACCTGGCGCCCACAAGATTCAGGGAATCGGAGCAGGCTTTGTACCAGAAGTACTTGACACAAAGGTATATGATGAAGTAATCGCTATTGAAAATGAGGATGCATTTGCAGAAGGAAAGGCCTTTGCAACATCAGAGGGAATTCTTGTAGGAATTTCATCAGGAGCAGCATTAAAGGCAGCAGAAATACTTGCCAAGAGACCAGAAAATAAGGGAAAGGTTATTGTTGCATTGCTTCCTGATTCAGGAGATAGATATTTGTCAACACCTTTATTCAATGCATAAGGAGGCATTGACTATGGCAAAAGATTATCCAGTAAACAATGAGGATAAATGGAAAGAATTGGTTAATGAATTAATTAAAGAAGTAAAGTATGGCAATATCACACTAATAATTCAGGATGGAAAAGTGATTCAGATCGATAAAACGGAAAAGGTAAGACTATAAATAGTAAGCTGAAAAATGTAAGCAGAAAAACGTAAGAAGAAAAATGTAAGCAGAAAACGTAAGCTGAAAAACGTAAAAAGATTTGATTCACAATGATAGTAATAATATACAGAAAGAAGGTGTCACATGAGCAATACATACAAGGATTTACAGAACTCACATCCTTGCTTTGGTGGACAAAAGAATAATGCAGGACGCATTCATCTGCCAGTTAGTCCTGGATGTAATATTGCATGTAGATTTTGTGACCGAACAATAAATGATGTTGAGGATCGCCCGGGTGTAACCTCAAAGGTATTAAAACCAGAAGAATGTGAGGAAATACTTAAGAAGGCACTTGAAATATGTCCTGATATAAAAGTAGCAGGTATTGCTGGACCAGGAGATACACTAGCAACAGACACAGCATTAAATACATTTAGGATAGTAAAAGAAAAATTCCCGAACTTAATTAAGTGCATGAGCACAAACGGGCTGCTATTAAGCGAAAAAGCACAGGAGGTCATCGATGTAGGCGTTGATTCCCTGACAGTAACCGTAAATGCAGTAGACCCGGTAATAGAGGAAAAGCTCAATGCATACATAATTTATCACGGAAAAAAAATAGAAGGTGTTGAAGGTGCAAAAATATTAATAAAGAACCAGATAGAAGGTATCAGAAAGATCGCATCGGCAGGAATTACAGTGAAAGTAAATACAGTGCTTGTACCAGAAATTAATGGGAATCATATAGAAGAAATAGCAAGAACCGTTAAAGAAGCAGGAGCAAGAATCTATAACATAATTCCACTAATTCCGCAACACGAATTAAAAAATGTAAAAGCGCCTGTATGTGCAGAAATAGATTCTGCAAGAATAAAAGCATCAAAATATATAGAGGTATTTAGACATTGCCATCATTGCAGAGCAGATGCAGTTGGAGTACCAGGAAAATCAGAATTCGGAGATCAGATTTATCAAAGAAGATTAAATGTGAAGGAGACATTTTCACATGGCTGATGAAGAAGTAAAAATTGCAGTAGCATCAAGCGATGGCATAGTGGTGAACAATCATTTTGGCAGAGCAAAAACCTTTTACATATACAAAGTGCGAGAAAATAATGCCGAGTTAATAGAAAAAAGAGAACTAGAGCCCGTATGCGAAATGGGAAATCACGATGAAGATAAGCTAAAGGATAATATTGAAAAATTAAAGGATTGTGACTATCTGCTAGTTAGCCGAATTGGTGATGGAGCAAGGGCAGCGGCCTTAGGTGCAGGAATTGAAAGCTTTGAGATTCCAGGAATAATAGAAAAATCAATAGATCAATTAATCAAATATATAAAAATACAAAAGCTGTTTGAATAGAAAGGAATAAAAAATGGGAGAACTGAGACAGATTGCGATTTATGGAAAAGGAGGTATAGGAAAGTCTACAACAACTCAGAACCTTACTGCAGGACTTTGTGAGCACGGAAAGAAGGTAATGGTAGTAGGATGTGACCCAAAGGCTGACTCAACAAGACTATTGCTTGGAGGCTTAGCACAGAAGACCGTACTTGATACAATCAGGGATGAAGGTGAAGATATAGAACTAGACCGCATCTTAAAGACTGGCTTTGGTGGAACAAAGTGCGTAGAATCAGGCGGACCAGAACCAGGTGTTGGCTGCGCCGGCCGTGGAATCATCACATCAATAAATATGCTTGAAAACCTTGGCGCATACACAGATGATCTTGATTACGTATTCTATGATGTATTAGGAGATGTAGTTTGTGGAGGCTTTGCAATGCCTATTCGCGAAGGCAAGGCAAAGGAAATATATATTGTAGCAAGCGGAGAGATGATGGCTCTTTACGCTGCAAATAACATATCAAAGGGTATACAGAGGTATGCAAAAACAGGTGGAGTAAGACTTGGCGGCATCATCTGTAACTCAAGAAATGTAGATAGAGAACTAGATCTTCTTCGTGCATTTGCAAAGGAACTCGGAACAAAGCTTCTATATTTTGTTCCAAGAGATAATATTGTACAGCATGCAGAAATCCATAAAAAGACAGTAATAGAATATAGTCCGGAATCAAATCAGGCTCAGGAATATAGAAATCTCGCTCAGGCAGTCATTGAAAATCAGGATTTTGTAATTCCAAAACCGATGACACAGGAGAGACTTGAAGAAATACTCATGGAATACGGCATGATGGAGCTTGCAGACGATTATAAGATTTAATTGGTCAAAATAAGGATTTATAATAAAAAAATATGGATTGACTGACTGGAAAGCCAGAGGTTGACGGAGAATAGTGAGGATAAAAATATGGGAAAAATTAATCAGTCAATTGCAGAATTAGTAGGAAGAACACCGCTTCTTAAGCTGAACGGATATGAAAAAAAGTTTGGTGTTAAGTCAAATATCATTGGAAAATTAGAGTATTTTAATCCAAATCAGAGCGTAAAGGACAGAATAGCCCTTGCAATGATAGAAGATGCTGAAGCAAAGGGCATATTAAAGCCAGGTTACACAGTAGTAGAAACAACAAGTGGTAATACAGGAATCGGTCTTGCAGCAATAGCAGCATCAAAGGGATATCCATTCAGAGTATATATCCAGGATCAGGTAAGTGAAGAACGCTTTAAGGTAATTCAGGCTTTTGGTGGAAAGACCATAAAGCTTACAGAAGAACCAGCAATCGCAAAGACTTTAGCAGAAACCAATGGTGACTTTGTAGCTGCAATCAAGAGCCTTAAAGAGGAAGTATTATCAAAGGAAAAAAATACTGTGTTTGTAGATCAGTGCTCAAATCCAGCAAATCCTGCAGTTCATAAAAGAACAACAGGACCTGAGATCTGGGAAGACACAGATGGAAAGGTTGATATCTTAGTAGCATGTGCAGGAACCGGCGGAACAATTTCCGGAACAGGTGCATATCTTAAAGAGAAGAACCCGAATATCAAGGTAGTTGGAGTACAGCCTGGTCCAAAATCAATCCCAAGTCCTGAGGTACCAACACCAGAAAATGAAATAACAGGAGTTCATCCATTTGAGGGAGTACCTGAGAATTTAATTCCGCCAACATTAGATAGACATATATATGATGAATACATAGCTGTAGAAGCTTTAGATGCATATCAGGCAGCAAGAGATGTAGCTAGAACAGATGGTATTTTAGTAGGAGAATCATCAGGAGCTGCTCTATTTGCAGCAAGACAGCTCGCTGAAAGAGAGGAAAACAAAGGAAAGAATATAGTTGTAATCTTCCCGGATACAGGACTTAGATATCTTTCTACAGGACTTTTTGATCAGCAGTAAAAAATAGGAAATGAGATGAGGATGTAAAATGGCAATTAATTTAGAAAACTCCAACCTTGCAACAAGAGAGAACCGAATCGGTTCCATTACAGGCTATGTTGGTTCATTAAAAGATTTAGCCACTCAAAGTGAATGCGGAACCCTAAAGGGCTGTTCTAGATGCTTTTCGCAGTCTAGTACCTGTCTTTCAATGTGCGGACTTAGCCAGCTGGCAGCCATAAGAGATGTAGCAATCATACATCATGGTCCTGCTGGATGCTCAGTAACAGCAGCAGGATCTTACTACATGTCAAAGGTAATGTCTAAGAAGAGAGGCGTTACAAGTAACACAGTATATGTTGGAACAGATATGAATGAAAATGATACTATATTTGGTTCAACAGAAACTCTTCGTGAGATTATTCTAGAAGTAAATAAAAGATACTCACCAAAGGCAATTTTTGTAGCAAGTGCATGTGCTACAGGAATAATCGGTGAGGACATTGATAGCATAGTTGACTCAGTAAGAGATGAAGTTGGGGTGCCAATTGTAGCAGTACACTGCGAAGGCTTTAAGTCTAGAATATGGGCAACTGGCTTTGACATTTCTGACCACGCAGTACTGCAGGAAATAGTCCAGCCACCTCGCGAAGGTGTTAAGACAAACAAAATCAATTTCAAGAATTTCTTTGAAAGTGCAAGACCAGAAATAATTGAAATGTTCAAAAATTTTGATCTAGAACCAGTATTTTTATATTGTAATTCAACCGTAGAGGAACTTTCACATATATCAGAAAGTGTTGCAACTACCTGTATCTGTGGAACTCTAGGAAACTATCTTGGCAATGCACTTGAAGAAAAATATGGAGTTCCATATGTAAGAAGCATAAATCAGTGCGGTATTGTAGGCTTTGAAACATGGCTTCGTGAAATCGGCAGCCTAACCGGCAGAAGCGATCAGATAGAAAAGTATATTGAGGAGCAAAGAGCAATCTATATCCCACAGATCGAAGAAGTAAAGAAAGAACTCAAGGGACTTACAGCTGTAATTGGTATGGGACCAGGATATACCTTCGAGGTATCAAGAGTACTTGATGAACTTGGAATAAAGGTTGTCTGGGCACTTGCATGGCATTATGACAAGAAATACGAAAATGGTGACGTACCACCATCAATGAAATATCTCTTAGATAATGACATTGATTTTGAAGCAAGTGTAGCAGATCAGCAGAATTATGAGGTAATGAACATTCTGAAAAAGTATCAGCCAGATATGTACTTATCAAGACATCCAGGTTCAACAGTATGGGCAATTAAGAACGGAACTCCGGCAGTCTATGTAGCAGATGAGTATACTATCTTTGGATATAAGCATACATTAGAATTTGCAAAGACAATTCTTGATACAATTCGAAACAGAAGTTTTGAGGCAAATCTTGCAGCAAGGACAAAGCTTCCATACACAGACTGGTGGTATAAGCAGAATGTAGATGCATTCCTTGAGGAGGTGAAGTAAAATGGCAAAATTATTAGATAAACAGCACTATAAATGTGCACTTGGTGCAATGCAGACAGTGCAGGCAATAGAACGTGCTTTGCCAATACTTCATTCAGGACCGGGATGCGCACAGAAGCTATCAGAATCTACAGGTAGTTCAGGATATTTTTCACCAAATATTTTCCCATGTACAAGTATCAACGAAAAGGACGTAGTATTTGGCGGCGTAAAGAAGCTTGAATCAACAATCGAAAATGCGCTTAAAGTAATAGATGCAGATCTATATGTAGTACTTACGGGCTGCATTCCTGAAATAGTAGGAGATGACTCAGGTGAGGTCGTATCAAGATTTGAAGACTCGGAAAAACCTGTACTTTACGCACCAACAGCAGGATTTAAGGGAAATAACTATAAGGGACATGAGCAGGTCATAAATGCAATTATTGAGCAGTATTTAAAGAAATCAGATAAGAAGCAGAAGGGCCTTGTAAACATCTGGGCTGATGTACCTTATCAAGATCTTTTCTGGCTCGGAAACCTTCGTGAACTTGAGAAATTAGTCAGCGAACTTGGCCTTACACCAAATACCATTTTTGGATATAGAAGAGGAATTGAAAATATCAAGAAAATCCCTGAGGCAGAATTCAATTTACTTGTTTCTCCATGGGTAGGACTTACAAATGTAAAGAAGATGGAGCGCAAGTTCGGCACACCATACCTTCACTATAAGACACTTCCTATCGGTGCAACAGAGACCAGCAAATTCTTAAGAGAAGTTGGTAAATTCGCAGGAGTTGATGAGGCAAAAGTAGAAGCAGTAGTTAAAGAGCATGAGGATTATTACTATTATCTCATTGAGCGCTACGCAGATCTGTTCCTTGAGAACCGTGTCATCAACAAGCAGTTCTCAATAGTATCAGATGCGCATTACGCACTTGGTATCACAAAGTTTTTGGCAAACGACTTTGGACTAGTTCCAGCAAAGCAGTTTGTAGTGGATGATACACCAAAGAATGTACAAGAAGAAATCGTAGAAGAATTCAAGAAGCTTAATTATGGTCTTGAGGCTGAAGTAGCATTTGAAACAGATGGTTACAAGATCCATAACGAAATAAGAAAACATGATTATCATGGCTATCCACTTGTACTTGGCAGTTATTATGAAAAAGAAGTTACGGAAGAATTAAAGGGCAACTTCTTAAACATAGCATATCCAGTACAGGATAAGGTAATAATCGACGACTCTTATGTAGGATACACCGGCGGCATACGCCTCATAGAAGATATATACACTGTTGCAGTATCTAGATTCAATTAAAAACATTAAAGGGATTAGAAGAATAAATAATAAGTTCTTCTAATCCTGATTAGATGTTTAGAGGATAAAATATGTCATACAAAATAGCTATAGGCTCTTCAGACGGAATAAATGTAGATTTAAAATTCGGAGAAGTAAAGAGTTTTTTGATCTATGAGGTGGATGAAGAAGCAACATTAATAGAAAATAGAATAGTAAATGATGAAGAAAATAATCTCACAGATATTGCCTGCGGCAGTGCAGAAAATATAAACGGAACTGGCTGCGGCGGAGCAGGAGGTGGCTGCGGAGCAGGAATATCTAAAGTTTCTTTAATCTCAGATTGTAGATGTGTGGTCTGTAAAAAAATAGGCTTTCAGGCACAAAAGCAATTCGAAAAAAAGGCTATATCAGTATTTGATGTAGAGTGCACAGTAGATGAAGCTCTTCAAAAAATAACATTTTACTACAACAAAATAGACAATCATAAATCATTTAGAAAAACATGACCGATTGTAGTTAGTATCTACAATCGGTTAATTAATAAACAGGAATTCTAATATACCTATTGAAAAGGTAGAAATTTTTGAATAAATGAAAGGTCGTTATGATTATGAGCTTAGACATAAAAACAAAATGTTTACATTTAGAGAGTAAGGATAATTATGTTGATCATTATGGTTCAATTAGTTATCCGATATATCAGACGGCAACCTACGCACACCCAGAGGTAGGATGTAGTACAGGTTTTGACTATACAAGATTGCATAATCCAACAAGATTGCAATTAGAAAAAACAGTTGCAGCCCTTGAAAAAGGAACGGATGCTTTTGCATTTTCAAGTGGAATGGCAGCTATTACAGCGCTAATGGAAATATTTGAGCCAGGAGACCACTTGATAACAGATGCAGATCTTTACGGGGGAAGTATCCGTTTATTTGATAACATAAATAAGAAAAATGGAATCGAATTTACAAGAGTTGATTGCAGTAAAGTAGATATAGAAGCTTATGTAAAGGAGAATACAAAGGCCATATATATTGAAACACCGACCAATCCCATGATGCGAGTAATTGATATCGAAAAGGTCTCAGCCATTGCAAAGAGGCATAATCTGTTATTGATAGTGGACAATACGTTTTTATCACCGTATTTCCAGACACCGCTAGATCTTGGAGGAGATGTAGTAATACATAGCGGAACAAAATTTTTAGGCGGACATAATGATACACTGGCCGGTTTTCTTGTAACAAACAGAGATGATATTTCTGAAAAACTAAGATTTATCATAAAGACTGTTGGCTCGTGCCTTTCACCGTTTGACAGCTGGCTGGTACTTCGCGGTATCAAGACTCTTGGAGTACGTATGGAGAGGGCACAGGAGAATGCATTTGAAATAGTTAAATATCTTCAGACAGAGCCTAAGGTAAAAAATGTCTATTATCCAGGAATCGAAGGAACTGAAAGCTATGAAATCAGTAAAAAGCAGGCAAGAGGCTTTGGATCAATGCTGACCTTCGAGGTGGAAAGTGCAGCGCTAGCAAAACATATACTAAAATTTACAAAGCTGATTCCTTTTGCAGAGAGCCTAGGAGGAGTTGAAACACTTCTCACTTATCCCTGTACTCAGACACATGCAGATGTACCAGAAGAGGAGAGAATTGCAAATGGTATTACAGATTGTGTACTACGTATGTCTGTTGGAATTGAGGCAGCAGAGGATCTTATAAGAGATTTAAAGGAAGCAATCGATTCCTACGATGGCTACAAGGGACAGTATATATAGAATTTTGAAGTTTTGAAAGGTGAGTGGATGATATGCCGGAGAGAAATCTTGAATTTGAAAAAATAGTAAATCGAAGAGGAACCAAATGTTTAAAATATGACTTTACCTCAAGAGGTAATTATCCAAAAGATGTGCTGCCACTTTGGGTAGCAGATATGGATTTTAGAACAACCTCATATGTAGAGGATGCTCTGCAGGAAGTCGTTAAACATAACATTTATGGATATACCAATATTCAAAAGGGAGATGGTTTCTTTGAGAAAGTTGCAGGATGGATGAAGAGACATCATAACTGGGATGTATTACAAGAGTGGCATGTCCATACACCAGGCGTATGTTTTGCCATAGCAAATGCAATACGAGCATTTACAAATGTGCATGATGCGGTAATCATTCAGCAGCCGGTTTATTATCCATTCAGTAACATAATAGTTCAAAATAATAGAAAATTAGTTGTAAATGAGTTAGTCTATGACGGAGAAGGACATTATACAATCGACTTTGAGGATTTTGAAAACAAAATAAAGGAAAATGATGTAAAGCTGTTTGTACTATGCAATCCGCATAATCCAGTAGGAAGAGTATGGACAAAGGAAGAATTAGAGAGACTAGGAAGCATATGCAAAAAATATGGTGTACTTGTCTTTAGTGATGAAATTCATTTTGATTTCATATGGAGCGGAGAACATAACATATTCAGTGAAGTCAGAGAAGACTTTAGAGAATTTTCAATTGTTGCGACTTCACCAAGTAAGACCTTTAACCTGGCAGGAGCGCAGCAGTCTAACATATTTATTCCAAAAAGAGAATTAAAGTATAAATTTATAAATGAGTATGATGTATCTGGACTAGACGAACCGAATATATTTGGAATAGCAGCAACAGAGGCAGCCTATACTTACGGAGATGAATGGTATGAGGCTGTCAGAAAATACATAAAGAGCAATATTGAATTTGCAAAAGAATATATAGAAAAAGAAATATCAGGAGTGAGATTGGTACCAACAGAGGGCACCTATCTTATATGGCTTGATTTTTCAGCAACAGGAATAGATTCAGCTGACTTAGAAGACCTGATAGTTCAAAAGGCAAAGCTATGGCTTGATAGCGGTAGAATATTTGGAAAGGGAGGCAAGGGATTCCAGAGAATCAACGTAGCCTGCCCTAGAAGTGTACTAAAAGATGCCCTAGAGCGAATAAAAAAATGTCTGGAGGAAAGATAAGTGGACTTTGATAAACGCACAGAGGAAACTGTAAAAAAGCTCCTTAAAAGCTATGAGGATAAAAAAGAAATAAATGGAATAGATATTAGTAATCAGCCGGATAAAAAAGCAATCATAGAGATTATTAGTAAGCTATTAAAGATACTTTATCCAGGATATTACAGCGACCGAATTTACCGTCAGTATAGCCTTAAAAATAATATGGCTGCGACTATAGAGGATGTCATATTTAACATGAATAAGCTTACCTTTAATGTCTGTAAATACGCAAATGCTTTTGCTGATTTATCAGAGGATGAACTACATGAAAAGGTAGCAGAAATTACATTTTCTTTCATGGATAAGCTGCCGGAAATCAGAGAAATTCTCGAAACAGACATAGAAGCCTTTTACGAGGGTGATCCAGCTGCGTATAGTAAGGCAGAAATACTATTATCTTATCCGGGACTGTATGCGGTTTCCATATATCGCATGGCTCACGAGCTGTATCGACTTGGAGTACCTATAATGCCAAGGATAATGACCGAACATGCACATAGCAGAACAGGAATAGACATTCATCCGGGTGCAACAATCGGAAATTACTTTTTTATCGACCATGGCACCGGAATAGTAATCGGTGAAACAACAATTATCGGAGAACACGTAAAAATCTATCAGGGAGTTACTCTTGGAGGACTTTCAACAAGAGGTGGTCAGAGACTTAAGGGCAATAAGAGACATCCGACCATTGGAAATAATGTAACAATCTATTCAGGAGCCTCAATACTAGGCGGAAATACAGTAGTTGAGGACGATGTTGTAATAGGCGGTAATGCATTTGTTACTAGCAGTGTGATGAAGGGAAGCAGAGTAGTCTTTGATAACTAAAAAAATCAGATGTTGGAGGTGGGGAAATGAATTCAAACAATGCATTCATAGAATATGAAGAGGATGACCAGTTATACTTACCGGACATATGTGAGCTGAACATAATCAGCGGGGGATGTCAGCTGTATGGATATATGCTTACCCCGGACAAAAGAATAAAGGGGCCTTATCCAACGGTAATTATGTCACACGGATTTCCTGGATATACCACCAACAATGATTTAGAGCATGCACTTATGAGAATGGGATGTGTAGTAATACACATGAACCATAGAGGAGCATGGGGAAGTGAAGGAAATTATCTCTTTACCAATCTAAAAGACGATTTAATAGCAGTAGCAAAATGGGCTCATAATGCCGCTATTGCAGACCAGTATGATATCGATGTCAACAACATCTTCTTAATAGGGCATAGCATGGGCGGACAGACTGTCCTTAATGCGGCAAAAGAGCTGCATTTCATCAAAGGAGTTGCTGCCATG
>JAEEGI010007549.1_pt1 | contig 24335 bp, 14 predicted proteins | sample 8958751 | NCBI WGS metagenome assembly JAEEGI01 (sample SAMN16246545, study PRJNA631951) | gut metagenome | biome: gut microbiome; feature: rumen; material: KS-attached | host: Bos | place: Iran: Karaj | collected 2018-10
GATTCAGTATAGAGAGACGAAATTCGAAAGGCAAGATGGCGATGCGTTTGCTTGGATGGTGACTTCAAATGGCTCTTATGGTGTCGCGTATGCGGTGCTCATGACGAAGAACAATAACTATTTCACAATTGAAGTCAATCAGAAAAATCGCGAGACGGATATCGAAAAAATTTTGATAGATATCGTGAAAAGTCACAAGACGTATTAACAATTGAATGATGAAAATGTGTTGGCTGCCGGTTCTATTGATGGCGATGTTCCTTTGCGGGTGCTCGCAGACCAATGAAGATGAAGTGCGAAAAGCAAAACGGTTTGAGGCGTTGAAGGGACTGCCGTTGGACACGGTCCTTACGCGTGCGTATAAATTTTACGAGCAGTTCCAGGCAACGGGTGATACGCTGTTACGCGATTCCATGGACGATTACAGGGACCACTTTTTTGCGAGATGGGAATTGTCTTCGGATTCTCTTTGCGGGACGATTGCGCCGGATGATTCTTTGGCGGCTGATTTACGCGATATTTATGAAGTTGTAATGACGTTCCAAACAAAATTTTTTTATTGGGAATCGCTTGATGATGCCCAACGTGAATCATTTCTGAACAATACGGATTCTTATGGTAAACTGAAAATTTTGAATGGAGATTCAGATTTGCTAAATGCGTTGATTATGGATATTCCGCTTGAAGAAGCTGTGTCCGGTTTGAAAAAGGCTTATAGCATATATGATAGTATTTATTTTGTGCGGAGAATGCGTATGTTTTATGTTGACACTTCTGCTTCTGATATGAATGAATTGGATAAGATTGATATATTCGATGTACGTCGGAATAAAATGAAAGAAGCGAAATTAGCTTGCATGGACAAAACACCAAGTGGCCAAAAAGTTCTTATTTTGACCAAGGAATTTGAAACGTTGTTGAAGAATTCTATGGATGCAAAAGTTGATTGGAAACATCGAGATAGATCATTACTGCAGAAAATTCAATATTTCTGGCATCCGAAGATTTTTGTTGTGCCGCATTTTTGGGGTGGTTTCATATTTGAATCGTCCCCGATTATATCGAAAGCCGTATTTAACAAAAACCATGATTTGGTAATTCTGGATGTAGGGAATGGGGATCATGGATGGTACTACTATTTATCCAAGAAAAACGGAAAATGGAAATTGATAAAGATTAAGAATGGCTGGATATCGTAAGGTATGAACAATTTATGAAGTTCCTGAATAAAACGAATCAGTTGGTGCTCTTCTGCATTTTGATGCTCGCGGTATGTGCTATTGCGCAACCTGCCGAAGAAAACGAGCCCCTTTTGCGTGAATATTGTTATAGCTGCAATGTTTACGATGTGATGCCTTATACGCCATCTGGTTTTACGGTAGAGGCGGCTTATGCAGGGCCCACAGTATTGAGTCTACAGCTTTGGGGGTACCGGAATTTTTATATAAAGCATAAAGTTCTTGTTGGCGTGCCTTGGGTTGCTGCGGATATCGATTTTGACGGGGGGAAGGTTTCTGACGAAGGTATATTGGCTGCAATCCTTTTTTTTAGCAGTTTTGAGCATAATGGCAATTTTTTAATTTGGCTGGATTATTTATTGTTCGGTAACACCTACTACCCTTTGACTGGAGATGATGGGATTGGGTTGTTCGAAACGCATCATATTGTAGATTATCTAATTTATGATTTGAGTAATGATAAACCTTGGGAATTTGGCTTTTCAGAGGCTGCGGGTTTCCGGTTTGTTTATGCGAGAGGTAGAAGAGATGGCACGTACTATTTTGATTTGGGCGCAAATGTTCGGTTAACTAATAAGGCTTTCCGCTTCGGGATATTTGTGCAGTTAGGGGCTACCGGCAATCATACGTAAAAGTCACTGGATCCTATCGGGTTCTGCGAACCCTCCAGGATGACACCGCCAACTCCCTACTGCCTACTAACCACCAACCACCAACCACCAACCACCAACCACTAACCACTAACCACTAACCACCAACCACTAACCACTAATCACTAATAACTAAATCTTCACATTTTTTTCTCACCACTAACCACTAATCACTAACCACTTTTTTATATTTAAAACACAAAAAATTTTTCACTCTAACAGAAGGTTAATAAAATGGCTAAAATCGCTAAAGTTTGGGCTCGTCAGATCCTGGATTCTCGTGGCAATCCGTCTCTCGAAGTCGATGTCACTCTTGACAACGGTATCGTTGGTCACGCTGCAGTTCCGAGTGGTGCATCCACTGGTGAACGCGAAGCTTGCGAACTCCGCGACGGTGACAAGAAGACCTATCTCGGCAAGGGCACTCTCACTGCAGTGAAGAACGTCAACACCAAGATTGCTAAGAAGATCGTTGGCATGGATCCGGCTGAACAGACCGCAGTTGACGACGCTATGATCGAACTCGACGGCAACCGCATGCTCAAGAACACGCTCGGTGCAAACGCTATCCTCGGCGTTTCCATGGCTGTTTGCTGCGCTGCTGCTAAGGATGCTGGCCTTCCGCTTTACCAGTACATCGCCAAGCTCCATGGCACTGAAAAGCTCACCCTCCCGTGCCCGATGTGCAACGTGATCAACGGTGGTGCTCACTCTTCCGCTCCGATCGACTTCCAGGAATTCATGATCGCTCCGGTTGGCGCTAAGACGTTCTCCAAGGGCCTCCAGATGGTGACCGAAATCTTCCACGCTCTTAAGGCTGTCCTCAAGAAGGGTGGTTTCGACACGACGGTTGGTGACGAAGGTGGCTTTGCTCCTGGCGTTGCTATCAAGCCGGCTAAGAACAAGTTTGGTTACGAAATCAAGGACGTGATGACCCTCGAAAAGGCTCTCGCTGCTTTGAAGACCGCTACTGAAAACGCTGGTTACGTTTTCGGCAAGGACATCAAGATCGCTCTTGACGTTGCTTCTTCCGAATTCTGCGACAAGGATTCTGAAAAGGAAGGCTCCAAGGCTGTTACCTACACGTTCAAGAAGAGCACCAAGAAGACCCTCAAGTCTGCTGAAATGGTCAAGCTCTATGAAAAGCTCATCGACAAGTATTCCATCTTCTCCATCGAAGACGGTCTCGATGAAGCTGACTGGGCAGGTTGGAAGGTTCTTACCGACAAGCTCGGTGGCAAGATCAACCTCGTGGGTGACGACCTGTTCGTTACGAACCCGACCATCTTCGACGAAGGCATCAAGGCTGGCATCGCTAACGCTATCCTCATCAAGGTGAACCAGGTCGGTTCTGTTTCTGAAACCCTCGCTGCTATCAAGCGTGCTCAGGTCGAAGGCTATGCTCCGATCGTTTCTCACCGTTCTGGCGAAACCGAAGACACCTTCATTGCTGACCTCGCTGTCGGTACTGCCGCTGGCCAGATCAAGACTGGTTCCCTCTCTCGTACGGACCGCGTCTGCAAGTACAACCGCCTCCTCCGCATCGAAGAAGAACTCGGCAAGGCTGCTGTCTATGCTGGCGATCCGCGCAAGGGTGCCAAGGCTTCTGCTCCGGCTGCCAAGAAGGCCGCTTGCAAGAAGGGCTGCAAGAAGGCTGCCAAGTAAGGCGAGTGTCGCTGTAGCGGTGTCATTCTGGAGGGGCGAAGCTCCGATAGAATCCATCGCTAAAGTAAGTTGCTGAAATTGCAAAAGAGAAGCCGTTCCTATTGGGACGGCTTCTTTGTATAACGAATATTTACTTTATTCAAAAACGATAAAATTAATGTTCCCTTCCAGTCATTCTGTTTTTACATTTTTGGGAGGTCAAAACTTGAAACCCCGCCCAATTCTAACTATATTTGTGATTAAACAAAAATAACCCTCAAATCAAGGCTAGGAAAATGTCAGATCGTTTTATCGTGACCGGCAACTTTACCGATGATCCGTTTGCCATCGACATGGCGCAGTACATCGGTCTCCGTGAAGATATCTCCGACGTGGTCTCCCTGAAGACTTTCGCCAACTCCGAATTCTGCCCCCGCTATATGCTGGATGTTGCCGACATGGAACATATCGGCAATCGCCTCGAAGGCAAGATTGTCTTGATTTGCTCGGTTTCGAACCATGAACGCAGCCGCAACGACTACGCTATGCGCAACTGCATCCTCGCTCGTGCTGCAAAGGACAACGGTGCCGAACAGGTCGTGTTGGTTGAACCGGACCTCTTCTACAGCGCCCAGGACCGCGGCCCGCATCGCGTAGGCGAACTCGAAAAGGACCGCCCGGATATCGACCTTAAAAAGTTCGACGGCCAGGCTTTCACGAGCCTCCTATACGCCCAGCTTTTGAAGACCGCCGGTGTCGATGCCGTTGTCACTTGCCACAACCACAGCATCAAGGTGCAGAACCTCTTCAACGAAATTTTCGAAGGCAACTTCCACAACTTGATTCCGACGGATGTCTATGCCCACTACATCAAGAACAGCAACTTTGTGCAGACCGGCAAGGACGGCAACAACCTCGTGATTGTTTCCCCGGACAAGGGGGCACGCCCGTTCATGAACGCCGTGTTCGACGCTCTCCAGCTCCCGGAATGCAAGCGTGTCGTTATGGACAAGGTCCGCACGGGCGAACGCGAAATCTCTATGACGTTCAACCCGGAACTTTCTGACATCAGCATCGAAGAAATCGAAGGCAAGGACGTAATCGTGTTCGACGACATGGTCCGCACGGGTACGACGATTGTGCAGTGCTGCGAACATATCAAGAAGGGGAACCCCAACCGCGTGTGCTTTGGCGTGACGCACTTCCACACGAGTGCCGAAGCCCGCGAAAAGCTCAACAGCCCGGCCATCGACGAAATTCTCACGACCTCCACGCTCCCGGACATCATGAACCGCGACTGCCAGGGCCGTCTCCGCAAAAAGCTCACCGTGCTCAAGCTCGGCAAGTGGATTGCACGCCACGTGATGCAGATGTACGGCATGGACGACGGACGTTTCCAGAAGGACTTCTACAAAATCGATATGTCCTCCAAGAACCCGCGTTGGCCGCCTGCATTCTTCTAAAATTTGTTGTATATGGAAAAGAGTCCCGGGCGGCAACGTCCGGGATTTCTTTTTTTAGGGGAAAAGGGTAAAAATTTCACTGGTTTAGAATTTTAATAATAAATGGTATTATTTTTATAAGGCGATGATTGGGATTCCTATGACTGAAAAAAAATCGATACCGTTGACTGTTGATATCCTGAAGGGTGTGGGTATTGGACTTTGGGCTGTCGAAATTGACGATGGCCAGGCTCCCCGGATGTTCGCCGATAAAACCATGCTCAAGTTGCTTGGGCTTGGCGAAGGGCTTTCGAGCGAGGATATTTTCCACGCTTGGTTCGACAATATCGACCCGGAACATTTTGCAGAAGTCAAAGCGTATGTCGATAAGATGAGCGCGGGCGAGAAGGCCGAAATTCAGTATCCGTGGCATGCGCCTGACGGTCACGTCCGTTTTGTTCGTTGCGGAGGGTCCCGTAATTTTGATTATAAAAAGGGGGTCCGGCTCGAAGGCTGGCATCGGGACATTACCGAACTTGCTTTGATTCAAAAGACGACCGAAGAGGAATTGCGTGATGAAATCAAGGCGATGGACTTGGACGCAAAACGCGAAAGTTTCTTGAGGACCCTTAATGAAAAATTGTACGGCAAGGCGATTCTCGACAAGGCTTACAGTTACTTCAAGGTGAACCTGTCCGAGAACAAAGTCTATAAGCCGTTCGTCCAGATTGTCGAGGGAAAGTCCGAAGATGTGAGCAGTTTCTTTGGGTCTGATTTCCCGTCTTACAGTGCCGTAGTGGAACGGATTGCAAACCAGCTTGTCGATAAGGAGTACCGCGATGCGTTCATCCAGCATCTTTCGGCGAAATCGCTTATCGAGCAGTTCCAGAAGGGCGATTCCATCCCGGAGTACACTTGCAGGTTCTATTCGCCGCATATCGGTTGGCATTACAGCCGCTTTGTCTGCTACGTGTCGAAGAACGAAATTTCGAACGAGTACCAGTCGATGATGGTCGCGTACAATGTTTCGGAACAGCAGAAGCAAGATGCGGCCATCCGGGACTGTATAGATGTTCTTTATAAGGAAAAACGCTCCAAGGATGCCATTGAAGATGTGCTTTCGACGCTTGCCTCTTTTTACAAGGCGGACAGGGCTTATATTCTGGAATGCGACAAGGAGAGGTTGAATCTCAACAGCACGTATGAATGGTGCCGGAAAGGGGTAAAGTCCAACAAGGCGATTCTTCAGCGGCTTCCGTTTGATATTTTCCTTCCGTGGATAAAGACTGTTGGCGACAGGGATGCGGTCTATCTCGATTCGCAAAATGACGAATCCGGCGTTTGGGAAAAACTGTATAGCATTTTGCCGGTGCAGGATGTAAGGAGCATCAGCGTATCGACGATTGTCTCCAGTGAACAGCGTTTTGGCTTTGTCGTGTTGGACAATCCGAAGGAATCGCTGAAGAGCTTTACGTTGCTCAAGTTCGTGGCGGGTTTTGCTGAAAACGAAATCAACCGCAGAAAACGCATGGACGAAGATGCCGCCGTGACCTCGCTTTTGGCTTCGGATTACTCGTGCATTTTCTATTGCGACTTGGAAGCGGACCAAGTGACTCCGCACAAGTTGAATGCCAACATCCAGAAACTGCTGGGCAACTCCCTCGGCGAAATGACTTATAGCGGGGCGATTGACTTTATCGTGGGTAAAGTCGTCTCTCCTGAAAATGCGGATGTTGTCGCAAGAAAGCTTTCGTTGAAGAGCTTAAAGCCGATTCTCCAAAAGACGGGCATCACGAGTTTTGAATACTTGAACTATGCGGACAAGTTCTGCGAATGCAAAGTCGTCGCCGTCAACAAGAAGCAGAAGGCGTTTGTAATTGGCTTTGCCGACAAGGATGAACAAATCCGCACCGTCCGCATGCACCAGAAGAAAATCGAGCAGGACTTGGAAATTATCGATGTCCTCGCGTCTGAATATTCGTCGGTTTATTACATCGATTTGGAGAAGGATTCCATTACGCCATATTCGATGAATAAAAAGTCGGAATCGCTGTTCGGGAGCAGTTTCCGTTCGGGCATTTCGTATTCCGACGTGTTTGACGAATTTGTCGAAAACGTGGTCTGGGAACGTGACCGTCAGATGGTACGCTATGCGGGCGCCCTTGAAAATATCAAGAAAGAGCTTGCACTGCAAAAGACGTTTATTACAACGTATCGCGGCAATGTCGAAGGTCGGCCTCATTATTGCGAAATGAAGTTCGTGAAAGTCGGCAACGAATTCGATAGCCCGAAAGCTGTTGCATTGTGCCTTGCCGAAAAGGATGATTTGATTCTCAAGGATTTCGTGAACGATATTTTGTATGATGACTACGTGTCCATTTACTTCGTGAATGTCGAGGACAATTCGTTCCGCACCATCAAATCTTCTAATCTTTCGTGGGTGGATAAGCGGCCTGCTTATAGCACTTATTCTTACGAGGTCAAGAAAATAAGCGAAATTGTGCAAGCGGAGTATGAGCAGGATTGGCGTAAGCTGTCGAACTTGTTCTATGTGCAAAATTTTTTGAAGAACGCCGACCAGCGTGAGCTGGAATTCAAGATTGAAAGTGGCGAATGGCTGCGGGCGAAGTTTACGACTATTGAACGCAATGACGACAACGAGGTCGTATCGTTCGTGCTTTCTTTTATGCTTTTGAGCGATGACCAGATTGAGAAAAACGAGCTGGATGCAAAGATTGCGGAACAGAACGACTTGCTCGAAAAACAGCAAATCATGTTGCAAAAGGCGCTTTCGATGGCTCAGTCGTCTGACCGTGCAAAGACGGCGTTCCTCTCGAACATGAGCCATGATATCCGCACGCCGATGAACGCCATTGTCGGCTTTACGGGGCTTGCGATTGCCCACATTGACGAAAAGGAACTTGTTCTTGATTACTTGAAAAAGCTTGCGCAAAGTTCGAATCATCTGCTTTCGCTCATCAACGATGTGCTCGACATGAGCCGCATTGAATCGGGCAAGATGGTGCTTGCGGAAAATGCCGAAAACCTCAATGAAATTATTGATACCCTCAAGGACATTGTTCAAGCGGATGTCCATGCGAAAAAGCTGACTTTTAATGTACAAATGAATGTGACTAATGCCGGAATCATGTGCGACAAGCTGCGCTTGAATCAGGTGCTGCTCAATGTGCTTTCAAATGCGATTAAATACACGCATGACGGCGGTTCTGTAGAGTTCTTGATTGACGAAATGAAATCGGCAAAGCTAGGTGCGTCGCATTTTAAATTCCATGTTCGCGATAACGGCATGGGAATGAGCGCTGAGTTTTTGAATAAAATTTACGAACCATTTACGCGGGCGAGTTCTTCGACGGTGAGCGGCATCCAAGGGACGGGTCTTGGCATGTCCATCACAAAGAACATTGTCGAGATGATGGGCGGTACTATCGATATTTCTAGCGAAGAGAACAAGGGTACCGATGTTGTTATCGATATTGAATTTAGGTTGCACGATAGGAGTCGTGTGGGCAAAAAGCCGTTGTCGTTCAACTTCAATTTTGCGGACAAGAAAATTCTGCTCGTTGAAGATAACGAAATGAACCGGCAAATCGCATGCGATGTTCTGGCGGATTATGGACTTAAAGTCTTCACGGCGGAGAATGGCCATGAAGCGGTTGAAATGGTTAAAGCTTCCACACCGGGGCAATATGACCTTGTCCTTATGGATGTGCAGATGCCCGTGATGGACGGCTTTACGGCGACGCATGAAATTCGCTCTCTCAAGGAAAAATTCAAGTCGAACATTCCGATAATCGCCATGACCGCGAACGCCTTTGAAGAAGACCGCCGTGCCGCTTTTGACGCTGGCATGAACGAGCATATCGCAAAGCCGATAGACCTTGAAAAAATGAAGTATATTTTGGCAAGGTTCCTTAAAAAGTGACGAGTGAATGAATAAAAATATTGAAGATGTCCGTGGTGAAAAGGTGATGCGTCGCGATCACTTTATTTTCGCTATTGTTCTTGTTGTGTTTGCTACTTTGGCTTTCCTGTTTTCTTGCCAGAAGATTTTGAAGATTGTCGAGGATAGTTGCTTTGAAAGGCTCCGGGAGTATGCCAAGGTCGTATCGCATGAATTTATTGTCAACAACTTGCATTATGGCGGTACGCTCCAGTTTATAGCGACTTCGTTAGAAGACCGCCCGGAGTATTCGGTCGATAGCGTGCAGTCGTGGCTCAAGGACATGCGGCCTTTTTTAAAGGAACAAAAAATCAGTATGCTCTTGCCGGGCGATACGGTGATTCTGCCGAACGGCGCTATAGCCCAGGCTTCTGCATTGGGGCTTTCTTACGACAAAGAAAAATCGGCGGAAGCGCATGTGTCGGTTCGCCTTGAAGGTGAAAACCAGAATGAAAAATTCCTGTACCATTTTGTTCCTGTAAAAAATCAGGGGCAAACGGTTGCCATGATTTTCTGGAATTATAGTTTAGGGTTAATTCATCAGTATTTGCGTGCCGACAAGGACTACGACCGTAAAATGTTCGTCGCTGTCGTAAACCGCGAAGATGGCAGGTACGTGGCGGATACGGAACACGATTCGTTGAAGAGCATTTTTGATTATAAGAATGAAAAGGACAATGAAAGTGGTTTGTTCTCCGCCATAGTCGATAGCATCCTCGCCGGAAAGGAGGGGCAAGCATGCATTGAAAATTATTGGGAAAGCTCCAATTGCATTTATTTCCGCCCGATGGAAATTGGAAACTGGAGTATTGTGGTTTCGTCCCCGGCGGAGTACGCGATGGGCGATATCCGCAAGATTCGGTTTATTTTCCTCTGCTTTGGGATTGGCGTCCTTATATTCTTTGTCGCTTACTTTATCTTGTTGCGGCGCGTGGCGATACGGTGCATTGCCGAAGAGGCGGAACGTTCTGCGCTTGACGATGTGGGCAAAGTCCGTTATATGCAAATGAGGTTGCTTGGGCTTTTGTCAAAGAACTTTACCAATATTTATTACGTGAATCCGGAATCGGGGTCGTACGTTGCGTATTCCAATTCTAAAAATGATTTGTACAAAGAAATTACTAATCGTTTTGACTTGAATGCTTCGATTTACGATATCATGAACGATGACGAGTTGACGAAAATCCACAAGGACGATTTAGCTCTTTGCCATAGTGTTTTCAATAAAGAAGCTTTCCTTGATATCATGAGCAAATCTGAATCCAGACGGATTGTCGATATGCGTTGCTTTATCAACGGCAACTGGGTTTGGATCCGCCATACGCTGATTGGCTTTGCCGATGCAAAGGGGCAGGGCTACGTGATTATCGGTGTCGAGGACGTGAATGACGAAAAGGTCGCTATAGAAGCCGAACGAGAAAGGTTGTCTGTTATCAACGGACTTTCGGAAGACTTTTCGCTGGTGAGCTTTATCAACCCTGCGACGAAGGAAGACCACCTTTATTACGTCAAGAAAAATGACTGGGCCGATAACCCGAACTGGAAAAAGGTCGGGAATTTTGAAGATCGCCTGAATTTGATTGCCAACACGCTTGTACACCCGGATGATCGTCAAAAATTCATGGAAATGACGAATCGCAATGTCGTTGTAAATAAGCTTTCGGCAAAGAATGCGTATTACGTCAATTTCAGAATGATTATTAACGGTGTTGTTGAATATTGGCAGTTGAAGTTCGTTATGGTGGGGAAGGCGCCTGATGCACGGGAACAGATCGTCGCTGGTTTTATCAGCGTCGATGAATCGACCCGCTTGCAGTTGGAACAGAAAGAACAGCTCGAAACGCAGGCCGAAGCCTTGAAGCAGGCTTTATCGTCGGCTCAAGCTGCAAATAACGCGAAAAAGGAATTTTTGAACAGCATGAGCCATGAAATCCGTACGCCGCTGAATGCGGTTATCGGACTTACGGAACTGGCGTCATCGCATTTGGATGATAGGGAACGTGTCAAGGATTGCTTGGTCAAGATAGATCAAAGTTCTGACCGCTTGCTTTCCATCATCAATGACATTCTTGACATGAGCCGTATTGAATCGGGCAAGTTCGACCTCAACGAATCTCCAACGCACTTGTTTGAAATCATTCACGAGGTAGAACGCGATGTTCGTGCCGATTTGCGAGAAAAAGATTTAAAATTCGAAATTGATTATGCGGACATCAATGATGAAGAAATTGTCTGTGACAAGGACCGTTTGCGCCAGGTCCTGCTTAAGGTCCTATCGAATTCGATCAAGTTCACGAAAGAGGGCGGTTCCATTTCGATGAGCGTCAAGGAAGCTCCGCTTTTGAAGTCGAACTATGCGGCTTACGTGTTCTGCATAAAGGACAATGGAATCGGCATGAGCGAGGATTTCCTCAAGACGGTCTATGAACCGTTTACGAGAGGGGTCGCCGCGTCGAGCGATGTTCGTGGCATGGGCCTTGGGCTTGCCATTACGAAGAACACCGTTGAAATCATGGGCGGTCAAATTGAAATCGCTAGCCGCTTGAACGTCGGTACGGAAGTTACCATGACTTTTGAATTTAAGCTGGTGCAGTCGAAAAAGAGCTTGAACGAATCGAAGGTTGTCGAAAAATCGAGCTTTGCCGGAAAGAGGATTCTCTTGGTCGAAGACAACATCCTCAACCGTGAAATCACGATGGAAATTTTGCAGGACAACGGTTTTATCGTGACTGCCGTGGAAGATGGCGACATAGCTGTGAAAATGCTTTCGAAAGCTGCGTCAAGGCCGTTTGACCTTGTTCTGATGGACGTGCGCATGCCTGTGATGGACGGCTACGAAGCGACAAAGTGCATCCGTGCTTTCGAGAACAAGGACGTGGCCGAAATCCCGATTGTCGCCATGACCGCAAACGCCTTTGACGAAGACCGCAAGGCTTCTTTCGAGGCGGGCATGAACGAACATATCGCAAAGCCGGTCAGCATTGAAAAACTGAAGGGCGTGCTTTCGAAGTTCTTGTAATATTGCGTAAAAAATGAAGGTCTCGAAAAATTTTTTGAAAAACTTATCTATATTGTTTTGCATATGTCAGCACGAGTAACTAGTAGCGATAAAATTGAAGATATGTTTCCGGAAACCCCGGTACGTAAGATTATCACCCCGATAGAACGCCTCATGAAGGTGGAGACGACTGGCGGCATAGTGCTTATCATTATGACGCTTGCAGCTCTCGTCTGGGCAAACCTCAGTCCCGAATCGTACGAGCACTTTTGGCATCTGCCGTTCGTGGTGACGATTGGCAGCTGGGTCGGCACGGGCGATTTGCACTGGTTCATCAACGACGCCCTGATGACGATATTCTTCTTCAACATCGGGCTCGAAGTCAAGGGCGAAATGACGTATGGCGAACTCCACGACCCGAAGGCGGCGAGCCTCCCGATTATTGCGGCTGCTGGCGGTATGTTGTTCCCGGCACTCATTTACTTGGCGCTATGCCCTCCGGGAACGTCGCACGGCTGGGGAATCCCGACGGCGACGGATATCGCGTTCGTGGTCGGCTGCATGGCGATTTTGGGCAAGAAGGTGCCGCATGCGCTCCGCGTGATGATTTTGACTTTGGCGATTGCGGACGATATCGGCGCGATTCTCGTGATTGCGATTGGGTATCCGAGCGGCGACGGCATCAACTTTGCGGCTCTTGGAACCGCTTTCGCTCTCCTCGTTTTGATTAACTTGCTTTTCCGCATCGGCGTGCGCAACTTGCTTTTGCATGGCGTGATTGGCATTGCCATTTGGGCGTTCTTTGTCAAGTCCGGCGTGCACCCGACGATTGCGGGCGTGCTGCTTGGCCTCTCTGTTCCTGCAAAGCCGGTCGTTGCAAATGGCGTGGTGGCGAACTTTGCTAATAGCGTAGGCAACGTGCTTTCTGGCGATGCGAAAGTTTCTGGCGAAGAAAAGTACCGTGTATTCCACTTGCTCCAGCGCGGTGCCCGCGAAAGCGTCTCGATGCAGGAACGTTTGTACAAGCCGCTTGTGCCGTGGGTGAACTTTGCGATTATGCCTATTTTTGCGCTCTCGAATGCCGGTGTCGAAATCAAGCTCGGCGGTTTGGACGTTCCTGTGCTAAGTGCTGTTGCTCTCGCCCTTGTGTTCGGCAAGCCGATTGGAATTTTCCTCTTCAGCCTCTTGTCCGTGAAAATTGGCGTTTCCAAGAAGCCGAGCTACTCCTGGAAAGTGCTTTGGGGCGGCGGCATGCTTGCCGGTATCGGATTTACGATGGCCCTGTTTGTGGCGGGTCTTGCCTTTGAAGACGGTTCGAACAAGGATTCCGCAAAGCTTGGCATTCTCCTCGGAAGCTTCAGTGCTGCAATTCTTGGCACAATTTACATGAGCATCGTATCGAAGAAGAATAAGCAGTAGGAAGTAGACAGTAGTCGGTAGGAAGTTGGAGGTGAGGAATAATTGTTCTCGAAGCCGTCATCCTCGATCTGTCATCCTGGAGCCTGTCATTGCGTTCACGCATGACTTGTTCGCCTCGGTAATGCGAAAGCAAGCTTTCACGCTACTCTCGGCTCCGTTGTCATTCTGGAGGCACGGAGTGCCGATAGAAACCATTATTTCTTGAATAGCACTTGGCGATAGGATCCAGTCACAGTCCTAGTAAACAGTGGCAAGTAAACAGGGATGTAAAGGGAACGTTCTTATTGTAATCCTAACCACCAACCACTAATCACCAACCACTTTTAATTTAAATCCTAACCACCAACCACTGTTTACTCTCTCTCGTCTTTCGTCTTTCGTCTCTCGTCTAATATGCCTCATTTCGTCTATATGCTCCGCTGCAAGGGCGACCGCATTTACACGGGCTATGCCGTTGATGTGCAGGCCCGCTATGAAGAGCATTGCAGTGGGCGAGGGGCGAAGTTTACAAGGGCGTTCCCTCCCGAATGCATTTTACGCACGTTCGAATTGTCGGATTACAGATACGCCCTCCGCTTGGAAGCCCGCATCAAAAAGCTGAAACGCCCGCAAAAAGAACTCCTCGTCGTAGGCGACAAGACGCTTGAAGCGGAACTGCTCGCAGGGCTCGGCGAAACACTGAAAAAACGTGCTTCAAGAATCCGCAAAGAGAAAACTCACAAACTGCGGGCCAAGGGCGCGAGCGCTTGATGTGGCCATGCTTACTCCTAACATTGAGCCTTTGTGCTCTAGTTTGCTGAATTTCGGGTTGAATATGCATTAACAGTGCGGTTGTGATTGCGGTTGCTGTTTTTCGTTTAAAAAATGAGTATTTTATTAGGGAACCTCTAAAAATTGCTTTGGTAAAGAAAATTTGAGCGAGACCAAGTGCAGGCAGGAATGAGAAGTGGTGAATACTGGAGGTATTTGCCACTTTGAATGACGCACCTGCACGACGTGTCGCAGCCAAATTTTCGAGAATGAATTTTTAGAGGTGACCATTACTGAATCTTTTTGAACGTCGATTATGCTGTCCATTGAAGCCGCAAAAAACATAGAGGATCTGTTCCAGATTAAAGCCGCCATCATGCGCCAAAAGCTCGAAGATGTTGGTGGCTTGGGTGGCGTGATGGAAATTTTGGATTTGTCTCTTGAGGCCCGCAAGCACGAAGATTATCAAAAGTCCTTGAAAATTATGGAACCTTTGATTGATGCTCTTAAAGATCAGCCATTTGCATCGAACGACGCCGTTGTGTATGTTTCTATTTCTGATAGAATGGAGAGGATTCTTTATCATCACTTTTGCCAAACGTCTTCGAATCAATCGGTGAAAAACATCAGTGAAATTTGTCCGATGGACTGGATTTATCGCCAATACGCCCTTATTTTTTTCGATTTAGGGGATAAAGCGAATGCGTTGGATGCCGCGAGAGAAGCTCTCAAATGGAATCCCATGTTCACAAAATGCAGGATTTTGTTTGCCTTGCTTTGTAGCGAGGACGGGCGTTGGGAGGACATGTTGAAAGAAACTGTTTTTGCAATGAAGAGTTCGTTTCGTTCGGTAGATTTGGTTTATTGCTTTCGTTTCTTGCGAGATTATTTCTTTTATAAAAAACAGTATAAGGAAGCTGTGTATTGTAGTTTTTTGCGCACTCGTTTTTCATCTTCCCGAGATATCATGCTTGAAATTGTGAATGACATGATGATGCTTGCGAAAGTCGTTAATTTTGATTATAAGCAAATTAATGACGAAGATATGGCTGAGTCTTGTAAAAAATATGGGTTTACGCCAGGCTTTAATCCCGAAGTGATTGCCATTGTCCAACGGTGTTACGAAGAAGCGTTTCTTGAGAGTAAGTCCGAAAAGGCGAATTACTTTGCTGAAATTATGGCGGAGCTGAAGACTGAACAGGAAAAGAGAAATTCTGTGAACTTAAGACAACTTGTTGAACGTTCTCGCAATATTATGAGCTAGAAATTTAATGAAATATAACGAAAAAATCCCGGCCTCGTCTAATGCTGAGAACCGGGAAGAATGAACGGTGAGCGTAACTTGCTCGCCGATTTTTATTTAATTACGATTCGGGCTGTTTTGGCAAATCCGCTGCTGGAAATACGTACAAGCATGGTGCCGCGTGGCAGATGCCCGAGGTCGATGCTTGTTGAAAATTGCAATTCATGCGTTTCGAGCAGGTGACCCATCATGTCGAATATTTGCACGTGAGTTGCTGCGGGCGTTTCAAGCGATACGGCGAGTTCGTTGTTGGCGTAGCTGAAGTTCAGTACATCATGCATGACGAGCTTGATGTCTGTGGTCTTCTGGCTCGAAGAAGATGTTGCATTGCTGCTGGAACTCTTCTTGTCGTTCTTGGCACTTGACGAGCTGGACTTGCCACTGCGTGAACTTGAAGAGTTTGCGACAATCTCAGTGCTGCTGCTGGATTTGACGCTGCTGCTCGATTTTGCAGACGAACTAGAGCGGCTTTCGCTGCTTTGGTTGACGGCGGATGATGTGATGCTGCTCGAAGATTCTGTCTTGTTCGTGACAATGACTTTTGCTTTGGCGGAATCTGTGGTGGAGTTGCCTTCGACTTTCAATCCGAATACGTACTCTTTAGTAGAATTATCTCCGTTTATCTTGCCGAAGAACGTTATCGTGTGGGCGTCCGAATCTTGACTGTATTCTACGCCTTTGGGAATGCTCCCGGTCACTGTAATGCTTTGTGTAAATGCGTATTTGAATACCAGCGGCTCAATGGAATCGCCGAGGCTCACGGTTTGCGTTTCTTTGCCCTGGAAAAGCGTTACGGTGGCTTTTTGTGATTCTACGATGATTGTTGCGTAAGCGATATCGTCGTTGCTTTCGCCTTTGCCAGTGACTTTGACTTTGTACTCGCCGGGGGCTGCGTTTTCGCTGACTGTGCCTTTAATTGTCACGGTGTTGTTTTCAACGTCTTGAGAAGTTGAAAAATTGCCGGCGGGCAAATCAGTGGGTTCTAATTTTTGAATATGCTCGTATTTAAATACGAGCGGATCGATGGCTGAACCGGCCTTTACTGTTTGTGTAGCGTTGTTGCTTATGAGGGTCACTTTGGCCGCGGCGACTTTATGGGTTACGTTGATTGTTGCGTTCACGGTGACGTTGTTGTCTAAGCCATGGGCGATGACCGTCACTGTATAAACTTTATCGCTGTGATTTTCGGGAATCAATCCTGTAATCGTGATGGTTTGCTTTTCATCATCTTGTACCACAGAAGTACCTTGCGGTACTCCGCTTACTTCACGGTATTGCATGTTCGAGAATTTAAGTACAATCGGTTTGATGGAGTCGCCGGCGGTGATGTTCTGTGATTCGTTTTCTACAATCTCCAATGTCGTAACGGCAGGCTTGTGGTTGACTGTAATCTTGCCGTTGACGACAACAGAATCTACATCTGTAGAATAAACTACGAGTCTGTAATTATACTCTTTGTCTTGAAGGGTTTCGTCCGGTGCTCCGTAAATTGAGATGGTCCAATCATCTTCGTCGTAATTTACGGTAATGCCTTTCGGTTGCCCTGTGAATCCAATTTTTCGCAATCCTTGATAGCGGAATACGATTGGGGTAATAGAGTCGCCGGCGGTCGCTGTCTGGTCGAGGTTGCCGCTGATTCGTTCCAATGGCGAGCTCATGGGGGTTATGGTTATTGCTATAGGAGCTGAAATATCGTCGCCTGCAGTCGTGCCATAAGCATCGAGCTTCATGTTGTATGTTTTGCCCGATGCGTTTGCCGGAATGCGCCCGGAAACGGTGCATGTCTTTGGATTTTTGGGAGTGTCGCAATCGCAGGTTAATCCCGGCAGGAGCGTTGAAACGACGGAATCGACATTTGCAGCCTTGAATACAATAGGCTCTATCAATTCCCCTGCTTTTACGGTCTGTGTTGTTTGTCCGCTTGTCAGTTCAAAGTTCGTTGAGGACTGCGCGAAGGCGACCGTGGCCGTCAATGACATTGTCAAGAATAGGATTAATCCGTGGATTGTTTTCATATATTCTCTCCAAGAATTTTGTTCATTGCTTCTAGTTAATATAATCTAAAAAAGTTCTGCATGTAATGGTGCGTTCAATCTTTCGTTGTAATAAGGCTTTTTGACGATTATTTCATGAGCAAATCTACAACGAGGGCGATTGCCATGCCGATGCTGCAAATACTGATGAATCGCTGGATGAACTTGTTGCCCTTTTTGCGCTGTGTGAAGCTGCCGAGGTAGCCGCCGAACCACGCACCTGCTGCCATGATGAGGGCGATGGGCCAGTCGATTTTCCCTGCAATGCCAAGAGCGATAGTGCTTACGAGCAAAAACACGTTGGTAAGCGCGTTCTTGAGGGCGTTCACGTGGATGGGGTCAAGACCGGTGTAACGCGTGAGTCCAAAAATTTGTACAAAGCCGACACCGACTTGCACAATGCAACCGTAAATGGCGATGCCGAAAAAGCCGAGTGCTCCTTTAACCGTGAGCTTTTCTGGTGGAATCTCTGGAGGCTTGCCGAGAATGTCTTTGCGCAAGTTGCTCATCACGACGACAAGGCAAATGACGACCGCGAGAATCGCTTGAAAGAGCTTGTCTCCGATGCGGACTAAGAAACATGCCCCGATAAGGGCTCCAAAAAATGTGGGGGCGATGAGCTGCAAGAATATTTTTTTGTTCAAGTAGCCGTGCCTAGCGAGGTTGATGGCGCTGCTGAAATTTCCGATGATAAGCCCGATACGGTTCGTGCCGTTTGCGACTGTCGCAGGGAGCCCGAGAAAAATCATGATAGGCAGGCTCAGCGTGGAGCCGCCTCCGGCAATGCTGTTGATGAGGCTTACGACTGCGCCCAGGATGAAAAATGCCGGGTACTGGGCGTAATTCCACCAGTCGGTCACTTGCCGAGTTCCTTTTCGATGAACTTCTTGTTGCTTTCGACTTTTTCTTTTTGCGTTGTTTCCGGGTATTCTGCAAGGCACTTGTCAAGGGCTGCGATAGCGTCGTTCAGCAATTTCTTTTTCTTCGTTTCGTCGGTCTGTTTTTGCGATTTTGCGAAAAATTGCGATGTGGCTTTGCGTTGCTTGTTGCAGTAAGCGTCGGCGAGGACGATGTACTTTTCGTTTGCTTCTTTGCGGAGCTTGCTCGATTTGAGCTTGTTCAGCAAATCCTTTGCCTTGTCGAATTTTTCGGTGGCGATAAGCGTGTCTGCTTTGGCTAGCGCTGCTTGCGGGTCGTTCTTTTCCCACATTTTGGCGGTTTCGGAATCCGTCGCCTTTTCGAGTTCATCGACGTGGCTGAGGAACTCTTTTACGTGGAGCGTATCTTCGAAATCGCGGTAGCGGATGCGAAATTCTTCGGTCTGCTTGCGGGCTTCGGCGAATTGTGCTTTTTCGTCGGCGAGCGTCTTGATGGCATCAAATTCCTTCGTCGCTTTTTTGAGCGTGTTCGTATAAGCGATTTGCTTTTGGCCCTTGGCCCAGTTGGCAAGCGAATCGCCCGGCGCAAGTTGCGAAATCAAGCTGTCGGCGGCTTCGGCGACCATGCTGTACGATGCTTGCACTCGGTTCATGTTTTGAATCTGGAGGGCCATGGATTCGAACTCTTTTGCCTTTTCTTCGCGGCGTTTACCGAATGCGTCGCGCAACGTGTCCGATTGGGCCTGCCACTTTTCCCACATCGGAGCCATCGAAGAAAAACTGTTCAGGATAACGGAAGCGGAATCGCTTTGGCCCGCTCTGTTGAGCGTGTCGGCATAGCTAAAGACGTAATTGGCGAGAGCTGGGAACGCCTTGTACGGGTCCATCGTCGTTTCAAGAGTGCAATGCGAAAAATGCGTCTTGTCGCACGGCGGGAGCATCATCAAGACCGTATCGACTCTAGTTTGTACGAGAACCGTCGGCGTTACATTCTGGGGCTGGTCGGGAGTTGTGAGCTTGAACTGGTCAAGGATTTGCGTTGCGCTGTCGCCAGTGACGACTTGCATTTCGGTGTGGTTTCCGATTTGCGTTTCTGCGGCATGGACCGTGTCTTGCCCTAAAATGATAGGCGTTTGCGTTTTTTCTGCGGGGGCAGTGTCTGGTGAAGGACATTGATAGGCGATGCACGCAGTGAGCGAAAATGCTGCGGCAAATGTTGTAGCCTGGACAAGAACAGTTGATTTAGACATGAAACGCTCCGAAAAATCTTTAATTACCGGAGTGAAAGATAGCAATTTTTAAAGGGGTCGTGTTTGGTAAATGGCGGCTAGAATTGGAGTACCGCATTGATGCCGCCTCCGCCCGCATTCGCTAAGTTTATGGTGGGAGCAATTATTAGTTGTGCTGATTTCTTTTTGGCTATGTAACGCTCTAGACTTTTCTTTAACGTGTCACGGTATTCGGCGTGTTTTTTTCGATCACTATATGTATTTAAGTTGTAAATGAAAATGGGTAGTCCGCCTAAAATGAAAATAACACCTGCGATAGCTGCGATTTTTTTTGTACTAGAGGCTATGGAGTTACTTAAATCATTTTCAAATTTGCTTTTTGAATTATCATAACTTTTTTCTGTGTTATTTGCTGAAATTATGCAAGCAATCCCTAATGCGGTTAGGAGCCCTCCTCCAACCATGCCGACTGCATTAGCTGTGTATTTCGCTTCAGCATGTTCTAGATTGATCATTTTATAGTAAATTGCAATACTGTCAATTACTACAGTGGACTTTCCATTATTGAACTCCGTATTGGGATTTTGGGGATCGTTCGTTGTTTTTTCCAAACTATTCTTTTTGACGGTCTCGGTTTCATACCATGGAGGTGGTATCATTTGTGCAAAAACATTGCCGGACAGTGCGCATACCAATAAAAAGGCTAAAATGATATTTTTACTAGTAGCCATATAATTTTCTCCTTATTCTCTGTAATATACTTTGGTATAAGGAAAAAATTGCATATTATCCACAAAACAATATTCCAAAAAAGAGGATACTGCTCCCTTCATATTCTCATATGTCACCCCGGCAAATTAGGTTTTAGGTTATATGTTGTAGGGGGTAGGAAAAAACGCGGTTTTGCCGCCAGGATGTCACCCCGGATTCATTCCGGGGCCGACTTACACGGAACTTTTTACTGTCATCCCGCGACCTGTGCTGAGCTGTGTCGAAGTAAGGCGGGCTGGACTGTGCAGTGTTTTATCCCTAGTTCTATAGTAAACGATAAAAGTGAGTTCTCATAAAAACTGACCCCGGCACAGTGGCCGGGGTGACAATAAAAAATATTTCGTCTAATCTGCGTCTGCTTCGATAGGCACGAATGCGTTCTGGCTGTTGAAGTTTTCAGGCAAATCCCAGTCGTCGTCCTTGGGCATGGCAGCTTGCGGTTTTGGCGGCTGAACGACGGGCTTTGCGGTTTGCGGGGCCGGTGTGCTTGCCGCGGTTGCGGTTGATGTTGCCGTTCCCTGCTGCGGTGCGGTTCCAGCGGCGGGCTGCGTTCCTGTGGCGTTCTTCGCGGCTTCGGCGGCACGTTTTGCAGAATCGGCCTTCATCACTTCGGAAACGGGCCTTGCATCAGCCGGAATCGCCTGCGCTTGCGTCGTTTGCGGAGCTGTACCCGCCTGCGTCGCGGAACCCGTTGCGTTTGTTTGCGCGGAGTCCGGCTTCGTTGCGGTCTGCGGCATCGGCAAGCTTACGACTATGCCCGATTTCGCAATCGTTTCTGCGGCAATCTTCTGGACTTGCGGCGGCGTGAATCCTGGAACGTCGAGCCACGGCAACGGACGGCCTTTTTCGCCGTGGAGCAGGGCTTCGCCAGTCAACGGATCGACAGTCAATTCACCGCGTTCGTTTGTCAGCATCAGCGGCACTTCGCCTGTCGCAATCATCGAAATGTCAAGGAAGTCGATTTGCTTCGGGAGTCCGAGAATTTCAATTTCTTCCTTTGCAAATTCAGCCCATTGCGGGAGACCGCCCGAAGCGCCTGCAATACGCGTGCGTCCCGATTTCAAGGGCTTGTTGTCGTCAAAACCTACATAGCTTCCGATGGCTACGACGCTATCCAACGCAACGCCGTTCTTTTCTTTCACGTACGTCGGGAGCGCACCTAAGAAAGCCACGTTCCTGTAATCGTTTGTCGTACCCGTCTTGCCCATTACTGGGAAACGCAGCTTGCTTGCACCTTCGGGGTTCTTGACGCTGAGTGCCGAGAGCTGGCTGTGGGCCGTACCGTTCGTGAACACGGAGCGTAACATGACTCCCATCTGGGTCGTTACGGTATCGTCAAGCACCGTCTTGGATTCCATCTTGTTCCTGAAGATGACGCGTCCGTCGCGGTTTCTGATTTCCTTGATAAAGCAGGGCTCCGACCAGTCGGCATCCTTGCACTTGAAAACTTTTCCGGTGAGGATTGTCTGGTAGGCGGTGCTGATTTCGGCAAGCGTAATGTCGTTCACGCCGAGCGGCATGCTGAACACTTTCTGCAATTTCTGGTGAATGCCGATTTCGTGTGCGAATCGTGCGTATTCCGCCATCGAAAGCGCACGGCGGTAATCCGGCCAATAACGCAAGTGGGCCATGTCGTAATAATCAGCGTCGCTATCGACAGGTTCGATCATCGCGTTCAAACGTTTGAAATCTGCAAGCGAGAAGTTGTCTGCAAGCTTTACGGAATCGAGCGGGAGCAAGTTTGCGGATTCATCCGGGTCGAGTTCCTGGATTTCGCGGGCACGCCAAATTTCGGAGTAACGCTTGAAGTTGTGGTTGACGTACTTCGTCATCTTGGCATCGCGTTTAGCTTGTTTTAAGCCGATGTCGTTGAACGTTCCGTAACGCAGGTTTTGCACGGCACGGGCTTGCAAAACTTTGCCGTCGTTCATGTAGCGTTCGACAAGCGCGTCGCGGGCCTTCGTGAATTCGATTTCACGCTTGACATCTTCTTTTATCATGAGTCCCGACTTATCGCGCAGACGTTCGATGAACCGGATGCGTTCTTCGCCCGGTTCACGTGCAAATCCGTTTTCGCGGGCGACATCTTCGAATTCCTTGTCGGATAGCTTGTCCAAAAGATGCTCCAGCAACCAGACGCTTGCGATGTTTTCGGAACGTGTCGCCGCCCATGCGATGCTCACCACGTCGCCCTTGTTCTTGTGGTCGGGGCGCGGGAAATAGAACTGGTTGCCGTACTGGAATGCGTTGAATTCGTTTTCGAGGTTGTCGAGATAATTCCAATGGTATTTCAGCGCGAGTGCGTAAAGGAGCGGCTTCCAGCTGGAACCGAGCTGGCGGAGCGCCTTGAAGCTACGGTCAAATCCCGTGTTGTGGAACCCGCCCTGGCTTGCGAGCACCTTGCCGTTCCGGATGGCGATGAGAGCTCCTTGCAGTACCGGTTCCGTTTCGATTTTGCACGGGGCGTAACCGTCAATCGGGGTTTCGTCGATGATGCTCACGAGGAGGATGGCTCCCGGCTTGAGCTGGGTGGCGAGAATCTTGTTCACATCGCCGCCCGCGAGTTTCGCAAAGTCGTTGACCGCTTGTTCTGTAACGATGCCTTTCAGTTGTCCGAAGTTCAGCTTGAGCGACTGCAATCTGCCGGTCGTATCGAAAAATACGCTATCGACGGCTCCGTACAGGTAGTCGCCCTTGCGTGCATTGCGCGCACGGTTTGCAAATTGGGCCTTGGGGAGCACGAAACCGCCCAGTTGCAGCTGCAAGTTGCTGATGTTTGTCTGCAATGCTCGCTTGGCCGCGTCTTGCGACTTGGCGTTCAACGTTGTCGTGATTTCGAGCTGAGCCTTGCGCCAGTCTTCGATGCCTTCTTCTTTGAAAAGATCGTGGAAGTAGTCGCTGTCGAGGCGTTCTTCCAGGCGTTCAAGCGTCGTGCTCATCGTGAAGCGGAAATTGCCATGGTTGAATTCCAATGGTTTTGAGGTCGCCTTGACCATGTCGGCTTGCTCGATGTAGCCTTCTTCGACCATGCGACTGAGCACGTACCGGAGTCTTTCTTCGCCGCGTGCGATTGCCATTTGCCTACGCTCTTCGGTGCGCTGGATGAACGGGTCGTAGTTGAACGGCCCTTTGACGGAGCCTGCGATAAAAGCACATTCGGCAAGCGTCAAGTCCTTGAGTTCCTTGTTGAAGAAGTACTGTGCCGCGATGGCGACGCCCTTGCCCGTGCCCGAAACGTGGAACTGGTTCAGGTAAAATTCCAGAATGTCTTCCTTGGAAAAGTGCTTCTCCATGCGCAGCGCGTTCAAGAATTCCTTGAGCTTTTCCTTGACGCTGCGTTCTTCGCGACCGAAAATGTTCTTGACCGTCTGCTGCGTGAGCGAGGAGCCGCCTTGCGTGATGCGGCCGGACCTCACGTTATTGACCATGGCTCGCAAGAACCCCTTGAGGTCGTAGCCGTTGTGCGTCCAGTAGCGCGAGTCTTCGGCGGCGATAAGGGCGTTGACCAAGTTGACTGGAATGTCGCCGTAAGGGACATAGACGCGGTGGTTCGCATCGAAAAATGCGCCTAGCAAGTTTTCGCCGTCATCGTAGAACACGCGGGTTTCGCCCGAAAGAACCTGCAAGATGTTGGCACGGTTGAATTGGTTGTCCGGGTCGCGTTCCGGGAGAATCTTGAATACGACAATATAAAGGGGAATGCAGCAAATTAAGGCTACGAGGATAATGGCGACAATGATTTTGACGAATTTGTTCATTTTCTTTGTAAAGTGTTGTCTATTAACGACTTACAAGATACAAAAGTTTTGGCGGAGTGTCTTGTGGAAAGTCCGGTTTCGCACAAAAATGGAGCTTTTTTTGTGGAAAATTAAAGTTTTTGCCAGTTACCCCTTGAAATTTTTCTAAAATTTTGTTAAAATTAGTGTCCCCAAGATGGGAAGATGGCCGAGCTGGCCGAAGGCGCGTCCCTGCTAAGGACGTATAGGACTTAATCCTATCGCGAGTTCGAATCTCGCTCT
>JAEEGI010007550.1_pt1 | contig 24335 bp, 18 predicted proteins | sample 8958751 | NCBI WGS metagenome assembly JAEEGI01 (sample SAMN16246545, study PRJNA631951) | gut metagenome | biome: gut microbiome; feature: rumen; material: KS-attached | host: Bos | place: Iran: Karaj | collected 2018-10
CTTGCTGCATCGGCCACAGGTCGCTTGCAGATTGCAGCCATTCCTCGAAGCTCTCAACGTCGGAAATGATTACTCCATCCCACAGACATGATGGAGTCTGCCCTGAATTTATGCAAATTCGGAATCAGACTCCGAATTTTCAAATAATAGCAATCGCAATACATCAGTGTGATCGAGAGGAGCGTATATCGTCAGATAATCCACAGCGTATCCCTGCGCCCGGTTACGCTCATCACCGGTGCACGCCAAGTAGGAAAGACCACCCTTTGCCTGAAGCTGCGCGATGAAAAAGGATTCAATTACGTATCCCTCCGCTATAAAAGCGAGAGAGCCATGGCACGCTCCGATCCAGACATGTTCCTGAGACTGCATGAGGCTCCGCTCATCATCGACGAGATCCAGTACGCCCCCGCTCTATTAGAGTCTATAGAAACAGCTGTGGACGGGATGAGGGAAAATGGGAAAGAAAATACAGGCATGTTCGTCCTCACAGGGAGGCAAGCATACAAGCTCATGGAGGGGGTAACCGATTCACTGGCGGGAAGGATCTCCATCATAAACATGTCCCCCTTGAGCATGAGCGAGATTGTCGGAAGAGAAGAGCCTCCGTTTGACATAGACTTGCCTGAGAACATAAGAAGATCCACTGAGTATTTCCTCGGCCCTAAAGAGTTCTACGAACGTCTAATCCGCGGAATGTATCCTGAACCGGAAACCAAACCCGAGCTCACTACGGACGAGTTCTATTCCGACTATGTGGATACATACATCGATCGCGACGTCTCTGAGATCATCAATGTCGTGAACAAAGAGAAATTCCACGCGTTCATGCAGCTGGTAGCTTCTCTGACAGGGCAAGAGCTGAACTACGAAAGAATCGCTTCAGATGTAGGGATAGACGGAAAGACCGTGAAATCCTGGATATCGGTTCTGATGACCGGGGACATCATTCATCTTCTACAGCCTTATAACGACAGATCAACTTCCAAACGTATAGTCAAGAGGCCGAAGCTCTACTTCTGGGATACAGGATTGGCATGTCATCTGGCCCGCGTGCTCGATGCCGACAGCCTCATGGCGGGATATCTGAAGGGCCCGATGACAGAGACATTCATGGTGAACGAGATACTAAAGACGTATCGGAACAACAAGATGGCTTCCCCTTGCTACTATTATAGAGAAGGCAACAAGAACGAGGTGGACGTAGTCATCGTCAGGAACGGAAAAATCTCGCTTATCGAATGCAAATCCGGGTCAGAATTCGGATGGGACGACATCAAGACGATACAGAAGGGAATCCCCTCGCAATATCCTATTGTGGGCAGATGCATCCTTTGCCTAGCCGAAAAGGCCTATCCGATTAATGACATGGTATACGCTCTGCCATTCACGGCGATTTGAACAAATAACGGAAAGGTTGTTCTGTTCAAAGCAACATTCGCCTATAACCGTTGAATCCGTGTGGCGTCTGATATTCCGTCCATTAGATTTCTATCTGCATTATGACATCATATACTGAACTCTGGACATTAAAATCAATTTAAAAATAAAACGATATTACTTATCGACATTCATGAAAGAAATAGATTTGGAAAACATGACTGGAGAAGAGTTCGAAATGCTATGTCAAGAAATCTTTTCCAAATATTATTCCGTTGATGTTGAAAGAACTCCTTTAGTTGGCGATGGTGGTAAGGACCTTATCATCCGTTTTGATGAACCAACGTATGTGGAATGTAAACACCACAAAAGCACTATCGGTCGTCCAGTAGTTCAAAAACTGCACTCTGCAATGGTAACTGACTTGGTAAAAAGAGGTATAATTGTTACTACAGGGGAATTTTCGCCTCAAGCTATCAAACATGTCAAAGAAAATAACCTTCCCATTGAATTGATTGATGGCCATAAATTGGAAGAAATGGCTGCTGAAGTCGGAATAAAGATTTATTTCGGCTATAATGTCAACCTAAACGAAACCCTCATAGACAGACCGTCTGAAGAATCGATTAAAAAAGAGATGCTTAGGACGATGCAAACAATAAATGCAGGACCGGCAAATGTAAAGGACTACTATGATTTCGTAGGGCACAAAGTAATATATAGGCCATATTACGCGCTTGATTATGGCATCGACCAAGATTTTTACAATGCTAAGAAGACAATACAGGTTGGTTCGATCAAAGAATCTGGAACGATATTGCTTGATGCCGAAACATTGGAGTTATTTGCACCTGAAGAATGTGCTTTCTTCCTATCTGGGGTGTTTATACCAACTTCAGAAGCTGAAAATCCACCTCATTTCGATCCAAAACATATACGTCCAGATGTTGAGCAAAAAGCGTATGACTCGCTATGCGAAATTTTCACCAGAACAGTCAATTATGAATCAACTAATGGTAAAACGTATGAGCGTAAATTATCGCCTACAAAAAATCACACCCAACTGTCTGGATTTAGAATGGTATACCTCCCTACGGTACTCGTTGACTACACCACATATTCCAGAACCCATGATGTGAATTTCAACTACAACGGTAAAGAATTTGCTGAAATCAAGAACGATTACTACCCGGGGACAAATAAAAAACCCATTCCGCCTACTGTTTGTTGCTCTTGTGGACAAATCTATTACAATACCGTTCTGAAACAGTGTTCACTCTGCCAAAGAAATGTTTGTGAAAAATGTTGGACTAAATATAAAGCTGGATTCCTCAAAACAAGAATTGTATGTAAAGAATGCAAAATAAAAAATCCAAATCTGAAATACAAGTCTTGATAGCCCATAAAAACAAATATGTCAACACTCGAACAACATGTTCGATTAAATCTATCAACAACTTAATTCAGTGGCACAATGCCTTCCAAAGAGGGCATCGTTGTCCACATCTCTACTTTACTGTAAATTTACATTAGTTGTAAAATATTTAACAACTAATCGATATTATCCACCATGGTTTCCGAGTCCACCTCTATTCGCGACATAATAGGAGAAAACATTTCGCTATCCAGATTTGCAAAATGCATGGACATCTCGCGCCCGACACTCTACAAATACATGGACGCTTACGATTCTAAGAACATCGATCTGATTCCAGATAACATTCTGAAAGTGTTCGATACAGCTTCCACCAGAATTCCAAAAGAGAAGCTGCAGGCATATTTCAACGACATCTATGCAAACCACGTACGTACGGAAGAAAGGAGGCAGCGCGAGAGCCCTGTCCCTGCTGATATCGCCGAAATCGTAGATGGAGAAAGGCTGGATGTAAAAGACGTAGACAGCATGATCGAAAAGGCAGAAAAGCATCTAAAGAGACTGCTGAAAAAGGATCCGCCCGATGAAGATGAGATTGAAAGGGTCAGAAAGGATATTCGCGATTTAGAATACACTAGAGAAATGGTGGAAAAAAGACAATCGGAAGACCGCTTCGTACTTATTTTCAACGCCGACTGGACCACCTGCATCGGTCCTGAAGAAAAAGACGTTGTGGACTACGATGATGGAGCGGAAACTAATATTCCTGATATAGATTCGAAATTTCGCTTCTATCTGACCAGAGCTAAAACCGGTTACACCCTATTCTTCTATAACAACGAGGAAGAAGACATCGTCAAAGTTCAACTCCTGACAGGTTCTGGAGAAGATAAGACGAAAGATATCGTCGGAACCTTCTATCCAGAGACTGGAATGAAATTTGTCAGAATACCAGACCTCTTCGACGAGGATTTCGAGGAACTTTTCAGGTATAGAGTCATCAGATCTAACAGGGGGAATATACTGAACGCAGCCATTGGTAAGTTCATCGTGTGAATCAGACTCTTTTTTCTTTTGCTGAATGAACGAGTAAAAACGAGTGAAGGGAGGGATAATCAATGTCTCGCAACAGGAGATTTCAATTTGGAAAACCGTACCAGCTTACCGACCTGAAAGATGGAGTTTTCATAGACGAACCAGCCATATTCGTCGGAAAAAAAGATTCGGATAAAGAACGTCCGACCCTCTGTGCGGTATGCGGTCAACCACTCGGTGCCGAAGGATACCATTCCTTCTTTCTCATGGGTCTGAACGGACATGGGAAGGACATGATGATCGGAAACGGCTGCATCAAAGATAGAATCAGGGAGAAAGAGATTGACATCCAAGGAGACTCCTTCATGGACACATGGAACAGAGTCATTGCTGAGTTTCCCAAAAGCGGCCGTTGGTATGGGACGTTCCTGCATCATTGCATAGCCAAACCGTACGTTAGGAACAAAAAGGCTGCAGAAAAATGGGACGAGTCCATTATGAAACTCCCTGGCGTAAGATACATCACGAAGATGATAGACGATCTCCGCGATGAGGGATGGACGCTAGATGCCGAAAAAACACTTGGATGTGGAAACGTCGACCTTCTTGCCAGACACCCGGAAAAAGGAATCATAGTTTTCGACTGGAAATCGGACCTGTCCTTCGACAACCATGCGGAATATGTGGAACAGGTAAGCAGATATATGTCCGAAATTGGAAGTACGGAAACCCAAAAGATAACAGGATATATCATATGGGTAAGGGATGAAAGAAGAGAGTTCGTGCCCTACAGGGAGACTATCAAACCCATCAAGCAAGACAAGAGTCATTCTAGCACCCCTTCTTCGTCTATTAGATGTACACTCAACATAGAAATGAATGGCGGACAAGGTATCAGAAGAAAGAAAATAATCGGGTATAGCCAGCATCGTCCTTACGGTGAAGAGGTATCGTTCTACATTCCCCCGTTTGAACCTTGGAAATACGACCACGATTTCGAATACTTCGAAGCATCCCCTTACAGAGAAGGCGACAGAATGCAACCGTTCAACAGTTCTGATGCAGAATCTGGATTCCGTGTGAATTTCATCTGTTCCAAAAAGAGACATTCCTTCGACTTGACTGCTTACTGGAAGAAAACTCGTCCGATAAGATGCTTGCTGGGGGTGTATCAAGGGAGCACAGAGTTCAATCCAAATTTCATCATTGAAAGCCTATCGCAGATGGATGCCGAAAGAAACGAATATGCGGAATTCGAAGTCTCGGAGATCAACAATCGCCTTGGAACCTCTGCGATTGCTCATGCGACCCTGATCGATGATGGAACGTTCGTGGGAACGAAGACCGAATGGTTGCCCGAGGATCTTCAGGAAGGCATGAAGATACGTTTCCCTTGCTCGGATGACCATTTCGCATATCGCATTAAAATTGAAACGACCCCTAAGCCTAGGAAAATAAAAGATTCCATCAAGAAAATCAAAGCTGACCCTCAACCCTCCTTCCTACCGAAAGTTCAAGAATCCCCTGTCGAGGACGTTTCGCCTTTCCTGGATGATTACCTCGATCTGATGATGATAGAAAAAGGGACATACTAGTCCTCATCCGATCATCCAATAACCCAACAAGAAGAAGATCCGGCAGAGAACTACTTCGCTCCTGGGCGTATCTACGAATCTGGCGGTCTTTTCTATGGAATATACAAGCGCTTAGAACCAGAAAAAATCAACACGTATGGCAAAGTCGATGTAGCGCTGGTAGACCGTAACGGGAAGAAGATTTCGAATCTGGAATGGAGACATGTATACAAGACTCGTGGAGGCAAAGAATTCATCTACGGCCTGACAGACCATGGATGGAGGGTATACACAAAAAAATGTGCTTGCAGGAACTGTGCCTGAAGCCATGAACATATTCGGATGATCTTCTCCCAAAAATGATTCCCGTCTCCTGCGGATCCTGGATCGACTCCAAAGAACGAATGGGGAATTATCCGACAGCCGCATAAAAAAACGATTTGAAGATTGAAACATGTCCGGGATGCAACAACCCTATTCAGGAATTACCCAAAACCTGCATCTGATGAGATTGTACGTCGTCTATAATCTGACCGGCCTGAAACTCCGACAATCGAGATATGAACAAAGATGAATGCCATTCTGAAGTATTCCAAATCTTGACGAACAACAGAATGCTGCTATGCCTAAGCAAGTCCGTATGCAGAGAAATATCATCGGTGATCCAGAAATCCTTGGATAGGGAATCGAAGGATCTCGATTGCATTTTCGTCATATGCGGATCCTCGACAACTGTAATGCTCAAAGAAACCCAGGATGAAAAAAATCCTCATTAGATATACTAATGTCTTACACATTATCCGAAAAATCGATAACAACATCGTCCGATTCGAAAAATAACAAATAGACCGGACAAGCAACCAAATAACTTGGAGTATATTCCACATCATGGCGCTTGTGGCTTTGAAATGTCCAAACTGCGGAGGGGACCTGCAGTTAGAGGATTCGCACGATTTCGGATTCTGCCAGTACTGCGGAACCAAGATAATGCTGCAGGAAGCGCTCACGTACAAGGTGGAGATGGACTACACGCGCCAGGCCAGGAACCTGCTCCAGAATGCCGAGGACTACTACTCGGAAGGGTTCAAGGAGAAGGCGTACGGATATGCGTCGGATGCCGTGGAGCTGGACCGCACGCTCGCCAGAGCCTGGTTCATAAAGGCTATGTGCACCGATGATTACGAGGACCGTGTAGTCGGACTCAAGAACGCCTTCAAGAACACGGACGATCCGAAACTGAAAGAAGAGATCAAGAAGAATCTGTCTGAGAAATGTCGTGTGGAGCTCAAGTATTCAGGCCTGATAACATCCTGGATGTCAGAGTACCCCTGTCCCATTCTTATCGACGGCGAAAGATACCTTCTAAAAGACACTTCGTATGTAATGCTATCCAAAGGCGCCCATACCGTGGTTTTCGTATTCATCGATGCCTTGTCTTCCGAAAAGCAGTTCGTGGTCAGGAAGAACTGCACATTGCAAATGAAAGTCGGATATGGCATCCTCGGAAAGACGTTCACCGCTACGATCATAGAATGATCCGAACTGTCAACGGGAACCAGCAGTTTCGAAAGACTATAGTGATAATCTCGAATACCTGCACATATCTGAATTCGAGAAGAAGTCGAACATGCTGGCCCTGCTTCATATTCGTTGCATTTTGATGATTCACAAATGGTGTTTTTGAAAATGTCTAATCGCAAAGGCTTCGGGAGTCATGCATCCTAATGCATCTCGGCCCTCATGTCGTCAGCGGCGTCCTTCATGTTGTATCCGCGGAGGATCTCCATGAAAGCCTCGTCTATCGACCTTATCCTGTCGTCCAGGACTGGATGGATCCCTTTGGCTATGGGGCATTCCATGTTCAGGTTGTCGTGGAACTGGAACACGCTCTCCTCCTCAGGGGACTCGACGGCCCTGTATATGTCGTAGAAGGTTATCTCGGACAGGGGCTTGGGTATCGTGATGCCGCTCTTGCATCCCCTGGTGGTCTCTATCAGGCCGGCCTTCTTGAGGTGCCCGAGAAGATTGCGGACGAAAACGGGGTTGGTGCCTATGCTTCTGGCCAGAAGGTCGCTGGTCATCCCGTGCTCACCGTCGCAGATATCCACGCACAGAAGAATATGGACGGCGACTGTGAATCTGGTAGAAGCCTGCATCTGAATAGCAATCGCTGGAGTCGATTTAATTGTTTTTCATCGAATGAACGCTGGAATTGACAAATAAAAAATATAACCTAAGCCGCTACAATTCTCCATGGCAATAGTGGCTATCACATCCAGCCCCCAGAAGAACGCCAACACGGAGTTCGTTGTCAAGACCATCGCCAAAAGCGCTGAGGAGAACGGAAAGGAAGTCGTCTACTTCGACATCAACAGCATGGCTAACCGCAAAGGCTGCCAGGCTTGCGACGCCTGCAAGAAGAACGGCGGAAAGTGCATCACCAAGGACGACCTTGCGCCATTGATCGATGCGGTGAAGGATTCCGAGGGAGTCATCATCTCGTCCCCCGTCTACTTCGGAGAGGCCTGCGGACAGTACAGGCTGTTCGAGGACAGGCTCTACAGATTCTTCGGAGTCGCACCCGAGGACAGCATCGCGCCCGGAAAGAAGGTCGCAGTCGTCACCGCAGCCGGTAGCGGAGGAGCAGACGAGCTCGCGGACAAGATGTGCGGACACCTGGTCTCGTTCTTCAAGTTCGAGCCTGTCGGAAAGATCGCCATGATCACCGGAAACGACAGGAAATACGCCGAGAAGAACGAAGAGATCATCGCCCAGGCGAAAGCCATCGGAAAGAAGTTCTGATCACGGAGGGGGAACCTCCCCCTCACACCTTTTTGCCAGTCAATTCCGCATAAGCGGGAGTTCTTCGACACGTTATTAAATCGTCCGTCCTAACCTGGGCTGTTTCCGAGACAGTACCATGGCCTGTCTCGCCCGTCCGTTCTTCATGCTAATAGAGACGTTCTGGAGATGTCCGCTGCTCCAGGGAACCGTCAACCTGGACGACGGCTCCCTCGCTGATGAGAGGGCTCGCGGAACAACTCCTGACGGACCTGGGAAGGTCGAGGGAGTGCTCGTTCCAGGAGTTCGAAGATAAACTCTTGAAGGCGAGAATCCGCATATCCGTCTCCAGATTTACTGGATGCTGGTATGACAGAAACGTCCACCGTTATCTGAGCAATAAATTTAACCATAAAATAACCATGCGGGTGCAGGGATTGGGCTTGGACGAGACACTCTTACTGACCAGTATTGCATTGTTCACGTTGCTCGCTGGCGTTTGTTCCATCGTCTTCAACAAGCTCAAGCTTCCTCCGCTCATCGGATATCTCGTCGCCGGTATCGTCATCGCCAATCTTCTCACGATCAGCGAGACCGGAACCATCGCCGTCGAGATGCTGTCCGACTTCGGTCTGGTGCTGCTGATGTTCTGCATCGGGCTGGAGGTCAATATCAAGAAAATCAAGAAACAGGGTGTCTTCGCCATAACCGTCGCGGTGGTGCAGCTGCCGCTGATGGTGGTGGGCGGAATCGTAGCTGGGATGTTCATGGGCTACGACCCTGTCCAGTCCATCGCGCTCGGCGCCATCATCTCAGGTTCGAGCACGGCCGTGGTCATGGCCGTTCTGAAGTCCCAGAACAAGCTCACCAAGGAACAGATCGACATGCTGGTGCTGATCACCATCATGGAGGACATCGGACAGGTCGTCATGCTGTCGATGCTGACCCCTGTTCTGGCGGGATCCACCATGGACGTCACCAACCTGGTGGTCCTGATAGTCTCCATCGCGGTGTTCATGATCGCCAGCCTGTTCATCGGACTGAAGATCATACCCAGGATGATCAACTGGGTCTCCGACAACGTCTCGCCCGAGATCGTGATAGTGTTCTCCGTAGGGCTCGCGTTCGGAATGGCGCTGCTCGCCAGCAAGGCAGGTCTTTCCATGGCTATCGGAGCGTTCCTGATGGGCATGCTGATGTCCGGGTGCAGGAAGGCGAAGGACATCAACGAGGCCATCGAGCCCATGAAGAGCCTGTTCATGGCCATGTTCTTCATCTCGGTCGGCATGGAGGTGCACCTGAGCACCCTCTCGGGAAACATCCCCACGATTCTGATATTCTACCTCCTGTTCGCCGTCCTGAAGACGGCCACCGTGTTCCTCGGGTACTGGATCGGAGGAGAGTCCGGACGCTACGGGTTCATATCCGCAGTCAGCCTGACCGCGATGGGAGAGTTCGCGTTCATCATCTCGAAGGAGGCTCTCGACTACGGAGTCGTGGACGAGAACTTCTACACCTCCGTCATCGGAGCCGCGCTGCTGTCTATGATATCCCTGCCGATACTCACACGGTACTCAGACAAGATCTGGGACAAGGGCTCCAGCATATGTCCGGAGTTCGTCCACAACTGGATAGACATGTTGGACGGGGTGAGGGACGCCATATACGCGGCGTTCATGACAACGACCAAGAAGTCCAAGAAGGCCGTCCGCAGAGGGATGACCTACGCCTACATAGACGTCCTGGCCATCCTGTTCATAGAGGTCATATTCTACGCGGGAGTCCCGATAGTCGGACCCATGCTGGCCGATATGTTCGGCGGAGACCTTCACCTGTGGTACTTCGGGCTTGTCATGCTGAACTTCCTGGTGCTGCTCTTCCCGACCAGCTACCTCGTCAGGAGCGTCAGGGAGATCGAGAACATCATCGTCAAGAACTCCCGCATGCTCGTGGCCATGGAAGGTGAGATGGACTTCATCCGCAGAGGGAACAAGTACAGGAGATATTTGGAGATCACCACGCTCTTGATGGTCACCTTCATCGACCTCCTCCTGATAGCGATAGTGCCTAACCCGCTCGGCCTGGCGGAGCACCTCTACGTGATCGCTGCGGCAATCGTCATAGTGATCGTCCTGTACTATTACATGGTGAAGAGCCACTCCCCCGACAAGACGGAGGAAGAGCCGGATGAGGAGACCTTGGAGTCTCCCGAAGACAAGACCGCGCTGCCCGGATACGAGGAAGATGCCATCAGAGACGTCGGCGACGAGGCCGCTGTCAAAGCGTCGGAATCCCGCAAAGTATAACCGATTACTACGCTTTTGCAAGTGGCATGCTGATAGATGTCTTCATCGAAGACCTCAACTGGACGATCTATGCCATCGACGCCATGCTGGTGGCTCTCATAGTCATTCTGGAATGGCATGATCCGAGGAAGACCCTCTTCTGGGCCCTGATCCTCCTGATCACCCCCCTGGTAGGATTCATCTGCTACCTTATCCTGGGGCAGACGTTCTATTCCAAGCACGCTTTCAGGCTCAGGGACAAGGACGAGAAGCTCTACCACCAGAAGCAGAAGGCCATGTCGGGAGACCCGCAGCCTATTGATGATGAAGACGTCGCGAAAGCATTGGAGAGCATGGGTTCCGTGCTCACGTACGGCAACGAGGTCAAGCTGTACACCGAGGGGAACGCCAAGTTCGAAGACCTGAAAAGGGACATAGAGGCCGCCAAGGAGTACATCCATGTGGAATACTACATCATCCGCAGCGACACCCTCGGAGACGAGATACTGGAGCTCCTCGAGAAGAAGGCGAAAGAGGGCGTGGAGGTCAGGCTCATGGTGGATGCGCTCGGCATAAAGACCGGAAGGCTGGTTTTCAACAAGCTCAAGAACTCCGGAGCCAAGGTCACCCTGTTCCATTCCCTGGCGACCTGCCTGTTCAGCCCCAAAAAGAACAACAGGAACCACCGCAAGATAGCCATCATGGACGGGAAAGTGGCTTACGTGGGCGGGTTCAACATCGGAGACGAGTACCTCGGAAAGGGTAAGCTCGGCTATTGGAGGGACTCCGCGGTCAGGATCGAAGGACCGGCAGTCAGCGGCGTGATCTACAGGTTCAACGTGGACTGGAAGTACGCTTTCAAGGAGGACCTGTTCACGGAGAAGTACGAGTGCAGGAGCGAGCCCAAGGGCGATGTCGCCATGCAGATCGCCAGCGGAGGGCCCGACATGCACGAGAACAGCGAGATCGGGTTCCAGTACCTCATGATGATCGAGAAAGCCGACAAGACCCTCTACATCCACACGCCTTACTTCGCCCCGAACGAGACGTATTCGTCCGCTCTGAGGGCAGCCGCCATGCGCGGGGTGGACGTCAGAGTCATCATACCTGACAAGCCCGACCATCCTTTCGTCTATTGGGCCAACAGGAAGTTCGCCGACGACGTGATGAAGAGCGGTGTGAGGGTGTTCGAGTACAACAGAGGATTCGTCCATTCCAAGACCGTGGTCGTGGACGGATCCCTGTGCTCAGTGGGATCGGCAAACTTCGACGACCGCAGCATGCGCCTGAACTTCGAGACGAATGCGGTCATCTACTCCGATAGGATCGGGAAGCAGATGGAGGACGCGTTCATGGAAGACCTCGGCTATTGCACCGAGTACTCCCATGAGAAGTACGCGTCTCTGGGAATATTCCAGAAGTTCGCCACGAAGATATCGTGGTTCTTCTCCGGACAGATGTGAGATCGTCTGCGGAAGGCTCTCCGGAAAGACTTCGCGGTCTGGATCGTCTGCACGGCTGTGGCCGAAGGTGCATGCTGGATGAACCTGACCATAGAGGCGGAGCCCATCTGGACCTTCCTCGGGACGCTCTTCTCCAAGCCGCATATGTCGACCTTGTGCTCCTTGATGGAGTCGAGGAACCCGCCGATGTCCTTGGCGCTGGAGATCGTCACGACGTTGCCGACCTCGGTCATCAGATGACCGTCCGTTCCGCCGGTGAAGCTTATCCCGTACTTCATCGCCGCCTCGTAAGCGTACTGGTTGGATCTGCGGGTCATTCCGCTGCAGATAACCTCGTATGCATCCAGACGAGTGGCTATCTCGGGCTCGAGATACTTCTTGTTGATGCAGACCTCGACGCCCTTGTTGGACATCAGATATCCCATGGGGTGGGCGCCCGATACAACGCAGTTCTCCTTCTCCAGGAGGTCCAGGAGGTTCTCCGTGGTGCAGTGCTTCAGCGCAAGCCAGGGACAGTAGTTGAGCTGGGGACGGATGTTCCTGGTCCAGAAGCTCTCCAGGTCCTTGAAATCGTAGAAGTAGACGAGGATGTGAGGTCCGTCCGATGTGCTGACCTCCATCCCCGGGATCACCGGGACGGTGTACTCCTTCCCTTGGATCTTCTGCAGGGACTTGATGAGGTTGTGGTCCGTGATGGCCACGCCGGTGCGGCGGGCCTGGGCCAGCTTCATCAGCTTGTCCACGTCAGTGAAGGAATCGGAGCAGTTGGTGTGGAAATGCATGTCCACAGCCATCTTGCCCTGGTTCTCCAAGGCCTTGTGGTTAGGCTTGCAGTGCTTGACTTCCAATCATGTCACCTTAGACAGAGCGATTTCCAGGCGTCCTCGGACTCTGCGAGCACCGCTTCGGCGTCGATGGTGATTATCCTGCGGTCGTCGACGACGAGGTCTCCCTGGCAGAACACGGTCTTCACGTTGAGGCTGTTGCCGGAGTAGACGATGTTGGCGACGATGTTGTCGGCGAGGAGGGGCCTGAGGTTGGGCGCCTTTCCGTCGAGGATGACGACGTCGGCGTACTTCCCGGGCTCGAGGGAGCCTATGCACTTCTCCATGCCGACGGCCTTGGCACCGTTTATGGTTGCAAAGTCCAGGAGCTCCTGGGCGGTGGCAACGGTAGGGTCCCATCTGCTGGCCTTCTGGAGGAGGCCGAGGGTCTTCATCTCGGCGAACATGTCGAGCGAGTTGTTGGTGGTGTTACCGTCGGTTCCGATGGAGACGTTCACCCCGTTCCTGATGAACTCGGGGACAGGGGCTACGCCTCCGGTGGCGAGCTTCATGTTGGAGACAGGACAGGAGGAGATGGACATGCCTGCGTCTCCCATGGCCTTCACCTCTCTCATGGTGAGCCATGCGGAATGGGCGGCGACTCCCCTGGGTCCGAATACACCAAGGTCGGCGAGCCACTCTCCCGGCCTCTTTCCGGTCTTCTTCTTGTGGTCGTTGACCTCTCCTCTGGTCTCGGAAAGGTGGAAGTTCATGGGCGCCTTGACCTCGTCGGAGAACTCTTTGGCTCCGACGCAGGTCTCCTCGTCGCAGACGTAGACTCCCTGGAGACCGACTCCGGGGACGATCTTCCTCTCACCCTTGAACTTGGAATAGAAGTTCTTGCAGTTCTGCAGGGGGTTCCCTACCTGGGTGGTCTTGTCCTGGTCCAGGACGCACCAGCAGAGGACTCCCCTTATTCCAGCTTCCTGGGTCGCCTTGGCGATGACGTCCTCGGAGTAATAGAGGTCCATGAAGGTTGTGGTCCCCCCGCGCATCATCTCCATGCAGCCGAGCTTGGTCCCGATGGTAAGGTCCTTGTCGGTCCTGTCGGAGTCGATCTTGAAGACCTTGTCGAGGAAATCCGGGAAGGAGAGGTCGTCGACGACCCCTTTCATGACCGACATCGCCACATGCGTGTGGGTGTTGATCATTCCGGGCATGACGATGTCGCCGGAAGCGTCGATCTCCCTGTCGGCGGTTCCGTTGTATCTGGTCCCGACGGAGACGATCTTCTCGTCCTCTATGACGAGATCGCCCTTGATTATCCTTCTCTGAGCATCCTGCGTGACAATCCATGCATCACGGATGGCTGTTATCATGTCCGTGGGAATGATGTCTTGAAGTCATAACTGTTTCTCACTCGCAGGATTCGGAAAAAACGAAATATCGTGCTATCGATTATCGGGACATGACATTCCGCATCACATTTTTAGGCACGGGAGGGGGCCGGCACACCACCATGTTCCAGGTCCGCAGCACCGGCGGGATGCTCATAGAGCACGACGGGAAGTTCCTCCACATGGATCCGGGGCCCGGCGCGCTCACGCAGATGCACAAAATACACTACGACCCCGCCAGCACCGATTCGGTGATGATTTCGCACTGCCACCCGGACCACTATTCGGACGCCGAATGCGTCATCGAAGGGATGACATACGGAGGATGGAGGAGGAGAGGGAGCCTGTACGGATCCAAGACGGTCATCGAAGGCGAAGGAGGGCTAGGGCCCTGCATATCGAAGTACCACCGCGAGCTCCCCACGAAATGCATGGCGTTCAAGCCTGGCGACGTCCTGGATGTGGATGGGATGCAGGTGGACATCCACAAGGCGCTCCACAGCGACCCGACCAACGTCGGTTTCACGTTCCACACCAGCCACGGGAACGTCTCATACGTGAGCGACACGTCCTTCACGGAGGAGATCGCGAAGCAGTACATCGGAAGCAGAGTGCTGATCCTGCCCGTGACCACACCTCGCGGGAACAGGATAGACTACCACACCTGCACGGATGACGCGGTGCTGTTCACGAACATAGTGAAGCCGGAGCTGACGGTATTCGTGCATCTGGGGGTGGTCCTGATAAGGGCCGGACCGGAGAAGGAGGCCGCCTACGTGGAGGAGGAGACCGGAGTGCGCACCATAGCCGCTCGCGACAGGATGGTCCTGGACGTCGGCGAGGAGCTGGAGATCTCCGATGCCCCATGCTTCGACGACGAATGGATACCTCGCTCCTCGGTCTGATCAGTAGCCATCCAGCTTCTTTATCAGCTCGTCGTACACATCCGTCGTCAGCTCGTCCGTGTCCTGGTTGAACGCGTAAATCTCCCCGTCCACGGACACCACTATGCAGGCTTCCACCTGCGTGTAGGCCGCCAGCTCGTAGTCACCGAACAGGCTGTTGTTGTAATGCCCGCTCGATATCGTACCGGAATGGTAGCCCATCACGCGCTTTCCCTTATCGAAGGGGTACATGAACTGGCAGTCATCGACCTCGTCGTACGAGAACGTGTGGTCGAAGAAAGGAGCCTTCACGGTGAAGCTGTCGTCGCCCACGGAGACATCCACGGATTCCGTGGTCCCCATGCCCCCTCCGACTATGTACATGAAGGGGACCACGGCGAGAACGAGGGCTACAGCCACGACCGCGATGCGAGTTCCCTTGGACCACGAGGGCAGTGGCGAACCTTTGCTCAACCCCTTGAAAATAGGAGCCACCATGAGCACGATGGATAGCCCCATCAGAAGCAGCCCTACGATGAGATTGTACGTTATGAAGGCGCATGCCAGAGCAAGAACAATGGTTCCGATGACTATCCACTTCCCCCAGCGGGAGGCTATCTCTCTGGATTCCTTATCCTTCTTGGTGCTCCAGTCAATTCCTAGGTTGAGGAATCTGTATCCGTTGCCATGCATCCACTGGCAAAGCCCCATGCAGACGATCGGGATGCAGCAGAACATGACGATCGCAACGAAGAATATCTGGAACATGCTCCAGCCCAAAGCCCATGCGATTATCGTGGCGGCTGCTGGCACCGCGACCGCTAGAACGGCGTAAGGCTTAGACGAAGGTTCCATGGGATGTCATATGCGAATGGTCGTTTAATGGTTACCCAACGACAGATGTCGATTTGGATGGCCAGGGGATTCCCTGCAGGCTTTCCTCATCAGCCTCAGCTCTTCCTTCATATCGTCGGATATGCGGTACGACTCCAGCGCCTTCTGGATCGTCTTCAGATAGGTCCAGTCGTCGAGAGAGCTCCCATCCCTCAGATAGGCCATGACCTTCTCCGGATACTTCGCCATGCATGTCGCGAGACACCATGCCACCGCCATCTTGAGGTAGTACCCGTCGTTCCTGGCGCGGTCCATCTCCTCGATGACCTTGTCGACGTAGCCGTCCTCGATGAAATGGTCCATCATCATGACGGTCGCGAACCTCATCTGGAACTCGTCGTCCGTGTCCATGTACGGAAGTATGAAGCTCCACAAGGCCTCCTTCTCGTCAGGTTGAGGCTTCCACGTCGAGCAGAAAGAGTCGCACACGGACCAGTTGTCTATCAGAGGGACGAAATCCGCATACAGGCGAAGCCTCTCTTCCAGAGGGACCTTCGCATAGGCTATCACCAAGCCCCTCATCATGTAGTCCTCGAGATACTCCGGGTCCCATGTGCCCAGATACTCCTTCCATCCGTTTCTGGCGACCTTCTTTGCAAGCTTCCTCATCTCGGGAAGCCTGGCGCCGATGATGACGTGGTCGCCTGGAATGAGCTTGGCCTCGAATTCGGCATTGGCCTCGTCCTTCAACGAAAGAAGCTCCGACCTGACATCCATGATATTCGACCAGGACAGATATGCGTTCACCATTAAAAGAAAGAGCGAGCTCCGGACGAAACGAGCACAAGAGCTCCGATCAGATCTTCATCCAAACCTTGGCCGACCCTTTCCAGAACCGTGAAGGTTCGTACCTCGTCAGGGCCTGGCCCTACTTCTTCTCGGATCACTTCATGCGATATCTGAAAGACAGGATCCCCGCTATTATGAAGAAGATCAGGAGCCCGACGGAAACGTATGTCATCGTATGGTCCTTCTTCTCCTCGATAGCCTCGTCCAGAAGCTCCACCTTATCGTAATGCGCCTTCCAGGTGTCATAGTCCTCGGTCTCGACGTAATAGCTCACGGACTCCAGGTCCACACCGGTGAAGGCATCGTCCATGCTGTCCGGCCTGGCGCAGTACGCCTCTATCTCCGCGATAGAAGCGCAGTTGGAGAACGATCCCGAGCCCAGAGTGGCCAAAGACTCTCCGAAGACGACACATTCCAGCATGGATGTGGAGCCGGAATTGGCGAACGCGTTGCGACCTACAGACACGACGTTGTTCAAGTCCATGTAGAGGATGCTGCTGCAGTTGAAGAACGCGCCTTCGCCTATTGTCTTCACCGAATCCGGGATGGATATGCTGTTGAGGGCAGAACAGAATCCGAAGCAGTCCGCCGGGATCGCCTCTATGGCCTTCCCGAGCTTGACACCGGTAACGTTGTTGCACCCGTAGAACGCGGCGTCGCCGATGACCCTTACGCCGTCCGGGAGGTTGACCTTGGCGAAGGTCTTGCCGGAGCATCCTCTGAAGGCTCCGGAGCCGATGTACAGCAGCGTGTCAGGATACGTCACGCCTGAAAGCGAGGTGCATCCGCTGAACGCTCCGTCCCATATGCGCTCCACCGAACCCATGTCGTAGACCGTCTTGAGGGTGGAGCTGCGGAAGGCGTCCGTCATTATGTCCCTGACGGAGGAGGGGATCTCGACCGTCTCGAGATTGTAGCTGGTGTAGCGGAGGCCGTAGGTGTCGTATAGCTCGGAGGACCACATGAACGCGGAGCATCCGATGTAAGAGACGGGATACTCGCTTCCTGCTGCAGCCACCGCCTTGGGTATCTGCACGTACACCCCTGTGACGTACCTGTGCACGACGGCCTCGCCGTTGACGATGTAATAGTAGAACGAGAACGGGTCCTTCTTGTACGCTCCGTCGTAGAGGTACACGGGCACCTGTTCGGCGGTATCGTCCCATCCCGAGGCGTTCTCGAGCCTGTAGACGGTCACCGAGGAAGGGACCTCGCCCGTGAACTGCGGAGCGTCTCCGAGGAAATAGACGTCCGGGACGGTGTTCGACCAGTTCTCCCAGCTGAAGCGCTCCACTCCGCCGGGGATAACGATCGCCACCGCATTCTTGACATCGTTCAGAGCGCCCGCATCCATGGCGATGACCTGGCGGGAGCTGAACGAAGAGGGCACGAACATCACCCCTCCGAGGCAGTCGACGGCCATGGAGGTCACGGTGGCCTTCTGGACGCCGTCCTCGGCTGCGATGGTGCAGAGGGTGTCGCCGTACGGGACCACTACCTGCTCCTTGACCTCGGCGGCCCCTTCGCTGTCCGTTCCGACGGCATAGAACTGTATCACGCTGGACGAGAAGCTGACGACCCCGTTCGCGTATTCCGCTTCCATCTGCTCGAGCGCTCCCCTGGAAGTTATGTTCCAGACGGCTCCGTGAAGGCCTTCCGCCAGGCTGACGGGGATGTCGAACGCCGCAGGGGACATGGTCTCCGGGAGCTCGGTTATGGAATGCCCGCCGACCCTCAGCACGATGCTGTAGAATGCGGAGTAGTTGATCCTCTTCAGAGCAGAGGTTATCTTGATGCTGGAAGGGCCGTTGTTTATCGCGAGGGTGATGTCGTCGTCCGCGAGGGAGACGAGGTCCCCCGCCCTGATGGAGACGGTCCCGCGGGGGACGCTCATGCTCAGGATCGCGTCGTCGCCGAACCTCTCGGCCACCTTCTTGATCGATTCTGCGCCTATGGACGCTATGCATCCGCTGCCGAACTGCGAGATGTCGTAAAGGACGACCCTCCCGTTCTCGGAGACCATCCTGGACACGGTGGAGTCGTCGTGCTTGACCGTTATCACGTTGCCTATGACGCTGCCGCTGGAGTCCCTCTCCGCCTCGTAGATCCCGGGGACCTCGCGGACGTAGACGTCGGTGTCTCCGATGATGACCGTGTTGACGCTCATCGGGCGGGTGAAGGCAGGGTCCCTGTACATCAGCGCGATGCCGCCGTCGAACATATCCAGCACGGAAGCCGCCCCTATGGCGGAGTTGTACTTCACGACGGACTCCATGACGACCTCGGAGCCCTGGTGGAACCTCACGGTGTACTCGGCGAGTGAGGGCTGGTAGAACGCGAACACGAACAGGGTGTCGGTTATGTTGGTGAAGTCGGCGGGGCTGTTCCCGTTGGGAGTGATGCTCCAGCAGACGAAGGTATAGCTGTATCCGACGGTCGAGGGCCTGGTGGGGTTCTCGGGCATGTCCGTGAGGTCCTCCCCGTACGGGACCTTCTTGACGCATATCAGCGTCCTGTCGTAGTCGTAGAAGTTGACCTCGCATCCCTTAGGGACGGGGTCGAAGACAGCCTTGACATCCATGTCGGAGGTCACCTTGGAGAGGTCCTGGCTCCAACCGGCGAAGACGTAGTCGTACATGTCGTCGGAAGCCTTGCTGGGGACCCCGTCGTACGTGGCGGGATCGCCCTCCTTCACGACCTCCCTGTAGAGGCAGATGCTCCCGCTGTCGTCGTAGTAGCTGACGACGTAGGCGGGGGTCCTGGAGACGAACGTGGCGGTGAATGTAGTGTCCTGGTAAATCGGCTGCGTGACCGCTCCCCAGTAGACGGTGACGTCGTCGGGGACCTCGATAGAGGGGATGAGCGTCAGGTCAACCTGCCCTCCGTGCGCCACCTGCTGCTGGGATATCACCGTGCCGTCCGGTATGGCGAACGATACGGTGTGTGTCTCCTCCGCGGAAGAGTCGTCGGCTGCGACGACCGCGGAAAGGACGAGGACCATCAGCAGCAGGAGTACACGGATGCGCATCTCACTCGCCTTCCGTCCTGATATATCTCTTGGGAAGGACATAGATCTCGCCTTCGCGGTCGACTCCGACGCAGGACTCCACCTCGTAGACCTCTCTGATCAGGTCCTCGGTGATGACCTCCTTCGGGTCCCCGATGGTCACTATGCTTCCCTTCTTCATGATGATGCACAGGTCGCAGTATCTGGCCATAAGAGAGATGTCGTGCTCCGCGACCATCACGGTCATGTCGTTGCGGGCCATCTTCTGGAGATACTCCATGACCTCCAGCTTGTACTTCATGTCCAGATGGGACGTGGGCTCGTCGACCAGCATGACCTTGGGGTTCTGGACGTACGCCTTCGCGATGAGGGTACGCTGCTTCTCTCCCGAGGACAGCAGAGACACCTGCTTCCTCCTGTAATGGTCAAGGCCGAACGTCTGGAGGGCCTCCCTGACGACCTTCTCGTCCTCCTCGGACTCCCACCAGACCTTGTTCACGAACGGGTATCTCCCGAGCATGACCATGTCCATCACCGACATGCCGTAGATCGATCCCACCTCGGCGGGAACGTTGGCCACGACCTTGGCGACGTCCGGAGGGCGCATCTTGGAGGTGTCCTCCCCGTCTATCGTTATGTTTCCGGTCCAATGGGTGTGGAGCTTCGAGATGCACTTCATCATCGTGGACTTCCCGCATCCGTTCGGACCGATCAGACCCACCAGCTTCCCCTTCGGGACATCGAAGGTCACCCCATGGAGGGCCTCGAAATCGTCGAAGGAGATCCTGAGGTCGCGTATCTCCATCATAGGCTTCTCATCCGTCATATTCGCGCCCCCTTCTGACCAGCATGTATGCAAACACCGGGGTACCGATGAGAGCGGTGATCGCTCCCACAGGAAGCTCCAGCGGCGATATGGCCACCCTGGCTATGATGTCCGCGAAGAGCATGAGGCAGGCTCCCAGAACTATGGAAGCGGGCATGATCAGCCTGTGGTCGCTTCCAAGGAGCATCCTGCATGCGTGAGGGACGATGAGTCCCACGAATCCTATGACCCCGACGAAGGCGACGCACACCGAGGTCAGCACCGACGCGATGACCATCATGATCGCCTTGAACCTCCTCACGTTCAGGCCCAGGAGCCTGGCCTGGTCTTCCCCGGACATGAAGACGTTGAACTCCCTGGCCCACAGCATCGCTATTATCGATATGCCCAGCGCCGGGATCAGCACCAGGAACGCGTTCTCCCATGTGATGTTCCCGAAGGACCCGTACAGCCACCACATGACGTTGGTGAGGTTGTCCTTGTTCAAAGAAAGGAACACGGTCTGGAGCGACGAGAACGCGAATCCCACGATGACTCCCGAGAGGATGTAGTTCGTGGCGGAACCTCCCGCCCCTTCGGCGACCGCGAGGGTGAACGCGAAGGCCAGAAGACCTCCGACGATGGCCGCGATAGGGATGATGTACGCGCTGTATCCGGCGAGGAAGGCGAAGCTGGATATGGTGGTGGACGCGGCGACGGCGAGACATCCCGCTCCGGACGAGACTCCTGTGATGTAAGGGTCGACCAGAGGGTTCCTGATGAGGGCCTGGAACATGCAACCTGCGATGGCCAGCCCGGCTCCCACGCCTATGGCGGCGACCACCCTGGGAAGCCTCGACGAGAACACGTACAGCTCCTCGGTGGTGAGGTCCTCGCCTCCCTTGGCGATGGCGGATATCAGGGACATGAACGCGTCCGATATCGGTATGATGCCTCCCGACGAGATGGATATCGAGATCAGGAACATGGCGAAGAGGAACACCGTCCCCATGAGAAGGATAATCCTGAACCTCCTCCTCTTGATCTTGATCTCGCTCCTGGTGTCATCGCTGGGCACCATGCTGTCGTTCATCGACCTCACGCCCTTGCGCAAAGTCCCTATGAACCCTTTCAACGGGCCTGATCCTTCCTTTCCCAACCTATCAGCTCCTGTACATCCTCACCATGACGAAGGTGAATGCCGCCAAAGCGACGAAAAGGGCTATCCACGACCAGTGGGCCAGCCCTTGCGACTCGTAAGATATCTCGGAAGAGCTCTGGCGCTCCTCCCCGTGGACCTCTGAAATTACGTATATCGCGCCGTAGTCGTTGCCGACGAGGACCTTCCCGTCCACGACCGTGGGCGCACACATGCTGTATGCGGCTCCGCCGTAGGGGCTGACCTTGGCCTTCCATACGACGTCCCCAGTGTCGGCGTCCATGCACCAGACCCAGCCTCCGAGGGACCCCTCGGACCCGGGGGAGTAGTCCATGCTGTAGATCCTGCTCCCGCAGTAGGTCACTCCTCCGACGGAAAGAGCGTCGGTAGGATGGATCCAGCTCAGGGTACCATCGTCGACCCAGAACGAGCAGTATCCGCTCACCAGCTCGACCTCGGCGCCGGTGTCATGGTCGACAAGGGTCTTGGCGCCCTTCGAAGAGTATGAAACATAGGAATAGAACCTGTCCCCGCTGACGGCGGGCTTGCTGCAGAGGACGTCCTGCTCCCATATGACGGAGCCGTCCCTGAGGTCTACGAGGGCCACCCCACCGCTGGAGGACACCATGCCTCCGTCGGCGAAGCATACGACCGCCCTGCCGCCGCTGCAAACAGCGACAGCCGTCACGGCTCCGGACTTGTTGCCGTTGGAGTCTTTTATCGTGGTCGCCCAGATGCCTTCGCCTGTCAGGGCGTCCACGCACATCATCCTGCCGCTGTAGTTGCCGGATACGACGACCTTCCTGCCGTCGACTTCCGTCACGTACGGGGGATAGTAGTAGAAGCATCCTCTGACGGAAGAATCCGGGACATGGGTCCAGATCTCTTTGAAGCCCTCCTCCCTGTCGACGGAGTAGCATCTCATGACTCCGTCGGAGGCGTCGAAGTACAGGGCTCCGCTGTCGTAGACCGCGTTGGTGGGGCCGGCGTTCACATGGACCCTGTCGTTGACCACGGAGGAATCGCCCTTCATGACCTCGTACTCGGTGGAACGGGACAGGTTGCACATGTCCGGGGACGAACCGGACGGATAGAGCTCGGCCACGGCCTCCCCGGTGTACCTGTCGAGGCAGTAGACGTGCCAGTTCCCGGAGGTCAGGACGATGAGGTCCCCGATTATGACAGGGGTGGAGATCTCTATGTTCCCGGAATCGGAATAGCTCACGGACCACGCCACCTGCTTGTTCACGGGGTCGAGACAGAAGAGCCAGGCGAGGCTGTCCATCCCGACGCTCCCGTAAAGTCCGGAGACGGTGTGATAGATGAGCCCGTCCGCGTACAGTATGGAGCAGTCCACGGCTCCCGCGTAGGCGTTATACCATTCCAGCGGGACGGCCACGGAGTTGGGGCCATACGACTGGCTCACCCCGTCGGACGAGGAGTTGCCCCTGTAGCAGGTCCATACGTCCTTGTAGTCCGGCGTGGAAACAGGGAAGATGGAATCCTTCGGATAGAATCCGAGGGCATAGGAGCCACCGTAGTACTCGAGATCGACGTCCCTGGGCTCCGAATCCCACGACACGCCGTTCCAGGAGTACACCCTCCAGACGCATTCCTGCATCCCGGGAGTGGATCCGTTCCCGACGGTGACCGGGCCCTGCCCTCCGACGGACAGGACATGCTGGGAGTCCCCTTCGGCGACGAAGGTCACCTCCACGCCGGCTGCGCCGAGAGTCCCGGATATGACGTCCTTGAGCGACTGCGAGCTCACGATGGGGTACCAGGCGGTGCCGCCGTTCCCGTAGTCGACCAATAGGTTCTCCTCTTCCTCCGCGGAAGACTCCTCGAACACGACCGGGACCAGAACGGCCAGCAGAACCAGCAGAAGCATCAGTCTCTTTGCCATTCCAATAACCCCTGCGCCTTGACATACGTCAGATATCCGTTGTCGCCGTCGTTGTAGCTGTTATTGTAGTATTTCACACCGACCACGTCGGTGGGGTCCGCGGCCTCGAAGGACTCAGGATCCATTATCTTCGCCAGGAGCTCCAGAGACTCCGGAAGCCTGGCTCCCGGTCTCGAGAGAAGGCTGGCCGCATCTCCGGAGAACACGTAGACCTCCCCGTTCTGGTAAGCCGGGGTCTCCTTCCACATGTCGTTCAGGTTCGTCAGAAGGGCCCTGTACTCCCTCTGGGAGGTTATCTCCTTGATGTCGTAGATGATTATGATTATCTCCGGCTGCTTGTCGTAGACGGCTTCCTTGTCGACCATGAACCATGAGTCAGAGTCGGCCGCGAATATGTTCACCGCCCCGAGGGACTCGATCATATTGGTCACATAGGTGTTCCCACCGGCGGTGTACGGGGAGTCGCTGGCTCCTAGCGAGACGAACACCTTCTTTCCGCTCAGGTCTGCTATCCTGCAGATGTTGTTGATGGCCTCGTTCACATCCTTTATGTAAGCGTTCCCGGTCTGGGGGAATCCCAATGCGGAGGCGCAGATCCACAGGTTCTTCAGAAGGTCGTCGGTGCTCTGAGCCGCATAGAGGACAACGCAGTTCACGCCGGCCTTGCGGAGCTTGTCCGCCATGGTGACATGCTCGCCTGTGCCCCCGTCCAGGAAGACTATGTCGGGATTCTCGGCCACGATGAGCTCGAAGTTGGGGTCGGTGAACCCTCCGACGATCCTGACCTCGCCCTTGTTCTGCCTCTCGACGAGGCTGTGAGGGTAGTCGCAGTACCTG
>JAEEGI010007551.1_pt1 | contig 24334 bp, 17 predicted proteins | sample 8958751 | NCBI WGS metagenome assembly JAEEGI01 (sample SAMN16246545, study PRJNA631951) | gut metagenome | biome: gut microbiome; feature: rumen; material: KS-attached | host: Bos | place: Iran: Karaj | collected 2018-10
CTGTTCATCAATACCCTGAACCACAAGCTGTGCGACCTGAAGGACATCCGCACCACCATCAAGAACCTGCACAACGGGTCGGTGCTCGACGACATCGAGCTGTTTGAGGTCAAGCACCTGGCTATCCTGGCCAGCGATGTGGCCCACCTGCTCGCCCAGCACGGCATGGACGGTGTGGTGGAGATTCCCTCGCTCGACGAGGTCATCAACATCCTTGACCCCGACGGAATGAGAATCGCCACATTTTATATATATGACTCCTACTGCGCCCCCCTGAAGGAGCTGCGCAACCAGATGCGCCAGCATCCCGAACAGCAGGACGACCTGCTGTTGCAGGCCAGCGAGCTCGAGGAGGGTGTGCGCCAAGACCTGAGCCGGCGGCTGCACCCGTTTGCTACAGCCATCGAGCAGGCGCAAGAGGCTCTGGCCCGTATCGACGTGAATACCGCCAAGGCCCAGCAGATGAAACACATGGGGCTCTGCTTCCCCACCCTGTCCAGCGACGGCACCACGCGCTACCAGGCGATGTTTCATCCCCAAGTCAAAGAAGCCCTTGCCGCACGCGGCCGTGAATTCCAGCCCGTGGACATCGCCATCGGCGAGCACCCCACCCTGATCACGGGCGCCAACATGGGCGGCAAGACTGTGGTGCTGAAGACGTTGACCTTGTGTCAACTGCTCTTCCAATTCGGATTCGGCATTCCCGCGGCTGCGGCCCAAATTGCCGTGAAAGACGAGATACACTTCTGCATCGGTGACGAGCAGTCGGTCGAGAAAGGCCTGTCGTCGTTTGCCGCCGAGATGAAGAACATCGATGCCGTCATCAAGGCATCGCGCGAGAACAAGAAACTGCTGGCGTTGATTGACGAGCCCGCGCGCACCACCAACCCCACCGAGGGCGCCGCCCTGGTGACGGCGTTGCTGCAGGTGCTGGCCGGCAAGGACATGAGCCTGGTCATGACAACGCACTACGATATAGAGCCGGGAGATGCCCGCTGCCTCAGGGTGAAGGGCTTCGAGAACGGCACGATGGACTATCAGCTGGTCGAGGTACAGGACGGCGAGGTGCCCCACGAGGCGCTCAACATCGCCCAGAGCCTGGGCATCGACAGCGAGTGGATAGACACGGCAAGAAACCTGCTGGAAACCTGCCCATAACATGACCTATCAATCATACTATATACTATTAACACTATGCAAAAGAGCAAGTTAGGACTAGATTTTGAAAAAGTTGAGTACGCCAGAGGATTGGCCAAAGGCATCGCCGAGGACGTGCAGGCCTTCGTGGAGCAATACACCACGGTAGCCGTTGAGCGCACCCTGTGCCGCCTGATGGGCATCGACGGCGTCGATGACAACGACGTGCCCCTGCCCAACGTGGTAGTCGAGGCACTCAAGGACAAAGGTGTCCTGAACGAGGGCGCCCTGTTCTTCATCGCCAATGCCATGATTCAGACCGGCCTGAATCCCCAACAGATTGCCGAAAAGGTCGCCAAGGACGAGTTGGACATCACCCGTGTAGTCACCCGCGACGCCAAGCAGATTGCCGACGCACTGCAGCCTGTCATCGACGAGAGCATGGCACGCATCCGCGCCCGCCGCGCCCGCCGTGAGCACTACCTCGAGACCATCGGCGAGGGTCCCAAGCCCTACCTGTACATCATCGTGGCAACGGGTAACATCTATGAAGACGTGGTACAGGCTCAGGCAGGAGCCCGTCAAGGTGCCGACGTCATCGCTGTTATCCGCACCACCGGCCAGAGCCTGCTGGACTACGTGCCCTATGGTGCGACGACCGAGGGCTTCGGCGGCACCTTTGCCACCCAGGAGAACTTCCGCATCATGCGCAAGGCACTCGACGAGGTGGGCGAGGAGCAGGGCCGTTACATCCGCCTGTGCAACTACTGCTCGGGCCTGTGTATGCCCGAGATTGCCATCATGGGTGCGTTTGAGGGCCTGGACGTGATGCTGAACGATGCGTTGTACGGCATCCTGTTCCGCGACATCAACATGCAGCGCACGCTCATCGACCAGTACATGAGCCGCATCATCAACGGTTTTGCCGGCGTGATTATCAACACCGGTGAGGACAACTACCTGACCACCGCCGACGCCGTCGAGGCCGCCCACACGGTGCTCGCCTCGGACCTGATCAACGAGCAGCTGGCGCTCATGGCCGGCCTGCCCGAGGAGCAGATGGGTCTGGGACACGCCTTCGAGATGGACCCGATGCTCGAGAACGGTTTCCTGCTGGAGCTGGCTCAGGCTCAGATGACGCGCGAAATCTTCCCCAAGGCCACGCTGAAGTACATGCCGCCCACCAAGTTCATGACGGGCAACATCTTCCGCGGCCATATCCAGGACGCACTGTTCAACATGATCGGCATCTGGACCCACCAGGGCATCCAGCTGCTGGGTATGCCCACCGAGGCTATCCACACGCCGTTCATGAGCGACCGTTACCTCTCGATCGAGAACGCCAAGTACATCTTCAACAACATGAAGAGCATCGGCGAGGAGATGGAGTTTGCCGAGGGCGGTATCTGCCGCAACCGCGTCAAGGAAGTGCTGGGCAACACCATCAAGTTGCTTGAGGATATCACCAAGGAGGGCCTGTTCACCGCACTGGAGAAGGGCATCTTCGGTGACGTGAAGCGTCCCAAGAACGGCGGTAAGGGCCTCGGGGGCGTGACCATGAAGGGCGAGAACTACTACAACCCGTTTGTGGAACTGATGAAAGGCAAGCGTTGATTACTAACACAATTTTTAAGGTTACTATACGACTATGAGCGAAGGATTATATAGCATGGAGGCTAAGGACTTTGACAAAACCTTAGACCTTACCAAGATAAAACCCTACGGCGACACGATGAACGACGGCAAGGTGCAGCTGAGCTTCACCCTGCCCGTGCCCTGTGGCGCCGAGGCCGTTGAGGCCGCCAAGCAGCTGCTGCGCAAGATGGGTCTGGAGAACCCCAGCGTGGTCTATTACAAGGAGCTGACTCCCGGCTTCACCTTCTTCAACTGCTACGGCAGCTGCACCCACACCGTGGACTACAGCACCATCTACGTCCCCAAGGTGGAGAGCAACACGATGGACATGTATGAGACCGACGAGTACATCAAGGAGAACATCGGCCGCAAGATTGTCATCGTGGGTGCCTCGACGGGTACCGACGCCCACACCGTGGGCATCGACGCCATCATGAACATGAAGGGCTACGCCGGCCACTACGGTCTAGAGCGCTACGAGATGATCGAGGCCTACAACCTGGGCTCGCAGGTGCCTAACGACGAGTTCATCGCCAAGGGCATCGAGCTCCACGCCGACGCCCTGCTCGTCTCGCAGACGGTGACGCAGAAGGACGTGCACATCAAGAACATGACCGAGTTCATCGAGCTCATGGAGGCCGAGGGCCTGCGCGACAAGATGATCTGCTGCTGCGGTGGCGCCCGCGTGACGCACGAGCTGGCCAAGGAGCTGGGCTTTGACGCCGGCTTCGGCATGAACACCTATGCCGACGACGTGGCATCGTTCGTCGTGCAGGAGATGGTCAAGAGAGGAATGAAATAACTTTTTAAAAAACATATAATTAATCTCAAAACCGTACTATTATGGATAAATATCAAATGAGAGAAGTCATTGCCAAACGTGCTGCCAAAGAGTTGCACGACGGTGATGTAGTGAACCTGGGTATCGGTATCCCCACCTTAATCCCTAACTACCTGCCCGAGGGCGTATCGGTAACCTTGCAGACCGAGAACGGCGCCATGGGTATGGGCCCCACCCCCGAGGAGGGCAAGGAGGACAAGAACCTCATCAATGCCGGCGGCGGCGCCATCACGCTGAACCCCGGTGCCTGCACCTTTGACTCGGCAACGTCGTTTGCCATCATCCGCGGCGGCCATGTGAACGTGTCGTTCCTGGGCGCTCTGCAGGTCGATGAGAAAGGCAACCTCGCCAACTGGATTATCCCCGGCAAGATGGCTCCCGGCATGGGCGGCGCCATGGACCTCGTAGTGGGTGCCAAGCGCGTGATCCTGACCATGGAGCACACCCAGAAGGGCAACCCCAAGATCCTGAAGGAGTGCACCCTGCCGCTGACCGCTGCCGGCCAGGTCAACATGATCATCACCGAGATGGGTGTGATGGACATCACCCCCGAGGGCATCGTGCTGCGTGAGCTCCATCCCGAGTTCACCGTCGAGGATGTGCAGGCCGCTACCGAGGCCAAGCTCATCATCGCCCCGGACCTGAAACCCATGGACGTCTAAATCGCTGCCCGCTATGGATTACGGCTTCTTGAAGATTGAGCGCAACGACGGCATCACCGTGATGAAAATCTCGGCGCCCAAGTCACTGAACGCGCTCAACTCGACCATCCTGAAGGAGATTGACGACTTCGTCGGCCACCTGGATGCCACCACCCGCGTGCTCATCATCACGGGCGACGGCGAGAAATCGTTTGTTGCCGGTGCCGACATCAGCGAGATGGCCCACCTCGACGAGCCCCAGGGCTACGAGTTCGGCCGTCTGGGTGCCCAGGTGTTCCGCCGCATCGAGACGCTTCCCATCCCCGTCATCGCCGCTGTCAACGGCTTTGCGCTGGGTGGAGGCTGCGAGCTGGCGATGTCCTGCGACATCCGCATCGCGTCGAGCAAGGCCAAGTTCGGCCAGCCCGAGGTGGGCCTGGGCATCATCCCCGGCTTCTCGGGCACCTACCGCCTGCCCAAACTCATCGGCCAGGGTTATGCCAAGGAGATGATCTACACGGGCAAGGTGATCCGCTCCGACGAGGCGCTGCGCATCGGACTGGTCAATGCCGTCTATGAGCCCGAGGAACTGATGGACAAGGCCATGGAAATGGCCCAGATGATGCTCAAGAACGCTCCCGTGGCCATCAGCCTGGCCAAGCAGAGCATCAACGAGGGCTACGACCTGGATGCCGAGCAGGCCATCGGTCTGGAGAACCAACTCTTCGGCAAGTGCTTCGCCACCAGCGACCAGAAGGAGGGTATGGATGCCTTCCTGAACAAGCGCAAGGCCGATTTCACCGGAAAATAATCATTAACAATAAATCATTAAAAATCAACAAATCAATCTATTATGAAAATTTGTGTTATTGGAACAGGTACGATGGCTAAGGGTATCGTCAAGGCATTTGCCGCCAAGATGCCCGTGGTCATGAAGAGCCGCACCCAGGAGAGCCTTGACAAGGCCATGGCCTCGATCTCCAAAGGCTACAACAAACTCGTCGAGAAGGGCAAAATCACCGAGGATGCCATGAAGGCTATCCTGGCAAACATCACCACGACGACCGACTATGCCGACTTCGCCGATGCCGACCTCGTTATCGAGGCCGCTGTCGAGAACATGCAGCTGAAGAAGGAAGTGTTCATGGAGCTTGACAAGATCTGCAAGCCCGAGACCATCTTCGCCACCAACTCGTCGTCGCTCTCGATCACCGAGATTGCCGCTTGCACCAGCCGTCCCGCACAGTTCATCGGCTGCCACTTCTTCAACCCCGCCGACCGCATGGCGCTCGTTGAGGTGATCAAGGGCCAGCTCACCAGCGAGGAGACCGCCAAGTGCATCGTTGACCTGACGACCGAAATCGGCAAGACCCCCGTGCCCGTTAACGAGGCTCCCGGCTTTGTCGTTAACCGCATCCTCATCCCGATGATCAACGAGGCAGTGGGCATCCTGGCCGACGGCATCGCCAGCGCCGAGGACATCGACAAGTGCATGATGCTGGGTGCCAACCATCCCATGGGCCCGCTCGCTCTGGCCGACCTCATCGGCAACGACGTGAACCTGGCCATCATGGAGGTGCTGTACAACGAGTTTGGCGATCCCAAGTATCGTCCTCACCCGCTGCTGCGCAAGATGGTGCGCGCCGGACTGCTTGGCCGCAAGACCGGTGAAGGCTTCTACAAATATTAATCAATTCAGTTTTAAGTCCTTAGTTGTAAGTATTGTTACCTGTGCCTAAACGATTTCAGGCGATACCAACAGTACTTACAACTAAGAACTAAAAACTACAAACTCAAGAAAAATGGATTTTAGCTATTCTAAGACTGAACAACTGTTCCTGCAGATGGTACGCTCGTTTGCAGAGAACGAGGTAAAGCCGCTTGCCGCCGAAGTTGATGAGCAGGAGCGCTTCCCCATCGAGACGGTCCAGAAGATGGGCAAACTCGGCATGATGGGTATTCCTGTCCCCAAGCAGTACGGCGGTGCCGGCGGTACCGTGCAGATGTATATCATGGCTGTTGAGGAACTCTCACGCGTGTGCGCCACGACGGGCGTTGTCCTCTCGGCCCACACCTCGCTGTGCATCGCTCCCATCCTGGAGAACGGCACCGAGGAGCAGAAGATGAAATATTTGCCCAAGCTCGCTTCGGGCGAGTGGATTGGCGCTTTCGGCCTCACCGAGCCCAATGCCGGTACCGATGCCGCCATGCAGCAGACCACCGCAGTTGACGCCGGTGACCACTGGGTGCTCAACGGCTCCAAGATTTTCATCACCAACGCCTCCTATGCCAACGTGTTTATCGTGATGGCCATGACCGACAAGTCGCTGGGCACCAAGGGCATCTCGGCATTCATCGTCGAGAAAGGCATGCCCGGTTTCTCCATCGGCAAGAAGGAGCTGAAGATGGGTATCCGCGGCAGCGCTACCTGTGAGTTGATTTTCGAGAACTGCATCGTTCCCAAGGAGAACCTGCTGGGCCCGCTCGGCAAGGGCTTCTCCATCGCCATGAAGACGCTGGACGGCGGCCGCATCGGTATCGCCTCCCAGGCCCTCGGCATCGCCCAGGGCGCCATGGACGAGACGGTGAAGTACACCAAGGAGCGCAAGCAGTTTGGCCGTGCTATCGCCAAGTTCCAGAACACGCAGTTCCAGATGGCCGACCTCAAGACCAAGGTCGAGGCCGCCCGTCTGCTGGTGCGCAGCGCCGCCTGGAAGAAGGACATGGGCCTGCCCTACAGCGCCGATGCCGCCATGGCAAAGCTGTTTGCCGCCGAGACCGCTATGGAAGTGACGACCAAGGCCGTCCAGTTCCACGGCGGCTACGGTTACACCCGTGAATATCCTGTTGAGCGCATGATGCGTGACGCCAAGATTACCGAGATCTACGAGGGTACCTCCGAGGTACAGCGTATGGTCATCGCCGGTCATTTGTTTAAATAAACTCAAGTTGTAAGTTTTGAGTTGTAAGTTTTAAGTAATATTACCTTTGGCTCATGCATTTTCAGGCGATACAAACCATACTTACAACTAAAAACTTAAAACTTAAAACTAAGAAGATAAAATGAATATTATAGTTTGTGTAAAACAAGTTCCCGATACCACCGTCGTCAAGATTGACCCCGTGAAGGGTACTTTGATTCGTGAAGGCGTTCCCAGCATCATGAACCCCGATGACAAGGGTGGCCTCGAACTCGCCCTGAGACTCAAGGACCAGTTTGGTGCCAACGTCACCGTCATCTCGATGGGTCCGCCCCAAGCCGATGTCATGCTGCGTGAGGCACTCGCCATGGGTGCCGACCGTGCCATCCTGCTGAGTGACCGCAAGTTTGCCGGTGCCGACACGCTGGCCACTTCCTACGCACTGTCAGGCCTGTGCCGCGTGCTGGACTATGACCTGATCATCGCCGGCCGTCAGGCCATCGACGGTGACACCGCCCAGGTGGGTCCCGAGCTCGCCGAGCATCTGGATCTGCCGCAGATCACCTACGTTGCCGACGCCAAGGTGCTGGACAACGGCCACCTGCAGGTGGACAAGGAGAACGAGGACGGCATCCAGGTTCTCGAGGTCGAGGGCAAGTGCCTGTTGACCGTTCTGGCTTCGGCCTTTGACGCCCGCTACATGAGCGTGAGCGGCATCATGGAGGCCTACGACAAGGAGGTCGAGGTATGGAGCGCCGACAAGATCGACGTCGAGGAAGGCAAGCTGGGTCTCGCCGGCTCGCCCACCAAGGTGTTCAAGTCGTTCCCCAAGGCCATGAAGGCTCCCGGCGAGGTTCACGAGGTGACCCCCGAGGAAGCTGTTGAGCTGATTGTTAATCAACTGAAAGTTAAACACATTATCTAAATGAGTTTTAAGTTTTAAGTTGTAAGTTTTAAGTATTATTACCGCTGCCAACAGCATTGCAGGCGATACTGACCATACTTACAACTAAAAACTAAGAACTTAAAACTGAAAATTATGGATAAGAAAGATTATAAGAACGTATTCGTTTTTGCTGAGCAGCGCGAAGGTGTTATCCAGCCCGTTGCACTCGAACTTTTAGGTAAGGCTCGTGACCTGGCCGACGCCCTCGGCGAGAAGGTGGTTGCCATGTTGCTGGGCGAGGGTATCAAGGACCAGGCCCAGATGCTCATCGAGTTCGGTGCCGACGAGGTAATCGTGGTTGACGCCCCCGAGCTGAAAGACTTCCTGAGCGAGCAGTACTCCCAGGCCGTTGGCCAGATTATCCTGGACCGCAAGCCCAGCATCGTGCTCTATGGTGCCACCACCATCGGCCGTGACCTGGCTCCGCGCATCGCATCGCGCCTGAAGACCGGTCTTACCGCCGACTGCACCAAGCTCGACATCGAGCCCGACAAGGATGGCGAGCCCGAATTCCGCATGACGCGTCCCGCCTTTGGCGGTAACCTGATGGCTACCATCATCTGCCCGAACAACCGTCCGCAGATGTCCACCGTGCGCCCCGGTGTGATGCAAAAGATGCAGCGCCAGGCAGGCCGCGAGGGTATCGTGACCGAGTTTGCACCCAAGTTCGACGCCAGCAAGTTCAAGGTAAAACTCGTCAAGACCATCAAGGCCGACAAGACTGTTGCCGACATCAGCGAGGCCAAGATCCTCGTCAGCGGTGGCCGTGGCGTGCATGACAAGGAAGGCTTCGACAAGCTGCAGGCCCTCGCCGACGTGCTCGGCGGACAGGTGGCTTCGTCGCGTGCCATGGTTGACAACGGCGTGATGCCTCACGAGTGTCAGGTGGGCCAGACCGGTAAGACCGTACGCCCCAACCTGTACATGGCTTGCGGTATCAGCGGTGCCATCCAGCACCTCGCCGGTATGGAGGAGAGCGACTTCATCATCGCCATCAACAAGGACAAGTTCGCCCCCATCTTCAGCGTCGCTGACCTGGGTATCGTGGGCGACCTCCACAAGATTGTCCCCATGCTGACCGAGCGCATCAAGAAGGAACTCGAGAAGTAATCCTTGACGACAACACTTAGCACAGTAGGGCGGGCGCCACATCGGCATCCGCCCTCTTTTTCAAACAACTAAAACAAATGGTTTTTAAAAACAACTGGAACAACTTTTTTTAAAATAGAAAACAAGAAGTACAAGAAATACAATCTTGCTGTAAATCAGTTAATTGTATTTGTTGTATTTCTTGTTTTTTAAATTTGCTGTTGCTTTCAAGATTCTTGGCTGGTGACCGTATCATTGTTTTTGGAAAAATCCACTAGGCAGTAGTTGCGCTTGTCACTGGTCTTGAGAATGCCCATCTTGACAGCTTCGTTAAACATCTCATAGTTCTTCCTGTTGGCATATCCCAGCTGGTCTTTAATGGCCTTGACAATTTCGCTGCGCTTCAATGTAGCGGCACGGTCTTGGATGCAGAGCGCAATCTGCTCATAAAGTTTGGCTCTTTTCAGCCTGAATTCCAGTTCTACCTGCTGCTGGCGGTCGGCGACAGCGTCCATGGGCACGGCATTGGCGTCGAGTTTGAAGGCGATGTCCTCACAGGAGCGGTGCCGGCTGACGGCATGATTGGCCACAAACAGGTTGCCGCTCTTCTCGACGTTGAACACGTCGCTGCACTTCTGATAAAGCATGGTGCCCAGGTGGCCCTTCATGTTCTTGTCGTTGCTGCCCTTGTTCTGGTGCATGACCACGACGATGCAGCAGTTGAACTCGTTGGCCATGGCCGCGAGTTTGTTCACCACCTGCTGGCTCTCAATCACGTCGTTGTAATTGTAGATGAGGTCGGCGATGCCGTCGATGAAGACCAGGTCGGGCTTGTCGACTTGGATGGACTTGGAGATGAACTCAAAGCGGGAAATCTGCTCCCTCTCGTCTTCACACTCGATGTCGGCGTTGCGCAGGCAGTACACCTGCAGGTCATGGTAGCGGTCCTCGGGGATCATGGCCTTGATGGTCTTGCGGATGCGTGCGGTGTCGCTCTTGGCCTGCTCGGTGTCAAAGAACAGCACCTTGCCGCCGGGTGTTCTCGCCTGGATGGCGGCAAAACTGTTGCCGCCCAGGAAAGCGGCACTCAGGATGTCGCAGAAGAAGGTCTTGCCGTTCTTCCACTTGGCGCTCAGGGCGACGATGTTGCCCTTGGGCATGGTGGGCACTCCCCCAATCTCGATGAGATACTCGGGGTCGGGATACTCGATGGCGTCATCGATGACGTATTCCCGTCTTTTTTCAATGAAAACTTGATGCTCAGGCAGTGGCGCCGGGTTATTCTGCGCCTCCCGGATTTTTTCTAAAATATTTTTCATGGTATTTAAATATTTATATATAAAACAATTTAAAACTGTTTGTTGAAATCCGACGGCGCACCGAGGCGACATCGATTTCGTTTGCAAAATTACAACATTTCGCAGCGAGATGCAAGATTTTTGGCAAGAAAATTTGCAGAACACCAACAAAACTCACCGAAAAAGGCAACTGAGCGATATTTTAGTTATACCTTTACCGAAATCGAAGCGGAACCCGAGTCATCAGTGAGGACAAAACAGGTGTCCTCTGATTTTTCTCCTTTTCTCCTTTTTCTCTTAATACGTGCGATTATCCGCCAGACTTCGTGATAAGGTAATGGGCAAGAAACGGCAGGCAGGTGTTATGCCCTGTTTTATCCTTTTTTATCACTGGCACACGCACAGGGATAAAAAGGAGAAAAAGATAAATTTTCAACTACCTGCTCTAATTGCTGTAATAAATATATTGATATTCCTTGTGTTAGTACTTGCGATAACACAAGGATAATAGATAATTATTATTTTTATCCTTTTTATCCTTTACTATATATAGGATAAAAAAGATAAAAAAGAGAGGAGTGAGAAGAACCTGAATAACAGCATCATACAACCAATGACAACTCTTTTTAGGCATCCGCACGCTTATTCGGCCTCTTTTTCAAACAACTAAAACAAATGGTTTTTAAAAACAACTGGAACAACTTTCTTTAAATAGAAAACAAGAAGTACAAGAAATACAATCTTGCTGTAAATCGGTTAATTGTATTTGTTGTATTTCTTGTTTTTAAAATCTATTGTTGTTTGATTAGATCGCTGTAGAGGGTAAAGAGGCGTGCCACAATCTCGTTTTCTTGCATCGTGGTGGGAAAGTTATAGGCCGCCATGACGGCGCGGTCGTTGTCACGGTGGGCCTTGAGCAGTTCGGGTGGCATCGTCACGGGGTCATAGAGGTCTGCCAGGCTGCTGTCGGGGTACAAAGCTCTTGCGTCAAGGATGGCCTGTGCCGTTTGCGCAATGCGCTCCCGCTGCTCGTCCGTTACCTCGGGCCACGGAAAATTGTTGTAAACTGATGGTGAATACCTATAATCCGATTTTAGCCTTCCACAAACAGTTCTCATCCATGCCATATGGACATTAGATGACATCACTCCAAATAAAAATAGACTTGCATCAGTTGCCACTAATGTAGAGTTACTAGCAATTACATCTTTTGTCATAAAACCTATTGGTACATATTTTCTGTTTGATGATGAAGTCTCTGGAACTAAAATATAGTCACTATCAGGTTGTCTGATTTGAGAAAATAACATTGGTGTATCTGCTTGTGCTTGTACAGCAACCGTTTTTGTTTTTCTTCTCACAGCAGCACAATTGGCTAAGCGTTCCATTATCTCTGGAATATTTCGATATTCATTAGGAGCTATACCTATTAGCCATAAACACCATCTCTCTTTTCGATTTATAAACTCATATGAACCAATATACTTATGAATAAATGTCTTTGCTGAAGGATACTTAGCTATCAACTCATCTTTTTCTTGAGTACTTAAAATAAGGTTACCTCCATCCCATGGTTTATTGCCTTGAACAAGCTTTGGCATTTTAGGATTTGGTTTGGACCTAAGTTGTATAAAAGTATTAGTAGCATCAACTAAGTAACCATTGATGTTTTTTACTTTTTGAACAGTATCCTCTTCATAAATATATTTCTCTTTTCTATCGTGCATTGCAAAACCAATTACTACACAGTGAACATGTGCCTTATTCGTAGCTTCGCTATTCCATACGAAAGTACGATATGCAAAATTTATGATAACCCCATGGCTAAATAAATCCTCCCATAAAATCGGGACTTGTTCACCTTGAACAATTGAATTTGTTGAAACGAAAGCAACTTCAGCATTTGTTCCTTTAATTAAATTAGCAGCTTTCTTATACCATGCAGCAACATAATCTAAACGTCCTGCTCTGTCATTATCTGAGAAGACCTCATCCATATCTTCTTGTTGGCTCTTTGTTCTTAATGACAGACCGATAAATGGCGGGTTGCCCATGATGTAGTTGAGTTTTTCCTTGGGGACGATGGTGGCCCAGTCGGTGCGCAGGGCGTTGGCCTCGTGGATGTTGGGGAAGGACTTGAGGGGCAGGAATTCGAGGTCGTGCGAGATGATGCGTTCGGTCTCGGTCAGCATCTGCGACTCACTAATCCACAGGGCGGTGGTGGCGACGGTGACGGCAAAGTCGTTGATCTCGATGCCGTAGAACTGGTGGATGTCCACCTTGACGGGGTTGACAAAGTCGTCGCCGCCGATAAACATGGATTCGCCCTCATAGAGCGCACGGATAAGCCTGTTTTCCAGTCGTCGCAGTGACAGGTAGGTCTCCGTCAAGAAATTGCCGCTGCCGCAGGCAGGGTCGAGGAAGGTAAGGCTTGCCAAATGCTGCTGGAAGTCCAAGAGGCGCTTGCGGCGCTTGGTCAAGACTTTTTCCTCGAGGATGTCGTCGAGCTGGTGGCGCAGGTCGTCAAGGAAAAGCGGGTCGATGACCTTGTGGATGTTCTCGACGCTGGTGTAATGCATGCCGCTGCTGCGACGCGTCTCGGGGTTAAGGGTGCTCTCGAACACGGCGCCGAAGATGGTGGGCGAAATCTGGCTCCAGTCAAAGTCGAGCGAGGCATGGCGCAACAGCAGGTCACGGATTTCCTCGTTCATGCGGGGAATCTCGATGTCACCCTCAAACAGGCCACCGCTGGCAAAGGGGAAAGCGGCGAGGTCATCCTGCAGGTAGGGGTCACGCTCGTCGAGCGGGGTGTTGAGCACCTGGAACAGGCGGACGAGGGCGTTGCGCATATCCATCGTGTCGTAGCGCACCAGGTAGTCATGGAACATGTCGTGCTTGCCAAAGATGCCGGCATCCTCGCTGTAGAGGCAGAACACGAGCCTCACGCACAGCACGTTCAACGAGCGCAGCGACTCGGGATTGGTGGGGTCCTTGTATTCCTTGAGCAGGGCGTCATAGAGTTTGCCCACAATGGCACCGGCCTGCATCGACACCTGCATCTCGCGCTCCAGGTGCTGGGCGCCCGTCTCAACGAGGAAGCGCAGGCGGTAATGCTCTTTGCCCAAATCGGCAAGACGTATTTCAAACGGCTCATCGTTGGGGTTTTCCATGTCATAGACGAGAAACGTCGAGAAATTGCAGGTCACAATCCAGCGGGGGCGCTTGCTATAGGGCAGAGCGGCACTGTAGCGTTGCGCCTGACGGAAGGGCGTGAGCGACGTGCCATCGCTCTGCTTGATGGGTGCCCGCAGGTCCTTGCCCAGCGACTTCTGCTCAATCATGGTGTGGGTGTGGTCGATGTAGCCATCGATAAACGACGTGTGGTCGAGTTGCACCTTGTCCTCAAAGGAAATGACTGTCGAAGGGTTTTCTACCCCATACACCTCGGTCAGCAATTCGGTCCAGAAGAGCTGACTCTCGCCCTTCTCGTAGCCTTTTCCCTCCCAGCGTTTAGCAAATCGCTCGGCGGCCTGTGAAATCTGTTTCTCGCTCTTGTTCATGATGCCATGCGATGGTTATCAATTGGCAAAAGTAATGATTTTTCTGCAGCCGCACGTTGATTCGGCCTACGAATTAATCGAATTAATCAAATTGGCTGACGCGCTACACTTATGGTCGGCGGATTAGACGGATTATTGGGATGGCAGCCGCACGTTGATTCGGCCTACGAATTAAACGAATTAATCAAATTAGCTGACGCGCTGTAGGGCCTCGCCTTGGCGTGGACGCTCTTTTGGCCTCACGCTAAGACGCTAAGGTTTTTAAAAACAACTTTTTTAAAATAGAAAACAAGAAGTACAAGAAATACAATCTTGCTGTAAATCGGTTAATTGTATTTGTTGTATTTCTTGTTTTTTAAAATTTGCTGTTGCTTGGCGTGGTTGATGTGAGTGGAATGGGTTATTCGGGCAACGATGGCAACGATAATTGGACTAGAACAATAAATACTTAAAAAAAATGCTTACTTTTGCCGTGACAAAGAATTAAAAATGAATCAGATGAAAAAGTATAATTTCTTGCTCGCATTGTGCCTGCTGATGGCAGCAAGCCTGTTGACGGGCTGCAAAAGTGCCCAAAATGCGGCACAGGTCATGGATCCGACGATGGATTCAAGCCAATTTGTCAACATCACCGATGTAGTGCCTGACGCGATTCTGGAAGTCCGTTACTTCAGCACCTACAACTTTGTGGGCGCCCGCATCGACGGCTATGAGGAGCCGGTGGCCCTGATGACGCGCCAGGCCGCCGACAGCCTGCGTGCCGTGAGCGACGACCTGAAGCGCCATGGCTATTGCCTGAAGATCTACGATGCCTATCGCCCGCAGCGCGGCGTGGACCACTTCATGCGCTGGTCGCAGGACCTGGCCGACACGGTGACCAAGGCCTATTTCTATCCCCGCTTAACCAAAAAGGAAGTCTTTGACGGCGAATATGTCGCTACCAAGAGCGGCCACTCGCGAGGCTCGACGGTGGACCTGACCATCGTTGACATGAAGACCGGCAAGGAGGTTGACATGGGCGGCACGTTTGACTGGTTCGGCATCGAGAGCCATCCCGACTATGGCGGCGGCAACCCCGAGACGCTGGAATTTGAGCAGACGGTGCCCACCTTCACCAGCGAGCAGTTCTACAACCGCATGGTGCTGCGCTCGGCCATGCTGCGCCACGGCTTCAAGCCGCTGGACAACGAGTGGTGGCACTTCACGCTGAAGAACGAGCCTTTCCCCGACACCTATTTCAACTTCCCGGTGCGGACACTGCCCAAGAAATAAAAAAAGTCGCCTCTGGGCGATTTTTTTTGGGCAATTCTGAAACTTTTTTGCCGCGTCATGCGTCTAAGGTATGAACGAACATCAATAAAAACGAAAAATGAATACAGCAATGAACAAGATTATGTTGATGAGCCTCGTGGCTCTGGTAGTCATGACGATGACGTCATGCAACGTGAGGATTGGTGACAAGGGTTTTGGATTCGGCAACCACGAGAATAATACGCCCACCCAGGTGCATCAGGTGGACCAGCCGACGTCGATGAACAGGTTTGACGAGGTGGGTGTGGCAGGCCCCTTCAACGTCATTTACAATCAGGGTGAGGGCTACACCGTGCTTGTCAAGGGCACAACCGAGCAACTGAGCAAGATGACCATCTACGTAGAGGGTAATAGCCTCGTCATCGACCAGCGCAGGAATGAGCCGAGCGGCACGTTCGACGGGCTGCAGGTGTTTGTGACCGCACCGGTCGTTGATTGCCTCAGCATCGCAGGCTCGGGCAAATTAACCGCTCCCAAGGCACTGGACTTCAATGACCTCCGCCTTGAAGTGGCTGGTTCGGGCGAAATCACGCTGGGCAAACTGACCTGCAAGGACCTGGGTAACGAGATTGCCGGCTCGGGCGACATCACCCTGGGCATCGTTCAAGCCAACAAGGTCACCAACGAGATTGCCGGCTCGGGTGACATCGACATCGCCGGACTGACCTGCAAAGACGTCAACAATGAGATTGCCGGCTCGGGCAATATCACCCTCAACAACCTGAATGTGGAGAACGTCAAGAGCGAAATCGCCGGCTCGGGTGACATCATCTTGCGCGGCAAGGTGGCCAGCCACAACGAGGACATCGCCGGCAGCGGCAAAGTCCACATCAACGAATAGTTTTATTTTCTAGTTAGGAGTTAGAGGTGAGAAGTGAGGAGTTGGCATCCGCGCACTAACTCCTAACCCCTAACTCCTAACCCCTAACTCCTAACCCCTAACTCCTAACTCCTAACTATCACCGGCTTCCTAGCTGACGGAGCATCTCGGCGGTGGTGCTGTGACGACGGCCGTTGAGGTCACTGAGATAGGCGTTGACATCGGTCGGCGCCATTTTTCGCGCGTTGTTGAAGCGCTCAGGCCGCGTGATGCGGGTGAAGACCACGCGCTGGATGGCGGTCTTGTGGCAGCGGCCCATGCTGTAGCCCATCTGTTCGGGATGAGGACCGGGGCCGTTGCTGGACCAATAGGTGACGGTGTCGCCCAGGCAGCCCATGAAGATGACGCTGTGACCCGCCTCCTGGTCGGCATCACGGTCATCGTTGCAGCCGATGATGGCACCGCTGTCGCTGCCGCGGCTCTCGTTGCGGTTCCAAAAGATTTTCATCAGGTCGCCAGGCACGGCGCGCTGCCAGATGTCGAGGGCACACCACTCGGCATCGGTAAGGTAGCGCTCGTCGGGCATCTCGCGGTTGCGCTCGCTCTTGGCGCCGCGATAGGCAGTGAAACTGTAGCCCGCGCCCAGTTCATGCACCAGCACTCCCAGGCCGGGACCGTTGGCGTTGGCACGTCCCCAAAAGCCCACGCCATCGTCCTGCCCTACTCCATCGGGGTTGAATTGGTCGGCGATGCCCACGCGGGGTTTCATGTTACGCCAGGCGTCGCGCTGAATCTTGTGCCGGGTGTCCCAGATGAGCAAGGCCTTGATGAGCACACCGTAGGTCGCGCTGGAGCAGAACGACGGCTGCGCCAGCATCGGGTCGAACGTCGGACGCTCGTCGGTGGCCGACATCTGGAAAGCCTCATGCAGGCCGCGCCACGTCGTCTTGGGGAAGAGGTCGTTGGGCCGACTGCCCGTGTAGTAACCGCCGTGCTCGGGAAACGAGTCAATGGCCGCCAGCACCGCGTGCTGCCAGTTCCAGTTCACCTTGTCCTTGCCATGGGCACTTCCTGCCAGCAACAGGACGACCAATGCCGCAACAAGGGCCCGCATTTTCTCTTTATCCATCGACCAGTGAGCAAGTTGTTAACTTGCCAAACCTATTTCGTAGCGTTCTGCCACCACGTCCCAGTCGATAATCTGCCACAGGGCAGCCAAGTGGTCGGGACGGCGGTTCTGGTAGTCGAGGTAATAGGCATGCTCCCACACATCCATCGTCAGCAGCGGGCACAGGCCGGCACGGATGGGGTTGGAGGCATTGGGCTCCTGGGTGATGACCAGTTTGCCAGTAAGGTCAACGCTGAGCCATGCCCAGCCCGAACCGAACAAGGTAGCCCCTGCCTTGGCAAAAGCCTCCTTGAAGGCCTCAAACGAGCCAAATTCCGCATCGATAGCCTCGGCCAGGCGTCCCGTGGGGGCATTGTCAGCCTTGGGGGCCCTGAACTGCGAGAAATACAGGTTGTGGTTCAGAATCTGGCCCGCATTGTTCAACACACCACCCTTGGCATTCAACACGACCTCCTCGAGCGGCATACCCTCGAGACCACTGCCGGGCAGGGCAGCATTCAGGTTGTTTACATAGGCCGCCAGGTGCTTGCCGTGGTGAAAACCCAGCGTGTCGGCACTGATGACAGGCTCGAGCGCGTCGGGCGCATAGGGCAAGGTCATCAACTCAAATTTTCCATCTACAGGCATCGTCTTTTTCATCGTTCTTTGTTTTAAAAAATTACTATCTGTTGTCGAAGGCAAATTTAATCATTATCGTCCAAAACAGCATCAAAATCAGGCTTTAAAAAAGAAATTAATCGTCAGCAACACAGTTGTTAGGGTAAAAAGAAGTACTTTTGCAGCCGTTATGAACACAAACAAGACGTTGTATGTGAGCGACCTGGACGGGACACTGCTGGGCGAGGACTCACGGCTGTCGGCCGTGACGGTGGCTACGCTCAACCGTGTCATCGGCGAGTTGGGCGGACTGTTCACTGTGGCTACGGCGCGCACACCGGCAACCGTGGTGCCGCTGATGAGCGAGGTTCAGGCCCAGTTGCCGTTCATCGTCATCGGCGGTTCGGCCATGTGGAACCCCGTCACAGGCTGCTATGAGCACACGCGCGGCATCGCAAGCGCGACGGTGGATGCCGTTGCCGACGTGTTTGCCCGCCACGGAGCCCACCCCTTCATCTACCGCCGCCACGGCAGCAGCATGCTTTTCACCCACCACTACGGACCGCTGTCACCCCAAGAGGAGCGCTTTGTGGCCGAACGCCAGCACCTGCCACTCAAGCGGTTCCTGCTCGATGACCACGACTACCGCCACAGCGACGACGAGGCCCTGCTCATCTTCTCGCTCAACAAGTATGCAGTGCTCAAGGCCATTGCCGAAGACCTGCGCGCCACCGTCCCCACCTGCTCGGTGATGGTCTATCACGACAACTTTGACCCGAGCGACGGCTACCTGGAGATCTACACCGCCGGTACCAGCAAGGCGGGCGCCATTCGCGAGGCAGCCCGTGAGGTGGGCGCCGAGCGTGTCGTGGTGTTCGGCGACAACCGCAACGATATCGCCATGATGCAGGCGGCCGACCACAGTGTGGCCGTGGGCAATGCCTTTGACGAGGTCAAGGCCATCGCCAGCGAGGTCATAGCCCCCAACACCGAGGACAGCGTGGCCCGCTGGATTGAGAGAGAGTTAGAAGTTAGGAGTTAGGGGTTAGGAGTTAGGAAAAACTGATAGCAGGCAAGCGACAACTGAAAACTTTTTTATACCTTTGCCCGTCGTTAACGACAATTGACCACAGCTGCATGGCAAACCTTCGCAACATATATGACTCCCGACGCATCTGGAAGGTGGTGTTCCTCGCCATCTCGCTGGTGCTCGTGGCCCTGTTCCTGTACATCTCCAACAACCTGGTCAAGGACCTGGCCGAGCAGGAGCGTGAACGCATGGAAATCTGGGCCGACGCCACGCGGGAACTGGCGACCATGGGCAGCGGCAACGATATCGACAGCGAGGGGAATCCCATCGGCACTACCGACGTGGGGTTCCTGCTGCACATCATCGAGGCCAATCACAACATCCCCGTGCTGCTCGTCGATGACCAGGACAACATCCTGCAGCACCGCAACTTCCGCCTGCCCGAGACCGAGGACAGCCTGTCGTTTGAAATCTCGCCGGCCAACATGGAGTACCTGAACAAGAAACTCCGCCACCTCAAGAACACCGAGAACAAAATCGACATCAAGATTGACGAGGCAACCACGCAATACCTCTACTACGAGGACTCGACGCTGCTGCGCCGCCTGTCCTACTTCCCCTACATCCAGTTGGCCGTGCTCATCCTGTTTTTTGCCATCGCCTACTTTGCGCTGATGAGCATCAAGCGCGCCGAGCAGAACAAGGTGTGGGTGGGACTGTCGAAGGAGACCGCTCACCAGCTGGGCACGCCCATCTCGTCGCTGATGGCATGGACGCAACTGCTCGACTCGATGGGCGTGGACAAGAGCATCGTCACCGATATGGACAAGGATGTCAAACGTCTGTCGACCATCGCCGACCGCTTCTCCAAAATCGGCTCCATGCCTGACAAGGAACTCACCCCCATCAACGAGGCCGTAGTCAACAGCCTGGAATACATGCGTGCCCGCATCCCCAAGCGCGTCAGCCTCTACATCCACACCAACGACCAGACCAACAACGGCGTGATGCTGAGCCAGACGCTATTTGCCTGGGTGATGGAAAACCTGACCAAAAACGCCGTCGATGCCATGGACGGCGAGGGGCGTCTGGATATCACCGTCGAGGACAGCCCCAACAATGCCGTCATCCTGGTCAAGGACACTGGCAAGGGCATCGCCCGCAAGAACTTCAAGAACGTCTTCAATCCCGGTTTCACCACCAAGAAGCGCGGCTGGGGCCTGGGACTGACGCTGGTCAAGCGCATCATCGAGGAGTACCACAACGGCCAGATCTACATCAAGGAGTCGGAGTTGGGCAAGGGCACGACCTTCGGCATCGAACTCCCCAAGGTCAAGTCGTCGTGAGCCGGCAGCGACCAGCCTAACGGAAAAAAATAATCATTAACAGCATATTATAGAAATAAGAATAAACGATGATCAGTTTTTTTATTAGCCTTGTGGCCCTGGTGGTGGGCTATCTGGTATATGGAGCCATCGTGGAGCGCATCATGCGTCCTGATGACCGTGAGACGCCCGCCATACGCATGGCCGACGGCGTGGACTATGTGGCCTTGCCCACGTGGAAGGTGTTCATGATCCAGTTCCTGAACATTGCAGGCACGGGCCCCATCTTCGGTGCCATCATGGGCATGTGGTTCGGCCCCGCATCCTACTTGTGGATTGTGCTGGGCTGCATCTTTGCCGGTGCGGTGCACGACTTCATGAGCGGCATGCTGTCGTTGCGACACGACGGTGCCAGCCTGCCGACGCTCATCGGCAAGTACCTGGGTAAAGGCACGCGCAACCTGATGCTGGTGTTCACCGTGTTCCTGCTGATGATGGTGGGAGCCGTGTTTGTCTATAGCCCCGCCTTGATTCTCCAAGACATGTGGGGAGGCAGTGACTCAACCATCATCTGGATTGTCATCATCTTCGTCTACTACATCATCGCCACGCTGCTGCCCATCGACAAAATCATCGGCAGGATTTATCCCCTGTTCGCCATTGCACTGCTGGTCATGGCAGCCGGACTGCTGGTGGGATTGATCATCAAGATGCCTCACCTGCCCGAACTGTGGAACATAGGTGACATGTCGCAATGGACCCAAACCCATACCGATAACGGCAAGGACATCCTGGGCATCACCGGTTATCTGCAGAAGAACCCCTTGTTCCCCTGCATGTTCATCACCATCGCCTGTGGTGCCATCAGTGGCTTCCATGCCACTCAGAGCCCGTTGATGGCGCGCTGCCTGAAGAGCGAGCGCCTCGCCAGGCCCGTATTCTACGGCGCGATGATTACCGAGGGTATCGTGGCACTCATCTGGGCCACCGTATCGTCCTATTTCTTCTACTATGGCGGCTGGAAAGAGGTTGTCAGCCCCGAGGAGGTGGCCGAATTCATGGCTCAGGTGCATCTGGCCGATGGCCAAACCCTGATTCAGTACTTCAATCCTCCCCAACTGGTGCACTGGGTGTGCAGCAGCTGGCTGGGCTTCGTGGGCGGCACATTGGCCGTGCTGGGCGTGGTGGCAGCCCCCATCACGAGTGGCGACACGGCATTCCGCAGTGCACGACTCATCATTGCCGAGGCACTGCATTTTGAGCAGAAGAATATGATGCGCCGCTTGACCATCAGCATTCCGCTGTTTGTGGCGTCGTTGCTGTTGCTCATCTGGCAAATGAAGAATCCCAACGGTTTCAACGTACTGTGGCAATACTTCGGGTGGTCCAACCAGACGCTGTCTGTCTTCACGCTGTGGATGATTACCGTCTATCTGGCCCGCAACCACAAGGCCTACATCATCACGCTGCTTCCTGCCCTGCTCATGACGTCGGTGTGCACCTCCTTCCTGGTGGCCTCGCCCAGCGCCTTTGGAGATCCCGATTCGGCCCCGCTGGTGGTAACAACTGTGACAGTAGTATCCATGATCTGGTTCACACTGTGGCTGAAGAAAGTGCGCAAAGCAGGCGACAGCCGCTTGGGCGAGCATTAAAGCCACCAGAGACATATCGATATTATAGCGTGAACCCCGGAAGTTCTTTGGCGAACTCCTGGGGTTCATTGTTTGATAACGTACTCTGTTGGAGAGGTTGATTATCAGTTGTTAACCTCTAAGAAAGATACAGAAAACAGAAATCCCCGGCAACCGATGGTTGTCAGGGATTTCGTGTTGGTGCCCAGGGCGGGACTCGAACCCGCACACCTCGCGGCACACGCACCTGAAACGTGCGCGTCTACCAATTCCGCCACCTGGGCTTGTGGTTTTGCGCTAGACGTTTTGCGTTTAGCGGTGCAAAGGTAGCACTTTTTTTTAATATACAAGCATTTTGGCAAAAAAAAATCAAAAAATTGCGATTTCTTGGGGAGGACGAGGGGAAAATGGGGAGTAATGGGGGGCGATGGGGAGGGATGGAAAGGGAGGGGTTAGCGGTTGAGGCGACGGTTGCGGTTACGATTGCGGTTGTCGTTGTATTTGTCGCCGGTGTAGGTGTTGGGGGAGATGCCGGTGCTGAACTCGTCCTCTTCCTCGTCTTCTTCGCCTGCCTTAGGCTGCTTTTTCTCGATCTTGTTCTTGGGATCCTCGGGCTTGTTGCGCCTGATTTCTTCGGGTTTCTGCAGGTCGAGTGCTGTCTGGTAGATGTTCCAGTTCTCGTCCATATCCCAGTTGGCGCGCAGGCGCAGTTTCTTGGGATAATAATAGACCTCCTCGGGCTGCAGGTGCTGCTGGTAGTTGCCGGTGTCCCACTTGCCGTTGCCGTTGGCGTCGATGGTCAGGCGCAGGAAATAGGTACCGGGCGACACGTTGGTAAATTCAAAGGTGCCATTGTTGACGGGCACGGTGCGCATGACTTTCTCACCGGAGCCCAGCAACTCGACAAAGGCACTGTCCTTGACGTTGACATTGAAGTAAAGGTTGGCATACTCCTCGAGGCTGCGCACCTTCAACTCCTTGGACATGCGCTCATTGACCAGGCCATAGACCGACGTCACGGCAGCACTGTCGATGGTCAGGCGGTAGATGGAGTCGGGACGGGTGTCAAGGGGTATCCAGTAGCGCAACGGGTTGCAGTCGTTGGCGGGCTGCAGCCATGGCAGGTTGCTGCCCGTGAGGGGTACCCACAGGGTGTCGCGCTTCACCTCGAGGTGCACGCCGCCGGGATCGATGGCGGCAATGGGGGCTTCCATCTTGAGCAATATCGAATCACCCACGTCGATGGTGCCGCTGCGCACGAGGTCCATCTTCAGGTGCTGGATTTCGTTGGGGTCCACGCGCTGCAGTTCCTTGAGCTCCTCGAGTTCGCCCTCGCTGAGTTCCTTGCCCTGGGCAGCGGCCTTCTCCTGCTTCTCAATCAGCTGTGCGAGGCGCTTCTCGCGCTCCTCACGCTCATGGGCCTTCTTCTGCTCCTGCTTGAGCTGATCGCCCGACTTGCGGTAGCCGAAACGCACGGTGTCGGTCACCTGCACCAGCTGTTCGGCAGTATCGGTGCGCAGATAGGTCATCGCCACGATAACGGTATCGGTCTTGATCATCGCCGAGTCGGTCAGCCAGTAGAAAAGCGAGTCGTTGGTCAGATTGCGCTCCACGCGGCACCAGTCGGCAGCATGGTCGGCAGGGCGCAGCACCTGCATCACGGGCAGCGTGTCGCAGGGAGCACTCAAGAGCACATGCAACTTATTGTCGGCGGGGCGGCTGGTCTGCCTCAGGTAATGCGAGCGGTAGCCCTCGTTGAACATGCACAACAGCAGGTCATTGGGCAGGAACAGGGTGTGGGTGGCCGTCACGACGGTGTCGACGCGGCGGTCGTAAGTGAACACGGTGTCCTGTGAAGTATATTCACCGGTCGACGGCACAACAATGCGGTCGAGGAAGGCGATGTCCTCGGTGCGCGCCATGCGGTAATCACCGTCCATATCATTGACGGCGAACACATGGTAACTGCCCGGCTTGAGGCCCTGGATAGTGAACTTGCCGCGGTCGTTGGTGCGGGTGATGCGCTCCAGCGGCAGGTGGGTGAAAGCGGTATCGTCCAGGTTGCTGTGCAGACCGACGATGATGTGCTGCATGGGCTCCAGGTCCTTGGCCCTGAGCACGATGCCCGATACAGCCAGGGTGTCGATTTCATCGCCCGTCGAGAAGGCAAAAGCATAGCCGTCGAGCTGATTGCCCTCGTTGTTGTCCTCGATGGCGTTGGAAAAGTCGATGACGTATGTCGTGTTCTCCTCCAGGGGCTCACGGAACTCGACGGTGACCTTGCGGCCCACGGTGCGGATGGTGGGCTGCGTCTTGGGGGCTGGCGAAATGATGACCTTCTTCTGCTGGTCCTTGAGGTTGATAATCTCATCGAAGGAGATTTCCACCTTCTGGCCCTTGAAGTTGACCGTCCCGGGCGCCGG
>JAEEGI010007552.1_pt1 | contig 24332 bp, 23 predicted proteins | sample 8958751 | NCBI WGS metagenome assembly JAEEGI01 (sample SAMN16246545, study PRJNA631951) | gut metagenome | biome: gut microbiome; feature: rumen; material: KS-attached | host: Bos | place: Iran: Karaj | collected 2018-10
GTACCGGGTCGCCCACGTACTTGTAGTGGGTGATGACGTGCAGCACGTAGCTCAAGGCCACACCCAGCACGATGGCGCCGATGCCCAAGGCAAGCAGCGAGAACTGTCCCTTGATGAAGTACATCATCGCCAGGCCGAACACCGTGCCGAAGGCGACGGGCAGCAGCAGCAGCGGAATGGTGTTCCAGTTGCGGAAGCAAAGGAAGATGACCAGCAGCACAATGATCAGCGACCACATGATGTTGTTCTTGATGTCCTTCTTCAGCGTCCACGAGTTGTAGGCACCATTGGCAGGCGAACCGTGATAACCAATCTTCACGCCCGGGGCAATGGCCTCGAACTGCTCGATGTATTCGTTCATCCATTGGAACAGGATGGCGCCGTTGCCCGAGTCGGTGCTGGCAAACCTTGGTGTGATGACCACGGCAGCCACGGTCGAATCGGGCACAAGCAGGTGCTGGTTGACAATCGAATAGCTGCCGCCCGCATTCATCAGTCCCTTCATCTTGTCCATCAGCACGTAACGCATGCCGATGGGGTCGATCTGCAGAAGTTCGGGGAAGGCCTCACCGATGAGCGAAGTAGCCTGCGCCTTGTTCTCCTGCAGTTGCTTCAGGATGTGTGCCTCGGTCTGCAGCGTGTCGAAGCCCGCATAGGCCGACGTGTCGATGTAGTTGGGCAGGTGCTCCATCATGTAGTCGATGCCCTCGAACAGGATATCGTCGGTATGAACCTGGCTGAAGAGGTTGCCGATGGTGCGCATGTTCTCTGGACGCTGGTTGTCGCGCGCCTGAATCGAGTCGCAGAAGGCATCCACCACATTGCAGAGCGAATCCACGCCGATTCCCTCCCGATCGTGGAAGATGATGAACGTCTTGTCCTTGATTCGCAGGCTCGAGAAGGCGAGCTTGATGCTTCCGTCCTCGTTCCTCGACGAAGGCAGCAGGCGTGCAATGTCCTCCTCCAGGTAGATCTTGGTCGAAAAGTAGCCGAAGAAACACAGCAGAAAGGCCCACAGTGCAACCCACACCACCCTGTGCTTGTCGAAGAAATGATATATTCGAATAAAAAAGTTTGTCATTATTATTAAATGATTCTTAGGGATTCTTAGGGATTTTAAGGGATTAGAAGGGACAAATGTTTCTTTGGTCCTACTCTCTACAGGCGATAGTGACGTCCCTTAACATCCCCAAATATCCCTTAATATCCCTAAAATTCCCCTATTTATTCATATTAATTGCAAACTCTCCCTTCAGCTCCATATAGGTCGTCTCGGCATCGGCGATACGTGCCTGGATGATGTAGGCCGAAGAGTCGGCATTGGGAGTCAGCATCACATTCACGTCGAGCAAGGGGCAGACCTGCGGGGTGGCTACTGCCGTGAGGCGGCATTGCTTGATGGTCTTCATGAAGAGCTTCTTGCCCGTGAGCATCTCGGCACACTCGCGGATGGTCTCGATGTTGCAGACGCCCGGGCACACCGGCTTGTGGGGAAAATGACCCCGATAGACGTCGGCATCGGGCAGCAGGGCAATCAGATAGACGCCATGGAGGGGTGTCAGGATGTTCTCCTGCTCCACCTTGTAAAACTTATCCTTTAGTAGCATAGTTTCGAAATTTATGGGTCGCAATTACTCGTCGGCCGTAAAGATCTTCATCTGGGTGTCGGCCACCACTTCGTCGTTCACCTTGGTCTCGCCCGTGATGATGGTGATGCCGTTGACCTCGGCACCCATGGTGATGGTGGTGCTGAGCACGTCACCGATGGCAGGGCGACGATAGCAATGGAACTTCTTGACCTCGCCGATATAGCCCACGGGAGCAGGCTCGCCCTTCACCACACAGCGATAGCCCGCAAAGGCACTCGCCGACTGGGCGATGTGTTCGATAAGCCCCGGCTCCGACAGCAGCTGGTCTTCCTCGATGAAGAAATTGTCTTCGCGCACACCGAGTTCGGTCTGGCAGACATCACCTTCGGCACTTACCAGCGCATCGACCATCATGATGGGGTCGCGCTGCGGAATCAGCTTCTTGATATCTTCTCCTTGATACAGCATAATCTTCGTATGGTAGTAAAAAACGAACACCCCGCGCACCATTGAAGGGTCCGCAGGGCGCTGCAATTTTGTACGAATATCCGTCGGGAATTAGAGGTGGCTCTCGATGTAGTCGTAGAGCTGTGCAAAAGTCTTGACGGTGGGGAGGTCGGCTGCAGGGATCTTCACCTTGAAGGTGTGCTCAATTACTGCAACGAGGTCAACGAGCGAAAGGCTGTCGAGCTCAAGGGTATCCTTGATAACTGCGTCATCAGTCATGACGTCCTGTTCTACCTCAAACTCCTCAGCGAGGACTTCCTTTACCTGATCGATAATTTCTTCACGTGTCATAATGTATATTTATTTAATTGTTTCAAAAAATTGAATTGTTTTTTATTATTTCTTTGGTCAAACCAACAATTGTTAATTGTTAATTGTTAATTATTTTGGGACCAACCAACAATTGTTATTTGTTAATTTTTAATTGTTAATTGTTCAACCCTTATATTCCTTGATGATAAGGGTTGAATTCGTTCCGCCGAATCCGAAGCTGTTGCTCAGGAACATGTCGAAGTGAGCCTCCTGCGTCTTGGCGATCACGTTGATGCAGGCCGTCTCCTCGTCGGGCTCCTCGAAGTTGAGCGAACCGGCAATGAAGTTGTTCTTCATCATCAGGATCGAATAGATGGCCTCCGATGCACCAGCCATCCACATCTCATGTCCGGTCTGTCCCTTGGTCGAAGTCACGGGCACCTTGTAGTCGCCGAACACGTTGGCAATTGCCATGGCCTCGCGTCCGTCGCCAGCATGGGTCGAAGTGGCATGTGCATTCACGTAGCCAATCTCCTTCACATCGACGCCAGCACTCTTCAGGGCAAGTTCCAGCGAACGCTGTGGGCCAGCCACGTTGGGCGTCGAGATGTGGTCGCCGTTGCCGCTGAAGCCCCAGCCGATGATCTCGGCAATAGGCTGTGCGCCGCGTGCCAGGGCGTGCTCAAGGCTCTCGACGATCAAAGTGGCAGCGCCACCACCGGGCACCAGTCCGTCGCGGTTCTTGTCGAACGGGCGGCTCGCCTTCGTCGGCTCATCCTCGCGGGTCGAGAAGGCCTGGATGCCGTCGAACGAACCCACCGACTCGGGATTCACCTCCTGGGCGCCACCGGCGATGATGCAGTCCTGCAGGCCATCCTTGATCAGCAGGTAGGCCAGGCCCAGGGCGTGGCTGCCCGAAGCACAGGCACCCGACGTGGTCAGGTTGATGCCGCGCAGGTGGAACAGCGTGGCAAGGTTCATCGTCACCGTCGAGTTCATCGACTGGAAGATCGAGCCCGAACCGCAGGCTGCCGTATCCTTGTATTCATAGATCTTGCTCACGGCCTTGTAGGTCGCCTGTGCAACCGAATCGTTGCCGAACAGGATGCCCACCTCGTTCTCGTCGAGGTACTCCTGTGTGATGCCGGCCTGCTCCAGGGCCTGGCGTGTGGAACAATAAGCGTATTGTGCCTCCTCGGGCATGAACTGTCGCTGATTGCGGGGAATAAGCTTCTTCAAGTCGGGCTTCTCGACGAAGGCAGTCAATGCCGATCGGAATCCCATATCCTTGCGAGTCTGGTCGAAAATAATACCGGATTTGCCGTTGTATAATGCTTCGCGTACCGTATCAAGGTCATAGCCGAGGCACGACCAGATACCCATACCTGTAATAACTACTCTATTATTCATTCTAAATAAATTGCTATAATTCGAAAATTTTGCGGCGCAAAGTTAACGATTTTTTTCGGTTTTTCCTAATTTTCGACCCGAAAATAGAAACAAAATCACTAAAAGTTGTAAAAATATCACCTTTTTTGAGAAAAAATGCACCTATAATTTGCATTTTACAAAAAAGAGTCTTAACTTTGCGCCCTCAAACCGGGGCTGACTGGCTTTGACAGCGGGATGGGCCTCTGTGTAAGCATGCAGTGAGATGTCACCTATCACTCTAATCCACGATGGCAAAATATAATTGGCGAGAATAACTACGCTCTTGCTGCTTAATCGAAGTATAGTAGATTGAAGCTTAATCAGCTGACAAGGTCGGCTGACAAGACATCACCCCAAGGTCCTTGTTCCGAGACTGAGGAACCGGTGGTGCAGGTAAATCGGGACTAATCAGGGTCTGCCTCGCGGCTCTGGTGAAATCTTAGAGGCTAAGGTGCCGCTTGGTGGTCCAGGTCTTGGCGACACCCGACAATCCAGGCTGGAATAAGCATGTAGAAAGCGCCGATACCCCCTGTTTGGACGAGGGTTCGAACCCCTCCAGCTCCACAACAATCCTACGTAGAATCCGTTCTGCGTAGGATTTTTTGTTTATGCTCCCCCTTTTTGCTCCCCTTCGTGCTCCCCTTTTTTGGGCAGAAACAGGTGTCAAAGTTTGTTGTTTTTCGTCAAAAAAACAAGGATTTTCTTTGTTATTTCCCTTTTTATTCGTATCTTTGCGGCGCATTATTAATAAATCAAACTATGGAATCACTATTTGACATCTGCGGCCTTGTTGGCAGCATTGGTCTTGTGCTGGGTTATCTCCCGCAGGCCATTCAAACCATTCGCACACGCAACACCGACGGCATCTCACTGCCCGGTTTCATCATGATGGCCGTAGGTTCCTTCGGCTTTCTGACACAAGGTCTCATCAGCTCGAATTATTACATCATGCTCACCAACTTCATCACTTTTGTATGTAGCGTCATCATCTTTGGCATCAAGATGTACAACGACTACTTCAAGAAGCCGTGATAGAATTGGCAATTGCGCATTCTCTATTCCGAGAAAAAATGAATGGATGTGTCATTTTTTCTTATTAGGATTTGGTGGCGAATTCGATTTTGATTATCTTTGCGGCGCTAATTTCCTACAACAATGAAACCATACAAGTTTGAACCAATCCTGAAGTCCACCATCTGGGGAGGATATCAGATTGCGCCCTTCAAGGGCATTTATACCGCGCAGCCCAACATCGGCGAGAGCTGGGAGATCAGTGGCGTGCCCGGTCAGGACAGCGTGGCCATCGAACGTGGCCTGATCGACGATGTCGATGTGGGACTCACACTCACGCAGCTCATCGACAAGTACAAGGGGCTGCTCGTGGGCAACAAGGTCTATAAGCGCTTCGGCAACAAGTTTCCCCTGCTCGTCAAGTTCATCGACTCGCGCCAGGACCTGAGCGTACAGGTGCATCCCGACGACAAGCTCGCCCAGGAGCGTCACGGCTGTGCAGGCAAGACCGAGATGTGGTACATCATCAAGAGCGACGTGGGCGCCAAGATCTACGCAGGCCTGAAGAAGAGCATCACCCCCGAGGACTACGAGCAGATGGTCACCACCGACTCCCGCGAGGGCGAAAATCCCATGGCCAACGTCATAGCCACCCACGAGGCACATCAGGGCGACCTGTTCTTCCTCCCTGCCGGACGTCTGCACGCCATCGGTGCCGGTTGCTTCCTCGCCGAAATCCAGCAGACCAGCGACATCACCTACCGCGTATATGACTTCGGACGCAAGGATGCCCATGGCAAGCCACGCGAACTCCACATCGAGCAGGCCAAGGACGCCATCGACTACCAGGTGTGGCCCGAGTACAGGACATCCTACGACAGCACACGTCCCATCACGCAGCTCATCAACTGCCCCTATTTCATCGTGCATCGCGTAGTCGTGCAGGTGGCGCAGCAGATCGATTTCCATTGCGACTCGTTCGTCGTTGTGGTCTGCCTGTGGGGTGAAGCCAACATCAACGGCGTCAAGGTGCGCCAGGGCGAGACCTTGCTCGTGCCCGCCTCCGAAAACACGCTCTACATCTTCGGCAACGCCACCTTCCTCACGGCCACCATGTAGTCTCAACCTATTCATGCCCAGGTTCATCAGCTCGAGAAAGACTCCGGCCTGGATGACCTGGGCATAATGCATCACCTAAACTCAAGCTGTATGAAAAGAGTATTATCCCTGATTTTCCTATGTGGAATGATTGTTGGTGCGTTTGCACAAAAGAGCTACGTGACGGTCTATTGTAAACAGGATAAAGATAATTTTATCATATTAAGTGGCGACGTTCCTTCGACGATGAAAAAGGAATATCTGCCCATGAACGACTTTCATTGCTATAATGGCAAGGATTGCATCGGCCAAGTGCTTAACCTGTTGGCAGAAAACGGTTTCACTGTTGAGCAGATGAATTCATCGCTGGACAGCTATAACAGCAGTTCCAGCTCGCTGGTAACCGTTTTCCTGCTTTCAAGGCCCGTTACTCCCTCGAATGCCGTCCAGAGAGTGGCCACGGACGAAGCTGTCACCGAAGTGGCACGATACAATCTGCAGGGAGTCCCGATTCCTGCGAAGGAAAAGGGCATCCAGATTGTGGTTTATTCGAACTATACGACCAGAACGATCATTGTTGAATAATAGAATTACACCATCCAACAGTTCCGCCTGCATACTTCCTTGAAGACGGGATTGTCGGATACCGAAGCGAACAGCAGCATACAACTCCGAACCTTAATGGCATCATCACCGAATACTCGATAGGCCTCCTTGCCTGTAGCAAGATATGCTTGGGTAATCTCTATGAGACGCGGCCCCAGGATGGGATGCTCGATATAGGCCTTGGCTTCCTCACGGTTAACAATACCATAATATTTCGATGCGGCTGTTTCTCCTAAACCTTTCATTTGCGGAAATATGTACCAGATCCAATGACCTGTTTTTCTACCGTTTCGAACTTCCGACAGAGCATCTTCATAAGTGCCATCGCCATCATTCCACCGGCAGCCGCCTTCCTGGGCAGCAACGAACCGCTGCAGATTGTTAGTTGTGGGTTTATCTTCCATATGTTTTAATAGATTTTATTCTTCCCCATTGGGGCTTTCGCCTATATATGTCAAATCAACCCAAAAGGTAAACTGACCGTTCTTTTTAATCCATTAAATAAAACGACCTCACATCTTCTCCTTCGCCTAATCTGAAGCAGTTGACAACCAAGGGCTTCATGTAACGGGTCGAGAGGAATTATACCCTTTCTTCCCATCATACGAAGAAGTTACACATTGAATCCTATTTTATTATGCTTTTCGTTCTCAAGCCTCTCGCTGTCGCAATACGATGAAAGTGCCTCGATCATATTGACAGGCTCTCCATGCAGAATGTTGGCAATGGTGTAGTGGCGAGCGATGTTCTCCACCTGGCCACCACTGAAATCGTATTTCGTTGCCAGAGTTCGTATGTCATCATCCTTCAGAGCCGGTATCATCTCATGCCACATACACATACGCGCTTCTATGGTAGGTTTCTCGAACTTTATCTTATAGAGGAAGCGGCGTTCGAAGGCTTTGTCCATATTCTGTGCGAGGTTGGTTGTTGCAATGAGTATTCCATCAAGATTTTCCATCTCCTGCAGGATGATGTTCTGAATGGTATTCTCCATCTTGTCTATTGCTCTCTCTGCTCCTTCCCGGCGTTTGCCTATTATTGCGTCAGCCTCGTTGAAGAGCAGGATGGGGGCGATGCCGCGCTGTTTCACCAAATTACGGTATGTTTCAAAAACTAGCTGGATGTTCTTCTCGCTTTCTCCCACAAACATATTCTTTATCTGCGCTATGTTGACCTGAAAAATGTCTCGCTTAGTTTGTCTGGCTAATTGCAGTGCTGTCTCAGTCTTTCCTGTGCCAGGTTCACCATAAAACAGACATGTGAAGCCGCATCTGAACCCCTTCTCCCTCATTCGTGAACAAATTTTCTTATACTCCGAGTCTTCCAGAAGTTTGCCTAATTCAGCTATCTGTCTACTGACCTTATCTCCGTAGAATAACTTTTTGGGTGTTATATCCCCATATTTAATAACATAATTATACTTAATGTCTTCGACTATAGACGATAGGTTGAGTTCTGAGAATAAATCCCTTTTGGCGTTAGCCGTCATACGATATGAATTCATATTAACAAAACCGTCACTACAGTTATTCTCAATAATCTTTTTTTGCAGAAGAATATGACTCCCATCGTTCATGGCAGATCTAACAAGTCCCAATGTGCATTTGCTATCATAGATATAATCCGATTCAAAAATCGTTACGTCATCATCATTATATAGCACAAACTGGCTTGAAAAGAAATGTAGTATCATCTCGTCCTGCTCGTTCAATTTATAGCTCTTAACCTTTTGAACATAAAGAAGCTGTGGGTTGCATTCAAGTAGATGTCTTATTTTATCTGCAGTAGCAGAGAATGTTAACTCTCGGTAAAGTCTTGAATCAAATATTTTCTCAATCTCTTTGAAAAACTCCTGGCACGATAGTCCTGAGCAGTCCCTTGGTGTGAACTTCTTATTCTGCTTAAATGCCTCTATCACTTCCTGCGGAACCCTATATTTAAACGATTTGGTTAAACGACAACATCTTATCAGTTCCCTTTTCTCAAGCATATCAATGTCAGACATATATCGTATTATTCTCGTAGTTCTACACCCCAGATACTCGCTGAAGTCGCTAATAGTTATGTCGCTGGAGTCACTATGGTCTATAAACAGTGCCATCATCACACTTTGTTCCTTGGTGAGTTCCAGTTTCTCTGCCACATATTTAATATATCTGTAAGCCTTGCGATAGAACTCGCTGCTCAGTCCGCTTCCCTTAGCCTTCTCTACTATCTGCTCTATTGCAGAGAGCAGATCTAAATTACTTTTCCTTGCCATCTTTCACTTGTTTTAATTGTTACGAGTGCAAAGATAACAAAGACCCCCGCCAACTGGTGGCAGAGGTCAAGGAAATTATTTTTTGTCTCGATAATCTTTGATTTTTTTGAGAAGATCATTCATGGTTTCAACAATTTTTTCATTGCTTTCACTCATTGGAATTCTTGCATATAAATGGCGCTCTGGATTGCCAGGGCAGCCTTCATATTCAATTCCAAGTGCCTCCTTGGCGATTTTTTCCGATTGTCTTTTATCATATTCTCTAGAGAATACGGTTATCCAATATTCATTATCTTTAGGGAACAAGTCTATTGCAATGTTACGTTCGCTATTTTTATATTTGTCTGTATCAATGTCGATATCTGTATAGTATTCATGTACAAGAGTGTCACGATTATATATCCATTGTTTGGAACCATTAGCTTTAATCAATTTCTTCAACTCACGAATTCGTTCTATTAATTTCGAACTGATCTCGTTTATCCTATTCTTGCTTTCTTCATTAATTAATTCTGATAAAATAGACTCCAGATTTTGCTTCTCGATTCTTTTCGAGGAATTGTCTAATGCATAACCGATTGTCTTTCCAATTACTGCCTTATTATTTTGATTTGTGTAAAATTTATAATATGCGGTATGATATATTGCAATAATATGGCGATTATTGTTGAAGCTATAAAAAACATGATAGCCAGGAACAAGATCTTCCATCTGAGTGATCTTTGCCACCTTTGTGAATAATTGTCTGGACTTCTCTCCAAGCAAAAGAACGACCTTCGGATCGAGGATATCTATTAATTGAAGAGTTTTTTCAGCACATTTCTCTTGATCAATTCCTTTAGGTATTTGAACTTGTTTAGCCGTTCCAAAGAACACCATATTAGTAATAACGAACTGAGCAAGGTTTTTTAATAATTCGCCCTTTCCAGAAAAACCAAGCATTGTATGTATTTTATGCCATAGGTCCCATCCACATCTTTTCTTGTCTTCATCTTTATTTATGGACATTATATTAATTATTTCCTGATCGCTTTTCCCTTCAAAGACGGGATTCCCCTTATATAAAAAATCTGAGGATATTTTATCTTTTAGTTTCCATTCTGAAAAAGGACTACCACAACCCGGATTAATGCCAATAATCATCAGTTCGCATTTATCCACCCTTGACAAATCTGACTGATTGTAGAACGATGGAGCATCATTTTTACCATCTTGGTTTACTTGCTCTACCTGGTCTAAATAAAATTTAACGGTCTCTGCAGACCATTCTTTCAATTTACGTTGTTGTTCTTCTTTCCCCATAATCTATAAAATTTTAAATTAAATTATACTAGTATTATTTGTCCTCATTATACTTGTTCCACATTCTTTTTATCCTTTCTGCTATCTCCTTGCGGAGCCATGATGGTTCGAGAACTTCTACATCTTCACCATTCCGCAACAATTCCTGTTGGAAATCGAATTCGGGACGGAGGAAGAAGGAGAAGATGCTGTAATCCTCGTTGCGTTCTATTTCCTCCTGCGACTCGTGAATCTGCAGATCACGGATGTAATTAGCCTGTCCTGCCGACACTTTCAGTTTGACCGGTTGCGGCTTGATGTTGTGGTCGGCAATGATGCCAAAGCAGCCGTCAAAGAAGTCTTTTGCAGACCAGTCCTTAGGCATTTCAAATTTCTCATCTGTAGCTTGGAGATATTTGATCCTATCAAGAGAGTAGATGCGCGGTCCCTTCTTATAATAGTATTTATAGGTGCTTCGAGCGACCATGTACCAACGCTGCCGGAACAACTTCACACAGTAAGGCTGCACATTAAAGTTTTTCTCCTCATCTTTCCAATAGCTATGATAGGTGATGTTGAGCACACGATTTTCTTTCATCGCCTCAATAATAGGTTTGAGATATTGCTGCCCTGAAGGAACATTTTCCAAGAGAATACGGTCTTTGATGTTCTGACTGTTTGCCAATGCATTGGTCACACAGAAAGTGTTGTAGAGCCAGGAGCGAAGTCCATTATTACTAATGTCTTCCTCGTTTTCGATAAAGTAACGGTATTCACCACGGTTCTCATTGACGATGCTGATGCCGAACATATCCCAGATGACATAGCGCCAGTTGTCAAAAGTGCGCTTTGGAATGTCCACTCCTCTGCTGATGTCATCACGAAGCCATAGCTCATTCAGTTCCTTGAATGAGATCTTGTGTCTGCGATAGATAGTTTCTATCAGCCACACATATTTGGTAATTAGGCTTTGCCCTCTATCATTGTCTGCCATTTAAAATTCAATTATTCGCTGCAAAAGTACACGAAGGCTGCGCCAATTTGTGGCAGAGGTTTCAGAAAAATCCCCTACATCTTCTCCTTCGCCTCGATATATTGCTGCCAGGCGAGCTGGGAGTTGCCGCCCGATTCGGCAAGGACAAGATAGCGGAAGAGAGCGGCACCTGCTGCTGCTCCATTGGCACCATATTGGGCGAAGTCACTGCTTATTCGCAGACGATCCACCCGGTAATCGTCCCCCTCCTTCGTGTAATGAGCCTCGAAGGCGCAGATGCCCGTCCAGCTGCGGAAGTAGCGGATGTACTCCTCGTCACAATACATGAACCAGTGGTCCTCCATGGCTGCGGGGATGTGGCCCTTGCGGATGATTGCCATGGCGGCAGCGGGAATCCAGAAGTCGAGGGCCACGTCGGCTATCTCGTCAGAATCCTTCGGCATCGGGATGATCTTCCAGGAGCTGGCCGTAGCGGTCTCACGCTTATCGGGGAGCGGATTCTCACCCTTCAGCGTCTTGTTGAGGTCACCCAGCCCTAACGTCCAATACTCGATGGCCTCCGCTTGCTGCTGCTTCTCCTCCTGCTTCTTGGCCAACCGGGTGGAATGTCGCCAAGGACACTGCTTGCGAAAAGCATCCAACACATCCCTCATATCCTGCGGCAGATAGGCGATGGCCTTCTGCTTCATCCATTCTGGTATGCCCCAGATGGCCTCAGCGATGCTTCCCACAATGGCTCCGAGCGTGTCAGCATCGGCACCGAGGATGACGGCCTTGCGGATGGCATCCTCGAACGAATGGCTCCGGCTGATGACCCAGAAGGCAACGGGCACCGTGCCCTGGCAGGTCTCGTCGAAGCGGTTCTGCACATCCTTCAGTTCGAAGTCGATGGAATAGCCGTAGTCGGTCAGCGCCCTTTTCAGTCCATGGTTCATGATCTCGTTCGGACCGATATGATCAAACATCCCGTGCATCTCAAGGCAGTCGTGGATGGCCCTCACCACGGCCTTCGCGCCCTTGATTCCCTCCGGATGGTTGTGGGTGCAGGATGTGGCCTCCACGACATAATACATCTGGGCATGGACATTGAGCGAAAACCACGCCACCGGGCTGATTCGCATGGCAGCACCATTGCCGAAGCTGCCGTAGGGCTTCGGGTCGTTGCTCCACACCCATTGGGCAAAACGTCCGCCGTAGCCGCCCTTGGGATGCGGGTATTTGCGGCACCAGGCATGGATGTACTTGCCGAAGTCGCTTGTCCCGTGGAGCAACGCATCGGCCACAGCAATCGTGCAGATGGTATCGTCCGTGAAATTGTTCTTGTCGGAAAACAGCTCGAAGTTGTAGTCGTTCGTGCGATTGAACTCCCAGCGGCTGCCCACTATATCGCCAATGATTGCACCAAGCATAATCGTATATATTATATAGTTTGATAAATGAAATGACGCGGTAAAGATAGGACAGAAATCCGAGAATACCAAATTTATGCCCACTATTTCGCAATCATCCGCTCGTTTTTGTTCGATTTTGACTTCGTGCAATCGGTTGAATTGAACGAAATACTTTGTTCGAAGTATTTTTTTCCGACGATATACACCATTTGTCAAATAAAATGTGTATATTGCACCCGCAAATGAGGCAACATATTTTTCTATAAACACGAATTATCAAATTATCATTAATTGTTCAGTATGAAACACCTCCTAACCATCCTCGGCGTGCTGATCCTGGCACTCTCGAACACCGCCTGTGCACAAGGCACAGACAAGCAAAGCCAAAAACTGGACGAAGCATTGCTCAGCCAGGCGACAAGCGTGTCCTATTTCTTCGACAACGGCACGGTGATTCCCGACTGCCGGTACGACTGTGAGGTCACCGTTCACAAGGACTCTGTGCGACTGAGAGTAATGTCGGGGTATGGCGAAGAGCAGAAATACGATTCCATCATTCCCCTGCAGGCGGGGCAGTACGAGAAATTCATCACCCGGCTGGTCAACCATTCCATCACGAAGGTTCCCTTTCTCGATCCGAAGCCGGTGGGCGGCCCCACCTACTATCTATTGGTTCGCAGCGATTCGTTGTTTGTCGAGGGTGAAGAGGGCTACGAACTGCAAGTCCAGAACGGCCGTCTCTTCGGCACCTTCCTCACGATCCTCCCTCCCGAACTCCAGGACATCATGAAAGCCCCCGAGCAGCTGTTGGAACGGTAATACGTTTCCTGCTCAACGAAAATAGCCTATCTCCTTAGAATATTTTTCTGAATTATCCAATATAAAAGTGATATTTTCTAAATTTTTCGCCAAACCTTGGATATTTACACCTTCCATCTCTATCTTTGCACCCGAAAACAATTCTTTATTCACGCAAACACGAAGAAAAGATGGAAGTAAGATACTACAAGCATTGGAGTGCAGCTCTCGGCAGAGAGATGGAGTACAAGACCTTCGGCAACGCAGGTCGAGGTGTGCTCGTGTTCCCAAGCCAGGACCAGCGGTTCTGGGAGTGGGAGGATAATGGCATGGTCGATGTGCTTGCTCCCATGATCGAACGCGGGCTCATCCACCTCATCTGTTGCGACAGCATCGACCGGGAGACGTGGAGCGCCGTGAATGCGAATCCCCGGCAGCAGCACGACTATCGGCAGCTGATCGAGCTGCACGAGCGCTGGTTCGAATACATCATCGACGAACTCATCCCGGCTGTCAGCAAAGGCCGGCGCCTGATTGTCACGGGCTGCTCGATGGGCGGTTACCATGCCGGCAACCTGTTCTTCCGCCGTCCCGACCTGTTCGACACCCTGCTTTCGCTCAGCGGCCTCTTCCACGCCGACTACTTCTTCCCTGGATTCCACGACGCGCTCATCTATCGCAACTCCCCCCTCCACTACCTGCGCGACCAGAACGACCCGAGCCTGCTGCTCGACACCTACCGCGACAAGCAGATCATCCTCTGCTGCGGACAGGGCGAATACGAAGGCGTGACCAACGCAAGCACACGCAGCCTCGGCAACCTGTTGGCCGAAAAGGGCATCCCCCACTGGACCGACATCTGGGGATTCGACGTGAGCCACAGCTTCGAATGGTGGCGCAAGCAGGCCAGCTATTTCTTCGAACATATTCTGGAGGAAACAGGACGCAAGGTAGCGTAAGTTTTTCACTTTGGAGTTAACAGGAGTTATCAGGAGTTAGCGGGAGTTAACAGGAGTTAGCGGGAGTTAGCGCTAACGCGCAGGAGTTAACGGACGTATGTCTCTTGGGTCCCCATATTCCACAAGGCGCTTCACTTGGACGTGACCGAAAGGGAACAATGTATCGTCCGCTGCCTCCCCCTACCTCCCATCAACTCCCATCATCCCCATCAACTCCCATCAACTCCCATCACTCCCATCAACTCCCATCAACTCCCATTAATAAATTTTTATGAATTTCATCTTCATCTCACCCCAGTTCCCGCGCACCTATCAGGAGTTCTGCATCCGGCTGAAACAGAACGGCGTCACCGTGCTTGGCATTGCCGATGCGCCCTACGAAGCGTTGAGCCCCGAACTCCGCGATGCCCTCACCGAATACTACCGTGTCGAAAACATGGAGGACTACAGCCAGATGTTCCGTGCCGTGGCCTTCCTCTCCTACAAATATGGCAAGATCGACTGGATAGAGTCCAACAACGAATACTGGCTCGAACAGGACGCACGCCTCCGCACCGACTTCCACGTCACCACAGGCATACAGTACGACCGCATCACCTCCATCAAGGAGAAGTCCGAGATGAAGAAGTACTATCGCAAGGGCGGCATTCCCACAGCACGGCAGGAGAAGACCTCCAGCGGGCTGGATGCCCTGCTGCGCTTTGCCGGCGAATGTGGCTATCCGCTCATCGCCAAGCCCGATGTAGGCGTTGGGGCAGGCGGCACCCACAAGCTGCACGACGAACAGGAGCTGCGCTCCTTCGTCCAGGCATACGGTGACCAGCCCTACGTCGTCGAGGAGTTCATCACGGGCGAAATCTGTTCCTACGACGCCATCGTCGATGCCGAAGGCAAGGCCCTGTTCGAGTCGATGACCGTCTGGCCGCCCAGCATCATGGACATCGTCAACAAGCGCCTCGACCTCTCCTACTACGTGGACAAGGAGATGCCCCAGTCGCTCCGCACCCTGGGACGCGACACGGTGAAGGCCTTCGGCGTCATCAACCGCTTCGTGCACCTCGAGTTCTTCCGTCTCGACAAGCCCCGCAGGAACCTGGGCGAAGTGGGCGATTTCGTGGCTCTCGAGGTCAACATGCGCCCGGCAGGTGGCTACACGCCCGACATGATCAACTACGCCCACTCCACCGACGTGTATAAGATCTGGGCCGACATGGTGGCCTTCGGCAAGTCGCGCCTGGCACAGGACAGCCAGCACGATGCCGGCAACGCCCTCAGCAAGGCCTGGCTCGACGAGTACTACTGCGTCTTTGCCTCGCGCCGCGACATCTACCACTACGTCCACTCGCATGAGGAGATCCTCGAACGCTATGCGGGCAGCCTGGTCATGTGCGAACGAATGCCCGACATCCTCTCGGGTGCCATGGGCAACCAGATGTACACCGTCCGCCTCAGAACCGTCGAAGAGAAAGACGAGTTCATCCGCTTTGTTCACGAAAAAAGATAGTCTTGCAACATGATACAGAAATTCAACGTCTTCTGCGAACCCGCCGGCGAAGACCGCCGCATCCACCTTTATCTGCCCGACGACTACTACCAGTCCGCCGAGCGTTATGCCGTCCTCTACATGTTCGACGGCCACAACCTCTACTTCGACGGCGATGCCACCTTCGGCAAGAGCCTGGGGCTGAAGGAGTTTCTCGACAGCTGGTGGAAACGCCTCATCGTGGTGGGCATCGAATGTGCCCAGGACGACTGGACACGCATCCGCGAATACTGCCCCTACGACGTCCAGAGCCGCTTCTACGGCCACATCCCGGGCATCGGCCATCAGACGCTCGAGTGGATCGAGCACGGCCTCAAGCCCTTCATCGACCAGAACTATCGCACCTGGCCCTACCGCGAGGCAACCGCCATCGCCGGCTATTCGATGGGCGGCATGATGTCGCTCTATGCCATCGTCCGCTTCAACCACGTCTTCTCGAAGGCCGCTGTCATTTCGCCCGCCATCCAGCCCGCCATGCCCCAGTTCCGCAACGACATCGCCCAGGCCGCCATCGACCCCGACACGCGCATCTTCTTCTCGTGGGGCACGGTCGAACAGCAGAGCAATCCCGGCCTCGAGGACCGCATCCGCGAGATGGAATGGCTCGTTCAGCAGAAGGGCGCACGCACCTACCTCTTCCGCAACGAAGGGGGCAACCACAACGAGGCATCGTGGCAGCACGAAGTGCCCACCTGGATGCACTTCCTGTGGGAATAGACGCAACACCCCTAATCCAGACACCCATCATGAACGTCCTTTTCATCTCCCCCCATTTTCCGCTGCACTTCTGGAACTTCTGCGATCGCCTGAAGCGCCTCGGCGTCAATGTGCTCGGCGTCGGCGATGCGCCCTACGACAGCCTGGCTCCCGAGGTCCGAAGTTCCGTCAGCGAATACTACTACGTCACTTCGCTCGAAGACTACGACCAGGTGTATCGGGCGGCAGGCTACTACATCGGTCGCTACGGTCGAATCGACTACGTGGAAAGCCAGAACGAATACTGGCTCGAACTCGAGGCACGGCTCCGCACCGACTTCAACATCCCGAGCGGATGGAAGACCGACGAACTGCAGAGCGTGAAGCTCAAGTCGCAGATGAAGCTCGGCTATCGGCGCGCCAAGGTCAAGACGGCACGCCATCACCTCATCGACCAGCTCGACGAAGCCCTGCAGTTTGCCGCGAAGGTGGGCTATCCCGTCATCGTGAAGCCCGACAACGGCGTGGGTGCCAGCAACACGTGGAAGGTCGGCGACGAAGCCGCTCTGACGAACCTCTATCACGAGACGTTGGCCCGTTATCCCGCTCGTCATTTCATCCTCGAGGAATTTGTGCCCGGACACATCGAGACCTTCGATGGCATCACCGACGCCCGGGGCAACATCCTCTTCTGCGCCGGACAGGTGATGATGGCCACGCCGCTCGCCATGCTCCAGGGCACGGGCGAAAACGTAAGCTACACGCAAAACGTGCAGGCCACCGACCTCAACGACATCGGGCCGCGCGTCGTCCAGGCTTTCGGGCTGCACAACCGCTTCTTCCACTTCGAGTTCTTCCGCCTCGATCACGACAAGAAGGGACTCGGAAAACGCGGCGATATATTGGGCCTCGAGGTCAACATGCGGGCACCGGGCGGCTACATCCCCGACAAGATGAACTACGCCTACAACGTCGATGTCTATCAGATCTGGGCCGAAGCTTTGACGCTGGGCGAAAACCGTTCGTTCCCCGACTATCACTTCCAGCGCTACGTCACCCACTTCGGTCGAAGCGAGCAGGTGGACTACAGGCATTCCGCCGACGAAGTCCGCGCACACCTGGGTTCGAAGCTGCTGCTCGAAAAGGTTCCCCCCAAGAGCATCTCAGGCGGCATGGGAGCACAGGTCTTCGTCGCCTGGAGCCTTTCAGTCTCCGAACTCGAGGCTCAGGCCCGCTTCATCCTCGAACGCCGCGACGGGACCAATTGGATTGTCTAATGGAAGTCCCCCCATCCACTCCCATCACTCCCATCACTCCCATCCACTCCCATCACCCCCATCCACTCCCATCACTCCCATCAATTAATCAATCAATGCTACACCCTGACAACGACAACGTAAGGCGCCTGCTGCTGGCCGGCAACTTCGGCCTCGAGAAGGAGATGCTGCGAGTGACCACCGAAGGCCGCATGGCCCACACGCCCCATCCCTTCCCCGACGACGAGCACATCACGCGCGACTTCTGCGAGAACCAGACCGAGATCAACACGGCCGTGTTCAAGTCCGCCGACGAGGGCGTGGCAAGCCTCTACGACCATACACGCCGCATCCAGCTGGGCATCCGTCCGCACGACGAGCTGCTGTGGCCCTTCTCCAACCCGCCCTACATTCGCGACGAGGACGACATCCCCGTGGCGCAGTTCGAGGGGGGACGTTCGTCGAAGACCACCTATCGCAACTACCTCTCCGACCGCTACGGGCGCTACAAGATGACGCTCTCGGGCATCCACTTCAACTATTCCTTCTCGGGCGACCTCCTTCGCCGGAACTACGCGGTCGAAACGGGCATTCTCCTCCGCAAGGGTCAGGAGACACCCGCCTACCGCGCCTACGAGAGCCGTCTCTATCTCGACCTGGCCGAACAGCTGGCAGCCTATGGTTGGATCATGACCGTGCTGACGGCCGCCTCGCCCCTCCTCGACGCCAGCTTCTTCCAGCAGGACGATGAGCCGCAGGACAGTGCCTCGTTTGTCGGCATGGCCAGTGTGCGATGCTCCGAACTGGGCTATTGGAACGCCTTCACGCCCGAACTCGACTACAGCAGCCTCGAAGCCTACGCCGACAGCATCCAGCGCTACGTCGATGAAGGCTGGATTAAGGCACCCTCCGAGCTCTACTACCCCATCCGGCTCAAACCGCGCGGACCCAACCGCCTGGAGACGTTGCGCCAGCAGGGCGTCAACCACATCGAACTGCGCATGATCGACCTCAACCCGCTGCGCAAGGAGGGCATCGAGGTGCGCGACGTGAAGTTTGCCCAGCTGCTCCTCGTGTGGCTTGCCTCCCGACCGCGTCGCCCCCTCACGTCGAGGGACCAGGTGCAGGCCATCGCCAACTTCAAGAATGCCGCCCACTACGACCTGCGGACGGTGAAGATCGCGATGCCCGACGGTCAGGTACGCACCGCAGCCGAAGCTGCCCTGCACGTGCTCGACGCCATGCGCAGCTTCTTCCTCGGCATCAATGCCCCGGGTGAGGTCTTGAACGTGCTCGAATACCAATATCGTAAAATAACCACCCCCGACGACTACCGCTACGCATGGATTGTGCGGCGCGTGTTCTCCGAAGGGTTCATCACAAAAGGACTACATCTATGTGCGAACTATTCGGCGTCTGCAGCCGCAGGCGAATCGAAGTGAACGGCTACCTATATACATTCTACTCCCACAGCGAGCGTCATTGCCACGGGTGGGGACTGGCCCTCTTCTACGGCGATGCCGTTTCGCTCGAGAAGGAGGCAATCTGCGCCAACCAGAGCCACTACCTCAAGCAGCGCCTGCGGCATCCCCTGCTCATCAGTAACATGATTGCCCACATCCGCCTGGCTTCGGTGGGGCGCATGTATTACGAGAACAGCCACCCCTTCGTGAAGCACGACAATCGCGGACGCTGCTGGACACTGGCCCACAACGGCACCATCTTCGACTTCCCCCGCCTCGACGACTTCAAGCCGGAACAGGAGGGGCAGACCGACTCCGAACGTGTGCTCTACTATCTTCTCGACGAGATCAACCGCGAGCAGGACCGCCTCTATCGTGCCCTCCAGCCCGAGGAACGCTTCCAGCTGCTCGACCGCATCATCGCCGCACTTTCCGTCCACAACAAGCTCAACCTCCTGCTCTGGGACGGCGAGTACATGTACGTCCACACCAACTATCGCGACACGCTCCATCAGCTGCAGAAGGACGCCGACACCATCCTCTTCTCCACCCTGCCCCTCTCCGACGAGGACTGGCAGCCCGTCCCCTTCCTCCACCTCCAGGTCTATCACGAGGGCCATCTGGTCTATTCAGGCACCCATCAGAGCCAGGAATACTTCGACCCCGAAAAGGACTACGAATACCGCAATTTCGACTACGCCCACCTGTAGTTCGACAACTATATTTCTTATTTTTGCGCTTCAGATTTATCGGATTTATCAGATTAGTGTATGGTCGGAACGAGATAATAGCCCCGAAGGGGCGAAAGATTACAGACGGGGGCATTAGCCCCCGGTATTGGATACCCCCCACACACGGAAGCCCTGTAAGGGCGACAAGATGGTCTTTCGTGCCTTCAGCACTCCTTTTGTATGGGCCCTGTATAACGGGGGTTGTTCCCTTCGGTCACCTCACCCCCGCCTGTAGTCTTATCAGCCTTTCAGGCTTAGACTTGGTCGAACAAAATAATTTGTTAAGCAATCTGTAGAGAGAAAAGGGACGAGCATTATTTTCTGCACGAAGTGCATATTTTCTGAAACCTATTGAAGGTTTCAATTTTCCGGCCAAGTCTCCGCTATTGAAGCGAGAGACGCGGCCATTTTCACAAAAAATATAACAATTCATTTTCAACTACTTTAATACTAACCTCCAAACAACTATTCGCGATTCGTGTTCTTCAAAAAAACAAATGACCTATTCGTGATAGTTCGTGACAATTCATGTTATAAAGATCAAGTGATAGTACCCACATACAGGGAATTCGGGGATAGCAGGACGAGAGAAGACAGCAAAAAATACCACCCTCTTGAAATTTTTATGGTTTATTGTTTGGATATTTAAATAAAAAGGCGTATCTTTGCGGTCGGAAATATTTGCAATTATTCCGACCAAAATTAAGGCGATTAAAGATATGCAAGACGCTGTTGTAGACAAGATTAGAAACAAGATAGTCCGTGCAAGATTCGGAGTTATATTCTTCGTGTCGTCTTTCCCGAAGTATGACGTTGAATATGTAACAAAGTTACTGGCACTCTTCGAGAAAGAAGGATTAATAAGTCGAATAGCAAAAGGTGTTTACGTCAAAGCCCGAAAAACACAATTCGGAATACTCTATCCTTCCGCGTTCGAATTAGTAACCGAGATTGCCAAGCGAGACAAGGCCTTGATTATACCTACTGGCGCCACCGCTGCTAACCGCCTAGGGTTTTCCGATCAGGTCCCTATGAACACAAGTTTCTTGACCACCGGATCCAGCAGAAAGTTGACTCTTGGAAATCGTACTGTCACGTTGAAACATGGTGCACCAAAGAATTTCGCCTTTCGTGGCAAACTGATGCCAGAATTGGTGCAAGCATTGCGTAGCATTGGAGAAAAGAACATCACAAGAGAAGACGAACAGAGAATCGCCAATCTATTAGCAAAGGCTCCCGAACCAGAGACAATAGATCACGATTTGCTATTGGCCCCCGTTTGGATGAGACAAATTATCAAAAGAAATATATAGGGCAATGAGTAAATGGATTGACTTTTCAATTGATGAGCGCAAGGCAATGATACAGGCGGTTTGCCAAGCGAAACCGATCGATGAAGCTTCTGCCGAAAAGGATTGGTGGGTAACCGCCGTCCTTTATGCCATATTTCATACTAGCATCAGCGATTATCTTTTATTCAAAGGAGGAACCAGTCTTAGCAAGGGATGGGATATCATACAACGGTTTAGTGAGGATATTGATCTAGCTCTAAGCCGAGATTATTTTATTAATGTAAAGAAACTTCCCTGTGCTATTTGCAATAGCAATACACAAATACACAATCTTCGAGAAAAAGGGCAGGATTTCCTACTTGGAGAGTTCAAAATGGAACTCAATCGAGAACTAAAGGGAATGGGGCTTGATGTAACTTTGTCGGGAGATGATGAAATTCTCGATGAGAAAGGCATAAAAAGAAATATACCTCACGACAAGGATCCATCAGTCCTTTATGTTAATTATCCCTCGCTCTATAGCACTGCTACCTCATACGCCATTCCTACCATCAAGATAGAAATCAGTGTGCTGTCTATGTCCGAACCATTTGAAATGAGACGCATTTCATCACTGGTGGAACAAGTATTCAATGGAAAAGACGTGGATTCTGATTTAGTACAAACCATTCGTACAGTCAAGCCTTCCAGAACGTTCTTGGAGAAAGCATTCCTATTATGTGAGGAATATCAAAAGGAAAAGCCGAGGACACACAGAATGACTCGACATTTCTACGACTTGGAAAAATTGATGCAAACTCCATATTGCGAAATGGCACTTCAAGATGTGACCCTTTATCATGAAATTGTAGAACATCGACGCAAATTCTATCATGTAGGCTATGTCGATTATGACATGGATTTGCCTGCCAACATACAGATTGTGCCCAATGAAAATCTGATGCCAAGTTTTGAGACCGATTACAAAGCTATGAAAAAGAGTTTTATTTATGAGAAGGATGCTCTAGATTTCGATGTTTTAATAGAAAGGCTAAGGACTCTTCAAGATAGATTTAGGGCAATTAACGACGACATGAACCTATAAGAATAGAAATAGTCCCTAAACCCTATACGGATTGCTTAGATTAACCAGATTATCTGCTCGCCCCTACCAATAATAATCCGATTAATCCCTAAAATTCGCAGAGAAAAATACCATTAACGAATAATTAACGGCCAAGTCTCCGCTATTGAGCGAGAGACGAGGCCTAAATATCTATTCGTGTAGATTGCGATTCGTGTTCTAACTTTCTACTCCGTCTACTCCAGGTCAGACAAGAACCGGACATTGACGGTGCAGGCCTTGCCCTCCTCAGTCTGCAGGCGGACAGCATAGCCTTGGCTGCCCCTATTCACCTTGTTGATCGTGCAGTATGGGAAATTGCCATAGACGTACTGCAGAAGGCTGCGAGGCACGAAGTTGAGCGGGATGGAATTCTTATTGCAGTCCACGTTGCTCCAGGAGCCATTCTTGTTGAAGTCGATGATGGTGCCATCGTTGAGGACGCACATATACGTGTCGGTGGTGGACTCAACCGCAACGATCGAGTTGCGCTCGAAGTTGTCCTGGACGAAGGCCTGGGCCTTGGCGGGAAGCTGCTCGGCAGGAAGCGGTGGGTTGCCTGCGAAGCTGACGGTTGAAGACACGAGGCAGAGAGCTGCCATTGCAAAAAACTTGTTGATGATTGAAGTTTTCATGTTCTATGTTATTTTAGAATTAATATATTATTTCTGAATAATCAATTGTTAATTATTAATTGTTAATTGTTAATTGATCCTTCGTTTTGACAGTGCAAAGATAGGGCAACAATTTCGTACCTCCAAGAAAATTTTCAAGAAATTGATTCACATATAGCGACACTACTTCCTATCCGCGACAACAGGAAGGACCCCCCTCAAAATCTGTCGTCCCACCCTCACTAAAAATATCATTAATACCCATTATCGGCCCATTACACGGTCATTAACGATAAATCATATTCATGTAGATTCTTGCGATTCGTGTTCAATAACGAATGTTCTATTTTCTTATCAAGAATTTGAGAAATTTTATATTTCTTGTTTTAGATGAAAATGGCAGACAACCTCGGAACATTGGTCGCAACGCTCAAAATCTTTCAAAAAATCTTATATAAAATTGAGCAATCCCCATTTGAAAGATTTTTAAATTCTATTTTGTGAGATTTTGAGCGCAGCGACAACATTCAAAGCAGGGTGAAAATGGCAGACAACTTCGGAACATTGGTCGCAACGCTCAAAATCTTTCAAAAATCTTATATAAAATCGAACAATCCTCACTTGAAAGATTTTTAAATTCTATTTTGTGAGATTTTGAGCGTAGCGACAACATTCAAAGGAAGGTGAAAATGGCAAACAACTTCGGCCCAATGGCCTGGTTGTTTCTGCCGGAAAATGAGCAGGTCCAATACCTGCAAAAAATCGCACTTCGTGCGGAAAATCCATCCGGCCCCAAACATATTTCTATAACGCTACGGATTGAACAGTTTTATCAGATTGGTGTATGGTCGGAACGAGATAACAGCCCCGAAGGGGCATGAAGATTACAGACGGGGGTGTTAGCCCCCGGTATTGGATACCCAACATACACGGAAGCCCTGAAAGGGCGACAAGATGGTCTTTCGTGCCTTCAGCACTCATTTTGTTGGGACCCTGTATAACGGGGGCTTGTTCCCTTCGGTCACTTCACCCCCGCCTGTAGTCTGGTCAGCCTTTCAGGCTTATGCTTGGCCGAACAGAATTTTACCCCAAATTCGGTCGATCAAAAATTTTTTAGTATTTTTTGTGGAACGATTTTCGATTTGCAATGATGTTGACCCGAAGGGTTGGTGAATGGCTTGCGGTCAGCATCGGGGAGCTTGCTCATCGATGCTGAGCGGAAGACAGTCGCCAAGGGGCTTATCGAAGCCCCTCAGCATTGCAAATCCATTTTTCATCTTTTAAAAAAATAATTCATGAAAAATTCGTGGTCAATTCATGATAATTCGTGTTAAAAAGAAAACCACCAAGTCTCCGCTATTGAAGCGAGAGACGCGGCCATTTTCACAAGAATAAAAAAAGATTGATAGATCACGGATAACAAGGATTCAACGGATATCAGTGGGTCGAAGGGGA
>JAEEGI010007556.1_pt1 | contig 24323 bp, 20 predicted proteins | sample 8958751 | NCBI WGS metagenome assembly JAEEGI01 (sample SAMN16246545, study PRJNA631951) | gut metagenome | biome: gut microbiome; feature: rumen; material: KS-attached | host: Bos | place: Iran: Karaj | collected 2018-10
TCGCGAATACCCTCAAATGCGACGCCGATCTTGACCTCGCTGTCCGAATATGCTCGTGCGGAATCGAAGAAAGTCATTCCGCCTTCATATGCCTTTCTAAGTAACCCTACCGCAGTCTCAAGGCTCACTCTTTGTATGGGAAGCGCCCCGAAAGCGTTCTGCGGTGTTTCAATCCCTGTTTTGCCAAGTCTGATAGTTTTCATGTTAACCCTCCGTTATAAAATAACCTACAGCCATCATATCATTTATAAACAGAATATACACTTATTATTATGGTAAAAAGAAAACTCCACTTCGGCCGAAGACCGAGGTGGAGTTAAATGTATTTTATAAGATACTATTGATGAGGAATAGTCGTTCCATCCGGATCGTCTGCACGCAGGTAGTATTCTATCGGATTTGCCCCATTGTCATTCGGATCAGTAAACTTCAAATATCTTACGCCATTATTATCGTTACTATATCCCTCATAATTATATGTTAGGTTATTTCCTTGCGAATCTATAAACTTATATGTCCATCCATTAGCTAATGAATAACTGAACTTATAGTCACCGTTAATGTTCATAAGTTCAAAATCCGAAGCAAAGGTAGAATAACTCCAGTATACCATCAAAGATACCATAGAAGCCAATGTGCCGTTCCCTTCATATACGGTTATTCTTTTATCGATAGTTTTATTTGAATTTACACCGCAATTATATTCTCCGTTTTCATTATAATTATATAAATATACCTTATCGCCTTCATGCAACACACCGGTTTCGAATCCTATATAATAGTGAAATGCATTATTACCATTAATATCCTTAGGTTTCGTAATTGAAATTGTGCCGTCGCTTCCCATTTTCGTTATGTATAGAGTATCGCTATCTATATGACCTTCCGCGCCTTGGTTTCCAAAATAAATAATATCAGTATCCGGGTCCACAATGCCTGAAGCAATCCTGAATATCGCATTTATCGCAACATTGGCATCTGTCATCGTAAATGTCGTATTGGGAGAAGTGGCATTTGCAATGGAAGCGCTACCGCTCGTTACTTCCCAGCGTACAAACTCATAGTTGGTATTCGGTGTGGCCGTAAGTGTTACAGTATCTCCGACAACTGCAGAGGCCGGACTTACACTGGCCGTACCTTTGGTAGTATCTGAACTTACTGCAGATATATCATGAGGAGTAGGAGCAGGAGTGGGTTCAGGAGTACTTGTCTGTTGCTGCGGTTCAGGTTCCGGCTCGGGTTCGGGTTCGGGCTCCGGCTCGGGTTCGGGCTCTGCAACTGCCACGGGAGTTGTTTCGACAACTTCCGGCTCTGCCTTGGTTTCTACTACGGGTTCGGGTTCGGGTTCAGGCTCGGGTTCCGGTTCCGGTTCGGGTTCCGGCTCCGGTTCGGGTTCCGGCTCTTCTATCTCTTCGATGGAAATATATGCCGAATCCGTATCCTTTGCGGCTATTTCTCTTAACTTATCTTCATCATAACCTGTCGCATTCAGAACTCTCTGCAGCGTTTCTTCATTGTTAAGAATCTCACGGATAAGTGCAACGGGAAGATCTTCTTCCGTAACGTCTTCCACCTCGAAGGTATTGAAAGTTCCGTCATTGTACATATAGGCCGTAAGCCTCTGTCCCGGACCGACTTCTTTTGTCTCAGTCTCGCCGGTGACAGGATTATAACCCTCAACGGTTACATGTCCGTCAGTAATGAACAGATACTGCTTCCCGGGCGTGGGATCTTCCCAAACGTATCCGGAAGTTCCTCTTATTCCGACTGTCATGGTAGATGACTTGATATCAAGACTTTCATTTTCGGTAAGGGGCTGCTGCACATCAAAGAACAAACGTCCCTTGGTGAGCAAAAGTTCTAACTGCTTTCCGTCTTGATAAAACTCAACACGGCTGTCCTCTTCAACACTGATTATCTTCGTGTCATCAAGTCCGACGCTGGCAAGTGATTTAGACGCAGTCGATAATGCGTTTCCGTCAGAAAGACGCAGATTGTCGATTATCGTTTTGGTGGCTCCGTTTTCTTCGAGCGTAACTTCTCCGACAATACGTAAAAGTCTCATAGTTGTAGCTTTTACCTTGTCCTTGCCTCCCAAAACAAATATCAGGACAACAATAGCAGCAATCAACGCCACTGCGCCGATTGCTGCACACAAAATAAGCTTTTTCTTTTTTCCTTCTTCCATTGTTTCCCCTTTCGTGGCCTTCTTTGCCCTAGGCTAAGGCTCACAACATAGAAAACTATACCACAAAAGGGGAGTTTTTATCAAGTCAATATATTACAACCATTTCTTCTTTTTGAAGAATATAAGACTAAGCACCACAATCAATACACTCACGGCTATGACTACCGGATAGCCCCATCTTGATTCAAGCTCGGGCATATACCGAAAGTTCATTCCGTACCAGCCCACTATGAGCGTAAGCGGCATGAAGATCGTGGTAACGACCGTGAGCACGGTCATTATCCTGTTTTGCTTAACATCAAGTCTTGATTCGTAGGAATCTCTTATCTGTGATGTGTAGTCCAGTAACGAGTTGACCATATCGAACAGTCTTGAGACTCTGTTTGAGAACAGACGGAAAAATCTGAGGTTCTCGGCTTTAAAGAAATTATTCTCGTTTTCCTCGAACTCCTGCGCCATATCGATAAGATGGTCGTAGTGAATGCGAAGGTCTCTTAACTCGCCGCGGATATCGTTAAGTCTATCGATCCCGGGATCGAGGTCGTTGTCGATATCTTTGTCCATGCTGTCAAGTTCCCTCTCATACTTCTCCAGAAACGAAAGATCGCTTGTGACTATCTGTTCAAGAAAATCGAACATAAAACGCTCTAAGCTCGGAAAACGCCACTTTTTAGACTCGGCGATACGTCTTATCAGTTTAAGAACGTTCTCGTCCGGATCGATAAATATAACGCCTTTCTCGTCGAGTGCAAATGCGAATTTCCTGTACTCAGCCGCCATGTTCTTCCGGTCGGGAAGCGCAAACGTTCCTGTTATCGAATCGTAGTTAACTTCGGCCTTCGTGGTATGGATCTCCGAAAGATCCATTTCCATATCGATACCGAGTTCGAACGATTCTCTTTCTTTTTGCCATTCTTCCGGAGTAAGAACGGCGACGTATTGACGCTTTCCTGCGTGGCAGTCCGATGCCGTACAGGCTCTTAATGTTTCTTCAATCAAATAGTACATATTATCTTCCTGCCTTTTGGGTGAACAATTCAAGTTTTGCTATAAGATCCTCAAGGATGTACCTTGAGTCGACATCTTTGTAAATGCGGATCTTTCGGTTGTTTTTGCATTCTTTCGAAGATGTATCGTCGTCGATAAACGGAGCGGGTACATACTCGAATCTGCCGCACATCGGATTGAGCGCTATCGCCACTGCGGGTGAATCCCCGAGCGCCCAGCTCTCACCCTGAGTCCAGCCCGCAAACTCAGAATTATTGTATGCCATGAGGTTCTCGTAAAGATGCTTTCCGATCTTACCAAGAGGAGCTATCCGGCTTTTGATCTCAGCTATCCCTATTAAGATCGTAGTGTAAACATACGAAGGAACCAGCCAGCGATCGTTGATCTCTTTGAGTACAAGGTTTGCTGCCTTAATGTCGTTTCCGGAATTGAACTCTCTGAAAGGTGCCGCACCGTAATATGCTCCGTGCGTACCTATCCAGATAAGCGTAAAACGGTCTTTGATCTTAGGCTCTTCCATGACCGCTTTCGCAACGTTGGTTATCGCACCCTGAGCCAGCACAAAAAGCGGCTTTTCGTCGTCTTTGAGCGCTTCCTTTATAATGAACTTCGAGGCATCGGAAAGATCGTTATCTTTTGAAAGGGGGCCCTTTTGTCCCATAAAGACCGGAACGTCCATATTCATGGCATCAAGGATCGTCTCGATCTCCTTATAGCTTCGCCCTACCGAATCTTTATCCACAAAATGAGTCGCACATATTCCCTTAACGATAAGCTTGGGGCTTAAAAGCGCCTGCACTATCGCAAAAGGATCGTCCGCCTCGCAAGCGGCATCGGTATCGATTATCACTCTTACTTTTTTATAGTCCGGTATATCAAATATCATCGTAACCTCCCCTGAATCAATGGATCACCGCATTACCGGTATATTCGACGCCGTTTACGTACAGTTTACGTGTCTTGTCGTCCCAGCGGTATTGGGTAAGTGTATATTCACCCTGTTCGTAAGCATATCCGTCTCCGGCATCATCGTACAAAGAAAACGAACCGTCTTCGCCGGGATATACATGAATTTCCATATCTTTTGAAAGTTCCGCCACGGAAAGCGCTTCCTTTGTCATCGGAACTATCGAACCCGCTTTCACAAAGACAGGTATCTTGTCAAGCGGCGCATCGGCATCTGTCCAACAGCCGCCCTCATATTTCTTTCCGGTATAAAGATCGTACCAGCAAGTGCCTCCCGGGAGGTAGACTTTTCTTACGGTGGCGGACGTTTTCTTTGTCCCGAAATACATCGGATCGGTCACCGGGCATATCATCAACGCGTCGCCGAACATGTATTGGTCGAATATCTCCCACGTGTTCTTATCGTCCGTGAAGCAAAAAGAAAGCGGACTTATGATCGAACCGTCTTCTAAGTGCACATTTCCCGCGAGGGAATAAATGTAAGGTATCAGCCTGTAGCGAAGCCTGTTCGCTGCCACGAGAGCATCGTAAAACGGTGCGGCTTTATGGTCGAAGGTCCAAAGTTCACGTCTTACGTCGGTTCCGTGACCTCTGAATATCGGAAGAAAGGCACCCCATTGATACCATCTGGTAAACAGCTCGCAATATTCGGGATCGTCTTTTGTGTCGTTAAAATCGCCGTTCCAGTACCATTGAAGACCGTCTTTTACAAAGAAAGCGCCTATGTCAACTGTCCAATACGGCATACCGGAAGCGCAGAAACTGAGTCCCGCTGCGATCTGGCGCTTGAGCGTATCCCACGAAGCCGAGATGTCGCCCGACCAAAGAATGGTTCCGAACCGCTGCTGTCCGGGATAGCCGCTTCTTGTAAGGTTCACGACTCTCTTTTTGTCGGTCTCGCCACGCTGTCCCTCGTAAATTCCCATGGCATGGAAAAGTCCGAAAGCGTTCATATACTGTGCGGGAAGGTGCTTACTCACCATCTCGCAATATCTTTCGTAGTTCTTTGAGTTCTCGGGGCGAACCGTTTCCATCCACTCGGGACATATAGGCTCGGAGTTATCGCACCACCAGGCGTCGATACCGTTACAAAAAAGCCCTTTGCTCGCCTGTTTCCAGTAAAGATCTCTGGCATCCTTATTAAGTGCGTCGTAGATGTTCATCTTGGGAAGTAAAAGATCGGCTTCTTTGAATTCCCTGTAATTATCCGTACAATCTGCCATGTTGGGCCAGATGGAGATCATAAAATGCACATTTTTACCGTGAAGTTCGTCAGTCATCCGCTTAGGGTCGGGAAAGCGTCCTTTATCGAAGCTCTTCTGCCCCCACTCATTGTCGGGCCACGATATCCAGTCAAGCACTATACAGTCAAGACCTATACCCCGTTTACGATACTCGTCTGCGACCGAGAGTATCTCGTCCTGCGATTCGTATCGCTCCTGCGACTGAACATATCCGAACGCCCACTTCGGAAGCATAACGGCCTTACCTGTGATCTTCCTGAACCCTACAATCGCGCCTTTTAAAGACTCACCGTTTATAAAGAAAAAGTCCATCTCATTGTCGGCTTCGGTATAAAAATATGAACCTTCACATCCGTCGTTGAAGATCGAAGGGCTGCATGTGTTCACAAACAATCCGTAACCTTTTGTCGATACAAAGAACGGGATCGCGATCGTACGGTTAGCCTGATTTAAATATATGCATTTTCCGCGTAAAGAGGCATATCCTTCCTCGTGCTGACCAAGACCGTAAAGCGCTTCATCTTTGTCAAACTCAAAATGAAGCCTTGTCTGATAAGCGGTTCCGGTCTGAACCTTAGCCGCTTCCTTTATGACTTCTTTTGTGCCGTCCGCAGTCTTTACCGTCTCTTTTACGGCCTCGTCTTTGGTAAGTGAGTATACGGGAACCTCGTTTAACTCTTTACTGCGTTTGTCTCGCTCTTTTAAAAGAACGTTGCCCGACGCGTCAAGATAAGTGAAGCTGTTTGTTTCTTTGTCTATGATCACCTTAAGCTTCGGGAGATTGACATATACCTTTTTATCGTCTTCACTGTGATCCCAGTCCGAAAAAGCCGGAAGATCGACTATACAAGGCTTGTCGGCATCCAACGAAAAAGCTTTGTACGAATACAAAACTCTTACGATGTTTTCGCTCACCGGAACTATCTTCTGAAAGCCCTTTTCAAGTTCGATCTCAAGTGCGTCGTTTGTTCTTTTTACACTTTTTAAGCGTTTGTCGATATAAAGATCGCAATCTAACATTTTTCTTTTCCCACCTTTAATTCACTTATCATCGCAGAGCCGATTATCAGCACCGCTCCGATAATACTTATCACACTTAAATGTTCACGCAGCAAAAATGCCGAGAATAAAAGCGCCGAAACAGGGTCTATATAGCTGAAGACCGCGATCGTCTGGACTTTTAAGCCGTCCATGCTTCCAAAATACATCGTATAAGCAATTCCCGTATGAACAATACCCAAAACGACCAGTAAAACGATCGCTTTTACGCTCGCCCCTCCGACATAGAAGCCGTCGGTAAACATAAGATACGGGACCATGACCGCGCCCGCGGACAAAAGAAGTATTGTGGTCCTTTTAAACGGCTCTATCCCGGGTGTAAGCTTATTCATTATGACTACCGCAGAATAAAAGAATGCTGCTCCGAGTCCTAAGAGTATACCTATAAAGTTGCCCGTTCCCAATGACCCGTTTCCGATCACACCGGAAATAAGGATCATTCCTATGATCGATGTTGCGGCGCAGATCGCTTTTTTGCCGGTCAGCTTTTCTTTAAAGATAAGAGGCGACAATAAAACGACTATCGTAGGCTCCATGTAATAGCAAAGCGTGGCTATCGCAACCGTCGTATGATTGTAGGCCTCAAACAAAAGCATCCAGTTAAAGCCGATAAATATACCGGTCAGGATAAGCTTCAGCATGTCTTTGAAGGCGATCTTATCGGGCGTTTTCTTTGTACCGATCAGACTGACAACAAGTAAGAACAGTCCGCCGAGTATGCCTCTTGAGAAAGCTAACAATGCCGAAGAAAGCGGAATATATCGCCTCACGACTCCGACCGTTCCGAATATGAGCATCGATGATATGAAAATTCCAAGAGACTTTTTGTTGTTTGACTTCTCCATGGGCTTATTCCATCGAATACGACATCATCTCATATTTGAGCCTGCTGCCCTCAACGATCTCAGCAGGCAAAAGCGCCCTTGCCACAAGCTTAAGATCGTCCGATTCTATATCCGTACGACGCAAATTTGCATAATCGCCGTCTATACTTTCCACTATGTAATAATATGTTTCCATTTTGTCCTCTCAATTTAATCTGATTTTAATCTTTCTTCAAAAATCGTTTAATGATGACATTATACCATTGTTATCATCAAAGGAGGAAACAAAAATGCTTACACTTATTTGTCTTGCATTGCTTGTGATGGTTTTTTTCAAATTATTGGGCCTGGCGTTTAGATTAAGCTGGGGCATATTCAAGATAGCGTTTTATCTCGTATGCTGTCCCGCAATACTGCTGGTACTCATATTCAGCGGATTGTTTATAGTCGCCATACCGCTACTTTTGATCGGTGCAGTCGTGGGAACAGTCGTAAAGGCTTGATAATAAAATAGAGTAAAAAGAAAGAGCATGTCAATTTGGCATGCTCTTCAATGGCGTCTTTCTAAGCTAATGGTCCGATCTCGTCGGCGCGCCCATCTGCTTAAGCTGCTGCTTACGTTCATACATCATCTTGTCCGCTCTTTCAAATACATCATGCACGAGCCGGTCGTCCGATGTAAGCTCCGAATATCCTACCGATACAACTACTTTATTCTTTTTAAGATTCTCTTCGACTTCGCGATTTATCCCAGCCAAAACTTCATGCATGGTGTCGAAGCCTTTTTCCTGCAAAATGACAGCAAATTCGTCGCCGCCTATCCTGTAAACCGCCCCGTGATTGAAGTACTCGCATATAAGCGAACTTGCATCCTTGATAAGCTGATCACCTGCCGCATGTCCTTCGGTATCATTAACGTGCTTAAGTCCGTTAATATCACATACGATTATACCCAGTTTGTCGATCAGGTTGTCCTTAATCATCTGGTTAAGGTACGTCTCTGCGTCAGTATATGCATGTTTGTTTCGAACACCCGTCATCGAATCCGTATTGGCCATATCACGGAAGTTTTTCGTGTTTTCTTTTTCCGCTTCAAGATCTTTGTTTGACAAAGCTTTCAACATAAGTAAAAGACCGCTGAATAGAATAACGGAAACGATCAAAGTGAAGGCGATCTGTCTTTTACTGGTGGTAAGACTGGTGTCACTTATGCTTCTGATCCTGTCTTGAATAACGTTCTCACGGATAAGTACCACCATCATCCAGTCAGTACCCTCTATGGGAACATAACACAATGTTTCTTCGACCTCATCGGGAGAAAATGTAAGACTTCCTCCGACTGCATTTGCAAAATTATCGCGGATCTCACTTAGTTTTTTCTCGGAAATAACATCTTTCACGATATCAAAGAGATTGTGGACGGAAATGTAAGGTCCGACTTCCGTTCCCGAAAGGTTCTCGCCGTTTTTACTGTAAATACCGAAATATGTTCTTCCTTCGTCTTCAAAAGCGAGCAGGTCAACTATTTCCCTCACATCTATCTGCACAAAGCTTGCTTTATACTGTTTGCCTGCTATCTTCAGATCGGGCGTTGGTGCGGCCAGACACAGTTGCCTCGAAGAACCGTAAATCGACACCGTGCTCACGCTTCTGCCATCCATGTTTTCTGCAGAAAGAAAATCATGACGGCTTCCGCCGGTATACGTCGTAAACTGTGTATGAACAATCTTGTCGTCATCTACCAAAGCAAAGCGATCGAGCGACAGCATGGATTTTATGTTTCCGAGTGTGGCGCGAAGCTCTTCTTCTGATTTGATCCCCTCGGAATTGATATATGCCACGGCTTTTTCCATATGATCGAAGTTACTGTTTATCAGGTTTGTGATTGTTTTGGAACGCCTGTCGGCCATTGCTTCGAGGTAAAAAGAACTAACTTCGGAAACGGCATTATTAGTGGCAACTGTCGTCTGTCTTGTGGACACGACCGTATTGAAGATCACCATCGCCATCAATAAGACTCCGCCTATAACCGCCGTCAATATGAATGTTTTTCTTGTGATCTGTTTTTTCATTAATTGTCCCCATACAGAAGCTCAAGCATCATAGCTGCGTCTTCCTGATATATTATTGTAGTGATCTCGTTGGTCTTTTCTTCAAACAACTCGCCGGGTTTGTTTCCGTCGGCGATCTTTACCGCAATCTGGATAGTGTCAAATCCGATGGAATAACAGTCCTGAACTCCCAGACAGTAGATTATACCGTCCTTAAGATAATGTAACGCTTCTCGGTCATGATCCATGCCTACTATAACGATATCGCTTTCTGCCTCGGTTATCGCTCTCGCCGCTCCGACGGGATTGCTCATGTTGCAGCAGATGATACCGTCGAGATCGGGATGATCGCTTATTATCTTCTTGGTAAGATCATATGCCAGATCAACGGAATCCATATCATACTCAGTAGCTACGATCTCCATGTCGGGATATTTTGCTATCGTATCTTTTGCACCCAAGGCTCTTTCTTCGTGACAGGGCGCACCGACGCTTCCTACAAGTATGGCTACCTTGCCCTTATATTCAAGCTTTTCGCACAGAGCTTCAGTCAGATCCGCACCGTCCTGATAATTGTGCGTATTGCCTACATAAGCAATTCTTTTACATCCCTCATTCGCATCCGAACTTGAAAAAGTCATGACCTTATATCCGGAATCCACCATATCATCAAGTATGGGAGAGATTATATCCGCATCGGCCACATCGACTCCGATCACATCGAAACCTCTTTTCTCAGCCTCGGAAAGTCGCTTTTTCTGATCTTCGGCGGAAGCGACATCGGGTGCCATGTATTCGTACGTGATCGTAATACCTTTTTCCCTATACTGTCTCTGGGCATCTTCCATACCGAGAGCTACCGCGTCCCACCAGTGATGGACCGTTTTATAAGTAAAATAGAAATCATAATGATCTTTTTTAGGCTCGTATCCATCAAGTTCATGATCGAAATCCACCGCACTTTTTACAAGATCTGCGGAAGCCGAACTTGTTTCAGCCGATTCATAACTTTTTTGCGTTTCGGGATCGTTATCGGAACTTATCTTCGATGAGGAAACAGAGCATGAAGATAAAAGGATCGTTGCCAAAAGTGTAAACGATAATATGCGGTTTCTTTTGCTTAAATTCCACATAACATGCGCCTCCGATGATTGATTCACCACTTTTAAAAACCGTGATGATTAAATCAGTTTCCAAAATTATACTTCTGATGTATTAACAAATAGTAACACCGAAGTAAACCGAGAGTAAAAAAACGAATAGGTGGGCGAAAAAAAACACGCCGAAAATAAGCAGGGCGTCATAAGACATTAATTACTATTAGAATTAAAAGAAGGAACACTTTCCAGATGGGAAAGTGTTCAGTCGATACAAATAGTGTATTATAATATTGACCGTTTTTCGATAAGCTTATTCGTAGATCAGATACGAAATAAGGAGATTTGCATAATGAAAAACGAAAAAAACAGAGGACTGTATATAGATATCAAGTTACACGGTTCACCTCCGCACTATTCTTTGTGCGCCTGATAGTATTTCCCGAAGTTTACAAAGACGTCATCGCCAAAGGTCTTTACAAAGACGTCCGCCAGTTTGTTGCGATCCGCCTCACTCAGATCGCCCCAAAACTGCTCATATGAATAGCCTGCTTTTATACAGGCATATGTATAGTCGCGAAGGAAGTTTTCGCCATAGGTATCGCTGAGGAAACTGCAGATCATACGGCCGAGTGTATATTCATCACCGCGGTTTGCATGGGAAAGGTCGGAATAATCATTTCTAAAGATCTCTTCTGCATTTTCGGGTGTGACATCATCCTTCACACTGCAGAAAAGATTATTTGACATGATTTCCACGCTGCCCGCAAAGTCCTGTGAAACAAAAGCAAGCGAATCGATTGCTTTTTCGGCAGCGTAATCCGCACACCCCTCGGTCAGGATCTTTCCGTATTTGGCATATCTTAATGTGAGTGCATGCGTTAATTCGTGGGCTACCATATAATAATCTATGCAGTCGCCGCGCCGCCAGGGATTGTCACGGTATGACGGAATCGCGTTCCATACATCTGTGCTGTACAACTCGTACATATAAAGTGTCACAAACTCTGCCGATGCACAGGAAATATACCCCACATCTTCAGGATCCACTTTTATGTATATCTGCAGCTTGTCTTTAAAATCAAAGCCTTCCCACGGATCATAACCGTAATCGACCGTGGAGTTGTCAACACCGGCAAGTTGCCAGCCGACTTCAAAAGTGAGCCCCGTTTCCTTTTCGATCGCGTCCATGACAAGAGACACATTATCCGCAAAATCGCCGGGAATGTCTGCTCCTTCCGATACTATCAGGAAAAATTTATCTCCTTCTATATAGCAAAGTTCATCCGTGATCAGATGATCGTCGCGGTTTCCGCTTAAGCTTACCTGGGGCGGGTAGACACCGGGATTCGGATTAACTGTAGTATTATCTGCCGGTTCCGAAGTCGATGTCTGCGCAGATGTATCATCAGCCGTTTTCGGAGTCGATGCCGACGAAGCTGTATCTTCGGACGCCTCCGAAGACAGCGACACTGAAGCCGCAGTCTCGGCGGTTTCATAAGTTTCCGCAGTATCATCTGGCGACTTGGCCGGGCCGCAGGCAACCATTGAAGCCATCGCCATCAAAAGTATAAGTATCAGAATTCTTTTTCTATTCATTTGCTTCCTCACATATAAAACTTTATATGACCCAAACCGGAATATGTCATATCCTTTCAATGATCAGTTCCTTCGAGCCGTCTTCAGGCGAGTTGTGCTCATTTTAATGTTACTGTTTTATGAACACCGCCCTATCGGCGTGCTCTCTTATTATTATTTCTATATTGCCCGGTCAAGTATTTCTTTTATTTCTCTGTATTCTTTCACAAACTCGATATGTTTGTCACGCAGTAACGGTCCGTCCTGCGAATCGCTCACATGCTCAAGTGATTCGGCCATTTCGCCGAGTTTACCGGCTCCGATCGTCCTGCAGTTGCTCTTTATGCCGTGGATGAGTATCGAGTAGTCTTCAAAGTTTTCTTCTTCAAGGTACTGTTCCATCTCTTTAATGTTCTTTTCGACCGCGTCGCTGAAGGAACGAAGGATGGTTATATACGTATCGGTGCTTCCAAGATGTCTGAGTCCCGTATGGATATCAATGTATCCCTCCAGAAGATGACCGTTGATACTGCCGCTCTCTTCATTGGAGTCCGAGGAAGAAGCTTGCTTTTCGTCAATTTTTTCTTTGGGCAGATATTCCAAAACCATCTTCTCGAGCTTCTCGGGATCGATCGGCTTGGTAAGATAATCTTTGAATCCTTCCTTCATGTACTCTTCTCGCGCACCCGAAACTGCGTTGGCCGTAAGACAGATGACCGGAGTTTCCTTGTTAAGAGAAGTTTCAAGACGGCTAAGTTCGTGAAGCGTCTCTATACCGTCCTTTTTAGGCATCATATGATCCAAAAAGATGATATCGTATTTTTCACGTGCGCATCTTCTTAAGCACTCATCTCCGCTTAATGCGGTGTCTATCTTAATGAGCGTCTGCTTCATGAGGTTTTTGAAGACCAGAAGGTTGGTCTCGTTGTCATCGACGATAAGAATGCGCGCTTTGACCGCAGTAAAGGCACTCTTATAGCGTTCTTTTTCGTCTGCTCGCTTATTGTAGGAAACTTTGTAATCTCCCAAAGGCTCCCATTTAACGACCTTTTGCTTTAGTTTGAACGAGAAGACGGAACCGAGGCCGTAAGTACTCTCGACCTCAAGATCGGAGCCCATCATATCAAGGAGACTTCTGGTGATAGTCATTCCAAGACCGGTTCCTTCAATATTTCGGTTTCTTTTGACATCAACACGCTCAAACTTTGAGAATATGCGGTCCATGTCCTCTTTACGGATGCCTATTCCGGTGTCCTTGACCGAAACTAATAGGTTTATGCTGTCGGGATCGCTCACTATCTTTTTGTAACCGATCGAGAACGTAACGCTTCCGATCTCAGTGTATTTAACGGCATTCGTAAGAATGTTCGTAATGATCTGCTTTATGCGGACTTCGTCGCCGTTAAGTATCTTGGGTATATTTTTGTCGAAATCAAGCGCCAGGGAGAGACCTTTTTCTTCGGCTCTCACACTTATCATGTTCACAAGGTCGTTAATGACCGATGACAGGTCGTAATCAACCGGAACGACCTCGATCTTGCCGGCCTCGATCTTCGAAAAATCAAGAACGTCATTGATAAGGCCCAGTAACGTGTGGCCCGATGCATCGACTTTTTCGGCGTAGGAAAGGATGTCTGCGTCGTCGGACTCCCTTAATATCATCTCATTGAAGCCCAGCATAGCCGTGATGGGCGTTCTTATCTCATGAGACATATTCGAAAGAAACGAGGTTTTGGCATCGTTGGCCGCATCGGCTACCTCAACCTGATTCATGAGCGACTCAGACATCGTCTGGAGGCTTCTGGAAAGCTTGCCGACCTCATCTTTTCTTTCAACTTCCATCTTTTCGCTGTAGTCACCGTTGGCATAACGGTCGGCAATATCTGTCATTCTCTTTAACGGTCTGATGATCGACCTGACCATTAAAATACTGGCAACAAACAACACTATGAAAACGACGACGGAAATGAAGATAAACAGTGGGAACATCTTCATCTGCGGCACGGCAATGCTCGATTTGTGGACGGCGACGATAAATATCATGCCGTTGCTGAGTTCCTCGACAACTACTTTACCGATGTTTTTATCGGGAAGTGTCTGTAAACGATGCGTAATGTCTTTTTCCAAAGTGAGGCTTTTTTCTATAAAGCGGTCAACCATTGCCGGCACGTCACCGGAAGGCTGATTGTAGTAAAAATAGCTTCTATAAAGAACCTCTTTGTCTTTTGAAAGCAAAAACGCGTTGTTTTCTTCGTACGCAAAGGCCGAAGAAACGATAAGTTCATACGTTTCCGGGTCAACCTCTTCGTTGTTCGCTTTGGCGGACTCGATCGCTCTGTCAAGTTCGCTCGCGTAGTAACGCGCTGTCATAAGCACGATGGCGTCTGAATAGCTGTTCATGACTCCACGGCCTCTGGCTAACGATATGATTATCAGAAAAGCGGTTGCGGCGATTGTTAAGAACGCCATAACTAAAGTTATCTTTGTTTGGATCGATTTCATTAACTGATTCCTTACTGTTACTTTAAGAAGATATTATAACTATTATCCCTTAACCGTCAATTGCCCCCGGGGGGACGGTGGTATTGGTCCATTTTATATGACTTTGAAAGTCGGAGTTTTGGTTCATTTTTCAAATATATATGATAAAATATTTTTGCAACCATAAAAATACATGAGGCTGTGCGTATCTATGTACAAAGAAACAGCAATGCCTCATAACACTGTAAAGGAGAAAACGTGACAGAGGCGGCATTCGACGCCTGCATTAAAGCGATACTTGACGGTGACAAAAAAGGGCTTAAAGACATCTACGATGCGTATCTGGACTACATCTACCGCATTGTTTACGGTGTGATCGGAAACAGGGAAGACGCTGAAGATATAACGTCCGAGTTATTCATTAAGCTATGGCAACAGGCTGACAAGTATAAAGCAGGAAGCGGGCACAAAGGGTATCTGGCAACTATTGCCAGAAATATGGCGATAGACCATATAAGAAAGTACAAAAAAGAAGTTACGGAAAGTTTCAGAATAGATGATGAGGAAGCCGTTGGATTTGAGCCTACAAGCGATGACGACATTGAAGGCGAAGTCATTGAGGATATCTCAATAAAAGAAGCGATCGGGCGTCTCAATCCTGCCGAACAGCAGGTCATCAACATGAAAGTCCTTTCCGACATGACATTTGCGGAGATTTCGGAAACGCTGAAGGTACCGATGGGTACTGTAACATGGCGATATCGAGAGGCTTTAAAAAAATTAAGGAGGTGCGGCTATTATGAAGCAACTTGAAAAAGAATATAAAGACCAAATAAGCCTTGAAACGCCGGACCTCTGGAGTCGCATCGAAGCCGGTGTAGATAAGTATGAATCGGAGCGTACGGAAACCTCCGAGCCCTCACAAGGGACCAAAAAATCAGAAGATAACATAGTTAACTTTAAAACCAGAAAAATAATGTATACGATAGGTCGTATTACCGTGGCAGCCGTATGCGTTTTATGTCTCTTTGCGACCGTAAATCTTTTAAAAGGAGGGCACAGCAAATCATCCGAAGCCACAAAAACTATGGCCATGGATACTGCACCCGCTGCTGCCGAAAGCAACTTTGCATACACCAATACCACTAACTCGACGTCTATTGAGTATGCCTCGGAATATGCAGACGAAGTTATCGAAGAAGCTGTCGAGGAATCCACTTTTGAGAGCGATCAAGAAAAAGACGCTAATGAAGGGGAACCCACTAATGAAAAATCGATAAATATAGATATCGATGAAATTGAAGATGTTCCTTCGCTTGAGGAATTATTCTATGTGGATTACGAAGGTGAGCTGACTTCGCAACTTGATGCGCTTGGTTTTTCAAATATTTCGGATCTGCAATATGAAAAACTTAATCCCTATAAGAGCAGCAATCTTTATGGCGGTTCATTCTTAAACGAAGATACCGGCGAAATGTGTGATATAACTTATACTATATCACCGCCTTCGCTTGAAATTATCTGGATTACAAGAGCATCCGACATGGAAATCCTTTATGAAAAGAAATCAGATTGATTGAGCGATGCCCCCGGGTGACGGTAATGCCGGTTCATTTTGAAATAAACCGGCATTACCGTCACCCGGGGGCATTTATCAATTTATCTTCATATACGATTTTCCAAAAACCTGGCAACACCGTCTTCATCGTTTGATAAAATGATATCCTTTGCAACCTTCTTAAGGTCTTCGTGCGCGTTTGAAACAGCATACCCTTCATCGGCCGATTCCAAAAGATCTATATCATTTCTGCCGTCACCGAAAGCAACAACCCGATCGCACCCAAGCATTTCCTTTAACTGCTTTACGGCATTTGCTTTAGATGCATTCTTAGGCATGAATTCAAGCCAATGATCGTCGGAATAGATGTCCTTTTGAAAAACACACCGATATCTGTCTTTGAATTCATTGTACAAACGCTCGAGTTTATCGGGCTTTTCGTCAATACAGGTTATATAAAAAATCTCTCCGTTCTTTAACTCTTCAGGCGTATTTACAACATTTCGCCTTATATCATTTTTGCGTGACTCCAGGAAAGCCAGTACACCCGGGGTACTGACCTCAGGGCAGATTGAGAATTTTTCTTTACCGTCTATAAAAGAATAAACTATAGGATATACGTTTTCTTTGAACAATCTGTCGATCAATTCAAAAATATCATCGCCAAATAAGTTGGATAACAGTATTTGGTTATTGTTACCGTCAATAATGAACGCTCCGTTATAGATTATGAGCGGCACCTTCGGCGAAAGGCCTTTTGTAACTCTTGAAGCTGATATCAAAGAACGCGCTGTCGCGTACGAAAAGATCATCCCCTTATCAATAAGCGAATTTATCACTTTTACCGAGTATTCAGATATCATTTCATTGCTTCTTAGCAATGTTCCGTCAAGATCGGAAACGTATAATGTCTTCATTAACCACCCTCGCTGTATTCTTGACCCCGGGGTCATTTTGTTTATCCCGGCACACCAAACAAAATAAATCTGATAAGATCAACAATCCCGTGTGCAATCATCGCGGAAGTTATATCACGCTTTTTCTGTAAGAAAGCAAAAATAAAACCAAAGATTACAATATAAAGAGCAAGATATATAAACCACATAATAACACCGCTGATTCCATTTGAAATATCAAATGTAAGATGCGGTATGATGTGAGGAATGATCATCATAAACCATGTAGTGAATCGCTGCTTTTTGCTCTCAAGTCTACCGCTTGCGCAACTAAGGCAAAATGCATAAAAAACGGTTCGAAGAGCAACCTCTTCCATTGTAGCGGGATTAAGGGCATAAACAAAAGCCTTAAGTACATCGGCTTTCACGATGACATTACTGCCCTTCATAAGAAAATAATTGATTGCTCCCCAAATAAGTCCGACTGCTATTCCTATCAAAACGCTCAGCAAGACGTCCGTTTTCTTTTTACCTTTTATCCATTTAAGACTCTCTTCCGAATACTTTTCAAAAACACTGCATGAGGCGGTTGATGCCAAAAACAGTATGATTCCTTGAATAATTGTAAACAGATTAAAAATGTACAGATTGGAAATAAGAAAGATCGTGACAATGATGGCCGAGATGAGCAAGCTCTTCTTTCGAGGAAATCTATGTCTCGCCAGTATGATGATTGAAACCGCGAGCGAAAACACATCAATCCACAACCACGAAAGCGACTGGTTTTTTATGACAACCGAATTGGCGAAATAACCTATCAAGTAAATTCCAAACATAATCCACGGAAGTATACTTTTTTCACTTTTATCATTTAACATATTGCTTTTCCTTATCCTCTATCCATTTAACCGCCGATTCCACGAACTCGTCCGCCTCTTTTGGCGTCAGATACTTATACTCTCTGTACAGATCTCCGTGATTGCCGCTTCGATAAAACCCGGTAATGTACCGGCGCCTGTTTTCAAAAGCATCTTTGCTGAACATATCCATGTACACGTTTTCAAAGCCTACGGCATTTTCGTACAAAGAAAAAGCCCTGAAATCCGGATGTTCCTTAAGATACAGAACGTCCAGATCGTACCAGTCTCCCTTGGCCGTCCACACAAGTTTTCCCATATCAGCCTCATATTCGTCGCGATACGTATCCGCAAGCTTTTTGAATACCGTCTTAACCCAAAATCCATCGGTCAAAAGGTGGGTGTAGTAACCTAAGAAAAACGAATATTCTTTCAAAGAATAGCTCTTTATGAGTTCCTCATTAAAGTAATTCCTGCAAAAAGAAACCAGATCGTAAACCGTCTCCGTACCGTTACCTATCTGGAAATGCGAAACGTTTTTTGGCGGAAAATACTTCGACCAATCCTCATTCGGTTCTCCGCTGTCAGGGGCTATATTGCCCACAATAAACGCCGTTTCGTCAATGCTCGGTAAATGCTCAAGCAATTTCTCCGCGACGCGTAAGTGCAACATCCAAGATGCCATACCATAACCTCCGTTAATGATCATTCCCATACAAAATACCATAACTATTTTAGCATAATTAAAACAACTCTTTAATTATTTATAAAGAGTAAAACAGGGGGGACGGTGGTGCCGATCCATATTAAAATGAACCGGCATCACCGTCCCCCCGTGTCAAAAAATAAACTATGCTTACTTCTGTGCGCTGATAAACCAACGATTCCTGTCAACAGTAAATCCGTCGTGTTCTATATTGTAATAGTTCATATTTTCTGTAAAAGCGTCGCTGCTGCATCCAAAAAGAATGCCCTCACCGGAAGTTAAACTCATATACAATCCTACGTTATCAAGCGCCACGGATGTATCGACGGTTCTGCATCCCATTCCGGTTGCTATACTTCCTTCAATGTCGATCATTATCCTGCTGTGCCTGCAATCTATCGAAAGATTACCCTTTTCAGCTCCGAGAGCTGTAATACTCCAGCCTTTGACCGCTATATCAACACTGCAATCGCTTATAGTTATTTCTCCCGAAGTCTTCTCGATCGAACCGATTCCCACAACTTTGTTGCCGGAACCGAATATTCTTAGAGCCGTCTTTGAAATGTGAGTGTTTTGCGAGCCGTTCATGGAACCAATCATTGCACCCGTATCAATCCTCACATCGATGCTGATATCCATGTCGCTGATAAAGATCGGCATATCTCCCTGATAAGATCCTATGCAGACACACTTTGATGCAGCACATGTTCCCTTAAACTGCCCTGACTTAAGGTCGATCGCTCTTTCACTCTCTGAAGATTTGCCACCTATACATATACAGTTTTCACCGCTTATATTGATATCAAGCGCGCCCACCATACGCGATTCAATTCTGCCAAATGCAAACTGATAATCATTTCCTATACCGTAAGCATTTGTAAAGGTAGGTTTTATTCCCAAAAATCCGGAACCTTCAAGTATGAGTTCTGTACCGGCGGGAACGCGAATACCATTGCCGGTAAATACATTTTCGCCTTCAATATTAAGTATCAGCTTTGCCCCCGTACCGATATCTATGCACGGAGTAACTTCAACGTCACCGATTTTAACATTTTTGATAGTAAGCCTGCACTCAGAGTGATCTTTTATGCGTATCGACATCGGACATGAATAATCCGAATTCCCGACAAGCGTAAACTCTCCGCTGGGAAAAAGCACCGCATTGCACTTCTGCAAAGAAAGATCGATCAAAGAAAGGGTTTTTTCATCCTTTACAAGATAAACCTTCTGCCTTGCCGAAATGGACAGCGTATCAAGGTTTGCCCTGCTTATATCGGCGATAAGCTGCGCAGGCAACGACTGCAAAAGCAAAGGTGCGGGCTTTGCGGTATAAAATCCCTGTATAAGGTCTGCCCCCATCCTGATCACGGCATTCAATTCTTCTGCCGTCTCGACGCCTTCTGCCAGTGCCTGAAAACCGTTATCGTGTGCAAACTGAATGATCGTATTTACAAAATGCTGCTTTCTGGGATCGAGTTGAAGCTCAGATATCAAATATCTGTCGATCTTAACGTAGTTTGGCAAAAACTTGAGAAGATTTGTTACATTTGAATATCCGGTTCCGAAATCGTCAACCGCAACCTGGAAACCATACTTCTTTGACCGCTCGCTCAAAGAGTCTATCGTTGATTCTCCCATTTCTGTTTCTTCGGTTACTTCCACAACGATTTTTTCGGCCAAAGACGCATATTTTTTTGCAAGACTTTCAAACTCATCATCCGGAAGATAATGTCCCGGGATACTGTTGATAAAAACTTTACGGTCTCCGAGTTCTTCCTTCAGTTCATCGACCTTTTTAAGTACATTGAAAAGTGTCGCTCTTTCAACATCTCCAAGCCTGTTCTCTTCTGCCGCAAACTTAAGCAGAGTAAGCGGAGAAACACCGTATTTTTCCGGCATTCTCATAAGTGCCTCATATCCGACAATCTTTCCGGTCTTGGCACTGATTATCGGCTGAAAATAATAATCAATATCATTTGTATCGAGTATCCTATTGACAATGTTTCGAAGCGTGGGATCACCCTCACCGTCGGAAAACGCCGAATATCTGTTTTGAGGCTTCGAATCCAGTACCTCCCTGTTTTTGGCGGAAAACCATGCAAATATCTCATCGGGGCTCATTCCCGCATCGGGAGAAACTATTAAAGAAGTAATAATTGGATTAAGAGTATACTCTTTCGAGGAAACCTTATTAAAGTCATCAAAGCGGAAAGAAAGCTGATCCTTAATGGAGTTGGCCATCGTAACGCCGTCATCGTCTATCTTATTAGCGATCATGTAAGTGTCATCCTTGACTCTCGCACAAACAGCACGTCCCCTTACCACATCCGCTATAAGCCTGGAACTTACATCGATTATGTTTGAAGACTCCGATTCCTCCCAAAGTTCACAGATTTTCTTGTAGTTGACAAGCTTTACGCAGAATACAAGAACATTTTTGTTCTCTGCCGCCGAAATCGCCACAATATTTGATAAAAAATTGAAAAATCCGTTACGATTAATAAATCCGGTCTTATTATCCATCACGTCGAAAGTATCGTTATTTGATTCACCGGGGCCTTGCGCCATTCTTAAAACATCCATTTTTTAAGCCTTTCTTATGCAACTTTGCATAAAGAAAACGTACGACAAAAAGTGCAACAAAATCATTATACTCGCAAAACGTATTGAATTATTAACCAATACGACAGAAGGGGACGGTGGTGTTGGTTCATTTCAAAATGCACCGGCACCACCGTCTCACGGGGTCAAAAAATCTGGATGTTCATTTTAAATTTTTCCTTTTAACCAATGTACAGACTTCTTCAATGCCTCTATCGTCTTCGTTTCAAGAACACACCTGGCGTTCCTGTCATCTGCAAGTTTCAGCCTGTCTAAGATATCAATCTCTCCGTCACCTAAAGCCAGATGATTACGGGGCGGCGTTTCCGAACCGTCATGAATATGAAAATGGATCAGCCGATCAGTATGTTCTTTGATGAACGGGACATCCTTTTCGCCGGTAGCTTTTGAATGGCCGATATCCCAGGTGATTCCAAATTTGGGGCTTTCAAGAAGAAAGTCTATCGCCTTTTTCTCATACTCGCGAAAGCCGTCCGTGTTCTCGACAGAGATCTTTATATCGCAGTCTCCTATCCACTCCTCACATTTCGTACGAAAAGCGTCAAAGGATTTCATATACGTATCAAAATCGCGATCGTACATCTGCACCTTACGATCGGGTAAAGTTATATAAATGCCGTGATTCATATGCATATTTAAGATCAACGGTTGGCTTTTATCTCCGTACTTGTCTCTTAATACCAAAAGTTTTTTCGCAACTTCAACGGAACGTCTTACCGTTTCCAGATATGCATCGGATACCAATTGATTGAAATCGGCGATATTCAGGTTTTCATCAAGATGGATGGTATAATAAATCCCGGCCTTGTCCGCCAATTCAATCAAACGGTCGGTCTGCTCCAACCTCTCCAACTGGTATTCAGAAAAATTCATATTAAGTTCAATAAACTTAAGTCCGAGACTACTGCAAAGTTCAACATTCTTTTCCAAAGTCTCGTTCTCAATAAGCGTCGGCATGCCAAACTGTATCATGCGTTTACCTTTCTTTTTGACCCAACACCACCTTCCCCTAGGGTCCGGTTTTTAAGTCCGATGTTTTCATTACCTGAATCCTAATCGATTATGATCGAATATTGTATAAATTCAATGCCAATAAGGTTTCTGGTCCTTATGACGAAAGTCTTTCATTTTTTCTTTGTACACACCGATGATCGATTCGTACTTATCGAGCACGGCCTGTTTTACATTACCTGAATTACGCATTTCCTCAAGGGCAGTCTCCAGCTCTTTAAGGTTATCCTGCGCATTATCCTTATAATTGTTCGACATGTTCATCTGCAACCTTATGATGATCGTGTCAAGTTCTCTTTCGGCTTTGCTTTTAAATAATCCCATATTTATTCCCTATTAATTTCTATTTCATCGTAATAAGCTCGTATTCACGAGAACCGATACCGATCTTCTCAGCGTGTTCAAGCGTTTCAGCCCACGAAACATTGGGATTTGAGTTGTGCCATACATCACCGTGATCGTGGAAATGTTCACTTGCCATATTGTCTCCGAGCTGACTGTTTCTGATAGGTTCTGCTTTCGAGCAAAGGTCCACGCAGGCCTGATCCAGTGCAACGGGATCAAAAGAAGCCAGCATGCCTATATCGGGCAATATCGGCGCATCGTTCTCACCGTGGCAGTCACAGTTGGGTGAGACATCTGTGATCAAACTGATATGAAAATGCGGTCTTCCTGTAATAACAGCGGAAGTATATTCGGCCATCTTGCAGCCCAAAAGCTGCGGTGCATTCCAGTTGTCATTTTCAATCGCGTCAAAAGAACAAGCTCCGATACAACGACCGCATCCCTTACATTTTTCTTTGTCTATGCGTGCCCTATTGCCTTCATAAACGATAGCATCCGAGCCACATTCACGGGCACATCTTCTGCATCCTTTACACTTATCGGTGATTACATGGGGCTGACCGCTGTTATGCTGCTGCATTTTACCCGCACGGCTTCCACATCCCATACCGATGTTTTTGATCGCTCCGCCAAAGCCCGCCATCTCATGGCCTTTAAAGTGATTTAAGGATATGAAAATATCCGCATCCATGACGGCACGTCCAATATACGCTTCTTTGCAATATTCACCGTTAACGACGGGAACGGCTATATCATCGGTTCCCTTAAGTCCGTCTGCGATTATAATCTGACATCCGGTCGTAACGGTATTAAATCCGTTGATGTTTGCGCAGTCCATATGCTCAAGAGCATGTTTTCTGCTGCCCGGATAAAGAGTGTTACAATCGGTCAAAAAGGGAAGTCCTCCCAAATCCTTTACGACATCCGCAACCGCCTTTGCATAATTAGGCCTTAAATACGCCAGATTTCCCAATTCTCCGAAATGCATCTTAATGGCCACAAACTTTCCGTTCATGTCTATCGAACCTATACCAGCCATGCGGATAAGCTTTTGAAGTTTGACCGTCAGACTTGTTCCAAGCGACGTTCTGAAGTCAGTAAAGTAAACCTTTGATTTTTCCATGTAAACCTCCCGTGATCATAACTTTTACTAATATGATATTATCACATTTCTTTTTATACTATCCATAATAACCGTATATTTCTCCCCTAAATAATACCACGACGATTCTAACAACCCGGGTAGGATATACGCGCTTAAATATTTAAAGAAACCGATTTATAACAGCAAGATCAGTTTGACGATTATGGGATTTGTAGTAAATTGTCTTTTATTGGTGCATTTGGAAATGGAGTAAAATAAAACGGAGGCGCGATCTATATATTTTGATCGCAGACAAATATAAAAGGAACAGTCACTCCCTCATATTGGCAGTACACCGAATATGAATATGACGAAAACGGTAATACGACTGCAGAACACATCTATTCCAAATATTCGGAATCTGATGAATGGAATCTTGACACCGAAGTGACCTACGAATATATCGCAATTGAAATTCAGTAAAACCCAAAATGAACCAAGGGGGACAGTCCCCTTGGTTCAAAAATGCTTTTTTCTCACTTTTGAGGCCGATTTTACGCCTGTGTAGTATCAAATCGTTGAAATCAGGAATTTAATACTACTCTCCGGCTCTTTTTCTCCCTTTGAGAGGCCGATCTTTTGCGCCGGCGTAGTATTAAATCATTCAATTCAGGAATTTAATACTACTCCCCGGCTCTTTTTCTCCTTTGAGAGGCCGATATTTTTGCGCCGGCGTAGTATTAAATCA
>JAEEGI010007557.1_pt1 | contig 24321 bp, 17 predicted proteins | sample 8958751 | NCBI WGS metagenome assembly JAEEGI01 (sample SAMN16246545, study PRJNA631951) | gut metagenome | biome: gut microbiome; feature: rumen; material: KS-attached | host: Bos | place: Iran: Karaj | collected 2018-10
TCATGTAACAAAGTGAGAAAGACAATTCGATAGAGATAATAAATCACTTTGAATGTTTAATCTAGAATGAATCCCTCCAATGAGAAGGGGAATGCCTCAAATTGAAGTAACATTCGATATCGATGCAAACTGAATTCTTAATGTAACAGCACAAGAAAAATCTACATGAAAACAACAATCTGTTACTATAGCAGGTTCTACAAATATTTCAGATGAAGAAATCGAAAAAGCAAAAGCTGAAGCAGAAAAATTTGCAGAAGAGGACCGTAAGAGAAAAGAAGTAATCGAAGCTAAAAACTGACTTGAATCAATGGTATATGCTATTGAGGGATTGGGACAAGAATTTAAAGAAAAGATTTCAGATGAAGATAAGGAAACTATCAATAAGTTAGTAGCTGATGGTAAAGCTATGAAAGATAGAGAAGATGTTACAGCTCAAGAAGTGAAAGATGAAACAGATAGGCTTCAGAGAGAATCTCAACCATTATTCCAGAAATATGCTCAAACAGCGCAACAAAATGCGGATGCATGAACTACTGGATGAGAAGCATCTGCAGGAGAGTCTGGACCAGTTGAGGGAGAAGTAGTTAATGCGTAGTTAAATAATAAAGAAAAATCTGACTTAGCGTGATTGTTAGGTCAGATTTTTTTGTTAAATTAATTATTGCAATTTGGAGAAGAATCTGTATATATATCATCACTTTATGGGCGTGTAGCTTAGTCGGTAGAGCAGATCCCTCTTAAGGATAAGGTCGTGGGTTCGAATCCCACCCCGCCCAAATGAGTATAAAACGTGTATGTTCTCATGTAGGCTGTAGTGGTCTATGTGGGGATTTTTTTAATTTTTTACATCTTGACTTTCTGCAGAAAATATGTATATCTACTAGAAGTAGATGATCTCATCTTGGTGAGATTATAGATATCCGAGTGGTTAAACAAGTTTCCGCTGCCATAAAAAATACAAACCATTTGGATATCCACAAAAAGATCCAGCTTTTTGTGAACTGTAGCGAGTGGGATGCAACGAGAGCCCCATCGTATCTACTTTCAGTTTCATCTGTATTAGTAGAATGCATAAAGATGGGGAGAGTTCCGCCCTTTAATCGAAGAATTCTCGATTTGAGGAGCAGCGAGATCTGCTTAGATCATTAAACCTTTGTAGCTATTGCTTATTTAAGGGGGTGGTCAGTCTCAAGAAGCTGTCTGGATTAGCTTTTATCTGGCGTCTCTTAGGAGACGCTCTTTTTTAAAAAACATTTTAAATTTAATAAAAAACTGACCACTTAAGGTCAGTTTTTATATGTTGCATTAAATAAGAACTATTTAACCAATCCTTTGAATTCAGAACCAGCTTTGAAAGTTACAACGTTCATTGCAGGGATCTTAATCTTCTCTTTTGGATTTTGAGGATTAACTCCAGTTCTAGCAGCTCTCTTAGATTTTTTGAAAGTTCCGAAACCTTGGATTCTAACTTCTCCTTCTTTTTTAACTCCTTTCATTACAGTTTCGATGAAGCAGTTAACTAATTCTCCAGCCATTCTCTTAGAAACACCTAATTCTGAAGCTAGGCTTTCGATTAATGCAGTTTTTGTCATTTGTACGAATTGTTATAAGATAAAAAATTATAACAATGATATGCTACAATTATTGGACTTAATTGCAAGAGAATTTGATGAAAAAGTCTGATTTATTTTTATTGTATTTTGTTTTAAAAATATTATGAATTAGGTTAGTTTTATTTTGTATTACATGAATATGGCCATTCTAACAAAACTTTTTCATCTATTTATGGAGCTTTTGGTTGAGTTTATTATTGTTTTATTTGTTTATACTTTAGTGTCTTTCTTGCAGAAAAAGCTATCAAAGAAAAGCAAATGAAAATTTTCTATCAAAGAGACTCTTAAAGAAGCTTGGTCTATTTGTTTTGTAATTGCGTTGGTTATTGTTTTGACTAATCATATTTTTTAGTTTCTAGTATGTTTTTATGAAAAATAGATTAATATTCGGCTTGTTAGCCGAATTAAGTCTTGCTTTAGTATGATGTAGCGAACCTACATGAAATGATAAAGTTGGTGATGAAGACTGGATTAGTGTTGCTGAATGATATTGTGAAAATGAGTGATGAGAGGTGGAAATGTGGGAAGAATTAAATGGATATCAACCTGTATGTATTTATTCTGACGACGAAAGTTATTGTTATTTAGAATATTTGTATAATTGACTATGCAGTAAATGAGAATTTTATTATTTTGATGATTATGCATATGCAGAACAGGCTTGTATGGATTCTAATGGTCAGATTTCTCAGACTGATGATTGAGAAGATATATGTATTTTAAATGATGAAGAATTCTGTTATATGAGTGATATAATGGATTGAGCTTGTGATTTATTATATCAAGATCAAGATTATGATTTTTATGAAGATTTAGCTGCCTGTGATGCAGAATGAGAAAATATAGTTTGTTGAACTGATTGAAATACATATTTTAATAAATGCTATTTAGACTTTGCGTGAGTGGAAGAAGAAAGTGTGGCAGAAGTAATTGATGGTGTATGTGTATTTGGATAAACCGGTTATGAATGTATGTTATTATGTAAATAAAAAGAATAGATTGCATTTATTTTTAAATGTTTTTGCTTGATGCAAAAACATTTTTTGTTTATGTTGTTGCATAGTCTTTAGAAAAAAATAAATTAAAAGATATTTTATAAATTAATTTACCTATGCAAGTAGATATAGAAATTCAAAAAAAAATTAAGGAGTATTTTGATTATTATGAAAAAGATGTAATTCCTGTGGTTAAGAATTGTTCTAAAGTTACACAGAAAGATTATTGATTTCATGGATTATATACTCATATAGATTCTGTGGTTTTTCGTGGAATATATTATGCATTATGTTTGAATGAGAACCCTATGCCAGTAATTTTTGCTTGTGCGTTTCATGATTTGGCCAGAACAGATGATGAATATAATGAAACACACTGACAGAGAGCTGTGCCTCTTGCAAAAAAGATAATGGAAAGCTTTTGAGAAGTGTTAAATGATAATCAAAAAGAGAGTATAATTTATGCAGTAGAGAATCATACAGTATGATTGAAAGCTCCAGATTATATTCAACCTCTTGATTATATTTCAGTTTGTTTATGGGATGCAGATAGAACTCGTTTATGATGGATATATTGATATGAACCAAGTCTTATGTCATCTGATGAAGCAAAAAAAATAGCATCATGAGATGCTAAAGATTTTTTGAGATTTCAAAATGAATGTTTATGACGTGATTTGGATGAAGATCGTGAATGAATTATTCTACATATTAATAGGATAAATTCTTAGAATTATCTTTTCTCCATTGAGCAATCTCTTCTGAATTTCCATTTAATAAAATATCTGGAACTTCAAATCATTTGACAACTTCTGGTCTAGTATAATTCGGTTCTTCTAAGTTTTGCATATTTTCTTTCAAAGAGTAACTTTCATTTTGTCGACTTTCTGATTCTTTAATTACTCATGGAATTAGTCTTGTAATAGATTCAATCATGGTCATAGTTGCTACTTCTCCTCAAAGTAGAATGAATTGTCCGAGGGATATTTTTTCAAATTGATTTGGATAGTTTTCTTTCATATATAATTCTCGGCGATAATCGATTCACTCGTATCTTCAGCATACGAAAATTAGGTGCTGTTGTTTTGAAAATGTATATGCATTTTTTTGTGTAAAGATTTCTTCAGCAGGAGATGGGAAAATAATTTTAAAGTCTGAATCTTTTAGATTATTTTCACTAATGATTGTTTCTACGGCATCAATTATTGGTTCGGCTTTGATAAGCATTCCGGCTCATCATCAGTATATTTCATCATCGATTTGTTGGTGCTTATCAGTGCAAAATTGTCTAGGATTGCAAAAATTTATATTCAGAATTCATTTTTCTTGTGCTTTTCTCAGTAAAGAAGTGGAAAAAAATGAGTCAAATAATTCAGGGAAGAGTGATATAATGTGGATGTGCATCCTTTTTATTTCAAAATATTAAATAAACCTATTTTAAGTTATTGCGTCTTTCGGCTTCCAAAAATATTTTGTACCAATATGTGTAGTCAAAAGCTTTGAATATTGCTTCCAAGTATATGAAAATAAGCAATCAAGCGGAAATTAGTATTCGTGATAGGATTTCTACAACTGAGTTGCTCATAATTCACATCTTAACAGAAAATATCATTATGATTACAGGAACTCAAATAACTACTCAAGAATTTAGAAGGAATCTGCATCTAATAATAGCTTGCCTTAATAATCATCTAAAAGTTAGTCATAGATTAGAAAAAGCTAGGCTCATGCTTTTTATTACTGCATCCCAAGCTGAGCAATCTTTTAGTATGATATAGTAGTTTACGTATGGCCAAAGTAGAGTTTTTCATAGTACACATAGTCACCGTATTATGAATACCATTATAATTACTGGATTATTTAAGTATCCAAGCATCCAAAATCTTACTACGAAAATGAATACAGACCATATACTTAATCATCGCATATAGATTCATCAAAATTCAGCCATTATTCACCATTTTTTCCATCATTTGATGAAGGCTCTTCATGAGCTAATGTTTTCGTTATCGATGCTGTAAAGTAATGCTTGTCTTCATATAGGTCAGAATATAAATAGTCATATGATGAATATTAATATGACTGTTATTATTAATCGTGTTATGTTAAATCTTTGAATTGCATTAACGAAATATACCATTGCATCCGAAATATCTACTCAAGAATTATATTGAATATCAATGATTCAGTTAATGAAATAGATGATACAATATATTTGGTAGAATGTGTATGAATAAGACGTTAAAAGGGCAAGCCTAATGATTCTAGGCCTGTCTATCATCATTTTTACCGATTCTTTGACGATTTGCTTTATCATATTCACAGATTAGATACAAATTTTATTTTCATTCGTTTGCTCAATGGCATTTTTTGTACTTTTTACCACTTCCACAGGGACATGGATCATTTGGCCTTACTTTCTTTCTTGTAGGCAAAATTACTCATTCACTTACAGGTTTTTTGCTAATATCATCAGCTTCAAAAACTTCAATTCCATCTTCATCTTCAAATAACATTTTTCTAGGGTCGCTCTTCGTTTCTGGGATAGAATTATTCGGTGTTTGAACGGTAATTTTACCATCTTTTTTAGAGATTTGAACAGGAACTCTTCATCAGAATTGTTTACTTGCTTGTTTTAATTTTTCCATGAGTTCAGGATTATCTTGAACCATCTCAAATAATTGATTTTGCATCTCTTGTTCTTCTGCAACTCTACGATAATCTATTCTCATCAATTTAGTTGTTGTGTCTGCTTTTATGTTTTGTAATAATTGTTCAAATTTCTCAAATGATTCTTGTTTATATACGATAAGTGGATCCATTTGCGCATATCACATAAATCCAACTTTGTCTTTTAGGTATTGCATATCATCGATATGAGCTACCCAGAGTTTATCAATTACTTGTAAGTTGATATCTCTTAAAATCGTGAAAAGTAAATTTTGGTCGTATGTTTCTCGAGTTTCAGTGAAATATTCTACTAATCTACGATCGAGACTATTGGCAAGAGTCTTGAAATCCATTTGTTCATATTCAGCCTTTTGTTTCGCATCGATTTCTAGTCAAAATTCTTTATTTAAAACTAATAATAAATCTGAAGTACTTTGTCATGTGGCTTCAGCTGTGGAAATCTGAGTATTAAGTATTTCTTGAGAATCAAGCATAAACTGCTGTCTTGTAGTATTGACTCGTTCTTTCTTTTTCTCTTCATCTTCATTAGCTTCTATGATGCTGTCTCTCATGAAATATATTCTTTTTCTTTGTTTATCGATTACAGAATCGTAGTCGAATAAGTGTTTTCTGGTACTGAAGTGCCAAGCTTCAATTTCTTTTTGGGATCTAGTAATAGCTGAAGTGAATTGCTTTTGAGTTAATTCTAATCCAGCTAAATCCTCTTTTGAAAGTAGCATTCCGGCCATTGCCTGAATTCTTTCTCATCACATTTTTCTCATCAAAGTATCATCCAATGCCACGAAGAAAACTGAGACTCCAGGATCTCATTGTCTACCGGCACGTCCACGTAACTGATTATCTATTCTTCTTGATTCGTGTTTCTCTGTTCCGAGGATGAATAATCCATAATGAAAATCTTTTTCTATGGTTTCTTTTGTTCATTCAATGGACTCTAATTTGATTTTTGCGTATGGTTCAGTTTGTTCGTTTCTTTTGTTCATTATCTGAATATTAAGTTTTATGTCGTTTTTTGATAATGTTCATTGCTGAGCTTTAGTGATGTCTGCATCTTCTAGTTCAAATTGCTGTTTGAGTCATTCCATTGTTAAATCAAATTCTCTTTGAGAGTATATATTTGCAGAAACAGAAGTCTGATTTTTTAATTGTTTTGCACACCATTTGGCGTAATTTGTTGCCATTTTTTCGTTTAATCATTCTTCCAATTTGATGTCGGTTCCACGTCATGCCATATTTGTAGCTACTACAACTGATTGGTATTTACCAGCATTTGCTACGATGTGGGCTTCCTGTTCATGGAATTTAGCATTCAAAACGTAATGAGTAATAGCATCTTTTTCAAGCATACGAGAAACATATTCAGATGTAGCGATATCTGCAGTTCAGATTAAGATTGGCTGTCAGATTTCGTGGTAAAATTTGATATAATCTTTTACGAATTTCCATTTTATCTGCTGATTATAGTATACCTTATCATGTTTATCTACTCTTATCACAGGTTTATTTGTAGGCACGATTACCACTTCGAGTTCGTAAATTTTTTGGAATTCTTCAGCTTCAGTGGCCGCAGTACCAGTCATACCTGCCAATTTTTTATATTGTTTGAAGAAATTCTGATAAGTGATGGTTGCCATAGTTTGAGATTCACGCTGAATCTGTACGTTCTCTTTGGCTTCTATGGCTTGATGTAATCATTCGCTGAATCTTCTTCATGGCATTGTTCTACCAGTGTGTTCGTCAACGATTAATACTTCTCAATTTGAAACGATATAATCTACATCTCTAATATAAACAGCTTTTGCTCTGAGAGCGTTTTCGATATGGTGAATTTCTTCAAATCAGAAATCTTTATAAAGATTTTCTACATTCAAAAGTTGTTCGAGCTTTGCTATTCATCTTCAGCTTAGTGAAGCCGTTTTGGTTTTTTCGTCGATATAATAATCTCCATCTTCTTCTTGTTCTTTTGGTTCATCGTTTATCAATTCGTTCAAAAGTCACTTAGAAACTTTTTTCTTTCCGCTACAAGGAGTAAGCATATTTACGATATTTGCGTAATATGTGTATTTTTCTGTAGGTTCTTCTCTGGCTTCAGAAATGATTAATGGAGTTCTGGCCTCATCAATCAAGATGGAATCTATTTCATCGACAATAGCAAAATTCAAAGGTCTCCAAATTAGATTCCTTCTTTCCATTGTCTGAACTAGATTATCTCTTAGGTAATCGAATCATAATTCAGAGTTTTCTACATATGTGATATCTTTAGAATATTCTTCTCTTCTTTTTTGTAAAGGAGTTCATTTAACAACGCTTCATACAGTCAATCCTAACCATTGATACAAGTATCAAATCCATTGGGCATCACGAGATGCAAGGTAATCGTTTACTGTTACTACGTGAACTCAATTTCCAGATAATGCATTCAAATATACAGGAGCGGCCGCAACGAGAGTTTTTCATTCTCATGTTTTCATCTCGGCGATTTTACCTTGATGTAGAATTATTCCTCATAAAAGCTGAACATCGTAAGGGATCATATTCCAGGTTTGTTTTTCTCATTTTACATCATAAGTATCTCCAACCATTCTTTTTGCAGCTTGTTTTACTACAGCAAAAGCTTCTGGAAGAATATCATCTAAAGTTTCTCACTTTGTTAGTCTTTCTTTGAATTCTGGAGTTTTTGCTTTAATTTCATCATCTGAAAGAGATTCATATTTATCATATCGTTCATTGATTTTTTTTACAGTTGGCCGTAGAGCGTTAATCTGTTTTTGATTGTAATCACCTCAAATCAATCCTGTTAATCGATCGAACATAGTCCTAAAATATTTTAAATATAAAGTTAATCTTGCTGAAATTTCAACAAGTTTAATAATTATATAAATCCCAGTTGATAAAACAATCTGAATTTTCAAAAAATTATGGTAAATAAATGTCTGAATTATTTTAGTAGAGTTTATTTTTTAATAAATTATATATATTTAATATTTATTCATATTAATTTATACTAAAGTCAAATTAAAATAACTAATTTTTGCTCATCTTCTTTGCTTTTTTTTGTATATTTAATATAATTATGTGTTTTATTTAATGGTTCATTGTATGAAACAAAAATATATTAGATTTATAGTTGTGTTAGTAGTTTTGTTCCAGATGTTTATGCTTTCTATTTCTCAAGTACATGCTCAAAACAATAACACAAAAAAGCAACCGGAAGTTTGTGCTTGACCATCGGAGACAATGCAACAATATTTTCAGTTCCAAAAAGATGCTCTAGCTGCGATAGTTTCTTCTAATGCAAGTAATGGAAAATCTTCTTTATGAAATTCTGATTGATGGTTATTCGTAAATAAAGATTTAAATTTACCAAGTAGTGCGTTGGATTATGTAGTAGGTAATGTATTTTGAAAATGAAGTTCTATTGTGTCTACAGCCTCTACATCTGTTGTGTTGCTTATGTTGGCTTCCAGTTCGGTGGTGCAATCTGATGTAGAGTGATTTGCAATTTTCTTTAAAGATAGACCAATAGTGAGAGATTATAAACAAATGTTGGATATAGAAACAGAAATTTTTGATACAGCATTTACTCTTTCTAGAAAAGTTAATTTAACACGTTCGTTAGAATGAAATACTGTGAGTCAATTTAATGCCGTTGTGGATAAATATAAAGCTTCTTGATTATTGAGGAATGGAGGTAGTACTAATAATGCAAGTATGGAAAATATACTTTTAGACCTAATATCTATGAATGCTTCGATGAAGTATTTTATTTCTGTATGATGAGAGGTCTGAGCATCGGAATTGAGAAGTTATGCATGATGTATGTGATTATATAAATCAAAAGAGTGCAATTCTTCCAATTTTATATTATGATTTAGTGATGAAGCAGTCAGTAAGTTAGAAGAAGACTATAGTGGTTCTTGGTGATATTGAGCATGTAATTCGTATGCATCGAATTTTAAAAATTCACTTTCTAAGTCAGCAAAAAACAACTGAGATTCAATTAAAAATGCTTGGAATGATATGAAAGTATCGTGGAAAAATTTGATAAATACATTAATTTGACAGTGAAAAAAGAGTAAGGAATTGACCGATCCTTGTAAAATGACTGATTATGAGAGAGCACAGTTAGATGCTTATTATTGATGAGATCGAAGTTGTGGAGAATGAAATAGTGCTGCTGAGTTACTTGCAGGGATTAATGAATTTGATCAAAATAAGAAGACTTTAGCAGAACAGTGAGGAGAGACAGATGATTTGAGTAAAAAATCTTCTAGTTCTCAGCCGCCATCTTTGTTGAATGTGATGGATGAGTTAGATATGCAAAACAGAACCCCAATTAAAAGTTTAGTATGGTATAGAATGTATTCGGGGGAATCAAGGTATAATTCAGAATTCTCTAGGGGTATGAATGAAGAATTTACCATGGTATTTAATGATATAAGTGAACAATTTGGACATTCTCAGAGGGCTGCAATGGCATCAGATTTGTCGTATGAATTAAGTAAGTTTAAGTGATTAGTAGATCAGGTTGGTGCAGCTATGAAAGAGGCGAAACAGCTTGAAAAAGATTTGCAAGATATTGCGGATTATCAATGTAGTATGTAGTATTTTAATTGTTATGTTAGTAATCAATGAAGATTGGTATTAATCGTGTAATAGTATTTATGTTATCTACAGTGTTGCGGATGCCATTTTTTGTTAATGCTTCTTGGCAATCTGAGGCTTGTAGTTTGAATCATACTGGTTGTGCTACCGCGTCTAGTGGATTTAAGGTGCCGTATTGTGTAACTACTAGTGTGGATTATGCAGAGGCATGTATTTGGCCAGCCTTGACTAATAATCTTTCTAGTATGCCGGATCAGAAAAAAAGTTTATCATCTTTTGATATAAAAGATTTACTAGGACAGTATTGTGAATCACTGTTGGGAAAAGGGGCTGATTGAAGAGTTTATTATGCAAAACCAAGTCAAGTTTCCGATAGCTGGGATTGGCAACAAACATTTGATTCTCATCAATCTTTATTTGTATATGCGTTGTGTTCATCATTTAAAGATAAAGATTGAAACGCTTTGTTTGTTCCTGAATGAGGGGACATACTCTCAGAAGCATTTGTGGAATGAGAATTAGTAGACATATTGAAATTGCACCAAAGAGGATGATGAAAGGATTTATGTTCTTTGTCAGATTCTATGAATTTATCTGATTGTGATATGTCTATTTATGCTACAGAAATTTTTACCGCAATAATGTCAGATATATTTAAGATAAAATATGCTCAAGTATTACAAGTAAATACAGTTAAAAATTTTGAAGCTAAAACTCCTGAGAGGGTTCAGGACTTCTTTAAGGGGTATTATTATATAATTCAAAAATATCAAGAATTAAAAAAATTATTTCCACAGACTGTAGAGGTTCTAGAATCAAATCAGGAGTACTACAAAAACGTTTTGGATACGGTAAAAGTTATGGATAATTCTAAATTTGCAGAATTAGCAGAAGGTTCTGGATGTCCGATTACGGGTAATATGGTGTGAATGGATTTTATAGCCTGTGCTTTACATAGTACTCAATGAAAATGAATGGCTATTGAACCAGCATTCGAAACAATGTTTTATAATGAGCTTTTGAATTACCGTATATTTTTGAATTATCATAGTTTATGGATTGAAGATAAGGTGGATGGGATGGCTGTAAATAAGGATAATGAAAAAAATATAAGAATATATGAATCTAGGGCTCCTGATTTTCAATTTTATTGAGATATCCAATTAGATTCAGCAAAATTTGCGTTACGTAGATTTGAGGATTTTGCTATGACATATCCATTGCATATTTGATTATTGTTGTATCAAGAAAGAGTGAAAGAATATAGGGATAAATATCTGTCTCCTATAGTAACGATATTTTATTCTTTATCAGAAAAATTACAAAATGTACAATTGCCAAATTAAAAAGTATTTATCATTCTGAATAGTGTTTACATTATGATTGTGTGGATATGTTTTGTGAATAGATTTAACCAGTCAAATATCTACGAAATTTAAAGAAACATATGATTTGTGACTTGCTGATGAATATTTGAATATTCCCTATAATAAAAATTTTTCTAAAGATCCATTTGGAGAGGCTATGGATATTTATACTTGAATGGCATTTCAGACTAAGGTGGCATGAGTTAAATATGTGGAGAAAGCTTTGGAATTAAAATGATGTTCATTAAGTAAAGAAAAACAGTGGGCAATAGAATATTATTTTTTGCCAGAATTTAGATGAGAGTTGGTTAGAGTTATTAAAATTGAGATGGGTGATTATGAAAATAAAAATTATACATTTGATGAGGAGATAATTATGGATTACTGTACTGAATTTTATAACTGTACAACACGTAAACTTGAATGAGGTGCGGGTAATTCTGATAGAATTACAGCATGAACTCCAGAGAATATAAAAACTAACTGTAAAGAGTTTTTTCAGACTAATTATAGAGAATGACAGGCTGAAGAAAAAAGAGTTCAGAATTTGCAAATTGCTTGGTTATGAAATGATAAGTATGTAAATGCTACAACTGAGGAGTCCCCTTATGATGTGATGACTGATCTTGGTGTAGTTTGAGAACTCTCTTATTTGCAAGCGAAAAGACCAGTTACACCAGTATTCTTTGATATATCTGCATTTGAAAAATCTAAAGAAACATTGTTAAATGAACAAAATGGATGAGGTAATGATTGTGTAGAAGAAACATACGGCTGAGTTGTGCAAGTTGTTGAGGGTGTTAGTTTGTGATGAAGTGAAAAGTCTTTGGCTGAGCTTTCATCCTTTAAAGGTGCTGATCTTTGATGAAATGATGGTTGAGCTGAATCAAATTTTTGATTAGAAAACTTGTCTAATCTTGGATGAAATAATTGAAGAATAGATCAATCAGTGTCAATTGATAGAACAGCGGTTGATACAGAGAGACTAGAAAATAATGTATTGAATTGAATACAAAATTTAGATTGAAGTGTGAAGCCATTATCACGTAATAAATCAGTAATTACGGAGTACAATACATTGGTTGAATGATTGGGTGGATATAAGTTAAATGATGGTGAATCTACATACTATTGAAGTTTGTGCGAGGATGAAAATGAAGAACCAGAGGCTGAATTTGTTTATGAAGAAGAAAAAACAGTTAGTAGGGATGATGTAGTATGAACTGAGACTTTTGATTTGTCTAAAGCTGAATATCAAGAGTTGGTTGATTATATGTTAGATGCGGTTACTTCATATACATCTTTATCAGAAGATAAGGAAGCAGAAATAAAGGCGAAAGCTGGGTCTGTGGGTGAGTATAATCGAGCAGCAACTACTAGTTGACAGATTGAAGCCGTTGCGAAAAAAATACTTAATTGTTATCAATCGTGTGTATGATTGAATGTAGATGGACAATTTGCTTGTATGTTAAAATGTTCTTGTGGAGAGATAAAATCGCCTATTTTTGATCCAGATGTTAATCCGGGTATGTGACCAATATTTATGATTAAATATTGTGCTGTCCCTGCGGTAAATCCTAGATATTTTTATTGAGGAAGTGATGGAACAGATTCTTGGTCGTCGACTTTGGTTTGAAGAGGATCGTCAAGCAATAAAGGGAAATTTGTAAAACGATGAGAATTGTATAATTGATGATGAAATAATTGAAGATGAAATAGCTGATGATGAAATAGCTGATGATGAAGTAGTTGAAGATGAAATAGTTGATGATGAAATAGTTGATGATGAAATAGTTGATGATGAAGTAGTTGATGATGAACATGTTCAACAAATGAATGAAATCCAAATGCTAGAGAAGAAATCTGATCTTCATTTAATGTTGGTTGAACAAGGATGGTAAGTATGGAAAAGTGAATAAATGAAATATTGTGAGTGGTAGAAAAATTAGCAAGAGAATGAAGATTGTGAACGTGGACGCAGCAATATAACTTCCTGGATTCGACTACTAAATTGATGGATGTGGCTGATACGTTTTCATTCACCGTATCTGCTAACAAGAGAAAAATAAGTGAAAAGGTTTGAGAACCTAATGATGAGTATTTGATACGTACTTTCGAGACGACGGATAACAATTGGTTGGTTGTTAATCATGTAGCCAATCCTTTGGATAATCCTGCTACGAGAAATTATTATCTTTTGGTTGGGGAAGAATGAGAAGTGGTGTGAGATATTTCAGCATCAACTAATGCAGATGTAGCCAGACAATCTCAATGATATCTTAATGTAGCTCCATGATTTATCGTGGATCAGAGTGAAAATTCTAATGCGGCTCGTTATGCGAAGATTTCTGAGCTCTTTGGTAATTGGCTAGATGAGCAGTGAGATTTCTGGGCTGATAAGGTTGAATATTTAAAGGAGATGGATGAATATGCAAAGGCTCTATATGCGAAGAAATGATAATTAAATGATAAAACGAAAAACTCCCATTATTGGGAGTTTTTTTATAAATCAGATTTTTTGATTATTTTTTCATTGTTAGCATTTTTCTAAGTCTAACTCTAGTCCATCCACTAGCTGGTACATAAACCATTTCAGAACCTCCTGATGGAGTCTTAATGAATCTGTATCCATCTGGATCTACTCTAAGTCTAGTTTCCCAGCAGACTTTTCTTCATCTTAGAAACCAATGATAAGTATTTCATTTTGGGTTAGTCATCACTCAAATTGCTCCCCAATCTTTACCATCATTTAAGTCTAATCTTCTTTTGGGATATTCGAATCTTTTAGTTCCTTTAGTTCTACTTGCTTGTTTTTGAAGTTGTGCTTTCTTTTTAGCAATTCCTTGCTTATTTGTTCTAGAAGCCATTTTTAATATTGATTGTAATAAAATCTGAATGGTCAGCTGGCAACGAGGATCGAACTCGTGACCTCACCCTTACGAGGGGTGCGCTCTACCGACTGAGCCATGCCAGCACTTTCTCTGACAGGAGGAATTATATTAAAAGAATGGGTTATTTCAAGGGAAATTGTTTTTTCTGCGAAAAGTTTTTTAGACTTGACAAAACATGTAAAATACTTATAAAATAAGTAATAATATTTTAAATATTAATTGTAAGGTATGGGAAAATCAGGTAAAGAGACATGAAATTGAACAATAATGGAAGAAAAAAGAGAACTAATAGAGGGTATTGTAGATGGATATCGTAAGCTTTGATATTCAGAAGAAAAGATAGAGAAAGTTAGGGCAGACTTACTTTCTGATCTTCAAAAAGAGCCATGATCGGAGGCTGAAAGAGATGAATTATACTGAAATAAAGAAAAGATTTTGGAAAATCTGAAAGAAAAATGTGTTAAGGTAGAAAAAAATGTAGAGTATATGTGATAGAAATGAAAGAAAGTACATATCAATTTACCAGCAGTGTGAAAGTTTAAATGATTTAAATTTGATTATTTCGTTTCAGATTATAAAGTATGAAGAAACGATTTTAAACCTGGATTATGAAAAAAATTATACACAATAAATGATGTATCAAAATTATTGGAAGCAATGAATAAATATATGCAAGCTATGGGTGTAGAAACTGATTGAAGTATGGATTATGAAGAGAGGTTAAAGTCTTGGCAAAGATATTCGGAATCAAAATGTAAGGCCTGAGATTGTTTAAAAGCTATTACATGATTAAATGACTGTTATCGATTAAATCATTACCCGGTCATGATAGGATGGTATTGTTACTCTAGTAGTTGTAATTTCGATAGATTAGATTATTATAGTAGCAACTATTTATTTCTAAAATTGTCTGATTAGATACAAGTTGTATATCCATGTCTCTGATGAACTAAACTACATAACAGAAAGGTTCCACAATAAAATGTGGAACCTTTTTTATTACTCAGAATTTTTATTTCTCTTGCAACGAATTATAAATTCTCTATAGTATTTTCTGTAATTTATTGCGAGATGTTTATATGTCTAAATATTTAAATCAGCTTTCTCAATTTTTGCAGAAGTCACCACATGAGCTTGAAGAATTATCTCAATCTAATCCAGGTGATGCTTTTTTGGATAATATGTTGAAAAAGTTTGATGAACATATATCAAAATGAGGTAAAATATTATTGATAACATTAACGAAAAAATCTTCAGAAGAAATTAATAACTTTTTGATATCCAAATGATATAAATCTTTCTATCTACATTCAGAAGTAGAAACTATGGATAGATGGGAGATTATTAAGAAATTAAAAACATGAGTTATTGATATAATAGTATGAGTTAATCTTTTACGTGAGTGAATAGATCTTCCTGAAGTTACTTTAATAGCTGTTTTAGATGCTGATAAAGAATGATTTTTGCGTTCTACAACATCATTAACTCAAATAATTTGACGTGCAGCTAGAAATCCGAATAGTGAAGTAATATTATACGCAGATAGTTTTACAGAATCAATGGTGAAGGCTTTATGGGAAACTTATCGTCGTCGTAAGATTCAGAATGATTTTAATGTTGAGCATCATATTATTCCTAAAGCTGCACATTCTAATGTTAAGAATTTGGAATCAGTTAAAACGGATGAAGAGCTTGCAATGCAGCAAAATTCTAAATTTACTCGTGGTAAAGTTAAGCGTTTAAAGAGAATGACTAAAGCAGAAAAAAATCTGATTATGAAGGATTTGAAATCTCAGATGGATGAAGCTATTAAAGAGCGGAGATTTGAAGATGCGGCTGTTATTCGTGATCAGATAAAAGAGTTGGAAGAAGGTGTGTAATGTAACCATATTTTTCGTTTATTTTCTTGCATTTATGTCTTGAAAGTTTATTCTTCAAGCAATCTTTTAAATTTTTATAGAAATCTGATGCAAATTAATCGAGCTGAAATGGAAGCTAAATGGCAGAAAAAGTGGAAGGAGGAATGAGTATATACTACTCGTGAAGACTCTAATAAAGAAAAATTTTATATTCTAGATATGTTCCCTTATCCAAGTTGAGCATGACTTCATGTATGACATCCTAAATGATATGTAGCTTCTGATACATTAGCTCGTAAAAAAATGCTTGAAGGTTATTCTGTTTTGCATCCGATGGGATTTGATACTTTTTGACTTTGAACAGAGCAATATGCTATAGATAATAAAATGAAACCACAAGTTGTAGCAGAAAAAAATATTTCTTATTATAAACAACAATTAGAAAAAATCTGATTCTCATATGACTGGGACAGATCTTTTTCAACAGCTCAACCAGAATATTTTAAGTGGACACAATGGATATTCCTTAAGTTCTTTACTCACTATTATGATGAAGAATTAGATAAGGCTATGCCAATTGAAAATTTGGAAAAGAAACTAAGAGAGAAGTGATTAGATTGAGAAGAATTAAAAAAAGAATTGGATAATCAAAGATTAGCTTATATTGATTATAAACCTATTAATCGATGTCCACATTGTCAGACTTGATTGGCAAATGAAGATTTGGCTGATGGTAAGTGTGAAAGGTGCGGTTCTGATGTTGAACAGAAACCAATGCGTCAATGGGTTTTACGTATTACTAAGTATGCAGAAAGGTTAATTAATGATTTGGATAGCCTTGATTGGGATGAGAGTATGAAAGAGTTAGAGAGAAATTGGATATGAAGATCAGAATGAACTCAATTCAAAATGTTCTTGGAAAATTCTGAAGATTATTTTGAAGTATTCACAACGAGAGTAGATACAGTTTTTTGAATGACTTTTGTAGTAATGGCTCCAGAACATCCATTGGTAGATAAGATTACGACTGATGAATATAAAGATGCAGTAGAGAAATATAAGGAACAGGCTAAATTCAAAACACAATTAGAAAGAACTGAATTACAGAAAGAAAAAACAGGGCAGTTTACATGAGCTTATGCGATTAATCCATTCAATTGAGATAAGATACCTGTTTATATTTGAGATTATGTGTTAGCTAATTATTGAACAGGGGTAGTAATGGCAGTTCCTGCACATGATGAAAGAGATTTTGATTTTGCGAGGATCCACAATATTCCAATCGATTTCGTGATATGAAATCAGTTTTGAAAAAAACCAAATATAGAGCAATTGTGAGATGAAACTATTTATGAAGAGAAGACAAATACAACAGTGAAAAAATGATGAATTATATCAAAACAATCATGATATGGTTTTGTTTATGATGAAAAGACTAAAACTATTTTGATGATGGATACAGGTGAAGAAAAATGAAGATATAAAATTCCTTGATGATGAGTAAAATCATGAGAAACATTGCTTGAATGAACAATTAGAGAAATAAAAGAAGAAACTTGATATACTGATTTCTCTTTTGAGGCAGAGATTTCTTGTGCACAGTTGTATTATCCAATGCACGAGTTTTATAGGGAAAATAACGCAAAGTATTTCTTATTCAAGTTAAATTCTGATTCTCAACAAGAAAAAAACCTTGATATACATGAAAAAGATTATCCTATTGTAAAGATAACTTTGGAAGACTTGAAAAAACATATTGAATCTATGCCAGAAAGTGATGAATGATTAAATTCAAAAGTTGTCTTGTCAACGTTGCTAAATATATTGGAAAAATATTTAGCTGGTGAAAATATTGCATATACAGAAAAATGAGTGGTTTTAAATTCATGAGAATTTACATGACTTACTTCAGAAGAAGTTATCAAAAAAATGCAAATCTGGTTATCAGAAAGAGATTTATGATGAGTAAAGAGAAATTATAAAATTCAAGATTGGGTATTCTCTCGTCAGAGATATTGGGGAGAGCCTTTCCCAGTAATACTTTGTCCAGATTGTGGAGTAGTGCCAATGAATGAGTCAGATTTGCCACTTCTGTTGCCTGATGTAGAAAATTATGAACCAACAGGAACAGAGGAATGACCATTGGCAAATATTGATGAATGGATTAATGTAAAATGTCCTCATTGCTGAAAAGATGCAAAAAGAGAATCAAATACTATGCCATGATGGGCTGGAAGTAGTTGGTATTGGCTTAGATATATGGATGCACATAATGATAAAGAGTTTGTTTCTCCAGAAAAAGAACAATATTGGAAGAATGTGGACGTTTACGTATGATGAGCAGAACACGTTACTAGACATATGATTTATGCGAGGTTTTGGCAAAAGTTCTTATATGATTTATGAGTAGTAACTCAAACAGAACCATTCCATAGATATGAAAAAGTTTGACTGATTATGGCAGAAGATGGTCGTAAAATGTCTAAGAGACGGTGAAATGTAGTTAATCCTGATGATGTAATTGCAGAATTCTGAGCTGATGCATTCCGTACATATGAAATGTTTATGTGACCATTTGATCAATATATTTCACGGAATACTAACTGACTTAGATGAACAAAAAAATTCTTGGATAAAGTTGTAGCATTATGGGATAAAGTTAGTCCAGATGCTAAATTACCAACTGATGTAGAAATATTATTCAATCAAACTATCAAAAAGACTACTGAGGATATCGATGCATTCCGTTTCAATACTTCAATTGCTCAGTTTATGATATTGGTAAATTCATTTACTGAATGTGAAGCTATTCCAACTGAGGTATTTGAGAAATTCGTTATTTTATTAGCTCCTTTTGCTCCACATCTAGCTGAAGAATTCTGGTCTCTATTAGGTCATGAGTTTTCAATATTTAAGAATGCTCATTGGCCAAAATATGATGAAAGTAAACTTAGCTCAGACTTAGTAAAAATGGCTGTTCAATTTAATGGAAAAGTTAGATGAACTATAGAAGTTTCCAAGGAAGCAACTCAGGATGATGTAATGAATGCAGTTAAATCAGATTGAAAATTAAATTGATATTTATCATCATGAGAACCTAAGAAAGTAATTTATATTCCTTGAAAGATTTTGAATATAGTATTATAGAATTTACGTTTATAAAAAAGCTCTCCGATGAGAGCTTTTTTTAAATTGAAGTATTTAATTAGTTGAATTGAACGTAAACTAATTCAGATGGATCTTTGTATTTACATCCTCATCTACTAGATACGCGAGAAGTGTTTTCATCTAGAGTTTCAATCATTTTGAATGATGTACATTCAACAAATTCTTGGTCTTCTCAATAACATGTTAGGTCAGAGCAATGAGCAGGAAGTACCCAGTTTGCTTCTTCTTCTGTATTTACATGAGTTATAGTATATGGTTCTATGTTCTCTTCTTCAAATGTTTCAGTAGGTTCAGCGTCGCTATTTATCTCGCTATCTGTATTTTCTCACATTTCTGTAAATTCATTCTCATTATTTTCTTCTACTGTTTCATTATAGTATTCAGAATCTCAAGTATTATCTTCGGTATTTTCTTCAGATTCAGTATTTTCGTTTTGTTCGTTTTGTGGTTCTTCTGTGTCCATAGCTAAATTATCAATGGCTTGAGAAATATATTGCGTTAATTCTTCATTTGGTTCTTCTTTTTCCATTACTTCTGCTAATATATTTTTTAGCTGTTCAGCTTTATTTTCAGAATTATTTTCTGATGAAACAATTTCATCAACTTTGTTGTAATATGCTTGAATTTCGTCAACTTCTTCAGTGTCTTCTTCAACTAATTCAGTTTCTTCAATTTTAGGTAAATCGATTTCAGGTACTACAGTATTTTGAACGTTGTTTGTAGTTGAACTGTTTAGTGGAATTAGAGTTTCTAGGTAATCAATTGCGTTTAGAATTTGGTCTTTTGCAAATACAGAACACGCTGCAAATGCTAAAAGCATTAGAAGGATACCAGATAAGATTCATGATGTGAATCCTGATTTTTTTGCTTTAGATTCATGCTGTTTTAACCATGCTAATTTTTGTTGTTCTATAGCAGCCTTGCGTTGTTCGGCAGTTACTTGTGCAGTTTGTATGTTTTGATGATTATCTAGAGAAGTATTTGCAATTTGTTTATCGAAAGCATGTTCTGAGATTTGGATATCATTTTCGTTGTTTGTAAATTCTGGATTTAGGACATTAGTTTCTGTGCTTGCAGCTTCTGTAACTTGAGTTGCAGTTTCTGCATTACTTGATTGTGGTTGAGTTTCCTGTAATTGTGGTTGAGTTTCTTGTAATTCTGGTTGAGTTTCTTGTGGTTCTGATTGAGTTTCTTGTGGTTCTGATTGAGCAGGAGAAGAAATTTCTTCTTGTTGAGTTGGCTCTTCTTGAGCTGGCTCTTCTTTTATTGGAGTTTCTTCAGTAATATTTTCTGAAAATAATTGAGAAAAGTCTGAACTTTCTGGTTCGGTAGCAGGATTCTCAACGTCCGCACTATTTGGATTCGCTGGATTTTCTCCAGGATTTTCCATAGTTGGATTTGCATTTTCTAATTCTTCCATGTTTTTGATAATTAATGATTAAAATTTTATTTTTGGATTAAAACCCTTTAAAAATTTGTTGTAGTTGTCTTTTCTTTTGTCTTTCTTCACGTTGCTTATCTATTTCAGCTTTTAGTTTATCATAATGATTGTCAGTTAAGAATATGAATTTTTCTAGAATTGCTTTAGTATCATTGTATTCTGGTGTATCAGAATCAGATTTATTTATTTTTTCATATAGAATTACTTCATCTACGAATATATTTAATTCTTTATCTTCATTATATGAGAATTGAACTAGATGTTCATTTTCTTCTCATGTTTCTTGGATTGTTTCGACTTTTTTGATGTATAAATCAATAGGCTCATCTTCTTCCTCAATTAGATAGAATAGATATTCGAGGGTAGATTCATCAGTTTTTGATCATAGAATCTCGAAGTAAGGATTTTGTTGTCAGTCTTTACGTTCAAGTTTGAATATTTCGCGTGCATTTTGAACTAAATGCATAAATTGCTGACTGAGTTCATCATCTGCAAAGAATTCTGGTTCATATTCAAATAATTCTTCTTCAGTTGGTTGATAATCTGCATCGTTTTCAGAATTTGGATTATCTTGTCATTGTTCTAACTGGATTTCTTCATCAGTAATAATTTCTCATGTGGCTGAATTCTTTTTTATTTTTCTAGTTTTTAGCGGTTCTTCTTTTTCGTCTTTTTTGTTTGAGTCGGCAGCGATTGGTGTATTGATAGCTATCTCATCTTCCTCATCTTTTTCTTCTTCATTTGTATTGATAATTTGCTGTGTCTCTTCCTCGTTGTTCTCATCAGCTTCTTCAGTGTCTGTTTTACTTACTTCATATTCACTATCTTCGTTGGTATCTTTTTCATCTTCATTTTCGGTTGTATTTTCATGTTCATCATCTTTTTCTTCTTCGATTTCTTCGTCATCAGTATCATCAATTTCTATGTTTTTAATATCATCATTTGTTTCATTCTCTTCGTTGTTCTCTGTTTGAGTCTCAATGATTTCTTCAGGTTGTTCTTCGTTTTTAATTTCTGTATTTTTTTGCTTGGCTTCATCTTCTATGTTTTCTTCATCTTCTTCCTCATTATTATTTCATTCATCTTCATTATCTTCATCCTGATTGTTATTGTCAGTTTCTTCAATGATTTCTTCTGGTTCAACCTCAGATGTATTTTCTGAAATTTTATTTTTGTCACCTTCTTTCTCATCTTCCATATACTCATTCTGAGATTCACTTTCTTCATCATCCTCAAATTCCTCATCTTCATCTAATTCAAATGGATCGAAATTTTCTGTATTTCATTCTGAAGCTTCTTCATCATTTTCGTCTAGATTTAATTCAAAAGGATCGAAGAATTTAGCAGAATCTCATTGTTCAGATTCCTCTTTGTTTCCTTGGTCCTCGTTTTCAATTTCTTCTTTGATTGTTTCCTTTGAAGTTTCTGTGATTGCTTCAGGTTCTGTATCTGTTTTCTCTTCAACTTTTTCTTCTTCAATTACTTTTTCTTCTGGTTCTTCATCATATTTTATTTCTTCAGGTTTTGATTCTTCAATATTATTATCATTTTCTTTCTCATCCTGTTCTTCATTATTTTTTTCATCATCTTCTTTATCTGGATTTTCTATGATTTCTCATTCAATTGGTTCTTCATTCTTTTCTTCGGCTTCATCTTTATAAATTTCATCGTAATTATCATTTCATCAATTGTTGTCTAGTGATTCATCAACAGATTGTAAATTCTGCTCAAGATTAGATTCAGCTTCTTTTTCATCTTTTTGTTTCAAATATTCTTCGCTTTCATTATCTGTATTTTCATTATTTTCAGTGTTTTGGTTATCTTCGTTATCTTCAGGATTATTTGATTGTCTAATCATTTCATCTAAATCACTTGTGGTAGTCATTTCTTCGTTAAGCTTGTCGATTTCTTCTTGCGTATTATAACGAAAATCTAGTAAATCTTTTGCCTTTTCTGTGATTTCTCAACCGAAAAAAGAACGTCTTTTGGGAGATTCGTTATGATTTCTTGCTTCTACTCATTGATTTTTGTTATCTGGCATATTCTACAACGTTCTATGATAAAAATTTTCTATATTATTATACATAAAAACTTCGAAAAAGTCAAAAAAATCAGACTTTTTTTACTTAAAAAACATTTGTATTTCTTGGTGGAAAATATATACACGAATTGTCGTATTTTAAGCGACGTATTTTATCTGTTATATTGTTAGGTTAAATGAGTGAAGAAATGATTATTAGCCAAACTAAACTTTTTGTTGGAGGGCTAAATTGGCAAATGAGAGGTAATGACCTCAGAGAAGAATTCTCACCTTATGGAGAAATTGTTTTCGCTAGAGTAAATCTAGATAGAGAAACAAAGAGAAGTAAGGGATTTGGATTCGTTGAATTTGCTAATGCAGAAGATGCAGCTAAAGCTAAAGCTGAAATGGATTGAAAAGAAGTTCGATGAAGAGCTATCAAAGTTGATTTTGCAAAAGAAGATCCAACAAAGATGTATAATAAAGCTGAAAGAGCAGAAGCACCTGTTGAAGCTAAAGTAGAAGCAGTAGAAGCTGCAGCTGAAGAGGCAGAGGAAGATGAAACTGTAGTAGATGAAAATGCTTTCTAATGTATTTAACTACTAAGAATAATCTTGAAAAATCCTGTGTTTGAGTGGCACAGGATTTTTAAAAAAGTGAATTTTTTAATTGGTTATAATGAGAAAAATCTTCATTTGATTGTTTGAATACTGTTTTTTTAGGTTCTTTTAATTTTTTAAATATTATATTTTAACTTGACTTTTAAGTGTCATTATATATGATATATTTATACTTTATAATTGTATTTATAAATTATGTTGAGCCTTGAGGAAGTACCTGATAATCGAAAGAATCTGGATAATGTGGAAGAATTGGGAAAATTACGGCCAAATTTATCACAGAAAGAACAGGAGGAGTTAGGTAGGGCATTATTAGGGAAGATGGAGGATTTATTCCATAAACGTTTATCAAATTTTGTAACTAGATCTGCGTCTGAAATTCCGGGACAGGGTACTATTAGTATAGAAATACCAGAGATATGAGAGTTTAAATGATTTAATTTTAAATGTTCAATTTCTTGAAGGGAGCATCATTATGATTATTATTGAAAAGATGAATACATATATAAAAATATCTGTGAATGTAGGGAAATAGAGGAGCTGATCCGTGCGATTCGCCAATATAAAAAAGAAGCTTGATTTTATGTAGATGAAGATGATTCTGATATTTTTAAAACATTAGAGGCTAAGAGTTTAGCTAATATTATGTTGGAATTACGTTCAGGTTTTCTAAAAATTGAACGTTTATGGGTGAAGGATAAAGATGGGAAAGTATGTGCGCTTAATGTTAATTTTAATTGATTTGCTGGTCCATTTGAGGATATTATTGGTAGAGCATATTTTCTTGTACATGTTAATGATGTAAATCCATTTGATGTAAATCCATTTGAGGATATTATTAAAGCGTATTCTCTTGCACATGTTAATGATGTAAATGACAAAGATAAAACAGAGTAAATGACAATATACTCCAATTAAACTACTAAGAATAATCTTAAAAAATCCTGTGTTGAGTAGCGCAGGATTTTTTCTTTGAAATGATAGATGTAATTCATATTATTGAATTAGTTTATCTATAATTGTAGGCTTATGCAAATTGAAGAAAATA
>JAEEGI010007558.1_pt1 | contig 24320 bp, 14 predicted proteins | sample 8958751 | NCBI WGS metagenome assembly JAEEGI01 (sample SAMN16246545, study PRJNA631951) | gut metagenome | biome: gut microbiome; feature: rumen; material: KS-attached | host: Bos | place: Iran: Karaj | collected 2018-10
TGAATGTTTTCCAAAAAGCAAATTATCTCCCAAATTCAGATACCGGACCAATTTGATTACTTTTTATAAGAATGCATGAAAATCCACTATAAATGATTTTTTTTCCCATTTTTTTTGGCCGTATTAATGATATGTACTAAATTTGTGGCCAATTAATTACTGATATCAACAATTTTTGTTGTATTTTTGAAAAAGAGCAAGTTTGAGAGAGGCTGATGTAATCATCTGAAAGATGCGGCATTCGGCCACACTTTATTTTCGTATCATCATTTCCATTGAATCAATAGACTATTCAATCTAAGAAAGAATATTATTATCAATCTATAAAAAGGATTCTTATCTTTTAATCTATAAAAAGAAGCTTATGAGAAAGTGGTTTACTCTATCTATTTTTCTGATATTGGGACTGACAAGGTTGGATGCCCAGGATTTTCCACTCCAATTTCAAGATGAGCAAGGCAACGTCATTGCCGATGGTACCATTTTGACACTGAACACCCCCCTGATAGAGGAGGATGATTTTGGCGGTGGTTTGCTCATTCCCTCAGGTCTTTATGTGAAGAACACCTCTTCCTCCGAAGTAATCTGCGGATCTGAGTACTCCATCACATCGATCAGCAATGGTGTGATCCAGACCTGTTTCCCATCCAACTGCATCCAGCGTAGTCAACGGGGTTCCTGGTCCTCTGAGACCGGCACGATGGCCGCAGGTGAGAACAAGAGCATCCAGACAGAGTGGATTCCAGTGGATGCCGGTCAAGCCGACATGGATTATCAGTTGGTGAAATACAAACTCAACCCGGTGACCAAGAAATACGTTGTCGATGGTCACGGTCCGAAGATCACAATGAAGTTTGTCTATGATCCCGCCATGATTCATGAGATAGATCATCATGCCGGCGCCATTAGCCGTGTGGATTATTTCACCCTCGATGGCCGCCGTGTCATCCTTCCCGCTCATGGTCTGTATGTGGTGAAGACGGTCTATGTCAATGGTGCCGTGAAGACGACCAAACAGCGTTTCTGACACGCAGGTACAGCATTTCAAAACAGAATCTTTTCAGTAACGGTGCCAGCCATGAGGCATGGTGATGGTACTATTGTTTGTTTTAATATCAATTCACATGAAAAAATTTACTCTTTTCTTGTTGGCTGTTTTCCTCGTGACAGCCACCAGCATGGCTCTACAGCCAGCCAAGACACTCTCCAAGGAGCGTGTGTCAGGATTGTCTCTCAAGAAAACGACAGAGACCAAGGCCACTCTATCAAAGGCTTCCAAGCAACGTTTGTTGAAGGCCGACCGCCTTCGTGCTGCCCGTGAGGTGTTTGCCAAGCAGAAAGCATCCCAGAAATCCAATGGAGCAAACAAGGCCAAGCAGATCGCCAAAGACATGATCGTTGACCAACCCGCCGGCACATTGGTCAATTACGCTCGTAGCGGTTTTGCCTATTACTACATGTTCAGCATTTACAGCACCAATTTCTCTGGTGCCATGGGTAATGTAGTATTTGGCGAGGGTAACGAGGTGTATATTAAAAACATCATCTCACAATATGCCACTGGCGCATGGGTAAAGGGTACCATCGATGGCGCCAACATCAAAATACAGTTCCCCCAGCAGGTTCTTGACTACGATGGCACACCTTACTATGCCATGATGTTGGGTTATGACGCCGGTGAGCAATGGTTTTTGCCTATCGAGGACCAGACCCTCACGCTGAATTATGATGCCACTACCGGTGCCATCACGACCGATCCCAATTCAGATTTCGGTTATGGCAATACCGTTGTCGCCCTCTGCGAAGCCACTGGCGATTGGACAGGTTATGCCGATTGGAACATGTCATTCACCAAGGTTACCGACACGCCCGTCGTAGCTCCTGAAGGTCTGGAGACCTCTTCTTATGCCCTCTCTGCAGAGGGTTACGAAGGATCTATTGCTGAGGTTGGCTTCAGCGGTAACGACATCTATGTGAAAGGACTTTACAAAGACTTACCCGATGCATGGGTGAAGGGAACCATTGATGGTGACAAGGTTTATTTCAAGAGCGGCCAGTATTTTGGAGCAGATGAAGAAATCGGTTATCATGTCTATCTCCTTTCTGCTATTGCTGAGGAAGCCTACGATGATTATTACGAAGAGTATTACACTGAGTACACGTTGTCAAACGATGACATTGTGTTCGACTTCGACCCTGCCAACAAGACACTCACCAACAGTTCTGCCTTCCTCATCAATGCAGGCAAGGATGTGGTTTACTATGTCAACGGCTTCAACAAGGCTTCCCTCACACCGTTTGTTGAGGTGCCTGCTACCCCAGCCACCCCTGTGTTTACGGATCTGTATGAGGCTGGTTACACCTATTATCTGTACGGCTATGGATGGGGATACTTCAGTTTCGACCTTCCCACCGCTGATGCAGAAGGCAACTATATTGTCCCAGAAAAACTATTCTACAAACTTTATTATAAAGTAAACGGAGAGGTGAAGCCTTACGTGCTCACCTGTGACATCTACACAGAGATTGACGAACCGGAAATGACAGAGATTCCTGTCAATTATTCCGAAAATTGGGATATCTACCGCGATGGCGTCAACACCACCATCTACTATCATGTCATCGGTCCGGAGGCCTTTGGTGTCCAAGCCGTTTATTATGGTGGCGGTGAGGAGCACAGTTCCGATATCGCATGGATTAATGTAGAAGAAATCGGTGCTGAGATCCAGCCAGAGGCAGCAACGCCAGCATATCCTGAGGTTGATCCTACCAATGTAGGAGGCAGCATTGACTTTGGTTACTATACCGGCGAACAAGACTTAAGCTCCTTCGGTGACCAATTGACAGAGACCTACAACGTGGCCATCAAACTGCAGGATCCCGCTCTCGAGGGAACCCATATCGACGCCATCACCTTCCCGCTGATGAATACTGAAAATATGAGCAACGTGTCTGTCTTCCTTACCAGCCAGTTGCGCGTAGAGGACGGTAAGAACGTGCCCGACCTGATCAAAATTGACGTGCCTTCACCAGAAGCAGGTTTTGTCACTGTAAACCTTGAGAAGCCCTACGTTATCCCTGCAGGTGGTGTCTATGTAGGCTATTCGTTCGATATCGACGAGGTATCCGACGAACTCAACCAATATCCTATCGCAGTGATGGAGGGTGTCAATGATGGAGGTTTCTGTATCCAGACATCAAGATGCTTCCTCAAGTGGATGGATATCTCGGAGATGTCAGGAGCTACCGCAGCCATCCAGGTGACCGTCTCTGGTAAGACCGTAGCAGACAATGCCGCTGCCACCGCTGCCGGCGAGAAACTGTATGTAAAGACAGGTGAGCCCTTCGAGGCCGTGATTCCTATCATCAACCATGGTGCTAAAGGCGTGCAATCAGTAGATCTGGAATATGCTATTGCCGGTCAGACTGGTTCAAAGCACATCGATCTCACCGAGCCCATCAATGGTTTCTTCGGTCTGTCGAGTGATATCGCTCTCCCACTTTCCGCTATTGCAGAAGACGGAAACTATGAACTCACTGTCAAAGTGGTCAAGGTGAATGGTGAAGTGAACAATGATGCCGCCGCACAAGCCATTACAGAGGTTATCTCACTCTCTACCGTTCCTAAGAAGCGCACACTGATTGAGGAGTATACCGGCACATGGTGTGGTTATTGTCCTCGCGGTATGGTGGCACTCGAGCATTTAGCAAAGGCTCATCCCGATGACTTCGTGGCCATCAGTTACCACAATGGAGACCCGATGGAGATTCTTCCGTCATCTAATTTCCCATCAGCTATTCAGGGTTACCCATCAGCTTGGATTGACCGTGTAGAGGAAGTGGATCCTTACTATGGCACTGGATCAGAAGCACTTTATATTGTGAAGGATCTCCAGCGCCGCAACAAGGTCTTCGGCCAGGGAAACATCGAGATCACAACCGAACTGAGTTCTGACAAGAAGTCTGTCGACATCTTCACAGAGGTGACATTCCCCTACAACATCAGTGACAACAAGTTTGCGTTGGAGTATGTGCTCGTTGCCGACGGCCTCACCGGTGCTGCAGGAACCGAATGGGATCAGACCAACTACTATTCAGGAGGCTCATTGGGCGAAATGTCTGGTTTCGAAGCTGCTGAATCAACCATACAAGGTATGACATTCAACGATGTGGCTATCGCCATGTCCAGGATCGGCGGTATCCCTGGCAGTCTGCCCGTAGAAATCAAGGGTGGTGAGGCCATCAAGCATTCATTCTACTTTGATTTCGCTGATGTTGCCAACACCAAATTTGAACCGATCATCCAGGATGTGAACAAACTCCGCGTGGTGGTGCTTCTCGTTGACACAACAACAGGCGAGGTGGTCAATGCCAACAAGGTGAATGTGGGTGATGCCACAGGTATCGGCACCATCGCAGGTAACCAAGCCGACAACAGCATCGTCGAGGTGTCCTACTACGACATCAGCGGCCGCCGCATCAATACTCCTCAAAGAGGTCTCAACATCATGAGCGTGAAGTATGCTGACGGCACCCAGAAGAGCGTCAAACTCTTCCGTTAAGATCATTCTCTCATCTGTTATATGAGCAACAGGGGCGGCACCCATCAGGATGCCGCCCTTTTTTAACCCTTTCATCCCAATATTTATCCTTTACCATCATGACAGCCCAAGAGATCATCCGCCACATAGAGGCCCTTAGAGATGACGAGCAGCGCCAGGTGCTCATGCGTTTTTTCAAGACCCGCCCCGGTGAATATGGCGAGGGAGATGAGTTTTTGGGCATCAAGGTCCCACAGATACGCGAGGTGGTCAAAAAAACAAGCACGCTGTCGCTTTTGGAAGTTCCCGAATTGCTGGTGAGCCGGTGGCACGAGGTACGCTTGTGCGGATTTCTCATCATGGTGGACCAGTTTGAGAAGCAAGCCAAGAAACGGTTGATCCACGAAGAGAAAGCCATCAGCCGTCGCGATGAGATAGTACAGCAATATTTGCAATATGCCCGGCATGCCAACAACTGGGATCTTGTCGACCTCTCTGTGCCTAAGATTTTAGGACACTGGCTGCTCCTGCCCACCATGCTATATGGTAAGGTAGGCATCCACGAAGATGAAAAACGTCACCTGCTCGACCAGTTGGCTCAAAGCGACAACCTGTGGTTGCAGCGTATGAGCATCGTCTGCACATGGAAGACCACGCAGCAGGGCGATCCCTCATGGTGCTTACGCTATGCTGAGATGCACCTCCACCATCCCCATGACTTGATGCACAAAGCCGTGGGATGGATGCTCCGAGAGATGGGCAAACGCGTGAGCATGGACCTGCTGCGTGATTTCCTCCGGCAGCATTTTCATGAGATGGATCGCACGGCACTCCGTTATGCGATTGAGAAAATGCCTGACGAGGAGCGCCAAATGTGGATGAACAGATAGCGTGACTATTTTTTTTGATAGTTTGCATTTTGTTAAATAATGAAAATAAACAGTCTGGTTATCATGATTCTTTTGCAATTATGGTAACTTTGCAAATCAATTAAAAACAGGTAAAAAGTTGAACAAAGACTAATCAACCGCACCAATGATACACTCCTGGCGATCCCTGCTGACACTGTCTCTACTGTTGCTCCTGCCTATGGCCATGAGCGCACAACAACTGGAGTTCAGTCATCCTCATGGTTTTTATACTGAGCCCTTTGTGCTCACCATCACCCAGCAGGATGGCCAGCCAGCTGATGGTCTCGATATACACTACACCCTCGACGGCAGTTGGCCCACCACCAACAGTCCACGCTACCAGCAACCGCTAACCATCAACAGAACCACCATCCTCCGTGCGGCAGTAGTCACCGCCGACACTATCGGCACAGTGACCACCGCCACCTATCTCTTCACCGCAGATATTCTCCGGCAGAGCAATTCTCCAGCAGGATATCCCAAGGAATGGGGTGCCTTCACGACCATCTCAGGCACGGCGAAGGCCGACTACGAGATGGATCCGGAGATGACAGGCGACAAGCAGTTGGCAAAGAAGATAGTCGAGGGGCTGACCGACCTCCCCGTGCTCAGCATCGTGACCGACAAAGACTATCTGTTCAGTCATGAATGTGACTCCGTGAGAGGCGGCATCTATATCTTCACCGGTCCCCCCGTGGGCGATCCCACCGGACATGGTTGGACACGCCCCGCCAGCGTGGAACTGTTTGGCGGACAACAGCAACACGATCTGAGCACCGATTGCGGTCTCCGACTTCACGGTGGTCACGGGCGGCTGGCAGAGAAAAATCCCAAGCACTCTTTCCGTCTGGTCTTCAAAAAACAATATGGCCCTTCCACGCTGAATTATCCCATTTTCGGCAGTGACGAGCCATCACAGTTCAACCAACTCGTGGTGCGCTGCCATTTCGGCAACTCATGGCAGCATTGGATGGACAGCGGCCGGCAGAAAGCCCAGTACACCCGCGATGTGTGGGCACGGCGCATGCTGCGGAAGATGGGGCACACCAGCGTCAATGCCCTCTACGTCAATCTGTTTCTCAATGGCATGTATTGGGGACTCTACAACGTGGCAGAGCGTGTTGACGATCTCTTTGGGAAAGATCACCTCGGAGGTAAGAAAAGTGATATCGACGTCATCAAGATCGAAGAAGACGGCGGCAATCATATCGAAGCATCAGAAGGTAGTCTGGATGCCTGGGACCAGTTGGCAGATATGGCCGCCAAGGCTGCCGACAACACCTACTACCAGCGTCTGCAAGGCCATCTCCCCGACGGCAGTGATGATCCACAGCAGGAAGCACTCCTCGACATCGACCATTTCATCGACTACATGCTCATCAACCAGTATGGCGGTAACACCGACTGGGACCACCACAACTGGTATGCCATCCGTCGGCGAGGAGCCGACAGCCAAGGGTTCCGTCTTCTCTGCTGGGACTCGGAACAACTTTTTGAGAACGTCAAGGAAAACGTACTGAGCAAGAACAACGGAAACCGTTTTCCAACAGGCATTTTCAACAACCTGATGAAAAACGATTATTTTGCCTTACGCTATCTGCGTCGGGCCAAAGTATTGCTGGCCGATGATGGACTGCTCGGCCAGGAATCCGTGGTCGAACTGTGGGATAGCTTATACCACCACATCTCCAAAGCCATCTATGCCGAAGCAGCCCGTTGGGGCGATTACCGCCGTGACGTGCATCGCTATTCCTCAGCAGGAGAACTCTATACCGTCGATGGCCATTACATGACTGAGCGCAACAGACTCCTCAACGAGTATTTTCCCTACCGCTCCCAACGGGTGCTCTCCAATATCAGCAGCATCGTGCATGTCGATGACTGGGAAGTGCCGGAGGAATGGACACAGCTCACGGCATCAATGTTTCATGAGTGGGATGGCAGTGGAGCAGATGCAAGTCCCCTCGACAAGACCGTCAACGTGGATTGGAACATGGGTGTCGATGTGGGCAGCGGCGGTGCCATCGCCGGATTTGTCAATGTCGACCAAAACTGTTTCGCCGACCTCCAAGGATTTGGAAAGCTCGTGCTCAGAGGAACAGGCGGCAGACTGCGCATCCTTGCCAACAGGTTAGAGGCCCACGGCCCCTACAAACAAATCACCGTCACGTTTGACAGCAGCGACCCATATTGGGATTCCGACCTGGATGCCATCGTCTTCGACCTGTCGGATCTGAAGAGCACCCCCACCAATGAAGGCAAGACACGTAACGACAGTTTTGTGCACCTCAACGCCTTGAAAGTGGACTGGGGCAACACCGTCAACGTCAAGGCGGCCTATCTCATCCCATCAGCAGACGGTGTGGTGGCCATCCGTCCAACGCTGTCCGATGACGACAACTATTACAACCTGCAAGGTCAGCAGGTGACGCATCCCACACGCGGCATCTACATCCACAGAGGGAAGAAAATGGTCGTCAGATAAGTTTTATTTCAAATTACAACAAGGTTTGGGACGGCAATGCCGTCCCTTTTTTCTATTTTCCTCTTCTCAACCTGACAAACACATGGACGACATGGCTGTTGTCAACCTTTCGCTTCTCTATCTCGAAGTATTTGGAGCAAGACTCGATGAGCGGAGTAAGTTTCTGGAAGCCATAATTACGGGGATCGAAGTCGGGGCGTTTTTTCAGGATGAGACTGCCCACCTCTGCCATCGAGACCCAGTCGTTGTCATCGGTCAGGTCGTCAATCGTGTGGCGAAGCAGTTTGATGACGGCATAACTGATTTTCTCCTTGGGTGGAGCCGGCTGTTTTTCCTCGTTGGTGGCTATCTCTTGTGGAGTAGTGTCCTCATCGTCATTGCCCAAATTCTCAATATAGATAAACTTGTCGCAGGAGACGATGAACGGACGCGGTGTCTTCTTCTCTCCCATACCGATGACCAGTTTGCTCGATTCCCGCAACCGGGTGGCCAGTCGGGTGAAGTCACTGTCACTGGAGATGATGCAGAAGCCATCAACCTTATTGCTGTGAAGGATGTCCATGGCATCGATGATCATAGCCGAGTCGGTAGCATTCTTGCCTGTCGTATAACTATATTGTTGGATGGGTGTGATGGCATTCTCGAGAAGAACCGCTTTCCACCCCGCCAGATTGGGTTTGGTCCAGTCGCCATAGATGCGCTTGATTGTCGGAACGCCATATTTGGCGATCTCATTGAGCATCTCCTGTACATGTGAGGCCGGCACATTGTCAGCGTCGAACAATACTGCCAGGTTGAGTTCTTTCTTATTATCTGTCATATGATAAAGTCTTTTTGGGATACAAAATTTTCGCTTACGTTGTTTTTCGGCTGCAAACTTACAAAAAAACGAGCAACGAAGCCCACTTTGTCAGTCATTTTGTTATCTTTGCGGTAAGTATTGCTGATATATGTCAAGACAATAAGAAAAATATTGAAACACTCAACTCTATGATTAGAAAAGCATTTTTAGGGCTGCTGCTGACCTGTAGCGTCATCGCCCAAGCCCAGGAATTCAAGCTCAACGATGAAGGTTATTTTAATTGTGGCGGTGTGGATGTCATGGCCTTCAGCGACTTCTATCCCGAAGGTCATCAAGGCGGTGTCTGTGTCATCATGAACGGCAAGCGTGTGGCCACCAATGGCGACATCAGGATGGAAGCCACCCCCGGACAATGGCAACCCGTCCCCAAACAGTTGAAGCGCACTGTTGCCGACAACAGCATCACGACCACCCTCGCCTACCCCGACTCGTCACGCCATGCGACAGGATTCAATCCCATGTTCTATCCTGACTACGTGTTCAACTATGAGATCAAGGTGGAGCCACAAGGCAAAAGTCTCCTAGTGACTGTCGACCTCGACAAGCCTGTTCCCGACTTTCTGGTGGGCAAAGTAGGATTCAACATGGAATTTTTCCCAGGCGAGTTGTTTGGGAAGCCATGGATGATGGATGAACAGAGCGGCATCTACCCCCAACAGCCCAACTCGCCCCTGATGACGACGACCACCAACCTCCAGCATACCGGTGATTTCTTCGCTGGAAAAGGACTTCGGGCAGACATCCAACAACTCTTGGCACAAGGCTATAGTCCGCTGAGAGCCGATGACGTGATTGCCGCACCCTATGCGGAGGGACGCATTTTCACATCACGCCCCGATGATCCCTATTCCAAACTCACGATCGAATCGCTCACCGGCCAACTCAAACTCTATGACGGTCGCATGAATCACAACAACGGTTGGTTTGTGCTCAGGAGCGAGATACAGCCCGGTGTCACCAAAGGAGCCGTAAAATGGCTCATCACCCCCCATGTTGTGGACTCATGGCGCTATCCTGCCGTGGTACAGACCTCACAAGTCGGTTATATGCCCAACCAGGAAAAGAAGGCCGTAATCGAGACCGACAAGAGGGACAGCCAGGCGGCGACTGTCAAGGTGGTGCGTATCAACGCCCATGGCGAGACTGTGGTGAAGACCATTCAGCCCCACACCTGGGGACAATTCCTTCGCTACCGCTACCTGACAGCCGATTTCACAGATGTCACCACCCCAGGCCTATATCAGATCAGATACGGGAATGCCGTCTCCAGCATTTTCCGCATTGCCGATGATGTCTACGACCGCGGCGTATGGCAACCCGTTGTGGAGTATTTCCTGCCAGTTCAGATGTGCCACATGCGCGTAAGCGAGAAATACCGCATCTGGCATGATGCATGTCACATGGATGATGCCAGGATGGCATCTGTGGGCGGTCATTTCGACGGCTATTCACAGGCCTCAGGTCTGAGCAAATATCATGCTGGTGACAAGGTGCCGGGTGTCAATGTGGGCGGTTGGCATGATGCCGGTGATTTCGACTTGCGCGTGGAGTCTCAAGCCGGAGAAGCCTATCTGCTGGCATTAGCGTACGAAGAGTTTCATCCCGACATCGACGTGACAGCCATCGACCAACAACGCCATCAGACAGAGATCCATGAGGCCGACGGCAAGAACGACATCCTCCAACAAGTGGAGAATGGTGCGCTGACCGTTGTGAGAAGCTACCAGGCATTAGGCCGTCTCTACCGTGGCATTATCTGCAACAACCTCCGGCAATATGCCATGCTTGGTGATGCGGCGGCGATGACCGACGGTATCATAGGCAACGATGATGACCGTTGGATATTTACGGAAGACAACGCACGGCGCGCCATCTCCACCGCCGCACAGTTGGCTGGCGCTTCCCGTGTGCTGAAGGGATTCAATGACGCATTGAGCCGAGAATGCCTTGACATCGCCACCGCCATTTACGAACAGACCCCCAGCGAGGGAATGATGGCAGGCATGAAGATGCAAGCCGCTGTCGAACTCTACCTGACCACGCAAGGCAAGGAATACCTGGATTTCGTTCTCCAACATCAAGACCTTGTCATTAGCCAGATCAGGCATACCGCATGGTATACCTCCCGTCTGGCCAAGTTGCTGGAATCCCGCAAGGACAAGGCTTCACGCCGCTTTGTGAGCGCTTTCAAGAACGCATTGCCCGATTATGCCGCCGATTTGCGGAAACAATCAGGAATGACACCTTACGGCGTGCCCTACACCCCGAGCATCTGGGGTGCTGGCTGGGACATCCAACGGCTGGGATTTGAATATTATTATCTTGCGAAAAACTATCCCGACATCTTTCCTAAAGAAACCGTATATAATGCGCTCCACTTCATTTTGGGCTGTCATCCTGGCAGCAACACGTCATCTTTTGCTTCTGGCGTAGGCGCCCACTCAGCCACAGTGGCATACGGCCTCAACCGTGCCGACTGGTCCTATATCCCAGGCGGCGTGGTGTCGGGTACCGCTTTGATCCGTCCAGACTTCCCCGAACTGCTCACCTTCCCCTTCCTTTGGCAACAGACGGAATATGTGTTGGGTGGCGGTTCTTCCCACTACATGTTTCTTGTCCTTGCCTCAAAAAAGATGTTGAGCGAGAGATAGAGGTTGCTGATTGCAAAGAGTACAGGGGAGGCTAGGAAGCTCTAGGGAACTCTATGGGAAAGCGGTAAGACATAAGAAGAGCGCCTTCGAAGGCGCTCTTCTTATGTCTTACGATGAGGTATTTTGAGAAACTGCCATCAAGGCTGTTTTTTCAATTCCTCAGCGATGATCTCGGCCATCCGACGCACGCCCTTTCCGTTGGGGTGTATGCCATCAGGCTGCACCATGTCGCTACCATTTGCGAACAAGGTATGCAAGTCGATGACAGTCAGTCCGTACTCTTTAGCCACTTCCTGCTGCAGCGGAATGATGCTGTCTGCAATGACAGACTCATTGATGTTCCACGATGACTTGAAGGCCGGAATGGGTGTACAGAGATAAATCTTCGGTCCGGCTGGTGATGCCTGACGAGCCTTCTTCCCCTTTTTCTTGGGAGAGGTGGCGAGGCCAGGAGAAAGTGTGGTAATCAGTTGCTGCAAGTCTTTTTTGAAAGATGCGGCATATTGCCAGTTTTGCGGTTTTGAATCATTGGTGCCCAACTTGATGATAACGATATCAGGTTTGAATGCCTGGGCATCCCTCCAAGCCGTCTCCTTCATATACGGCATGTCTCCTTGATTGAGGAGCGTGCGTCCACTCACACCAAAGTTCTTGACCCAATAATTGTTCCCCAACATCTGCTGGAGAAGGGCAGGATATCCATGTTGGTCAGCCATGTCTATCCCATGGCCGTCGGTAATGCTGTTGCCGATACATGCCACCCTAATGGCATCCTTCTGAGGTGCCTTACGGTTATTGAGCCAATTGCCGAGATCCGCAAGCATCTGGTCATGATATTTGAACCAAGGTCCGACACCCCATCCGTGGTCGCCAGTGGGATAAATATACATGGCACACTCATTGCCCGCATTGCGCATGGCCGAATAATAAGCCACCCCGTTTGTCACAGGAGGCACGAGGCGGTCATCGCTGGACATCAGGATAATGGCAGGAGGTGTCAGATGTCGTTTCACGGCATTCTGGGTGGAGAACTTGCGCACCAGTTCCGGATTTTTCTGTCCTTCTTCTCCCAGGAAATTCAGACATGAATATTTATGAGAGACACGCTCGTCCATGGAGATGACAGGATAGAACAAGATGGTGAAGTCGGGTCTGACCTCAAAGTCAGAAAGGGTGGATATGACAGAAGCCAGATGTCCGCCAGCCGAGAAGCCCATGATACCCACATCGCGAGGCTGGATATTCCATACACTGGCAGAATCGCGCACGATACGGAACGTTTTCTCCACATCGGAGATGGGAATGGTCCGGTCGCCATTGGGCAGACGGTAGTTGACCACGAAATAAGCGATACCTTGCTGATTGAGCCAATCCGACCATTGGGTACCCTCATGTGTGTTGGACAGCATGGAGTAACCACCCCCTGGCACGCCCACGATCGCCCTGCCCGAAGGTTTCTCCGGCAGGAATGCCACCATGTGTGCCTTGCCGTCATCAGTGAGGTTGATGGTGAATTTCCTCGCTGTCTGTGCCTGTGCGATGAGTGCCACCAGCAACAGGCAAAACGTCAAAAGTTTCTTCATGTGGTTGAGATTAAATAAACACATCACCCTCAAGACGCTTATTTAAACAGCAGTTGCGCAAACTGATAGAGGCTGCGACGCCATGTCTGCCATTCATGTGCGGTCTCAGGCGACACATACGAATGTGCATTGATGCCTATAGCCCTCAGATCTTCAGCAGCCTTGTCGACACCCATTCTGTTCTCCCTGCTGCCGCAACTCATGAAGAGCACCTTGTTGGTCTTTTTGAAATCCTTCGCATCCTGCAATTCTTCCGTGCGGAAGGTGCCGCCACTGAACATACCCACGTATGCGAACTTGGTGGGATTGGCCAATGTGATCATGTGAGTCTGCATGCCACCCATGGAGAGACCAGCCAGCGCACGGTGCTCCGTATCGGCAATGACACGGTAGTTGTTTTCCACCATGGGGATGATATCTTTCAGCAACACGGATTGGAAATCACTAAAACCGCCGAAGCCACGGCGAGGTCCACCTGGTCTGCCGCCAGGACCACCGCCAGGGCGCTGACCTTGTCCACCACCTGGGCGCATGCCCTGAGGAGCTCCCTGAGGACGTGCACCACCCTGTCCCTGCGGGCGAGGTCCCATTCCTGGGAATCCTCCGAAAGGATTGGCATTCTGTGTCGTGTCGGGATGAGCAGGTTGAGCATTCAGGCCATTATCCATCACGATGATGAAAGGCACCGCTTTTCCTTCAGCGATGAGGTTATCCATGATGATGCCTGTTTTTCCCTGAGCCGACCATCCGGTCTCATTCTCACCCATACCATGCTGCAAGTAGAGTACGGGGAATTTCTTATTCGGATTCTTATTATATTCTGCGGGCAAGTAGATGTAGCAATGACGCATCTTCTCAGTGACGGTAGAATAATAGTAAACCTCATTGACAGATCCTTGAGGCACATTCTTCACGGTATAGAACTCCTCATCAGCAGCAGGGATATCGATACCACTTCCCCACCTGCTGGCACCATAGTAGTATTTGCTGCCTGGATCAGGAACAGAGGCTCCATCGATGTTGAGTTGGTAATAATGGAAACCTTCATCCTGTGGAGCCGACTCACCGGTCCACACACCTTCAGCGTTTTTCACCAAGTCATATTTCACACCGCCAATATCGAGTTTGACACTCTTGGCTTCCGGTGCAGAGATTTGCGCGCGCACCATGCGCTGTGAGTTAACCATAGGGTATTGGTGCCCCTCCTGATTGGTACTTGCCGGCTTGAAGTCTTCCACAACTTGAGCACTGGCCATAACTGCGAAAAATGCAGCCGTCATGAGAAACATACGTTTCATAAGCAATGTTTTGTAAAGTTATCAATAAATTAGTTAGCGATATCTCAATCTGATACTACATTTAGACGCATTTTGGAGGGAAAAGTAAAAAGGGAAACCGAAAAATGATTTCACCGTCTATTCCACGGAAGACTCCGAGAAATAATATTCCCTGAGGGGTTTGTTGACCGGATCACCCTTCAAGGTAATGTTTTCTTTCAAGCGAATATCCGTTGAAGAAGCCCCAATCTTGACGAGGAATTTGCCTGGCTGAACGTTCCACTGCCGCTGTTGCTGATGACTATAGAAGCCCAACTGCTCGGTGTAGAGTTTCACCTTCACGGTCTTTGTCTGTCCAGGTTGCAGTGCGACACGGGCAAATCCCTGCAACTGGATAGGGCGGATCTGCTGGTTTTCATCAGCAGGAGAGATATACACCTGTGCAATCTCGTCGGCAGCCACCTGTCCCGTGTTTTTCACCTCAAAAGAGAGGTTGACACATTTGTCGGCCGTCGTAGCCTCGCGGTCCACCTTCAAGTTTTTGTATTCAAACGTGGTGTAAGACAGTCCGTAGCCAAAAGGCCATTGTACGCGTGCATCCTGTGAGGCCGAATAGTTGTAGCAGAGAGGTTCAAAGACCTCTGTATTGGGATAACTGACCGACAGTTTTGCCGATGGCGACACTTTTCCGAAGAGGATATCCGCCACGGCATGTCCACCCTCCTCACCAGGGTACCATGCCTGGATGACAGCCGCACAACGCTCAGCGATGCCCGAGATGACCTGTGCCCGACCTCCGAACATCACGAGCACCACAGGTTTTCCGGTGGCGATGAGGTCCTTCACAAACTGTTCCTGTCTGCCAGGCAGACGAAGTCCCTGACGGTCACGGTTTTCTCCACAGAGCATCACATTCTCGCCCACGGCGGCGATGATCACATCGCACTGTTGCGCCAAGCGAAGGGCTTCTGCCTTGTCAGCCTTCTCGCCAGCGTCCACCTTCCGATGAAGAATCTCATACTCCCAGGCTCGCTCGTCGCCCGCCTCTGTATATTTGGTCTCGATGTCCTCTGTCCAGTCGCAGCCGCGCTCATACATCAGGTCCACGCCTTCTGGTTTGCGGTCTTTCATCCCCTCAAGAAGTCCCACGACATGCGGATGGTCCAGATCCTCCATGATCATCTTCCAGAAATAGGTCATGGCAGGGAAAGAGTAGTCACCACACATCGCCCACATAGAATTTGCGTTGGGGCCGGTCAGCAATACTTTCTTGGCATCCTTCAGCGGAAGGATACCATTGTTTTCCAACAGCACCACGGACTGTGTGGCGATGTCGTAGGCCGTCTGCCTTTCCTCCGGTGTGTCGAGGACGATTTTCTCCTTACTGTAGAGATAGGGATCCTTATCGAAGAGACCGGCGCGCATCTTCTGCCGGAGGACGTTCTTCACAGCCCGCTCCAAGGTCTCAGGCTTGACCAATCCCTTGTCGATGGCCTCCTGTAAGTGCTCGTAGTTGGCACCTCTAGGGAAATCGACATCATTGCCATTATTGATAGCCGCTGCCGCCTTGTGGACGACATCCTCCTGATCAGGCAGTTGGTCAATCGCTGTATAATCGCTGACAATCATCCCGTCGAATCCGACATATCCCCTAAGGATCTCTTCAAGTATCTCATGATTGGCCACACAATTCGTGCCGTGGACAGCATGATAGCCCGGCATGACCACCTTGCTTCCTGCCAGCCGTATCATGGCTTCGTGAGGCAACAGGATCTCTTCCATGAGCTCCTTCTCATCGGCATCACCACCACCACCATAACCGAGGTAATGCTTCGAACAAGCCCCTACGCCCTTTTTCAAGTCTCCCTGTTGAAGTCCTTTCACAAAAGCCGTACCCATCACAGCCGAGAGGTAGGCATCCTCACCATAGGATTCTTCCAACCTGTTGAAACTCGGTGTGCGGCACACATCGACCATCGGTGAGAGCGACAACACACCACCCATCTTCCGCATGGCGATACCCGTCTGTTTGGTCTTCAGTTCTGCCAGTTCGGGATTGAAGGAGCAGGCTTGTCCGATCTGCTGTGGATAGATGGTGGCCCCTTGTGTATTAACTCCAGAGAGTACCTCCTCATGGAAGAGAGCCGGTATGCCGTTGGGGGTATGATGCATCAACCAGTCTTGGACGGCCGCCACCCTGTCGCGGAGCACCTCCGGATCTGTGGGTTTCTGACTGGCATATTGTGAGAAGTGCCCGATGCCATAGGGAATAAGTTGCTTGCACTTGACGGTGTCGAGCACCCCTTGTTCATCGAAAAGCACATCCATATATCCACTTCTCAACTGAGCGATTCTCTCCTCTTGCGACATTCTGTTGTAGAGTTCATCGATTTGCTGTTCCATATCAGTGGCATTGCATCCTGCCAGGAGCGCTGCCATACACATTGCTGCCATTTTTTTCATGTTCTTTAGTTTTTTGCAAATTTAGGAAAAAAATCGCTTATCACCCCCCATGCGTAAAAGAAATGCGAACAGAAAAACAACAAATCAACACTTTTTTATTAATAATCTATAAACAATCATTATTTTTGATATGTAATCATTAAATCTTTTTTACCTTTGCAATCGTTTAAACAAAAGAGAATGAGAAGGATATCCACTTTGGCCAGCCTGCTGCTGATCACTGTATCATTGCTGGCCAACAACCCCATTACGAATCCTAAAGCACTGCGTAAAGCCCAAGATTTCGCTCAAAAGAAAGGTCACGTCAAGAATACCGCTACATTAGAGATGGCTTATGCCATTACCAGTACATCAGAAAAGCCAGGCATTTTTGTGTATAATATGGGCAACCATGCAGGATTTGTCATCGTCAGCGATGATGACAGCACCAATGATGTGTTGGGCTATTCCTACACAGGGCATTTCGATGCAGATCATGTCCCAGACAACATGCGTGCCTGGTTGGAGATCTGTGCCGAAGAGACGGCCATCAAGGACCTTGACAAAACGAGAACAGTATCCATCGGCGAGCAGACCACTTCCGTCAGTACCCTTACAGTAAGGACCGCTGCCAAGCATTCCACAGAGGTGATAGAGCCGCTGATCACCACGCGCTGGGGACAGTGGGCACCTTTCAACACCCAATGTCCAGTGATTGACGGCACCCAATGTCCGACAGGATGCACCGCCACCGCCTTGGCCCAGGTGATGCGCTATCATGCCTATCCTGTTGGCGAGAGCCATGAGATACCCTCCTATAAGACCCGCACCTCTGGCCTCACCGTACCAGCCCTGGAAGCCACGACTTTCGACTGGGACTTGATGACAGACGAACTGACGCAGGAAAGCGACTCTGCGAGTATCGCTGAAGTGGCCAAACTGATGCGCTATTGTGGTCAAGCCAACAGTATGAACTACAGCACGACAGGGTCTGGAGCCTACACCTACAATATCCCTGAGACGCAGCCACTCTATTTCGACTATCCCAGCACCATCCATTATGAGAGCCGTGAAGCCTATGATGAGGCAGGATGGGAAGAACTGCTCATCAACGAACTTCTCAACGGCCAACCGGTGATCTATACTGCCTATACCAACCTCAATCAAGGACATACGTTTATCTGCGACGGTTACGACGGTAATGGTTATTTCCACATCAACTGGGGCTGGTGCGGTGATGGCGACGGTTTCTACCGTATCTCTTCCGCCCATGCCAAGGGCGACAATCTCAATCCCAACATCAAGAACTATCACCTGAGCAAAAGTCAAACAGCACTGGTGGGCCTCAAACCCTCTGGCGATGATACCTATACGGCACCCTCAGAAAAACTCAGAGTGTGCAGCCGACCCAGTCTGAAGGCAGGGCGCATCTATACAAGAGAGAATGCCAAAAAAGTTTTCGATGGCCTCACCATCAAACAGTCGATTTGCAACACGTCCGACAAAGCCCAGGCATTCTATTACGGGTTGGTCATCTATAATGATGACGACTCCATCGTCGCTACCCTCAAGTCATCCTCCACGTCTTTTAAGGTCCGCGAGAAAAAAGACTATGAGGCCACAGGCTTGAGAGTCATGCCCAACATCGGCAACGGGCATTACACCATCAAGGCGGTTTACAAGCCTTTCCTCTCATCACCATGGCAACTCATGGGAGGTTCTGAAAAGAATTATGTCGATGTGCAGATTACTGACACTGTCATGACACTCACCCCCGTCCCACTGGCCGCCTTCACCGTTGACAGTATCCGTATGGAGGGGAGTTATATGCAAATCGCCTATGACAACCTCAACGAAGACTATTTTGGCCCCATCTACCTGCGCAAACAGGATCCGAATACAGGTACCATCACCACGGTGAGCCAAGACCTGCTGACTTCCACCAACAGGACTAGTGACCTGTATGAACTGTATATCGACAGCAGTGCCAAATTCGACATCAATAACGACCGTTTCTATCTTTCCGTCGATGAATATGCCGACCAGTATTTCTATTCCAACGAACCGGCCGACACTTTCGCTATCACCAAACAGTTGGAGATTCTCAACCTGAATGAAGACAGCACCGCCATTGTCGGCAACAACATCATTTGCGAAGTAAAACTGATCAATGAAGGACAAGCCGACTTCAAGGACTTGTTTATGATGACCCTTTCCGATGACAAGTTGAACCTGACAGAGGTGTGGCGCGACACAGTAGAGATAGCCGTCGGCGACACCCTCACAAAGGTGTTGGTGATACCTATTGAAGACTTCGAGAGGGAATACTGGGTGAAAATGAGCCATCACAACGGTGCCTACTTTTGGACGACCACCACTTCCGACAGGTATGGCGTGATCGAGAAAGACGACACCGACCCGATACCCGTACCCCGACCCGTACAGAAAGGCGACGTCAACGAAGATGGCATTGTGGATGTCACCGACATCATGCAAGTTGTGGGCTACATACTCGGTCAGGAAGACGAGTCTTTCAATGCGGATAATGCGGACCTGAACGATGATGGAATTATCGATGTGACCGACACGATGCTCATCGTCGAGCTGATTCTCAACCAATAGTTGTGAAACCATCCATCTTAATATCATTATGAAAGCAACAAAAACACTCCGCAGCATGTTATCTGCAGGTATTCTGACATCACTTTGTTTCTTCTTCATGAGTTTCACGACCGACGACCAACCCGCCTCACGTGTGGTAGAAGAAGGTGGTACCGGTCCTTACAAAGCCATCATGAAGGAAGATCCGTCTCTGAAGGCCCACACCCTTTTCGTCCCCCAGGATCTCAGCAAGTTTAGCAAGAAACAGCAACTCCCTGTTCTGGTATGGGGCAATGGCGCCTGCGCCAATTCTCCCTTCGAGCACTACAAATTTCTCAATGAGATCGCTTCCTACGGTTATATCGTCTTGGCAACCGGTTATTTCCCTAATGAGGGTGAGCGTTACCGCGGTCCGATGTCGACCACGGAGCAACAGATAGAGTCCATCGACTGGATCATTGCCCAGAACGCAGACAGCAAGTCTCCCTATTATCAGAAAATCGACGTGAAGAACATTGCTGTCGCTGGCATGTCTTGTGGTGGTCTTCAGACACTCTACAACTGTGCCGACCCGCGTATTAAGACACTGATGATCTGCAACAGCGGTCTGTTTAATGAGTCGAATGCCGGTTCTGCCGTTGGTGGCATGCCCATGCCTCCCAAGTCGAAACTGAAGGAGATTCACTCGTCGATCATTTACATTCTGGGCGGTGAGACCGACATTGCTTACAACAACGGCATGGATGATTTCCACCGCATTGACCATGTGCCAGCATGTGCCACCAATTTCCCCGTAGGGCATGGCGGAACGTATGCCCAACCCCATGGCGGCGAATTTTCTGTCGTAGCCTTGGCATGGCTCAACTGGCAACTGAAGGGTGACAAGGAAGCCGCCAAGATGTTTAAAGGTCCAGATTGCCAACTGTCCAAGCGCGAGAAATGGACCATTGAGAAAAACGCTATGTTTGATGAACTGAAATAAAGGTTTCCTGACACATATTAGGATTTAAGGGAATCAAGATTTATTATTAATACTATTTATGAGAATCAAGAGAACTATCCAATCTCTTGATTCTTTTTTTTGTATCGTCCCTATGCGGTCATCGCTTGTTTTCCATATGGAATGGACAGCCCCCAAGTGATGTGCTTGGAGGCTGTACTTTTAAGATCAGAAAAGAATTATTTAACTCTTAAAGTGTTTTTATCTCGTCTCGGCTCAATCCTGTTATTTTGCATATCTCGTCTGTGTCGTAACCACGCTGCTTCATACGTGTGGCGGTCTGTATTAGACTTTTGTGTGTGGCAGTCTCTTTTATCACTACCTCGTTTCTCTCCCATTCATCCCAGTCGGTGTCGGCGAGATAAGTGGTAACCTGGTTGCGAAGTGGCTGTAAATCGTTTTGAATGACCGACCATACGATGTCAGGGTCAACCTGATAATAGCCATGCGCAAGATTGTGACGCATCTTAGCTATTTGTCCCCACGGTGTTTAGGGGTGAATCTTGCAGAAAGCCTTGGTGAGATTATAGGCTGCCTCACCGATAATCATGGTGTAGTAGACAATTCCGCCAAAGAGCACTTTGTCGGCAGTTAAGTCCTCGCGGGTCATTCCGTCGCATCGTCCTATAATTGTGTCGATGGCCTCCAGAATGTGTTGGAGACGATTTCGGTCTTTAGGCTGCTCTCTCATAAATCAAGATTTTATCTTGTTCTACACTTTTGCGAGCGATGTCTGCCAGTGAACCTTCTGTGACTAAGTCCACGCTGCGGCCAAGCAGTTGTTCCAAATCGTTCCACATGCCGAAGAATTTTAAACCAATCGGCTGAGAGTGATCAAGGACGACAAGGATGTCCACATCACTTATCGGTGTTTCCTCACCACGAGCGAAGGAACCAAATAGCCACGCCTTCAAGACGGGCTGAGTCTTGAAGTAGTTGGCAATAGCCTTACATATTGCTTGCGTGTTCATATTCTGACATGTTGATTGTTAACGCACTGCAAATATACATCTTTTTTGAGAAAAAGAGGTAAATAGAAGAAGAAAACAATATTTTATGTTCTTTTCATAATGGAACCAATATTTCTTTTTGTCCCAAGACCTCCCCGCCGCCCACTGCTGCGAAGCAAACGGGGAGGCCACTCATCAGAAAAGGCGTATAATTGTACTTCATTTCACTCCCACCAGTCATCAGATTTGAAGTACGTCTTCTTGCCGTTCACCATTTCCTTCATGTTGCCAACCAAGTTACAAAAAGATGCACAAACAAGTCCTTTGTCGAAGCCTAAAAATTAGGTTGACGAGGGCGCAACTCTAAAAGGTTTTGTTTGAGAAATGTATGAAATGTTTTTCAAAACTCTGCGAAAAGTGGCTAAAAAAACAAGATTTCGCAGAGTTTTCATATTTAGGCTATGCTTAAACAATCTTAACCAAATCTTAAACTTTGTTGTCCCTCGACTACTTTATGATTGTCAAAAAAAATAGCAAAGCAACACCTAAGAATCCATTATCGGGTAATAAAAAGTTATACTTCGTATGAAAACAGGCTGCACCTCGACAATGAAAAAGCCTTTTTTCATTGTGCTCGGTTTGCACTGTCTTTGAATTTCATTCGAAAAACAGGCTGCACCTCAGGAAAGAAAGACTTCGTTTCTACTTTCCATTCGGTTTGCACTGTTTTTGTACCGTTTAAAATGGGGCATTTTCAATCGGCATTGACTGTCAGGAACTTACATAATTACAAAAGGCTTCCATATGGAATGGTCTTGGATTTTCGGGAATGATATTGGTGTTGCGGGGGGTAAGGAATGCATTTCTCGAAAAAATGATCATTGAGAACCGTCCTCGATGATCATCCCCGATAATCATAAGATGGCTCAAAGCGTATCAGATTCCCCGTCCCCCTGATACATAAGATGGCTCAAAACGTATCAGATTCCCCGTCCCCCTGATACATCCCCCTGATACACGTCCCTGACAGATTCATCAACCTATGTGAGATGAAATTCTCTGTAAAACCTTATCGCATCACTGACAGTTATGAACAGTTTCTTCGGAAACGGATGGGCATATTCCAAGAAAAGACTAAGACTACGAAGTCGCTCGTCCATATATTTGTTACGACTTTCGGCGTAGCTAATGGTCAAGATAAGAGTATTGTCAACAGCGAAGTGATGATGGACGATTTGTTTGCCAAATGAATCGTCAATGCTTCAAAAAATGTTATTAAAAACTCCCCATTTCTTGCAAGTAAACGGGGAGGCACCAATCATAGGAACTGGCGTGTAATTCTCTGATTATTATACTTTCTATAGACCGCCGTCTGCAATCCATATATGTTTTTCGTTGTCGTTCCTGATGGCGATATGTTTCTGCTCTTGTTTCCCATCTGGATGTGTCAGAGTATAGAACACATACGTCCCAGCATAATCACCTTCATGACGTTCTTGGAAGCCTGAGGCTTTACAACCTTTCATCTTATCGGACAATGCGGGGAGTATATTCTTGTAATAGACCAGTGCTTCGCTGGCTTGATTGTTGTTGCCACTGATGATAGCTTGAAGGATACGCTCTGCGGCTTGTGCAGCAGTTTCCTGTTGTAGCTTGTTGAGTCGGTCGTTAGCTGTATCTGTATCCGACGTGGTTTTTGTTACATCCGTCCATTGAGCATCTGGAATTTGTGTAATACGGGTGTGGTTCAACATGACATTGTACTGAATATTGTCAATATGAAGTAAGAGGGTCTTTTGGCCTTTATCAACAACCCAAAGTTTGACAAAGCGTAGAAGTCCGTCATTCTTTGTGAAAACATTCTCTACCTCTACCTCACAATTTCCCATTTCTCCAGTCTCGAGCAGTTGCAGAAGGTCATGATTCTTCTCTGTTCCCTTGAAGGTGAGGATGACGGTGGTGTCTGTCTCAGTACGCGTCACATCGTTTTTCTTGGAAAAGTCGATAGCGGATTTCTGAATGCCTAATAGACGTTCGGGATAAATCAGATTGGCAAAGTGTTCAAGGAAGTTGACTCCGCGAGGCCCTTTCACGTAAAGTGCATTGGGAATCCACATATATTGAGTATTGCCGTCAAATACGATGGCTCGTCCGTTCTGCTTCTCAACTCGATAGAACACGCTGTCGTTCTGTCGCAGGAGCCCAATATCTATTCTTACGAAGTCTGCTTTGGAGTCGAAATATGCAAAGTTATCATTAGGCGTGGTACGGGCATACACAATCATTTGGAAACTACCAACATTTTGTACACTTTGAATGCCGTGGTCAAAGAACTGTCCGCGTGAGGTCTCAGCCATGGCTGATGTAGAGAAGAGGTGGTTCCAGCCGATGAAGAGTCCAAGCAGGAATACAGCGGCAACAACGATAGGGCGCCAGATATGATGACGATTCGCAACGGGTTCGCTGGCAGATTGCTTGGTGTGGGTTTCCTGTGGCTGCAATGCATTAAAGGCTTCTGCCAGTTCATCATAGTAAGCTCTGCATTCAGGACATTCGTCCATGTGTGCTTTGCATTCGGCTTGTGTCTGCATGTCAATGGTGATGTCGAAAAGGTCGACCACCTTATCTTTAAATTCTTTGCAATTCATAATCAATGTTCATTTTAATGTGGTTAACGACTTGTTTGTTTCATAGCCCGGCGGATTTTCTCCAGTCCATATAGGAAACGGGATTTCACCGTGGGCAAAGGTATGGAAAGAATTTCGGCTACATCAGCAAAACTGTTGTTGCCATAGATTCGGAGGCGGATGACCTCAGCCTGTTCCTCAGGGATTTCCACAAGTAGCTGGGCAATTCGTTGGTAGTCCGCTTCGCTGCTTTCCGTTGGGATGTCTGCTATGTCGAGGCGAGTGTCCAATGGAATTGTCCTTAGTTTCCCCGTTGCAGCAAGCCGTGAGGAGCACAAATTGGAGAGTGCGCGGAAGATATAGTTGCGCCAGTCTCTTACTTCAACGTTC
>JAEEGI010007559.1_pt1 | contig 24320 bp, 18 predicted proteins | sample 8958751 | NCBI WGS metagenome assembly JAEEGI01 (sample SAMN16246545, study PRJNA631951) | gut metagenome | biome: gut microbiome; feature: rumen; material: KS-attached | host: Bos | place: Iran: Karaj | collected 2018-10
GAAGGCCTTGGTGCTTGCCACGCCAATCTCCGGGCCGACATGGATGTAGCTGCCGGTGTCGGTGGAGCGTGGAATAGATGAACTGACGGCGTTGCATACACCGTAGATGAAAGCGCCTTTGGACTTCGCCATCTCCACTGCAGCCAGTGTGTCGGCCGTCTCGCCCGACTGGGATATGGCTATCACCACGTCGTCAGACGAAATCGGTGGGTTGCTGTAGCGGAACTCAGAGGCATACTCGACCATCACAGGTATGTGGCAGAAATTCTCAATCAGTTGTTTGCCAATCAGTCCTGCATGCCAGCTCGTGCCACAAGCCACGATGATGAAACGCTTGGCAGACAGCAATTTGTCACGGTGGTCAATGACAGCCGACAATACCACATTGTCGATGTCCACATTCACGCGTCCGCTCATGCACTTGCTGAGGCAGTCGGGCTGTTCGAAGATTTCTTTCATCATGAAGTGTGGAAATCCGCCTTTCTCTATCTGGCCCAGGTCCATGTCGATGGTCTTGATGTCGTGGTCAATCTGAATGTTGTGGATATCCACAATCTTGTAGTTGTGACCGCGTGTGAGCACTGCCACCTCGTTGTCCTCGATGTATATCACCTTGTCGGTGTATTCTATGATGGGGGAGGCGTCGCTGCCCACAAACCATTCATCCTTGCCGATGCCGATGACCAGAGGGCTGCTCTTGCGAGCGACGATAATCTGGTTGGGGTCCTCGCTGTTGAGTATGGCGATGGCGTATGCACCCACTACCATGCGAAGCGTCATGCGGACGGCGGTCAGAAGGTCGCTGCCCTTCGTTGTCTTGATATACTCCACCAACTGGATGAGCACTTCTGTGTCGGTGTCGCTGCGGAAGGTCACGCCATGGCCTTGAAGATATTTTTTCAGTACGGCGTAGTTCTCGATGATGCCATTGTGTATGATGGCCAGTTTGCCGCTTGATGAGATATGGGGGTGGGCATTTGTGGAGTTGGGCTCTCCGTGAGTGGCCCAGCGCGTGTGGGCGATGCCTACGGTGCCGGAGATGTCTTTGTCAGAGACGTATGCCTCTAAGTCGGCCACCTTGCCCTTAGTCTTATAAACATTCAGTTCGCCCTTGTTGGCCAGTAGTGCTACACCAGCGCTGTCGTAGCCTCTGTATTCAAGTCGTTTGAGACCTTTCATCAAGACTGGAAAAGCCTGACGAGTACCTAAATAACCTACAATTCCACACATATATGTTTGTTTTTATAATGTCCGTGTTTGTTTTGTGTTGTGTGTCCTGCTTCTTTATGGCAGGAATAAAATGCGCCTTGTTTGTTCATGGCTAGAGGTTAAGATGCTTTCTTCTCCTTTTCTTCCTCGCATCCTTCTTCGCCTTCACCCTTGCATGGCTCCACCTTCAAGGTGCTTTTCTTGCCTTTCTTTGCCACTTCGGCCTTGAAGTTCATGCCTTCGATGGCAGTGATGAGTTGCTTGGGGGAGGTCTTCTTCTTGTCGTATGTGATGGTGACGGTCTTCTTCAACAACTCACTGCTCACATCCTGTACGCCTGGCTGTTGTTTCAATCCGTTGACAATGCGTTCCTGGCAATGTCCGCACCTCATGTCAGTGTTTAGGGTCACTGTTTTTACTTTTTGACCGTAACTTAATACTGAAACAATACTAAATGTCAGTAAAAATAGCAATTTTAGTTTCATAATGTTTATCTTTTTGTGATTTCATTTGCAAAGTTATATCCTTTCAATGAAATATAGAAGAATTTTTCCAATAAATAACCAAAAAAAATACAAATGTCAGGGTAAAAGACAGGGATGGAATGCTTTCTTAGATGCTTTTCTTGTTTTTTTCGACTTTTTTGCGCAATTTTGCATCATAATTGCAGGGTTACGTGGCTTGACGTGTCCGCAAACATCAAATTGAAATCATATCATTCACCAATCCCCATACCTAATTATGTTTGAACTTCAGCCTTTGGTAAGGAAGAATATTTGGAAACTCGAGCCGTACAGCTGTGCTCGTGATGAGTTCAAGGGTGTCAGTGCGTCGGCCTATCTCGACGCCAATGAGAATCCCTTCAATAACAACATCAACCGCTATCCTGATCCTTTGCAGGAGAAAGTCAAGGAGATGCTCTCACCCATCAAGGGCGTGCCAGTGTCCAATATTTTCCTTGGTAATGGCAGTGATGAGGCTATAGACTTGGTATACAGGATTTTCTGCCAACCGGGAGTGGACAATGTCGTGGCTATTGAGCCTACATACGGGATGTATAAGGTTTGTGCCGACATCAATGATGTGTTTTACAGGAAAGTAGTCCTCGACGATGATTTCCAAATCACAGCCGAGAAGTTGTTGGAGGCTTGTGACAAGCGTACGAAGGTCATTTGGTTATGCTCCCCCAACAACCCTACAGGAAATGATATCAATAGGGAGGAGATGGTCAAACTGCTCGTCAAGTTCCAAGGTATAGTGGTGGTTGATGAGGCTTATTCCGAATTCTCCAATCAGAGACCGCTCAGGCTTGACCTCAGCCAATACCCCAACCTCATTGTCCTCAACACCATGTCGAAGGCCTGGGCTGGAGCCGCCATCCGTCTTGGTATGGCTTTCGCTTCAACCGACATCATCGGTCTTTTTAATAAGGTAAAGTATCCCTACAATGTCAACAAGCTTTCGCAAGAGAAGGCCTTGGAGCTGCTACGTAACCAAAGCGGGTACAGGCAGCACCTTGTCATGGTATTGGAGGAGAGGGAAAAACTCATGAGCGCTTTCAATTCCTTGCCGATTTGCGAGAAGATATACCCAACGGCAGCCAACTTCTTCCTTGTGAGGGTTACTGATGCCAATGCCATTTACCGCTATCTAGTGGAACAAGGCATCATTGTACGAAACAGAAGTAGGGTCACACTTTGTGAGAATTGCCTCCGCATCACCATTGGAACCAAAGCCGAGAACAGTGCGTTGCTCTCAGCCCTTATCAAGTACAAGCCATAAATCCCTATATCAAGCCCATCGTCCCTATTCAGCTTATCACATCCATCAAAATGAAAACAGCACTATTCATCGACCGCGACGGCACCATACTCTGTGAACCAGAGGACGAGCAAATCGATTCCTTTGAAAAGTTCCGTTTTGTTGACAATGTCATCTCCAATCTCGCATTCCTGCGCACCCACACATCCCATGAACTGGTGATGGTCAGCAACCAGGACGGGCTTGGAACCGATGCCTATCCCGAGAAGGATTTCTGGCCCACCCACAACCTGATGCTTCAGACACTGAAAGGAGAAGGGGTGGTCTTCGACGACATCCTGATTGACCGTTCTTTTCCGGAGGACAACCTTCCCACGCGTAAACCTGGTACAGCCATGCTGACCAAATATCTTGGAGGTGATTACGACTTGTCCAACTGCTATGTGGTGGGCGACCGGGAGACCGATGCGATGCTGGCTCTCAACCTTGGCTGCAAGGCCGTGATTTTAGGGGGAGCTCAGTCGTCATTGCGAGACAAGCTTGTCGAGAAATATGCTTACAGCGACCAGGTCATGGTTGTTGATTCATGGAATGAGGCGGCAGAATTGATTTATGCCGGGCACAGAGTGGCAAGCGTCAGAAGAACCACTAAGGAAACGGATGTCGATATCCGTCTCGACCTCGATGGGCATGGGCAATGTGATATCTCTACAGGACTTGGGTTCTTCGACCACATGCTTGAGCAAATCGCCAAGCACGGCAATGTGGGACTGCGGATTCATGTCAAGGGCGACCTCCATGTGGATGAGCACCATACCATCGAGGATACAGGTATAGCCCTCGGCGAGTGCTTCCTCAAAGCCCTTGGCGACAAGAGGGGCATCGAGCGCTATGGTTACTGTCTCCCCATGGACGACTGCCTTTGCCAGGTGGCGATTGACTTCGGGGGCAGGGCATGGCTTGTCTGGGACGCGCATTTCCACAGGGAAAGAGTAGGGGATATGCCCACCGAGATGTTCCTCCATTTCTTCAAGAGCTTCAGCGACGCTGCCAAGATGAATCTCAACATCAAGGCAGAGGGTGACAATGAGCACCATAAGATTGAGGGCATCTTCAAGGCGTTGGCCAGAGCCATTAAGATGGCGGTGAAGCGCGATGTCCACAATTTCCAACTCCCCTCCAGCAAAGGGGTGCTGTAAGCTTGTCCTTGAGTCTCTACAGCCTGCGAAGAAACTTTTTATTCTTCTTTCTTCTTGTTTCCTAATCCCAATTTTCCGATGTGTCCTAACAGCGGATTGTTTTCGAGCAACTCTTCGGAACGGTAAAAGACATCATAGAATTGCTCGTTGAAGAAATTCTGTATGTTGCGCGACAATTTCATGGGACCCTCTTCTTTGGAACAAACGCAACGGAGGGCACGGGGAATCAAGCGTACGTCTATGTTCGGGCCAGTTTCCATTGGCTCGCCGTCGAAGTGGATGACTCCTGGTTTCGAGCGCTTGATGGTCAGGTTTCGGCATCGGAAGGTCTTGATACGGCTGTTGGTGTCGATGGTGCCGTTGAACAACTGGATGGCAATGGCGGGTGCGTCGACGATGTTGAAAGGCTCAAGTATAGTTACGTCCATCAGTCCGTCGCGCACCGAAGCCTGGGGTGCTATGAATGCGTTATTGCCGTATTGTGAGGCATTTGCGCATGAGATGAGGAATGCGTTGTGGGTGGATTTCACGTTGTATTCGTCCTCACTCTCCAACTCGTAAGTTTCCGGGTTGTAGTTCAGTCCGTTTTTCAATACGTTTTCGATATAAGACAAAGGGCCGCGCTTGCCACTCTCGGAGAATTTCGCAGAGATGAAAGCGTCGAACCCCACTCCGCAGGTGCAGAAGAACGGTGTGCCGTTGACCAACCCGTAGTCCATGGGAAGAATATAGCCGTCGTTGATGAGACGGAGTGCCTTTGGCGACTCCATGGGAATCTGCAGGTGACGGGCCAATCCGTTGCCAGAGCCAAAGGGGATGATAGCAAGGGCGGTCTGGCTGTTGACTAACGAACGTGCAACTTCGTTTACAGTGCCGTCGCCACCTACAGCGCAGACGATATCCACTTTGTCCTTCACTGCTTGTGTGGCAATGTCGGTTGCATGTCCTTTGTGGTCAGTCCGCACAATCTCCACATCGTAGCGAATGCTGTCGATAAGGGTGGTGATGGTGCGTTCCACCACATCCTTACCCCTGTTGCCGGATATAGGATTGATGATGAAGACTATTTTCTGTTTTCCTGAACTCATCACAGGCTATTTTTTATTTTACGACTGCAAATTTAGCATTTCCGACTTAATTTTTCGCTTTTATTACCCTTTGTTTTGTTTAAAATGCATTTTTTTACACGAAAGGATGGGAATACAAACAATTTTTAGTAACTTTGCACTCTGATTGGACAAATCAAGAAGTAATAAAAGGATTTTAAAATCATAAAAACAAAAAAAGTGCCTTGAGAGGACATGTTTTTCTGATTGAAGCATAGACCCACCATAATGGGGGACACATTATTTAAATAATTACTATGCGACAAGAAGACGGATATAACGACGGCATACATGTCCCAGACTCATAGGGTTGCTAATTTAATTATGGGTTTATTACAAGACAGATTCAAGAAGTATAGAGAACCTCAGAAATTCATGCAATTAGGGGTTTATCCTTACTTCAGACAAATCGACAGCCATCAGGACACCGAAGTCATGATGAGCGGCAAAAAAGTACTCATGTTCGGTTCAAATTCTTACATGGGCCTCACTTATGACAAGAGAATTGTCGATGCCGCTGTAAAGGCAGTTCAGAAATACGGTACAGGATGCGCTGGGTCGAGATTCCTCAATGGAACACTTGACATCCATGTTCAGCTTGAGCATGAGTTGGCAGATTTTGTCGGCAAAGACGACGCCTTGGTTTATTCCACGGGCTTTACTGTGAACTCAGGAGTTGTATCCTGCTTGACTGGGCGTAACGACTATATCCTCGGCGATGACCGTGACCATGCTTCTATTGTGGATGGAAGAAGGCTTTCATATTCCACTTTCCTCCATTATAAGCACAATGACATGGAAGACCTTGAGGCCAAACTTAAGATCTGTAATCCCGAGGCAGTGAAACTCATTGTCACTGATGGACTTTTCTCCATGGAAGGCGACTTGGCCAAACTGCCAGAGATAGTCGAGCTCAAGAAGAAGTACAATGCCTCCATCATGGTGGATGAGGCTCATGGACTTGGTGTTTTCGGACGCAATGGACGAGGCACCTGCGACCATTTCGGAGTGACCGATGATGTGGACCTCATCATGGGTACTTTCAGTAAGTCGCTTGCATCCATTGGTGGTTTCATCGCTGCTGATTCCGACACCATCAACTACCTCCGACACAATTCCAGAACATATATCTTCAGCGCCAGCAACACGCCAGCTACCACTGCTGCAGCCATGGAGGCACTGAACATCCTCAAGTCTGAGCCAGAGAGGATAGAGAATTTGTGGAAGGTGACCAATTACGCTCTTGCCCGATTCAAGGACGCCGGATTTGAAATGGGAGAAACAGAGAGTCCGATTATTCCTCTTTATGTGAGGGATGTGTTCAAGACTTTCAAGGTGACCAAGTTGGCTTTCGACAACGGTGTGTTCATCAATCCTGTTATTCCTCCCGCATGCGCTCCTCAGGACACATTGGTACGTGTAGCTCTTATGGCCACCCACACCACCGAGCAGGTGGACCGTTGCGTCGAGGTAATGGTCAAGGTCTTCAAACAGGAAGGACTGCTATAATCTGGAAATCCGGAATGTCCGGAAGCATTGAAAACAACAAACAGGGCCGTTTCCCATTGGAAGCGGCCCTGATTGCGTAATGAGGAATTCTCGGACAATCCTGATTGTTCCGCAGGTTACTGTGGAGGCATTGGACCATCAGAGGGTGGTGCTGGAAAAGTCCCGATTTTGGTTACTTGAGATTTCAGCACATCAGTTTTCTCTACAAGCTTGAAATTCGAGTCATCAGGAGTAATGGCCAATCCGAAGAACGTGTCTTCTTGATTGATGGCATCTCCTTTGACAATGGTAAAAGGTGAACACTGAACGATTTGTTCAGAACTAAACAGCACCTGTCCGCCCATCTTTCCATAATTGCGCTTGAGGTTGAGGGTAAGTAAAGGATGGTCTTCGCCAGAAGCCACACCAATGCAGCCAGTGCTGTCGAGCGCGCCACCATAGATGATGGAGGCTTGACGGGATTTTTCGGAAGGGGTAGTGTGGTTTCCACCTGTGGCAATAACCCTTCCCCCGTTGATGTAGAGACGGAAACCGTCTTCCTCGTTGGCGTCAAGGCCGCATTCGGGGGCTCTTCCGCCGCTGACCACCACGGTACCGCCGTTGATGATGAGGTTGCCGTTAGCATCCAAGCCGTCGTTAGCGGAAGAGCATGCATAGATGCGTCCTCCGTTCACTACGAGGTCTTCGCTCGAGTTGATTGCGTCGTCGGAGGCAGCCACACAGATGTCACCGCCATTGAGCAGCATTACGCCTTTCGATTCTATACCCTCGCATTTCTCTCCACCCGACGACAATACGCAGACGCGGCCTCCATTAATAGCAAGAACGCCCTTGCTTGAAATGCCGCGTTTGCTGGAATTGCTTGCATCGACATTCAGCACTCCTCCGTACACCAGTATGCCAGTCTTAGCAGAGACACCTTTGCCCTCGTGGCTTTTCACGTGGATAACGTTTCCTGGACGGAACACCACTTCTTCGTCGGCACGTATGCCCGACTTGCTGTTGCATTCGATGTGGAGTTTGCCACGTCCGCTGAACACCAGGTTATGCTCAGTCAGAACAGTACCTTTGATACTGTTCTTTTTCTTCTTCACCCCAGAGGCATTGGCTTTGGCTTGTTGCTTGCTTTGTTTCTTTAAGTCATCGATGGAGTAGTTGGCTGCCCCGTCGTCATCGGGGTCCAGGTTTTTCTTGCTTTCCTTGAGCACGAATCCGTCTTCCAGGTAGTTGTCGTCGCTAGCCAGCACGATGTAGGTGTAGGGGGCGCTTGTCACGGAGATGGCGCTGCCATCCGGGTTCTTGACATGGCATCCGCTGAGTGAAATCTTCACGTTCGACGGACTGCTGATACTCAGGGAACCATTGTCGGTGGAACCTTTCACGATGTACTCCACGCCTGTAGCAGAGGATGATATGGACACATCAGCACCAATTGTATTCACCGAAACACCCGATATGGACGGAGCCACAGTAGCTTTGTTGCCAGAGAAGGTCACCTCTACCTGCTTGTTGAATTGGGTGTTTTCCACATAGTCCATGTAGTTGGAAGCAGATGGAGAAGTCTCTATCTGTTCGTTTTCCACCTCCGTGAGGGGCAGGGGGGTGTCGTCTAATTCCACACCGAAGAAAGAGATATCCTCTCCCTGGACCATCCCAACGGGAGGGCCAGGGAAATGAGGATTCTGTTTCTTGTCATTGGTGCACGAAAAGGCGAGAAACGCGGTCGCGCACAGAAAGGGGATATACAGTTGATGCTTCATTCTGTTTATTCATCGTCATCGTCCGGTGCTTGGTCGATGAGGTCCATGAACTGGTCGAGTTTCGGTGTGATGATGATTTGTGTGCGACGGTTGCGCTGGCGTCCCACGGAACTGTCGTTGGAGGCGATGGGGTTGTACTCACCGCGTCCGCCTACAGTCAGGCGTTTGGGGTCAACTCCGTAATCGTTCTGCAGGCACTGAACCACGGATGATGCACGAAGTGCACTGAGGTCCCAGTTGTTGCGGATGTTGGTACGTGAGATAGGCACATTGTCGGTGTTACCCTCTATCAGCACGTCGTAGTCCTTGTAGTCGATGATGATTTTTGCAATCTTGCCCAAGGTCTGGCTTGCACGTTCGTTGATTTCGTAACTGCCCGACTTGTAGAGCATATTGTCGGCAAGGGAGATGTATACCACCCCCTTGAGTACTTTCACGTCCACTTCGTCTTTCTCTGAGCCAGAGAGGGAGCGTGTGAGGTTGTTGGTCAGCAACATGTTCAGAGAGTCGCTCTTAGACTTGGCTTCCACCAGTTCCTTGATGAACTTGTTGGAGGCGTTGATTTCGTCAACGAGTTTTGAGATGTTGACGTTGCCTTCGGAGTTTTGCTGGATACTCTTCTCCAAGGAACGTTGCAGACTGGCATATTGCTCTTTCAGTTCAGCGTTGCGTTCCTTTGCATCGGCGAGCATGTCTTCCAGACTTTTCGCTTTGCTCTTGCTCTCGGTCAGTTGCATCTTCAAGTCATTGTTCTCTGTCTTCAGTTGGTTGTTGGCTTCAGTCAAGGCCAGCAACTGTTTCTTGCTGCCACAACTTGAGAGCAGCACACATACAATGGCGATGGCCATTGTGCTCATTAATTTTCTCATCTTAAAGTATTGGTTTAATAAAACGTTGTAATCGATTCTTAATTAATTATTTATTTTTTTTCTAGACATTCTAGATATTCTAGATTTTCTAGATAATCTAGATTCTTCTTGTCTGTTTTGGGCTTTTGAAATCAGAAGCTGTATAGGGCGCTGATGACAAAGCGGTTGTTCGACACATCGTGGGTGTCATGCACCTTACCTTTATCATCGTTGGTGCCGTACCAAGCGGTAGTCAGACTGTATTCAGCGCCAATCTTCCAATGGGGGATGTTGTAGGTGAGTTCCACGCTGGCATTGGTGAGTTGATCGACATCAGTGCCAGTTCCGCAAAGGTTGAACACTTCTTTTGAAGCACCGAGGTTCTTGAGGTAGCCGAGGAAGACGCCCCCGCGCCATTTGGTGCCGTACATCACGTTGAGCCAGCTGTGAGAGATGCGAAGAGGTGCGTATTCGCGTTCGTCGGTCTCGTTGTTGATGCTCGTCGAGCCGTAGCCACCCAACGTACTGCACTGTGTGAGGTTGGAGCTGAGTACAGACTTACCGGCGACCATCAACTTCTTGTCCTTGTATTTGAAGTGGACTTCGCCAGACAGACCGTTGATTCGTTCCGACACCTTATAGGATTCTTGCATACCATTGTTGGGATTAATCACTGAACTGGACAGACGCGGAACCAGCGAGGAGAAGTGGAGGCCTGCGCCGGCAGTCCAGGTTGCGTCTTGGTAGTCGAGGCCTACGAACATCTCTGGGATGTTGCTGTTGTGGATGTAGTCGCGGCTCTTGCCTTTGGGACCCACCGACAGATATTGCGTCTGCCACAGGATGGAAGCACGGAACAGGAGGTTCTTTGGAGCATAACTGTATTGGATTTGCGGAGCGCGGTTGAAGGGTTGGAAGGGTGCTCCCATGTTCAGGTTCATCAGTTCGGGTGCCACGGTGCCGTAGAGCGGATGCCAGGTCTGTCCCAATAGCCACTCATTGTTTCCCCAGTCGAGTTTGGCGTAGGCGTGGCGAAGACGGATGACACCGAAGGTGGATCCTGAGCCTCGGAAGTCGAACTCTATTTTGGCTGAAGTCTTGGCTCCCCAGATTTCGGGTCCTGTCAGATCGACGCCCAGTCGGGTATGCAGGTTGTAGAGGCTGCTTTCGGCATGTGCGTTCATGTCATGGCCCAGCGGGTCGTAGGCATGGTCTTTTGGGAACATGAGGAAGATGCCTTCCACAGTCTCCTCATTCTGTCGTGAGTTGAAGAAATAGTCCGTACGGGCCAGTCCATAGATTTTGTATGTGAAGTCTTTTATTTCTTGTGCCTGCGATTTGATGGCGAATGCCAGCAGGAAGATGGAGATGAGTGTAAAACGTTGCATAGTTATTGTGTTTTTTGGTGAATATCGTCAGTTTGTATACAGTTACTTTTGTTTTCTTTGTGCAAGTTACGATTTTTTTCAAACAATAATTGTCCTTGGTGTGGATTATTTCATGAAAAAGTCCTATTTTTGCAATATCAAGAACGAAAAAACAAACAATAACCTTAAAAATCGGTACGAATTATGTTAATGATTGTCGAATTACTAGTGGTGCTGCTTGCTTTGTATGTGGGTTCGCGCTACGGCTCATTGGCACTTGGCGCCATCTCAGGAATAGGTCTCGCTATCTTGGTTTTCGGTTTCGGTCTCAAGCCTGGCACACCACCTACAGATGTTATCTATATCATCATTGCGGCAGTGACCTGCGCAGGCATCATGCAGGCATCGGGCGGTATGGACTGGCTCATACAGGTTGCTGAAAAGATGCTGAGGAAACATCCCGACCACATCACGTTTTATGCTCCATTATGCACCTTCTTCCTCACCGTTTTGGTGGGAACAGGTCATGTGGTCTATACCCTTATGCCTATCATTGTGGATATCTCCATCAAGAAGGGCATACGTCCCGAGCGTCCATGTGGAGTGGCTTCGGTAGCATCACAGGTGGGTATCACCTGTTCGCCCATCGCTGCCGCAGTTGTGGCCTTTACCACCATCTCCGCCTCCAACGGATTCCATGTCACCATCCCTCAGGTGCTGATGGTCACCATCCCCGCTTGTCTTTGTGGACTTATGGCTGCAGCCGCTTGTTCCTACAGAAGAGGAAAGGACCTCGATAAGGACCCTGATTTCCAGAAGAGGATTTCCGATCCCCAGGTCTATGATTATGTTTATGGCAACACAGCGACCACACTCGACAAGAAGATAAGCAAGGACGCCAAATTGGCCGTTTATATTTTCCTTTTCGCTTTGCTCATCATTGTGATATTTGCCGCCTTCCAAAATATTCTGCCTGAGTACAATACTGTTAAGGCCGTGAAGGACGCAGCCAATGTCACCCTCTCCGACGGCCAGACACTCACCCCCGACCAGATTGCCAAATTGGGTATCGTGATGGATGGGGTGACCGAGACCACCACGACAAAACTGAAGATGAACCTCGTCATCCAGATTGTGATGATTTCGGCTGCGGCATTGATGATTATCTTCTGCAAGGCCAGTCCTAAGAAGGCCGTTTCGGGTGCTGTATGGCAGAGCGGTATGGTGGCAGTAGTCGCTATCTACGGTATTGCTTGGCTCGCCGACACCTATTTCTCTAATTACCTCTCACAGATGCAGGAAGCGCTTGGCGACATCGTCTCAGAATATAAATGGTCCATTGCTTTCGTGTTCTTCCTTGTGTCGGTGCTTATCAACTCACAGGGTGCTGTGGTAGTGGCCATGTTGCCTTTGGCTTATTCGCTCGGACTGCCAGGTCCCGTGCTCCTTGGTGTGTTGCCCAGCGTCTATGGCTACTTCTTTATTCCTAATTATCCTTCCGATATCGCCACCGTGAATTTCGACCGAACCGGTACCACTGTCATTGGCAAGTATCTGCTCAATCACAGTTTCATGATGCCTGGACTGGTTTGTGTGTTCGTATCCACCATCGTTGCCTACTTCATCAGCATGGCTATCTATTGATTATGAAGTCGGCTTGATTATCCTTACAGAAAATGACTATTTCAAGAAAAAGTATTCATGTGTGCCTGGCAGTGTTAGCGTTGACCACAGCGTGTACAGGCGAGAAGAAACAGAACGACAACCAAACTGGCAAAACCGATAAGACAGAGGTGGACTCCTCCAGGATAGTCCGTCGGTACCAAACCTGTGAACAGAGTTTCTACCAAATCACACATATAGGCACCTTTGATGTCATCTATCGAGAGGGCGACTATGCTTTGGAGTATGAGGGTGACAGCACGCTTTTCCCGAGCATGGTGGCGGAGTTTGATTCCGGCACCCTCACGCTCAGTAGGAGAGGGGAGAACAACACCGACGTGCATGCCTTCAGTTCCCGCTCCTCCATCAAGGTATATGTTTCATGTCCAGAGTTGCGGCTGCTCGCAGCTTGCAACAGCGGTTCCTTCCGTGGAATAGGCGCCATCCACACCACTGATATGCAGATTGGAGTGATGGGGTCGGGTAGCGTGGAACTCGACAGTGTGGAATGCAATACGCTTTTGGTACAGAACAACGATGCCGGCAATGTCACCATAGCTTCTTGTCGTGCACAAAGCGTTGACTTGTTGGGAAAAGGCAGTGGAAATGTTTCTGGAAGCTACGATGTGGAGGGTGAGGCCAATCTCACCTTCAGTGGTGCTGCGACCAACGAACTCTTCTGCAAGGCCAAGGATATAACTTTACTCTCCACGGGCAGCGGCACCACCAATCTCAAGGTGGACTGCGACAAGTTGAATATACAGGCAGTGGGTAATGGTACCCTCAACCTCGACGGTGATGCACATGAGAAGAACTACATCACCAATCCTCTGAGCGAAAGCGCCCGCAACGTCAAACTCACCGACAACGTCAAATCCAAATAGTCTTTTTTCTGAATCTTAGAACTCAATAAAACATATCACAATGAACAGTATCTTAGACAACCGTCCCGCACTGAAGGCCGAGGTTATGAAGATAGCCGAGGTGGCGGGATATCTTTGGACCAATGGATGGGCCGAGCGCAATGGCGGCAACATCACGGTCAATATCACCGACCTTGTTGACGACGAGATTCGCCAGATGCCCGCTATCAGCGAGGTAAAGCAAATCGGTATCACACTCCCTTGCCTCAAGGGCAAGTATTTCTACTGCAAAGGTACAGGCAAGCGTATGCGCGACCTTGCATGGTGGCCAATGGACAATGGTTCCGTTATCCGTATCCTCGATGACTGCGCTTCCTACGTGATTATCGCCGACAATCCTGTTAATCCGACAAGTGAACTGCCCTCGCATCTCACCGTCCACACCCCCCTCATTGAGAAAGGCTCCAACAACAAGGCCACAGTACATACCCATCCCATAGAACTTGTTGCCATGAGCCACAACCGCGAGATGCTCGGTAAGGACGTGTTGACCAAGATTCTCTGGAGCATGATACCCGAGACCAAGGCTTTCTGTCCGCTCGGACTGGGTATTATTCCTTATACTCTTCCCGGCAGTAACGAATTGGCGGATGCCACCCTCAAGGAACTCGACGACTACGATGTGGTGCTTTGGGAGAAACATGGTGTCTTTGCCCAGGGCCTTGACGTGATGGATGCTTTCGACCAGATAGACGTGCTCAGCAAGAGCGCGAAGATTTACATCAGTGCCAAGTGCATGGGCTTCACTCCCGAGGGTATGAGCGACGAGCAGATGGCCGAAATGAGCCGTGCCTTCAACCTGCCCAAGTAGTAAATCAAGAATTTGAACTATACACATGAAAAATGCGCCTTGCCATTGCAGGGCGCATTTTTCATGTGCATGTTAATGTCCATCATCTTCCTTTCTTCCACCGTTCGTTTTGGCAGGAGTGTTTATAGCTTGTCGTAGTTGATACCCACTAGCAACTCCCCACGTCATCATGTCACTAATTTTCTCAGTATGGGTATTCGAATCAATACGTAAGTTGCGATAAAGGATAGGACGAAAAGGAGTAGGGCATAGACAGGAATGAAATACAGAGGATTGAATGAGGCTGAGTTGAACTGAAAAAAGTCAGATAACAATAACATTACGAAGGGGTGGAGAATATAAATGCCAAGACTGATTTTGGAAGCGTTGATGATGAATTGATGATATTTGGGCGATATCTTGATGTCTTTCACGAAAATGAAAAGGGCAACTGCCTCAAGAAGTGTAAACAGATTATATGCTTTGTAGAAAATATAATTAGGTTCGCCATCACGTTGGGATAACATCTTGGTGAGCACACATACGGCAACTATACTCAATATTCCAAGAATATAAATAACAGTCTTAATATTTTTTTTGATGACTGTATTTCTGAGGTAATGACCAAGAACAAAATAACACACATAGCATGATAAAGTATTCATCAAGTAGAGGGGAAGTTGTTCTTTGACGAGATTTGTGGAAAAATCGCTCAAAAAAGGGAGGAACATAGGTACAACAAAGGCGACCACTATTGATAGAGCTAAAAAATAACGCTCTATCTTGATATCAGCAGCGATAACTCTCAGCAGAGGCACTAAAATATACAATCCAATGAGTGTCTTCAAAAACCAAAAGTGATAAGGTCCCTTAATCAATTCTGTAGTAAGGGTAAAAAGACTCATCTTCCCCCAAAAAATATAGACATAATACACGATAGACCAAAACACATAAATGAATAGAAGACGAGTGATGTATTTCGAAAACAGACTCTTGGTGTTGATTCTCTTATTTGAGTCAAGAAAGAAAGCCCCGGAAATCATGATGAAAATGGGTACAGCCCATCTCACTATGGAATCATAGAGATTTCTTGCGTCCCATTCTGCTGAAGGGAAAGATTCATAGTATCTTTGTGCCGATGTGTGAAGCAAAGCCACTGCAAAAGCAGCAATTACCCTTAAAGCGTCGAATTGGATGATTCTCTTCTTGTTCTCTGACATGATTAATTGAACTTGTGTATATTCCTGCATTTTCTTCTGTAACAGTTCGGACCTCCCGAACTGCTCCGAGAGGTCCGAACTGACAGAGAGAAAAAAAGACTAGTAATTGTCGCCGTAGCGTTCGTGTGTGATTTGCTCAAGCGACTTGCCTTGTGTCTTTGGCGCGCCAATCACACCCACTACCAAGGAGATGAGCAGCAGGGCAATCATGCACCAGGCAGCCACCGTGAATCCTTCGCCGTTCTCGCCATAGATGTAGGTGAACACAAGTCCCCAGATGGCCGACAGACCGCGTACGATGAAGAACATCAGACCTTGAGCGCCTGCGCGGAACTTTGCGGGGAACAACTCTGTGCCCCACAGTGCATAGAAGATTTGAACCGACAGACCACCGTTGACGCCCCAGAGGATGGAGAAAGCCCACAGGCTTCCGATGCCGTTCACACCATTGATGATGACCACCCAAGTGGCAAGAGCTGCTACCAGTCCTAAAATGTAGAACAGTTTATGCGGTAGACGGTCGATGAAGAACGACAGACAGAAGGTGATGCCGACCACGATAGCCCAACCCACGCAACTCAGCATGTTGGCATATTCGTTGGAGAGTCCGCCAGCAGTCTCGTAGATGTGAGGCTGGAAGAATCCCATCACAGAAGCCACAAGGTTCCAGGTCAGGTAGATGCCTGCAAGGAAACACACTGTTTTCACTGCTATGCGGTTGGTGAACAGCACTTTGAAGGCATGGATGAGTCCTGTGTCCTCTCCCTTGGCCTTTGCGGCAGCCTTACTCTCTTTCCACTCGTTGCTTTCCTCCAGTTTGCGTTGCAAGTTCCATGCGATGAAAGCCACCACGAAGAGCGAGAAGAACACCACGCGTGAGCTGAACACATTCAAGGCGTCGCCGCTGAGGTCGGCACCTCCGATGGCATGCGCAATACCTTCCACCCAACTGAACAGATAGCCACCAGGAGCGAAGCACATGCCCAGCAACAAGATGAACATCGGTCCGAACCCCCAGGACATCTGCGAGATGCAGATATTACGGCCTCGGTTGTGGATTTCACTGCTTTCAGAGATATATGTCCATGAGGCAGGAACCCCCACGCCCACAGATATGCCGGTGATGAGGAATCCGAGGAGCAACATCGGGAAGTTCACGGAGAACATCACGAGCAGTACCCCCAGCATATAAACCAGCAGGTTGTAGGTGTAGATGAACTTGCGTCCGTACTTGTCGGCCAGAAAACCGCCGATGATGGCACCGATGGCGGCACCAAGGCAGTTGGCACTGATGAAGTTGAGCCAGCCGAGGTGAATCTCGCTCAGTCCTAAATACTTCTGCCAGAGCGTCAGGCCGCTGGCACCCGCCACGATGGCGCCTGCATCGAGATAGTTGGTCAGAGACACGGCTATCGTGCTCTTCAGGCTTCCTTTGTTGCTTGACATAATCTTATCTCTTGCTGGTTACGTTCTTTTCGTAATCTTCTATTGAGGCGATGAAGTCAGCACCTACAGGTACATCGTTGCGCACACAGAACTCGTCATAGACAGCCTGCCATGGCATTGCCTTTTGTTCCTCGATGAGGGCGAGTACCTTATATCCTTCGCCAGCCAGTTCAAACTTCGAGATGGTCTCGCGAGGCTCGAGCAGTGCGCGAAGCATGCACTTCTGTGCGGAGCGAGAGCCAATGACGTATGCACCGATGCGGTTGATACTGCCGTCGAAGAAATCCAGTCCATAGTGTACGCGGTCGAGGGCGTCGGCACGTACGATTTCGAAGAAGAGGTCTTGGGTGGGGTCGTCCATAATGGTCACGTGGTCGGAGTCCCAGCGAACGGGACGGCTTACGTGGAGCATCAGTTCCTTGACGAAGGGCAGCACGGCGCTCACTTTGTCGCCTGGCATCTCGGTGGGGTGGTAGTGTCCTGTGTCGATGGTGAGTATTTTGTCGTACTTGGCGGCGTAAGCAGTGTAGAAGTCATGGCTGCCCACGGTGAAACTTTCCAGTCCGATGCCAAACACCTTACCCTCGATGCAGTCCTTCATCATGGGTTGCTTTTTCTCGAATATCTCGTCTAATGACTGTTTGAGGAGATTGCGGTAGAGGGCATGGTTGACGCTTACGTCCTTGCATCCGTCGTGTACCCAGAGGTTCATGATGCAGGGGTCGCCCTGTGCCTCGCCCATGGCGTTGGCGATGTCGCGGCAACGCTTGGTGTGTTCAATCCAGAAGTTGCGGATATCCTTGTCGGGGTTGGCCAAGGTCAGGCTGCCGCTCTTCGGATGCGAGAAGGAAGATGAGTTGAAGTCGAGCATGGTGTTGTTCTCCTTGGCCCAGTCAATCCATGATTGGAAGTACTCAACAGTCACTTCGTCACGGTCCACGACCTTGCCTTTGAAGTCACCGTAAATCTCATGGAGGTTCAAGCGGTGTGTGCCGGGGATGAGAGATTTTGCTTTGAGGATGTCCATGCGGAGTTCATCGATGTTGCGTGCTGCACCGGGGAAGTCTCCTGTGCTTTGGATTCCTCCGCTCATGGCGCCAGCCTGCACTTCAAATCCATGCACGTCGTCGGCTTGCCAACAGTGGAGTGACAGGTGGAAATCCTGTAACTGCTTCAGTACAGCCTCAGTATCCACTCCGATTTCAGCGTATCGGCTCTTGGCCACTTCATACGCTTTCTTTACCAATTCTTCTTTCATTGTTTTAGTGGTTTTATAATTAGTTTTTTGTTAGTTTCAAATACTTCTGGTAGGCAGTGTCCCAGGCTTCTTTGTCTTGGGGTTCATAGACGCTCAATACGAGTGAGTTCTTGATGAGGCGTCTCATCTCCCAGATATCCTTCACTTCTCCAACAGCCTTGGCCTGGACCATGATGTTGCCGAAAGCCGTGCCTTCCTGAGGACCTGCCAGTACGGTCACGCCCGTGGCATTGGATGTGAACTGGTTGAGGTAGGTGTTTTTCGAACCGCCACCGATAATATGCAGCACTTCAATGGGGAAGGAGGCCATCTCCTTGAGGTAGCCGAACACTTGCTTGTAGCGCAGTGCAAGGGATTCGAAGATGCAGCGGCATATCTGCGCGGGTGTCTCCGGAACAGGTTGGTGGGTATCGCGGCAGTATTGCTGGATGGCATCGACCATAGATGTCGGGTTGGCAAAACACCCGTCATCGGGATTGATGAGTGAACGGAAAGGCTCCTCCTTCATGACGCTGCTTTGAAGTGCGCTGTGCGAGAGGTCGAGTTGTCCGTCGTTGTTGGTTTCCCATTCGCTACGGCAACGCTCATAGAGCCACATGCCGCAGATGTTCTTCAGGAAGCGTGTTGTGCCCTCTATTCCGCCTTCGTTGGTGAAGTTCCTTTCATACGACGTGTCGTTGATGATGGCATTCTTGGTTTCTATGCCCATCAGACTCCAAGTTCCGCTCGACAGGTAAGCGAATTTCTCGTCTTTTGCAGGAACGGCTGCCACAGCGCTTCCTGTGTCGTGACCAGCCACTGCATATACGGGAATAGGTCCCAAGCCGGTCATACGCTGCACTTCGTCTGTGAGGGTGCCTACCAATGTGCCTGGATTCACCATTTTGCCGAACTTGGAGCGCGAGAGTCCAACGGACTGGAGCAGACGTTCGTCGAGTTGTCCTGTTCTTGGGTCGAGCATTTGGGAGGTGGAGGCGATGGTGTATTCGCACACCTCGTTTCCTGTGAGCATCCATGAGAGTGCGTCGGGGACAAACAGAATCTTTCTCGCATGCTCCAATGCTGAGTTTTGCTCTCGGCGCATGGCATAGAGTTGGAAGAGGCTGTTGAAGTTCATGAGTTGGATGCCTGTCACGTCATATACTTCGCGTCTGGAAACCACGTGTTTCAAGTAGTCGTCCATAGCGTCGAATGTGATGGGGTCGCGATAGGCCCGTGGGTTGCGCAGGATTGCATTGTCTTCGCCTATGCAGACGAAATCGACGCCCCATGTGTCGATGCCGATAGAGGTGAGTTGTATGCCTTGACGAGCCACCTCCTTCAGTCCTCGTATGATTTCGAAGTAGAGGGCGTAGATGTCCCAGTAGAAATGTCCTCCCTGCTGAATTAGGTTGTTGGGGAAGCGGGTCACCTCCTCCAGGGAAATATTGTTGTATTCAATCTCGACTTGCTCCCCATCTTGGCAGGGTGTGCCAATCTTGCCTAATATGGTTCTGCCACTTGTGGCCCCTAAATCCACAGCAAAGAAATACTTGATGTTGTTTTTCATCCTAATTATTTTATAATAATGTACGGTGTAGTTAGTTGATTTGATTTACTAGTTCTACTTGTTTGTATAGTTTTACTAGTCAACCTGGTTGATATAGTCCAGATAGTTTGTGTAATTTGTCACTATCATGCAAAAATAGTAATAAAAAATGAAATGATTGTTCTTTTTTCAAGAAAAATCATTTCATGATGCATTTAAGCTTATAGCTTATAGGCTCTATAGTATCTATAGTGTCTATAGTTTCAATGTTCAATGTTCAATGTTCAATGCCCAATGTTCAATGTTCAATGGTCAATGGTCAATGTTCAATGGTCAATGTTCAATGGTCAATGTTCAATGGTCAATGGAATAACGAGGTTCTCTCTTGCGAGCACGGTTTCAGGGAAGATGGCGCGTGCTTGGTCAAGGAAGATGCTTTCGTCATCGTATCTGGAGGAGAAATGGCCGATGCAGAGTCGGTGTGCATGGCAGTCGCGTGCGATAGTGGCGGCCTGTGACGCTGTGGAGTGGAAGAAACGGCTGGCCGCTTTCTCTTCCTCATCGGTAAAGGTGGCCTCGTGGTAAAGCAAGTCCACGTCCTTGATGATGGGAATGATGTCGGGTTTATATGTTGTGTCGGAGCAGTATGCGAAAGAGCGTGGCGGGTCGGCTGGTGTGGTAAGTCGTGTATGGGGTATCACCGTTCCGTCAGGGCAGGTATAGTCCATGCCAAGTTTGATGTTGTTGATTTGGCTGATGGGAATGTCGTAGGCTTCAATCATATCGCGTAGGATATGGGGTAGGAGGGGTTTCTCCTTGAACAGGTAACCACAGCATGGCACTCTGTGGCGGAGTGGAATGGTATAGATTTCCACACTGCGGTCCTCATAGACTTTCTGGTGTGTTTGTGCGTCGAGTGTGTGAATCTCCACGTTGAAGGTCATTCCTTGGCAGAAGATGTTGATTTGGGGTTGCAAGGCCTCTTCGATACCTTGTGGACCCCATACATGGAGTGTGCTGGTTCGTCCGAGAAGCGACATGGTGGAGATGATGCCGATGACGCCGAAGAAATGGTCTCCATGTAGGTGAGTGATGAAGATGTGTCCCAGATGACTGAACTTCAGCCGGTTGCGGCGGAACTGCAATTGGGTGGCTTCGGCACAGTCCACCATGAACAATTTTTCATGTATGTTCACCACTTGTGAGGCACCGAAATGCCGCATTGTAGGCAGGGCGCATCCGCATCCCAGAATGGTCACTTCAAATTTTTCCATAGTTGATTTGTTTTTTCCTGGTATTTTATTATTTTCCTGATTATCCGGCTATTCGGAATTCCGGATGATTGGGTTTTATCAAATGAGGGTGTGCAACCCATCAATGGTGCACACCCTCATTTCTATTAGATAATATCTATAAGTCTATGCGCACATCTCTTATTTGTTGTTCTCCAGGTCAGCCTTCAGAGCTGCGAGAGCGTCGAGGTCACCGAGAGTGGTGCCAGCGGCCTTGTTCTGGATAGCAGGAGCGGCTTCCTTGCGTGGAGCGGCAGCTTTCTTGGCCTTGCGGGCCTCGCGCTGTGCCTCTTCATAAGTGCGGCTGTGAGAGAGGATGATGCGCTGAGTGTCCTTATTGAACTCAATCACCTTGAAGTCGAGCTCGTCGCCCAGCTGAGCTTGAGTTCCGTCTTCCTTCACCAAGTGCTTAGGAGTGGCGAATCCTTCGATGTCCTCATCGAGAAGGCGGATAACAGAGCCCTTGTCGAGCACTTCCTTCACCTTGCCTCTGTGTACAGAGTCTGGAACGAACTTCTCAGCGAACTTGTCCCATGGGTTCTCAGTCAGCTGCTTGTGACCGAGGCTCAGACGACGGTTCTCCTTGTCGATGTCGAGCACCTGAACGTCAATCTCAGCACCGAGCTTAGTGAACTCTGATGGGTGCTTTACCTTCTTGGTCCAAGAGAGGTCGGAGATGTGAATCAGACCGTCAACACCTTCCTCGATTTCAACAAACACACCGAAGTTGGTGAAGTTGCGAACCTTAGCCTTGTGCTGTGAGCCAACAGGATATTTCTCCTCAATCTTCTCCCATGGATCTTCCTTCAGCTGCTTGATGCCGAGCGACATCTTACGCTCGTTGCGGTCGAGAGTCAGAATCACTGCCTCTACCTCGTCGCCAACCTTCAGGAAGTCCTGTGCGCTGTGGAGGTGTGCGCTCCAGCTCATCTCGGACACGTGAATCAGACCTTCCACACCTGGAGCAATCTCTACGAATGCACCGTAGTCGGCCATCACCACTACCTTGCCCTTCACCTTGTCGCCAACCTTCAGTTCCTGGTCGAGAGCGTCCCATGGATGTGGAGTGAGCTGCTTCAGACCGAGGGCGATGCGCTTCTTCTCGTCGTCGAAGTCGAGAATCACCACGTTGATCTTCTCGTCGAGTTTCACTACCTCGTTAGGATCGCTTACGCGGCCCCAAGAAAGGTCTGTGATATGAATAAGACCATCTACGCCACCGAGGTCGATGAACACACCGTAAGAAGTGATGTTCTTAACAGTACCCTCGAGAATCTGGCCTTTCTCAAGCTTGCTGATAATCTCTTTCTTCTGAGCCTCAAGCTCTGCTTCGATAAGAGCCTTGTGGGATACAACCACGTTGCGGAATTCCTGGTTGATCTTGACGATCTTGAACTCCATAGTCTTGCCCACGAATGTATCATAGTCGCGGATAGGTTTCACGTCGATCTGGCTGCCTGGGAGGAATGCTTCGATACCGAATACATCCACAATCATACCACCCTTTGTGCGGCACTTCACGAATCCCTTCACGATTTCGTTGTTGTCGAGAGCTGCGTTCACGCGGTCCCAGCTGCGTGCTGCGCGTGCCTTCTTGTGAGAAAGGATGAGTTGGCCTTTCTTGTCTTCCTGGTTCTCGATGTACACCTCTACAGTGTCGCCCACCTGAAGCTCAGGGTTGTAGCGGAACTCGCTGCGTGGGATGATACCTTCTGACTTGTAGCCGATGTTCACCACTACTTCGCGGTCGTTGATGCTTGATACGGTACCGTCAACTACTTCGTTGTCGTTGACGTTGTTGAGGGTCTTTTCATAGGCCTTCTCGTCTTCTGCCTTAGTGGCAATGCTGGCACTGTCGCTTTCAAAGGCTTCCCAGTCGAAATCTTCCAGCGGTTTGATGTTTTTAGTTTCCATTAATGTTGTTTAGTTTTGTTTGAGTTTTTACTTGTTAGACATTATGTTGAGATAATGAATGCACAAATCGACCGCAAAATTACAACTTTTCCGCCAAACAACCAAATAATTACGTTTTTTTCATCATAAATTCTGCAAGTTCTTGCGTTTATTGTTAGAGTAATTCATTGTTTGAGTCCTTAGAGTTCTTAAAGTCCTTAGGGAAAACATCGAAAATATCATTGTTAAAGCCGAGGATGAAATATCTCTGCATATTAAAGAACTAAAATGAGTGTTCGTATGTATGGCAAAGTTGTGAATAATGAGGTTGAAGACAGAAAGAACGGTAAAACGAATTTGAGTTTTTGAGGTGAAAAAATGTGAAGTTAAGGGGGAGTAGTTTTTACTTAGACTTATCCTGGATAAACGTTGAAACGAATAAACGAGTAAACGGAGCACTGGTTTATTAGGGAAAAAAGCTGACAGGTCAAATGTTTCATAACAAATGTTAAAACAAGGGGGATTATGCAGAAAACGCATAAATATTGCATGTTATGGGGCGATTTTGGGTTATTATTTGTATATGTATGCAATGTTATATGCAAAAATGTTTCATGGGTATGACAAAATGAAACATTTTGAAACATGGTATGAAAGAGGGTTTGGATAGTTACTTTTCAAACAGGTCGTTGACGACCACCACTTTCTGGAAGATGCCGCTGTGAATACCATATTTCAGGCCGAATGAAGTGACGAGTGTCATTTGCACATTGTGTCTGCGGCTGACGTGGTCGATCATCCATTGGAGTCGTTCTCGTAGTTTCATCTCGTAGTCGTTCTTCACTTCAAATTCGGTTGCAACGAACTTCATCTCACAGAGGTTGACCACACGGTCTGCGCGACTGATGACCAAATCGAGTTGCATGCCTTTCTGTCCTTCCATACCTTTAAGCGTCCAGGGTGCGTTTTCTGATGTGATACCACCGACCCCCAAAGCAGTTTTGATTTGTCCCACATGACTTAGGCAGGCATTCTCGAATGCACGTCCTCGCCATGTGTTGAGAATGGGTTGGTTCTCGTTGTCGCGCCAGAAGTTCGCTTTCCTGTCGCGTCCTTCCACTTGAGAGAGATAGAAGAGGCAGAAAGGATCAATAAGACGGTATTGGCGGTTTCGTTTGTTGTTCTCAAAAGGTTTGTAGTTTTCGATGAAGTCGCAGGCTTCCAATATGCGAAGCGTTTCCGACAGGGCCTTGCCAGATGGTATGCCTGTCAACAGGCTGATTTCTTCTCGGCTGTACCCGCTTTGGCGTTTGGCCAGAAGTCGGATAATTGTTATGTGAGGTTCTGGGTTCCTGAAGATAGAATAGAACAACCTGTCGAACTCATTTTTCAGTTTGGCCTTGACGTTGAAAAAGAGATTGTCGATGTTCTGGGCCAGGCTGAGGCCAGGCTGAACATAACTGAGATACATGGATATGACGCCTACGGTCATATAGAGATGGAGAATGTCGTAGCGTGAGGGGGAAACGAGCTGTAATTTCAGAATCAG
>JAEEGI010007560.1_pt1 | contig 24319 bp, 9 predicted proteins | sample 8958751 | NCBI WGS metagenome assembly JAEEGI01 (sample SAMN16246545, study PRJNA631951) | gut metagenome | biome: gut microbiome; feature: rumen; material: KS-attached | host: Bos | place: Iran: Karaj | collected 2018-10
CATGTACTCAATCTGCCCATCCTCGTTCCAGCGGCAGAGGTCGCCAGTGTGGTACATACGGACAGGACGGCCCCAACGGTCTTCTTTCACAAACGGACACTCGACAAATGACTTGGCAGTACGTTCTGGCAAGCGCCAATAGCCACGGCCCACCTGAATACCGGCGAAACAGAGTTCACCAGCCACACCCTGCGGTACGAGGTTGCCTGCGGTATCGACGATGAAGTTCCAGTTGTTGGCCACACTCTGGCCAATTGGAATATTCTCTACACGTCGGCCTGGAGCGATACTATAATAAGAGGTGTCGTCCGTACACTCCGTAGGACCATATACATTGATAATCTCAATGTGGTCACTGAACACGCCATCCATCTTCTCACCGCCACCCGTCGTGAATCGGATGGGCAGGTCGTCGAAGGCATTGAGCAGCAGACAGGTCATCGCTGTCGAGTAGCCACCACCCGTACACTGATGGTCTATCAGGAACTGGCGAATTTGAGCGAGATCTTTACGAATCTCAGTCGGCATAATGTGGAACGAGCCACCAAGCGTCAATACGGGATACATATCCTCGATATGCGCATCGAACGAGAACGAGCGGTGGCCGCTGATACGGTCGGCAGCAGTCAACTTCTCCATGTCTATCACCACAGCAATGAAGTTGCGAAGACCAGCCTGATGGAGCATGGCACCCTTGGGCTTGCCTGTTGAGCCGGATGTGTAAATCATGTAGGCGAGGCCATCGGGATTAGACAAGTCTATCGGCTCTGCCTTTGGCACATCAGCCATGAAGTCATCGATAAAGAAGGTCTTGGCGGCAGCTGTGCTGAAGTCGCCTTCGGCCATCTTAGCCTCCAGTACATCATGCGAAGTGATGAGCACCTTCGACTCAGAATTCTCCAACATGTAGCTCAGTCGCTCATTAGGATATTCGAAGTCCAGTGGCGTATAGGCAGCACCGGCCTTATGGATAGACAGTACTGCCAATGGGAATTCCTTGAAGCGGTCGAGCATCACACACACGAAGTCGTTGGGTTGTACGCCAAACTCAATAAGTTGACGGGCCAGCGCATTCGAGTAGCGGTCCATCTCGCCATAGGTCAGTTGGCTGTCCCTATCCACCACAGCAGGAGCATCGGGTGTGCGCTTTGCCTGCTCTGTGAAGAGGTTTGCAAAAGTCTTGCTCAAGTCAACGTCAATCTCCTTGCCCGTACCTATCTTGATAATACGCTGAGCCTCCTCGTCGCTCACGATGCTGATACTTGTCAGAGCGGCATCGGGTTTGGCGATCATTCGCTCTACTGTCACCTTCACAGCATCTGCTAGGCTCTGTATCAGATGGGCAGAATACTTACCATTATCGTACTCCACACAGACACTTGCCTGTCCATCGATATCACGAATGAAGAAGGTGATGGGGAACTTGGGCACTTTCAGTTCCAAGCCCTCTAATTCCAATGGAGTTCCCTTGCAGACGTATTGGCTGATGACACCGAGCTGATAGACGAACTGGATCTCAGCCGTCAGGCCATAGTCAGCAGCAATCTGAGCAAACGGATAATTCTCGTGACGCAATGTCTTGTCAAAGTTTTCGCTTACCTCCTGCAGGAATTCCTTGACGGTCTGTTTACCTATCGTAGCACCAAGTGCCAACGTGTTGACAAACATACCCACCGTGTTACGAATCAGCAGGTTGGAACGGCCATTGGATACTGTTGTGATGCACACCTGTTCGCTGTTGGCAAAGCGCGCCAGCGAATAGTAGATTGCCGACAGGATCAGGTGAGCCGGCGTGATATTATTGTTGCGACAGAAAGCTTCTATCGTCTTGATATCGAGCGCAGAAATAGCTTTACTGATGGTGCCTTTGGTAGGATTAGCCAAATCAGGACGCACCTCAGTAGCAGCTTCGACAACAGCCAGACGGTCTTTAAAGAAGTCTTTGGCAGCCAGATACTCAGCTCCACCTTCTGCAGCCAGCTCGGCAGATACATAGCCGGCATAAGAGAGATCCTCTTCCTCGATAGTCTCACCATTCATGATACTGCATAACTGCTGGAGGAAGATATCAACAGAACCTCCATCGAAGATCATATGATGCACATCCATCATCAGATAAGTCTGCTTCTCGGTAGTCACCATCTCAAAGCGATAAAGCGGACCCGTGGCGAGATCGAAGGGACGTACGAAGTCGTGCTTATATGCCTCCAACTCCTGCTCGCTCATCTGCTTCACAGGAATCTCCACAGCCTGTTCCAAATCGACGGTCTGAATGACACCATCCTCGCCATTGCCGAAATGTACAGTCATTTGTGGATGAGCCTTCACAAGAGCCTTGATAGCACCGACGATGGCCGTACTATCAGTATCTTGGGGGAAACCAACCTTAGTTGGAATGTTATAGAGCGTTGTCTCCGGGTTTTTCAGACACTCGAAATAGACACCCGTCTGAGCGTAGGAGAGACCCACCCCCTGCCCCTCCCTGTGAGGGAGGGGAGTAGATAGATCCTGCCCTTGAGTACGACCATTCCCCTCCCTCACAGGGAGGGGCAGGAGTAGGGCCTCCTTCAATATCTCGTTCTCGATACTCTGCAGCGTTCCTGTTTTCACCAGACTTTTTGAATCCAATGTCACGCCATATCGCTTATTCACCTGAACGGCGAGTTTGATGGCAGAGATAGAGGTGAGTCCTGCATAGCCCAGCACAGTTGTAACACCAAAGTCGGTGGTATTCACGATGCCTGCAATCATTTCATGAAGTTCCTCCTCCAACACGTTCATCGGCACATTGGATTCTTCCACAACGGCAGCCTTCTTCTCAGGCTTTGGAAGAGCCTTTTTGTTCACCTTCTGATTCTGATTCAGAGGTATCTTGTCAATTTGCATTGTTACGGCAGGAACCATGTAGGGCGGCTTTTGGTCGAGGATAAAGTTGTTCAAGGCCTCAATATCAATCTGCTGATCGCTGACCACATAGGCTGCAATGAACTTACCACCGCCTTGCTCGTCGAAAGCTTGCACCGTAGCATCCTTAATACCAGGGAACTCACGAATCACCGCTTCCACCTCCTTCAATTCGATACGGAAGCCACGAATCTTTACCTGTCCGTCACGACGTCCTACAAACGAGATGTTGCCATCGGGCAGATAGCGCACGATATCGCCTGTACGATAAATCCTGTTATACTTTGCTTCCGTCGTAAATGGATTCGGTATATATACCTCTGCCGTCTTCTCCGGGCGGTTCAGATAACCACGGGTAACCTGTGGACCAGCCACCCATAGTTCTCCGGCAGCACCAACGGGCAGACGATGGCCTTGTGGGTCAACGATGTAGAGCTTACAATTCTGCATGGCAGTACCAATAGGAATGTTCTTCATCCGCTCCTTGACCCAGAAGTTAGTGACATAGCATATAGTTTCCGAAGGGCCATAGCCATTTGTCAGGCTGAAGGTCTTCGGTGGTGTCAGCGTCGACAGCTTTTCTCCACCAGTCATGAGCACCTTCAGCGAGTGGTTCTCGATACTGGTAGCAAACTGGTATGCTACCTGTGTAGTCATAAATCCGTGGGTGATACCGTTCTGCTCGAAATAGTCGTTCAGGGCTATGAGGTCGAGACGCAATTCCTCGGGGACAATATGCAACTCAGCACCAATGGTGAGTGCTGAGAATATTTCCATTGGCGAGGCATCGAAACCATAACTGGCATACGCGGCCACCTTGCTCTGAGCCGTGATGTTGTATAAATGCTGATGCATGTTGCAGAAAGCCACCCAGTTCCTGTGTTCCGACATGCCGCCCTTGGGTACACCCGTTGAGCCCGAGGTATAGATAAGCGTAAATAGACTCTCTGGTTTTGGTTCAACAAGCTTCACGTCTGTCTTCGGCAACAGCATCAAATCTTTTGTCAATATCACGTCACCATGATATTCGTCTACAATGGGGCGCAGTTCCTCGTCGGCAATCAGCAGTCGGGTGCCGGTATCCTGCATCATAAAGTTCAGTCGCTCCTTCGGATAGCTGGGATCGAGTGGCTGGAAAGCACAGCCAGCCTTTATGATTCCCAACGAGGCGATAGCCATCCACTCACAACGTGGAATCAAGACAGCGACAATGTCCTCCAAGCCGAGTCCCTTCGATGCGATATAGCCTGCAATACGGTCGCTTATTTCATCTGCCTCTGCGTATGTGAACCGCTTGTTCTTAAAGACAACTGCTGTCTTATCGGGCGTGGTCTTTGCCTGGCGACGGAACAGCGAGACGATAGTCTGTGTATCATCGTAGGGGACATCGGTCTGGTTAAAGCTGTCGAGCACTTCCTGCTGGGCAGACGTTATAATGCTGATATCACTCAGCTTTTCCTGAGTAAGGAAGCCCTTTACTACAGCCTCATAACTCTCCAAGAACTGGTTGATCAGCTCCTCAGAATACTCACTGGCATTGTACTCAGCCTCCACGCAGTAATGCCCGTCACGGATATAGGCTTTTACATACAAAGCTACACCACTGGTGTTATTGTTCAAACGTTGGGCAGTCATGGGTTTGTTGTCAAACTGCAGACTGTCGAACAACGGTCCGTGCCAGCCAAACGACGTAGCCGTCTGTAAGCCTAAGTCTTGGATGACGTCGCTATAAGCGTAAGCCTCATGCTGACGGCATCCTGTCATCTGCTCCTGTCCGACCTTCAGGAATTCGAGCACACGGGTCTCGCCATCAAATTTCGCATATACGGGCAGTGTTCTGACGAGCATTGCCACAGAGTTTGCCAGTCGCTTGTCAGCGCGACCATTGTGAATGGTATTGAACAGCACCTCCTGCTCGTTGTTGTATTTTGCCAACAGGAAGCCATAGGCAGCTGTGAAGAATGTGCTTTTAAAAATACCTTTCTCCTTGCAGAATGCATCGACAGCATCGATACCCACAGTCATTGTCCGAGTCAGTAGTCCCTCTGTAGGCTCTTCCCCCTCCAGATCAGGCAATAGAGGAGAATAGGTGTCGCTGCAGTCGAAGTTTTCAGTATACCACTTCTTATCTTCCTCAAACTGCAGTGTCTCTCGTACTTCTGCCTCAGCCTTGGCAACTTCGGCCAGCGTGAGTGCCTCTGATGCTAAAAACTCGCCTTGATAAGCTTTCTCTATATCGGCCAATAGCACCTTTCTTGATGCACCGTCGCTGATGATATGGTGGATGTCCTGTAGCAGATAGTAATGCTCAGCATCATGAAGCAGGCGAATGCGGAACAGCCTGTCTTTATACAAATCGAATGGCTGTATAAACGATGCCTTTGCTGCCTCAATATCAGAGACGTCTTCTACTGTTAGTGTGAATGTCTCAGAATCATCAATGACCTGCATAGGATCACCCAGCTCAGTCAGTTCGATACGTGTAAACAGCGTTGTATGAGCTGCAACTGCGGTCTCGATGGCTCGGCAAAGCTTTTCTTCGTCAAGACTGCCGTCCAAAGTATAAAGATAAGGTATGTTATAACAGACCTCTCCTTGGTGAGCTATACACTCTGCATAGAGACCATACTGCGTTTTAGTTAATGGTGCGATAGTTTTCATATCCTAAATGTATTATTATTCAAAGAATCCGAAGCCACCAATGGCGGTAAGCATGCGCTCAACATAGTCCCAAGAGGTAGGACTCCATGAGAAACCAAGACGGTAGAGCACTTGCGTGGTGTAGTCGTTATCGCGCTTTACGTCGGCAGTCTTCTGGCCGTGGGCCATGTCCTTGTAGGCCAATAGGGCAGCCATCTGTTTGGCTTTCTGTGGATCTTGTCCTGCCTCGTCCATAGCCTGCTGGAACTCTTCCTGCTCAACGAAACGGATACCTTCTGTAACGGAAGACAGCCCAGAGAGCACATCGCCAAGGAACTGGCCGTGGATGTTGTAAGGATGGAACACGGTGCACTCCTTAGGTGTTGTGGCCAGCAGACAGATGGCATGGGCTACCTCGTTGATGGGCGAGAACTCCACCTGCTTGTTGCGCATAGCATACGGACAGCATCCGAGCATGTTATAGACGCGGATGCGACCCATGAACGAGTTGGTCGAGAAGTTGGCCTGGAACTCGCCGTCGGTACTGCGGGCAGCAAGATTTCCCACACGCATAATCTTCGCACTCAGTCCGTGCAGGGCGACGGCATCGAGGATGAGTCGCTCAGCCATATACTTCGAGTAGATGTACTGGTTGCCCAGATATTGTCCCATGTATAGGCGCTGTTCTGTATAGACATCATTCTTGATCTCGCCTGCCCACAGACCACGTGTACTGGCTGTGGAGATATGGATGAGTTTAGCTCCAGTCTTGATACAGAAGTCAACACAGCGCTGAGCGCCACCGATGTTCACGTCTTCTATCTCTGTACCCTCAGAGAAGTGCTTTACTACGGCTGCACAGTTGAATACCGTATCCACCCTCAGGTTGGTATCGATATCCTGTGTTACGTCGCCAAGAACGATGTGCAGACGTTGTCCAAACAATTCCTTGAAAGATTTCGAGAAGTAGTAGAACAACAGGGTACGCAGACGACTTTCTGCGGCTTCCTTCGTCTTGCCGCGAACCATGCAGTAGATGTTTTGCGCATCGCTGCCGATAAGGTCATGCAAGATGTGAATGCCAAGATAGCCTGTAGCACCTGTAATTAATACGTTGCCCAACTGCTGGTGCTCTCCTGCACGGAAGAATCCAAGCGTGTTACGCTGCAAGAGGTTGTTGATAGCGGTATAATCGAAGTCTGCAATAGGATCAACTTCTCCAGTCTTTCCTGAATCAACAGCTTCTCCTGTTATCAGTTGTGCCAACTTGCGTGGTGTTGGGTTAGCAAACACCTCACCATACGACACATGCAAATCAGCCTTGTCAGCCTCGATAATGACACGCGTCACAACGAGCGACGTACCCCCCAACTCGAAGAAGTTATCTGTAGCACCCACCTTCTCCATTTGAAGGATATTGGCGAAGATGTCGCAGAAGGCACGCTCGGTGTCATTAGCTGGAGCCTCATAGTCGCCACTGATGGCCAGTTGCGGTTCCGGCAGGGCCTTGACGTCCGTCTTACCATTAGGTGTGATAGGCATCTTCTCCATCTGCAGATAAGCCGTAGGAACCATATATTTGGTAAGTGTCTTACCCAGTTCGGCCTTCAGCTCCACGATATCAATGGGATGGCCGGCAGTGAAGTAAGCACACAGATGCTCGATATTCTTGATCTTGCCAATCTTCACTACGACGCTCTTGATACCCTCGACGGCAGCCAAGGCAGCCTCTACTTCGCCCAATTCAATACGCAGGCCACGCAGTTTGATCTGGTTATCAGTACGACCAAGAATCTCCACATCACCCTCTTCGGTCCAACGGGCATAGTCACCAGACTTGTAGATACGGACACCCTTGTAGTTGATGAAACGCTCGGCAGTCATCTCTGGCAGGTCATTATAACCTGTTGCCACACCGATACCACCGATATACAACTCGCCAACCACGCCTACGGGCAGTTCATTGGCATCGCTGTCAACGACAAACTCCTTGTAGTTGAGCAGCGGACGGCCCACGCTGATGCGGTTAGTGTGCGTCAACTCCTTGCAGTTAGAGGAGACCGTGATCTCCGTCGGACCATAGGTATTGAAGATACGTGCCTCAGGGGCAGCAGCACGCAGTTTGTCGAGCAGACCGTCGGCATATTTCTCACCGCCACACATGATAACTTTACACTGGCTGATAGCCTCAACAAAGGCTGGCAACTCCATATATTGCAGCATACGCGAAGGTGTCGCATTGATGGCATCGGCTCCCGTACGACGGAACAGATCGGCTAGCAATGCAGCGTTCGTTGTCTCTTCCTCACTGGCAATGACAGCCATCTTTCCGTTGCACAATGCACCGCCAAACTCCTTCATCGACATGTCGAACGACAGGGTGGTGACACAAAGGAAAGCGTGTACCGTCTCTGCCAACGCATGGATATGAATGTTTGCTGGATGACCACCATAGAGGTAGTTCACGATACTCTCGTGGCGCAGCATCACACCCTTAGGCTTACCCGTAGAACCGCTGGTGTAGATGAGGTAACAGAGATCCTGCGGAGTGATGCCGGCTTCTACAGGTTCGCTGTTGAGAGAACTGTCGAGCAGTTTTTCTACGTCGATGGCATTCGAGAACTCACCCAGACGGTCGGCAGTGGTGATGATATATGCTGCATGGCTGTCGCTGAGGATGTGCTGTATGCGCTCCGTGGGATATTCGGGGTCGCAAGGGATATAGGCACATCCCGCCTTCATCACACCGAAGATAGATAAAATGACTTTCGACGTTCTGGGCAGCAACAAGGCGACGCGGCTGCGAGGCTCTACACCACGCTGACGCAGGGCGTTGGCAATGCGGTTGGTTGCTTCGTCCATCTCCCGATAGGTATAGGTGGCGTCGCAGGCTACCAAAGCCTTTGCATCAGGCTGCTTCTGGGCATAATAACTGATGCAGTCATGGTAATATTTAAACGGTACTTCCCCCGTAGCAACTTCGCGCAGATGACTCAACGCCTCTTCCTGATTCTTGCTGACAATGGAGAGTTGGCGGATCTTCATCTTTGGCTGGACTATCATCTGCTCTACTACAGCCACGATGCTCTCTGCCAAAGCATTGCCAAGTCGGGCAGAATAAATAGAGTCATCGTACTGAACCAACACACCACGAGACTCAATCTTGATATTAATCTTGAACTTCGGTACATTGAGTTCCAGCAGTTCTCTTCCGACAGACTGGCCTCCAACGGTATATTCCGACAACACACCTACCTGATAGGCATAGGCAATGGTAGGAATGAAACCATAATCAGTGGCGATACGGGCAAAAGGATAGTCCTCGTGACGCAGCGTCTCGTCGAAGGTGTCGCTCACCTGACGCAGATATTCGCTAACCGTCACATCGTCAACCTTCAGGCCAAGGGCAAGGGTGTTGACAAACATTCCCACCGTATCGGCAATCTTCAGGTTCGATCTCCCGCTGCTAATCGTCGAGAGATAAACTTCTCGGTTGTTGGTATAGCGCGAGATAACATAACTGGCAGCAGCAAGATAAAGGTGTGCCGGAGTAATCTCCTGCTGACGGCAGAAAGCCGCAGCCTTATCTAAATCAGTAGGACAGACTGCCTCACCGATGAAGCCCCGTTTATCGCTCTTTGGCAGGTCGGCAGGAATCTCGCTGGCGCCTTCGCAGGTCTGTAGCCTTTCTGCAAAGAACCGCTGGGCGGCCTTATACTTCTCACAGTCTTCAGCCTTCTGCTGATCGTTCACAAAGTCAAGGTAGGTGTAGGTCTCATTCTCAATGGCAGATCCATCAAGAGTATTTCCGATTTGACGGATAAACAGGTCGGCAGAACCTCCGTCGAACACCAAATGATGAACATCCATCAGCAAATGAACACCAGTTTCGGTTTTTACCACTTCAAAGCGGTAGAGCGGCGGTTTCTGGAGATTGAACGGACGGACGAAGTCGGTCTTATAATCTGCCAAAGCCTCGTTGGTCATTTCTGTAATGGGGACATCCACAGGCACACTATCAACTAAGGTTTGAATGATTGCATCTCCCTCTGTAGTAAAATGAATACTCAGTTCTGGATGAGCTTCCACTACCCGAGTTACGGTTTCTGCCAGTTTTTCGGCTTCTATACCTGCAGGATAGCTGAGCAGATAGGGAATATTATAGACGGTCGAAGTGGGATTCTTCAGACACTCAAAATACACACCTGTCTGAGCATAGCTCAATGGTGCATGATTAATGGTTAATGATTCATGGACGGCTTCCGCCTTTGTGGCATTAACCGCTAACCCTGACCCTTGAACCATGAACCCTTTCAGAATTTCATTCTCAATAGCTTGAAGCGTACCAGTCTTAACGAGCGACTTTGAGTCAAGTGTTACACCATATCGCTTGTTTACTTGAACGGCAAGTTTAATGGCTGAGATAGAGGTCAGTCCCGCATAGCCAAGAACGGTGGTAATTCCGAAATCGGTGTTGCCAACGATGGCGGCAATCATCTCGTGTAATTCCTCTTCCAGCACATTCATTGGGGCCTGTTCCGTTTGTTGCTGTGACACTGCAACAGACTTAACAGGCTTAGGCAGGGCTCGTTTGTTCACCTTCTGGTTCTGGTTCAGCGGAATGGCCTCAATCTGCATCGTCACGGCTGGTACCATGTAAGGTGGCTTCTGGTCGAGGATAAAGTTATTAAGTGCCTCGATGTCAATTGTAGTGTCACTAACGATGTATGCAGCGATGAACTTTCCATTTCCTCCATCCTCCTCGAAGGCTTGCACGGTAGCGTCCTTGATACCGGGGAACTCACGAATCACAGCCTCAACCTCTTTCAGTTCGATGCGGAAACCGCGGATTTTGACCTGCCCATCACGACGACCTACAAACTGGATATCGCCCGAGGGCAGATACCGCACGATGTCGCCAGTACGATATACCCGGGCATATTTATCGTTATCTGCAAATGGATTAGCAATATACACCTCAGCCGTTTTCTCCGGACGGTTCAGATAGCCGCGACTTACTTGCGGTCCACTGACCCATAACTCTCCAGCTGCACCTATGGGCAAACGATGGCCTTGTGGGTCAACGATATATAGTCGCATATTGTCGAGCGGTTTGCCAATGGGGATTTCCTTCAGTTTCTTATCCACCAAATAAGTGGTTGTAAAAATGGTGCACTCTGTCGGGCCATACACATTATAAAAATCGAAACCTGTCGGGGGAGTCAAAGAGGCCAGTTTCTCTCCACCTGTTGAGAGATACTTCAGCGAGTGGTTCTCGATACTTGTGGCAAACTGGTAGCCCACCTGCGTGGTCATAAACGAGTGGGTGATATGTTCACGCTCAAAATAGTCGTTAAGCGCAATGAGGTCAAGACGAATTTCTTCGGCAACGATGTGAACCGTAGCACCGCAGGTCAAGGCGGGAGACATGTCCATCATGCAGGCATCGAGACCATAGCTGGCGTATGCAGCTACATTGTGTTCAGGCTTCAGGTCGTAATACCGCTGATACCAATGACAGAAGCAGACGAGGTTACCATGAGTCAACTGACAGCCCTTGGGTACACCCGTTGAGCCTGAGGTGTAAAGGAGGATGAAGAGACTCTCTGGCTTCACTTCAACATTTCGACATTCCGATATTTCTAAATTACGAAATTCATTCGTTAAGAGCACCTCACCTTTGTATTCATCCACTATGGGGCACAGTTCCTCATCGGCAATCAGCAGCTTCGCACCAGCATCCTGCATCATGAAGTTCAGACGCTCCTTCGGGTAGGTCGGATCTAATGGCTGATAGGCACAGCCTGCTTTCAAGACACCCAGCGAGGCTATGGCCATCCATTCGCAACGGGGAATCAGGACAGATACCACATCTTCCGAACCTAGCCCCTTCGATGCGATGCATCCAGCGATACGGTCACTAATCTCATCAACTTCGGCGTATGAATATCGCTTGTCTTTGTAAACGACGGCAATGCTCTGTGGCGTTTCCTTTGCCTGACGACGGAACAGCGAGACGATGGTCTGCGTGTCGTCATATTCCACATCCGTCAGATTGAAGCTGTCGAGTATCTTTATTTGCGATGTCGTGGTAATATCCACCTCGCGAAGATACTCCTTGACGAGAAATCCCTCTAACACAGCCTCATAACTCTCCAGGAACTGACTGATCAGCGTCTGAGAGTATTCATTGGAGTTGTATTCAGCCTTAATCTGGTATTTGCCGTTCAGGATAAATGCCTTCAAATAGAGCGAGGCCTCCAACGTGCTGTTGCACAGTCGGATGGTCTTCATTGGTTTGCCGCACAGCTTCTCATCGGCGAACATCATACCGTGCCAAGCAAACATCGAGTTGCTCTGGATGCCGAGATCGTTCACAGCATCGCTAAAGGCGTATGCCTCATGCCGGCGTACACCGCTCATCTGATCCTGCCCTGCTTTCAGATAGTCGAGCACCTTGGTCTCGTTATCAAACTTGGCGTAGACGGGCAACGTCTTCACCGTCATACCCACAGAATGCAGGAACCGCTTGTCCGTACGTCCATTGTAGATGGTGGTAAACAGCGACTCCTGTTCATTATTATATTTTGCAAGCAGGAAACTATAGGCCGTTGTGAAGAAATTGCTCTTGAAGATGCCCTTTTCCTTGCAAAAGCTGTCAACACGTGCCATATCCACACTCAGCGTCCTCACCATCGAAGCCTCACTATGTTCTGGCTCTTCAAGGTCTGGCATCAATTGGGTAAAACAATCACCGCAGTCGAAGTTCTGTGCATACCATTGTTTGCCTTCCTCGAAAGCCGCAGACTTCCGCAGCTCAGCCTCTGCTTCTGCCACCTGTGCCATCGTCATAGCCTCAGGTTCCAACACCTCTCCGTTGTAGGCTTTCTCCACATCTGTCAACATGACCTTCAGTGTCGTACCGTCACCTATGATATGGTGGATGTCGAGGAAGAAATAGAAGTGCTCAGAATCCTTGAGCAAGCGGATGTGGAACAAACGGTCGTTGTAGATGTCAAAAGGCACAATCATTTGCAGCTTCTCGACCTCGATGTCTGAGATATTTTCCACTGCCAGCATGAATGTCTCTGTGTCGTCAATGACCTGAAGAGGATCGCCATCGCTATTCAGCCCGATACGGGTGAACAACGTCGGATGTGCTGCCACTGCTGATTCGATGGCCCGGCATAGTCTGTCTTCGTCCAGACTGCCGTCGAGCACATACAGATAAGGAAGATTATAACAAGCCTCTCCCTGGTGTGCTACACACTCTACGTAGAGACCATATTGTACTTTTGATAATGGTGCAGATGTTTTCATATTTATAGTTATTTACCTTTCTACTTATATACTTTTTTACTATTTCATCACCATTTTGTAGTGAATAAACTAGGTGAAATGACTAGCGAGAACCAACCCCAGCGAGCCTGTTTACTGGAGTTACCTTGTTTCAGCCGGTCCATCGTTTCCGTACCCATCATCTGGGTATAGCCTGCAATTAAGGATATGTCCTTCGAGAACTTATAGCTGGCCTGTAGTTCAATGCTATGGCCCAGCGTACGGTCGAGACCGCTCAGTTTTGTGGCAGTAGCCAGATAATGGTAGGTGGCACTACAACTAAGCTTTGGTGCTGGTTTGCCTATTATGCCGAGATAGGCATTCTGCAGGCCAGGCGTAAAGCCATTGATGTAAGCACTCTCGTAGAAATAGTCAAGAATGCCGTAAAACTTGGTTCTTGATCCATAAAGAGGAGCGAAGCCGCCTTCATACTCCTTGTATGGCATGCCAAACGAACCACCATAGATGACAGGTACATAGTCGTCACCACTCAGGTATTCGTAACCTAACACGAAACCGTATTTGTCAGTTGGTTTGATAGTTGCTTTCGCACTGGCCATCCATGCCTTTATCTTCCCGGCCTGCTTGAATTCGTTGACTACCTTACCCGTCTGGCGGTAATACGAGCCTTCCAGCGACAGATATTTAGGGTGGAAGTTGATATAGCCACCGTACATCTGCTGATATTCTGTTGATGGTGAATTGTACGGGTCGCCCTGTATGCCTGCCTGCTGACCAATGTTCATAAAGAGCAGCGAGACTCCCAACGGGAACTTTGGCACATCGTAGTGATACCACACGGTCTGCATCGTTTTGTACAACTGCGCACCATTATTGTAATACGTGCCGTTATAGTAGTTGTCACCATTCTGGTTATAGGCCAGTATGGCATGAGCCTTATGACCATGTCCTTCATAGCCTACCCGAAGTACATCATGCGACAGGGCTACTGTTGCGAAGTCATTAGGACCGATGATTCGTTCATCATCGTAGGACAGAGCAATACGACCCATCTGGGCAAAAAGCCCGTTCCTGGCTGTCAACTTCACCCAACCCTCATACAGCGTGAGGGCATTGTTGCCTTTCATACCCCATATTCCCTTGTTCTGGATGACAGCATGCGCCTGCAGCCAGGAACGCTGGTAGTCCACATTCAGACGTACACGCCCTACCAGGAAACGCGATTTATCTTCTTCCGAACCACCGTCTCCTGTTCTGGGCAGTCCACCTCCGCAAGCCTCACCATGCGTAAGCAGGTTCATGCTGAAACTGAGCTGGTTGACGGAGTCTTTTTGTGCAAGACAGCCCGTAGCTGCCATTATCATTAGCAGCATGCAACACTTTCTCATAGGCTCTGGATTATTTACTCAAATTCGAAGATGCTGATAAATCCCGTCAGTTTAAAGACATTTTTGATGTCATCGTTAACACCACGCAACGTTACCCTACTACCATTAGCCTTGGCCCCTTTCAGGATACTGAGCAAGATGCGCAGTCCACTGGATGCAATATACTCCAAACCGTTACAATCGATGATGACGTCCTTACCGCCAGACGTATAGAGTGGTTTCAAGACTTCCTCAGCCTCTGTAGCTGCTGCGGTATCCATTTCTCCTTCCAACGTGGCAACATACTTGCCATCGATTTCTTCTAATTTTGCATTCATAATCAATTGTATTTTTTAGTTAATGTTAATATGTTTTGTTTGTTTATTCGTTCGTAATTAACCGAATCCATTATTTCACGAACTAGCAGGATGCCCAGACCACCTATCTGACGGTCCTCGGCAGACAGTGTCGTGTCGGCCTTCTCCTTCGCCGTTGGATCGAATGCTACACCTGAATCGGTAATGATTGTCTTCAGAGTCTTTCCGTCAGACATCATCCGCACTTCTATTTCACCCTCTTGTCCAATGGGATAGGCATAGTCAATCACATTCACCACAGCCTCCTCCACTGCCAGACGAAGTTGGCGAGAAAGCGACTTCTCAACATTCAGCCTCTCCATCACCTTCTTCATGAATTCACTGAACTTTGACACTTCATGGACGTCGTTTTTTATCACAAGCGTTTCCATCAGTTTGGTCTCGAAGCGCTTCGGAGTATAGCGGATAGCCAGCATCGTGAGATCGTCGCTCTGTTCAGCATCGCCAACAAACTCATGCACGCTCATTCTCACAGATTCAAGAAGTTGCTCAGGATGAAGCCCGCTATTGGCAGCAAGCACCTCTTCAACGCGTTTAATACCAAATTGCTTGCGTTCGATATTCTTCGCTTCTGTCAGTCCGTCTGTATACAGAAATAAAGTGATATTTGGCTCCAGCTTCGTTTCTTGTATACCATACTTCACATCATCGAATACACCAACAGGCAGGTGAGGATTAACATCGATCATCGAACATTGGCCATCAGCCAACATCATTGGAGCATCATGGCCTGCATCACAATAGCGCAGAAGACCTGTTGGCAGGTCGAGTACACCGAGAAACAAAGTGACGAAGATATTCGAATCGTTGCCTTGACATGATACCTCATTGATGGCTTGCATGATATGTGCAGGATTGTTCTCGTGAGCCGAGAAGGCACGGAACAAAGAATGAATCACGCCCATCACCATAGCCGATGGTGCGCCCTTGCCGCTGACATCGCCGATACAGAAGAATAGTTTCTCGTCACGGATAAAGTAGTCATAGAGGTCACCACCGACCTCACGGGCAGGTACCAGCGAGCCAAATATACTCACATCATCATGCAGAATATGGCTGTGGGGCAACATGCTCTGCTGTATCTGACTGGCTACAAGCAGTTCACCTCCTATACGGTCTTTCTCGGCATTCACCTTGCGCAGTCGCTCCAGATTGCGCGAACTACGATAAACGATAAACCCAGCAAATAGCAGACCTATCATCAACGGGAGCAACAATGACAGACGTATCCTGCGTAGTTTGCTGAAAACATCACCGTCATCAAGTACATTGATGAGCATCCAGTCCGTCTTTCCACCCACTGTTGTGAAGTAAATGTGTTTTTTATTGTTGTTTTCATCATCCACTATGCAGTAGCCTTTCTTATCATTGTCGGCCTTCAATATTTCAAGTGCCGACCTATATATCGGACAGTCTTCGCCTGCCAGTAGGTTATAGTTGCCTGTTACCAAGAAGCGCAGTGTACTCTTATACGCTTTCTCCTCATTCATGACATCATCGAGCCAGTCAAGCGCAATATCGGCATATACAACGCCAATGACTCTGCTCTTGCTATCACGTACAGGAACGCCGTATGTGGTTATGATCGCCTTGGCACCATCATTATCGAAATACGGTTCACTCCAATGGGCTTTCTCCTGTGTGACAGGAACATGAAAATAATCATCTTGTGTATGATCCACGCCGTCACTTCCCAATTGCATCGACTGAATGGAGTCCTGTCCCCTGCGTACGGAATATGGCTCGAAGTACTTGTCTTTATTTGGATAATAGTTTGGAACAAAAGCAACACCACTTCCCATGAAAGAAGGGTTATTTTTGACCATTCGCTGGGTAATGTCGAACATCCAGTCCGGCTCATCAAGACCTTCATTGACTACCCACGCCATGTTATCCACTGTCACCTCCACTTTGGCCAGTTTATTGCGGATGCAGAGGTAGATGGCATTCATCTCTCGCTGCACCAACCGTTCCACTGTACGTTGGATGATGTTCTGAGCCGCATAGTACATCACACCCGTCGTCAACTCCAGCAGCAATGCTGCTGCGATGATGACGGTCAGGCTGGTATGGGCTTTCACGAAGCCTCTCAACCGCTTCATCCAGTTCCCTTTAGATGTGTTCCTGTTGTCCATAATTTTACGATATGGCCTCAAAGATAGTCAATTTTTTTTCAAAACAGAAAACAATTTTATCGTTTTTTTATTCTACTAATGTTACTTCAGCCTCGGCAGTAGAGACCACCGTGGTGGCACTTGCCTGCGTTTTTCCCTGCTTCACCTTAATGTTGTAAATGGTTCCACGAGCCATCACCTTGTTCCAATTGGGATTGTCATCGTCCTTAGAACACGAGGAGAACACTCCGAGGCCGCAGAAGACCATGGTGAGTACCAATGGTCCCATGGTGAGTACCAATGGTCGGGTGGCGGCAAGCACCCATTGCATCATTCTTTTCATACTCTTTTGTTTTTAGTTTATATTGTTTCTGGTTTTAGACATACCAAGAGTCCCCTCCAGGGCCGAGCGGCGTTGCACTTCGCGGACGATGACCTCGTCACACCGTGCCTGTCCCCATGTGAGCACTATTCTAATACTTTTGTCCGCACGGATTACCGGTGGGCAGCACACTGGGCCACAGCATCGATATCACGGCTCAATACCAATTCATGAAGGACGTGAAGATTGTTGCCGGTTACACCCACATGATGGGCACCGAAACCATGGCTCGCCTGAAACAGAAAGACAGCAGCGAACAGGCTCGCTGGGGATGGTTCTCTTTGGTTGTGTCACCCAGCATATTTACTGCTAAATGGTAAGAATTGATGCAGGCTATATTACTGATTCCTCAGCTCGCTGGGGCGATGTCCTGTCTTGCTCTTGAACTTGGCTGAGAAGTAGTCGGGTGACTCGAAGTTGAGTTGATAGGCTATTTCCTTGATGCTCATGTCGGTGGTGGAGAGCAGTTCTTTGGCTCGCTGCAGGCGGAGATCCTGCTGATAGACAGCGGGGGAGAGGCCAGTGTACTCCTTGAACAGTTTGCGGAAGTTGCTGTAGCTCACGCCCAGTTCCTCGGCCACCTGCTGGATAGTGAGAGAGCTCTCCAACGACTCTCGGATGCGGAGCTGTGCCTTGCTGATCATGTTGACGTGAGCCTGACTGCGTGACAGCAGCTCGATGTTACGTTCCAGTGAGTACATGCGCCCCACCAGATGATTGACGATGCCTGCCAGCAACTGCTGGGTGTAGGCAGCCTCTTCGAGCGCCGCCTCGTAGGCCTGCTTGTATAACCCAATGATTTCTGCAGAATAGCCGATGTGATAGATGGGCTTATGCGGCGACAGGAAGCCTGTTTTTACACGGTCTTCCATGTTGTGCCCGCGAAAGCCTATCCAATAGCTCTCCCATCCCTTCTTAGGAATGGGGTGGTAGGAGTGCCACTCGCCTGGGAAGAGCAGGAACATATCGCCAGGCCGTAGTGTAGTCTCCTTGACTGAGGCGCTGTGGAATACACCTTCTCCCTCAGGGTTGTAGAGCAGTTGGAACTCGTTCAGCGTGCGTCCTTTCTCCAGGTCAAAGTAATAGCCGTCGGCATGTCCTTTGGTTGGGTATGATTCGAATGGCTCTATCTTCTCGTGACCTATAGTGGTTACAGTGAGTCCCCATAGGGCGTCGCGCTCATTGGCTAACATGTACTTACTTGTCTGCATGGCTTGTTAGTTATCTCTTTTGTTTGTTTTTTTTATTGTTGATGGGGTGCAGGAGTTACGCTCTGGCACTCGCACGGTATCCATATCCAGAATGTGGAACCCTTGCCTTCACCTTCACTCTCTACGCCGATGCGCCCTCCGCAACGGTCGGCAATGCTCTTGCAGATGCTGAGGCCGAGTCCGGTGCCTTGCACGTAGTCATTCAGCTTTACGAATCGCTCGAATACGATACCTTGCTTCTCCTTGGGGATGCCGGCACCTGTGTCCTCACAGTACATGCGTATGCCACCATCCTGATAGCGGTAGCCCACCTTGATATGCCCTTGATGGGTGTATTTCACGGCGTTGGTGGTGAAGTTGGTGATGACCTGCTGGAGTCGTCCCTTGTCAACGTGGGTAAGTAGTTGGCTGTATGGATTGTCAACGATGAACTCTACTCCGGCCTCCTGTACTCGTGAGGCCAGGGTCTGGCAGATGTCGTTGAAAGCAACGGCAAAGTCAACATCCTTTGACTCGATGGCGAGAGGTCCCTGGTTCATGGCAGAGGCTTCGATGATGTCGTCGATGAGGCGTATGAGCATGTCGCAGTTGTTACGTATGATACGTATGAACTCGCGCCGCTCGGTGGGGTTGTCGATGATTTGCAGCAAGTCGCTGAAACCGACGATAGCGTTGAGGGGTGTGCGGATTTCGTGGGTCATGTTGGCCAAGAACACACTCTTCTGCTTGCCTGAGTCTTCGGCGCGACTTGTCTCGAGGAGTAGTTGTTGCTGGGCGTTCATGAGTGTGGTGACATCGCGGACTACACCGAAGTGGCCAGTGACGTTACCTTGGTCATCGCGGACGGGTATGCCGTTGATAGCATACCAGTGGGGCTCGTTGCTCACTTTCGGGAGACACATGTGGAGCGTGATGTTGATGTCCTTGTCGGTTCCTTCCATGTTGCCGAAAGCTTCCATTGCCTTAGCTCGCTCCTCCTCGTAGATGCCGTTCATGTATTCATCGAAGGAAAGTATGAGTCCGTCTTGCTTCAGGGAGCGTGAGAAGATGATTTGTCGGGTAGATAATTCGGTGCGCCACACCCACATGTTGCTGCTGCTGAGAAGGTAGTTGAGCTCTCTCTCTCTCAGGTTGAGCTGTTCATTCATGTTGAGTAGCTGCTTGTCCATGTGCCGTTGCTCAATGTGGAGTTCTCGTTCCGCAGTGATGTCGCGGCAGGTCATGATGTAGTGTTGCAGCCGGTCGTTGTCGTATGAGGGGAGTATGCGCAGCTCGATGTACTTGTCAATGCCAGCCTCAGGGTAGTACATGTGCTGGCAGACATGCAGGGCGTCGCGTCCGTCTCTGTCGATGTCGTCTCGGACGGAGGGGTAGTCGAAGAGGTTGGTGGTGAGGAAGAAATGGTCGTCCTTGTTGTCTATTTCGCAGATTTGGCGCATCATCCGATTCAAGTCGATGAGCTTTCCGTCGGCATTAAAGAACGACATGCCTACGAGCGAATACTCGAACAACTTGGAGAATCGCTGTGCCAGTTCGCTGTCGCGGCGCACCTGCTCATATTCCTCGGTGATGTCCTTGACCGTGCAGACGACACGGTGGGGAGCCTGTTGCTGATCATACTCCACGACGGCATAGCTGCGCACGAAGCGCCACTCGCCATTGCCGTTGTATGGCTTCCAGCGGAGTTCTAGGCAACAGTTGCTGCTCTTGCCGGACAAGATGGACTCGTTGGCATGATGAATCTGAGGCTGGTCGTCGGGGTGGAACATGCTGATGAACTGTTGCATGGTGACACCTTCGGGTGGGAGCAGGCTACTGCCATAGCGATTGACGAAGTGATCGCTGTTCACGTCGTACTCTAGCACTTCGTAGTCGCCCTGAGACAGTGCCAGCTTCATCATGTTCTTCAGGTCATCAGCCTGTTCGGTGGCTTTCTTCACTCGGCGCTCTATGTGACGGTTGGCGAAGAACAGCAAGACAGCGAAGATGATTATCACGATGGTGATGCCCAGGATGGTGAGCGGTTTCTTGTTGTTATAGACTTCGGGGGAGAACCATTTGGTGCGCAGGGTCTGCAACTGTCCGTTCTGGTCCATGCGTGCATAATGGTCGTCGAGTTGTCGGATGAGCTCGTGGTCATAGGCCACAAAGTGGGACTCTCCTGCGAAGAGGGTCATGCCTCCTAAGATGAGCTTGTCCTGAAGTCCCTTTTCGCGGATATACCATCGGAGCGGCTCTTCGCCCCAGATAAAGTAGTTCTGTCGTCCATCGACCACCTGCTGCAGTGCATCGTCGGCAGTGAGGTAGGTGGGTGCCAGCAGGGGCAGCTTCTCTCTGATGGCATTGGTGGTGATGAAGTCGTTCTTGCGAATGACCAGTCCGTCGGCTTTCTGCAGCTCCTTAGGCGATAGGATGGGTGGACAGTCGGCTCGTTGTACTATCTTCAGCTTATAGTAGTCGATGGTGCTGCGCGAGTTAAAGCAGGAGCTGGGGTGCTGTTTATAGACTGGGTCGATGATGAGGTCGGCCTCGTGGTTGTCGAAGAGATAGGTGGCCTGGCTCCACTCCTTCATGACGAAGCGGTAGGGGATGTCCATCTCGTCGAGAATAGTCTTGACGATGTCGATGTTATAGCCCTTTGGCGTCCCGTCTGACGTGCTGAACTCGTAGGGTGGAAAGTTCACGTTGCATGCCACGATGAGGGGATGCTCGGTGGTATATGCTCTGGCAAACTGTGCATGCAGGGGCAAGGGTAGTGAGGTGAGCAGGCAGAGCATGCAGAGCAAGTGAAGCGTCTTGCGAACGGGGGTGGGGGTGTATGTATTTGTAAGTATGTTCATGTACTTGAGTGAAGAATTGTATGATTGATATTCCCTTGTAGCTGGAGGGTTAGATGTCTTTCTTTCTGACGATGAGCGATGCCTTACAGGGGATGGATATCCAGACTGTGGTGCCATCGCCCTGTGTGGAGTCGATGTCGATGGAGCCTCCCATCTGTTCTACCAGTTCCTTGCAGATGGGCAGTCCGAGTCTGGTGCCTTGTCCGGTGCTGGCAAAGCGTTCGTATATTTGGTTGAGCTGTTCTGGCGGAATGCCTTTGCCGGAGTCTTCGACGGCTATGATGAGCTTGTCGCCTACATAGTCGTAGCGTGTCCGGACATAGCCTTTGTCGGTGTGTGACACGGCGTTGCTGACAATCTGCTCAATGACGCGTCCCACGTTGGCATCATCGATATCGACAACCAACTGGCTGTAGCGGTTCTCCACGATGTAGCGCACGTCGGGCTTCTCTTGCCCCATCCATCCCACCTGACAGTGAGCATCGAAACTGACGGCGAAGTCGGTGGGCTGTGGTGTGAACTCAATCATGTTGGCATCGAGTCGGGAGAGGAACAGGATGTCGTTGATGAGCTGTAGCAGGTGGGCGGAGTTGTCCTTGATCTGCCGGATGAACACCTCTTCGTCTTCGAATGAGTTGCCTTCCATATCGAACAGTTCGGCAAATCCCACAACGGCATTGAGCGGGGTGCGGATCTCGTAGCTCATGTTGCGCAGGAATGCGTTCTTCAGGTTCTCCACCTCCTGTGCACGGGCAGTCTGCTTCTCCAGTTGCTTCTCAGTGGCTTTAATCTCGCTCATGTCGCGGCACATGCCGAAGTAGCTCACTATGTGGCCTTTGGAATCGTAGGTGGGTACGAAGCTGAACTGAAGGTACATGGGGCGGCGGCCTATGTGGATGGTAGTCCTTATTTCTGCACTGATAGGAGCGTTGGTACGACTGTCCATCTTATTCAAGATGCGCATGGCATGCCGCTTGGAGCTCTCTTCTATGAAGGTCATGCAGTGCGACTGTGTGAGCCTGTGCTGAATGCTGTCGTATTCGCGGTAGATGGTCAGCATGTGGGTGTCGGGCGAGTAGGTGACAAGACGCACACCGCCCATTCCCATTGCATAGTTGATGTTTCTTACGTACTTCTCGGCCTTGTCAACAGCTTGCTTCAGCTTGTTGGTGCTGTCCTGGGCGTGGCGGTAGGCATTCACCTTCTCAGTGACATCGAGTCCGGTGCCATAGATACACAGTGCTTGACCTTTCTCGTCGCGCACTGCCACCACCTGCAGGTCGTAGATCATCTTGTCTTTCAGCTTGCGCGACTTGATGGGCGACACCTCGCCGTGGGAGTTGAGGAACCGGGTGACATAGACACTGTCGAAGTGGTCGAAGTCGAAGCCCTCAATGTCGATGATGGTCTTCAGGTTCACCCGTTCTTCGATGGCATCCTGAAGATTGACCTTCAGTGTGCGCTGTGCACGTTCGTTCATGTTGGTGATGTAGCCGTCCTGATCGTAATAGACCATGTCGATCATGGCTGTGTCGAAAACCGACTGGTAGCGCATGAGCTGTTCCTTGGTGCGGTGTTCTCTCTCACGGTCTTCGGTCACGTCGTTGACTGCAGCAATGATGAGTGAGGGTTTGTCGGCTGTGTAGCGGAGTACGGAAAACACGATTAAGTAGGTTCGCGTACCGCCAGTGGGGTTGCTTTCGGCAAAGGTGGACACCTCCACCGTAGCAGTCTCCTTCTCCTGTTCTGCCACTTGCCTGATGGCTTCTATGACGTTGTCGTAGGCTTTGCCCGTGAGTCGCTTGGTGAATGAATGTTCGCCGTAGCTTTTTCTGGGCACTCCCTCCTTGTCAATCCAGATGAAGGCTTTCTCCTGTACGTCGTAGAGCCAGATGCTCATTTGGCTTACGTTCATCACCATGGCCAGTCGGCGGGTGCCTAACTTTCCTCGGGCGATGGCCTTTCGCTCGCGGTAGTATGACAAGATGATGAAGATGATGAGGATGGCTGTAGCTATGATGGCTACGTTGAGTGTGTGCCATATCCAGGAGGGGATGAGCACCACCTGCTGGTCGGGATAGAACCATGTGTTCTGAACAGGTACGAGCGACCCCTCAACGCGCAGCTCGCTCAGTGTCTTGTCTATCATATCGAGCAGGTGCTTGTCGCGTGAAATGAAGCGGTATTCTCCGTCTGACATGTTGACGGAGGCTATTTGTAGATTGTCCAGATGGTATGTGCGCATGAGCCAGCGGAGCGATGCCGTGTTCCATACCATCATGCCCTCTCCCGTCTGCGATAGTTGGAGGATAGCTTCCTTCATGTCATCGATAGCGATGGCATTGTTGCCCCATCCCTTTTCCTTCATCAGATGGTGGCTGTAGCTTCCAGCATGCACCATCACCTGATGGTGAGCCAGGTCGGCTTCTCTACGTATGACCTGCGGCTGTCCCTTGGGCCACACCACGCTGTGAGTGAACAGTTGTGTGACGGTATGGCTGTAGTGTCCGTAGTCATCATGGAATGCTGCTCCCATGCCGAGTGTAAGGTCGGCCTTACCCTCCTCGATGTCTTTCAGCACGTCGGCTCGTTGTTTCAGTTCTATGACGTAGGGAATGTTGAGTCGCTTCAGTATCATCTGCACCAAGTCGATGTTGTAGCCCATGTCTTCACTGGTGTCGCTGCGGTAGCAGTAGGGCCACAGGTCCCATGCATCCTCATAGATGAGTGGATTGTCTTTGGTGTATTGTCTGGTATATTGATCGGTTGGTGTCTGTGGGATGGAGTCCTGTGCGAACAGTACTCCTTGCACGAAAAGTGCGAGTATCAGTACAGTCCCAATCCGATAAGAGGTTCGTAGCATGGTCATTGGTAATTATATTGGCTGCAAATATATACAAATTTTCCGAGAAGATAAGTCTAAATAATAAAAAAATGTATGAAAGATGGCGAATAATCGCATGAAGAATCTGTTTTTATCCGTTAAACTTTCATATTTTCACTTTCATATTCAAAATGAACTCGGAAATAATCCCTATCTTTGCAAAACGACCTAATCATTTTATTTAAAGACGATGAAAAAGATATTTTGGACATTGATAATTGCATTCATTTCATTCACTCAAGGGAGTATGAAGGCACAGACATATCAGATTTTATGCAAACAAGTTGACGAGGCTGCTCGG
>JAEEGI010007562.1_pt1 | contig 24316 bp, 20 predicted proteins | sample 8958751 | NCBI WGS metagenome assembly JAEEGI01 (sample SAMN16246545, study PRJNA631951) | gut metagenome | biome: gut microbiome; feature: rumen; material: KS-attached | host: Bos | place: Iran: Karaj | collected 2018-10
CAGTCCTTGTACGCGAAGTTTATTCGAGCAGCCGTCGCATAGAAGCTGGGCACAAAGTCTCCGTAACTCACAAAGCGAACCTGGCCCAGTGACTAAGAACTTATTGATAATTGTCGGTATCGCCATTTCGATTTTAGCAATCCTCATGGCCGGAACTGTTCTTATACTGGATTTTCCCGAATTGTCGGCACATATTCCATTTTAAGGAAGTGGGCTTCCAATGCGGATATCTCGTAGCAATCTTCTCTTTCTTTCCTTTTTCGCAGGGGGGATTGTCTTACCGACAGCTATCCTTTCGTTTTTGAGCGTTCGGAATATCCAGAACGAAGCGTACCTTGCACAAAAGAACTTTACCGAAAGTACGGCTTCTTTCAGGGAAGAAGTCGAATCCTCGGTCAACAAGGAACAGAGCAAGATATTCCAGGAAATCAAGTCCGCATCGCTCTACCTCTACGAACAACCGCATAACCTGCTCGATTTCGGCAACGCGACTCAGTTCAAGACCGTAAATGGCATCGAGGCGATGTTCCTTTACAACAAAGGGACTCTCATCTACCCCGATATTTCGTCCAAGCACTTTTCAAGGACTTCGGATTATTCGAACAGCATCGCAAGCCCGTTCGAAAAGCTATTGTTCCGCGAAGAAGTCACGTCCGCCATTCCCCAGCCGGCAAGCCTATCCAAATCGGCAAGGCAACTGCGCTTTTCGTTCGATTCCATCGACGACCAAATTCAAAACATCCTTGGCCTTATCCGCATTGCCTACAAGACCAAAGAATATGACGAAGCGCTCCGGCTCCTGAACATTCTCGAAGAACACCCGCACCAGCAGGGCTACTTGCATTCGGACCTCACGCGTTCGGTAAACCTTTTGCACTTCGAAATCCTTGTCGCGCAAAAGAAGCACAAGGAAGCCGAAGACTACAGCCTCTCCGTCTTGAACCACTTTTTGCAAAGCAAGAACATCGAAAACCTGCCCTCGACAAAATTTTTCTTCGAAACGATGTTCACGCAAATTCTCTCGTTTGAAAACCTAAGTCAAGAAAAGCGCGAAGCCTTCTGGAACCTGCGGGAAAACTTCAACCGCCAGCTCGGCTACATGGACATATTCTTCAACAACAAGGATATCGTCCAGGCTCTCTTGAACAAAGAAACGACATCAAAGAACGGCATCGACATCATGAGCGACAGCAAGGTGACGTTCATCAAGATGAGCTACCCTATTTTGTCTGGCGACCAAGTGGTGCTTGCCAAGGTGAACACCGACGAATACCGCGAGCGCATGCGTTCCCGACTCAAGACCGTAGTACAAGGTTGGAAAGGTATCCCCTACTCCATCACCGAAGGGAACGACAAAACACTCATCCTTGGACATGTTTCGGACAGCTCCGCCGTACTCAGCCAAAAAACTCTTGACAAAGCCATTTCCTGGACGCTTACCTTATACGAAAAAGGACTGGACGAAATCAAGAAAGAGACCCGCAAGCGCATGTTCCTCATGTACGGGCTTTTATCGTTCTCGCTTATCACGGTGCTTTTCGGTTCCATCGTCATGTTCCGCTTCTTGACGCAAGAGCACAAGCTATTGGCCATGAAGGCGAATTTCCTTTCCAGCATTTCGCACGAACTCAAGACTCCGCTCACCTCCATCAAGATGTTCGCCGAAATGATGGCCCGAGGACGAGTGCAAAAGGTAGAGAAGGTGCAGGAATATTCCGGGCTTATCGGCAAAGAAGCGACCCGACTGGAGAACTTGATAGGCGCCATTTTGAACTACACGCGCATGGAACACGGCAAGAGCGGGTTCCACTGGGAAAAACTGGACTTTTCCGCCTGCGTCCAGAAGGTTTTTGACAATGTAGAAGACATCGGCGTCGAAAAAGGCCTCATGTTCAGCACGAAAATCGAGCCCTCGTTATTCGTCGTCGGCGACTACACGGCCCTCTACAGCCTTGTACAGAACCTTATCGAAAACGCCATCAAATATACGAACGCCCCAGGCAGTATTACAATAAGCGTCGAGCCCGACGAAGACAGAGTCGTTTTCTCAGTCGCGGATACCGGTATCGGCATCCCCTCTTCGGAGCAAAAAAATATATTTAATGATTTCTATAGGGTCGGCGACGAAATGACTCGCAGCACGAAGGGCTCCGGATTGGGTCTTGCCATCGTGAAGCGCGTCGCGGAAACGCACCATGCGACCATTTCGCTCACCAGCAAACCCGGCAAGGGTTCCACATTCACCGTAAGATTCAAAAAGGCAGAATGATTATGCAGCAACACAGAATTCTCATCGTAGAAGACGAAGAAATCATCCGGCTTGGGCTCCAAGACAACTTCGAGCTCGAAAACTACGAAGTCGAAACAGCATGCGACGGCGAAGAAGCAATCGCCAAGACGGACTCGTTCCAGCCGCACCTGATTTTGCTGGACGTGATGCTCCCTAAGAAGAGCGGCTTTGAAGTATGCCGCTTTATCCGCAAAAAGCACCCGGAATGCATCATCATCATGCTCACCGCCAAAACGGAAGAGACGAGCAAGGTCGCAGGCCTCGACATGGGCGCTGACGACTACGTGACAAAACCGTTCTCCATTTTGGAACTTCTCGCCCGCGTCAAGGCGTTCCTCCGCAGAATTGACCTCCAGACCCAAGCTCGCCCGGCAAAGCAACTCGCCTCGGTCGACGCGATCGACTTTGCGGACATCCATCTGGACTTCAAGAAGTACATTGCCACCAAGAACGGCGAACCGCTCGAACTTTCGACAAGGGAATTCCAGATTCTCAAGTACTTCTGGCAGCGCCGCGGCGAAGTCGTGCTTCGCGAAGACCTTTTGCAAGACCTTTGGGGCTACACGCCCGAAAACATGCCATCCACGCGAACGATCGACAACCATATCGTGAACCTGAGGCGCAAACTGGAAGACGACCAGGCAAACCCGAAAATCATCCTTTCCATCCGCGGAGCCGGCTACAAGTTCGATGCGTAATTTCAGACAAAAAAATAGCGAATTCAGCAAGACGTGGATTATAACAGTCCTCGCCTTCTGTTCGCTATTTTCTAGTCTCGCTTTCGCAAACAAGATGTCCTCCCAGCTGCAAGAGGCCATCTATCTCTTCGAAATGAAGGGCGAAGTCGATGAAGCCATCAGGCTTCTTGAAAAAATTTCACGCCAAGGAGATACCGACGACAAGGAAACCGCATTTTTCTATCTCGGGAAAATCTATGACCTCGCCAACAACAAGGCGCAGGCCAACCACTTTTACAACCGTAGCCAGTCCATCAACAAGACGACAAGCAAAGCTTATTGGCTTGCCGAACGCGATGCCGCAACCAGTTTTTCTCCGGAAAGGCTCTTGCAAAAAACGTACTCGTTCCGCAGTCCCATCCTGAAATTCTTTGACGGGAAAAACGCCAACATACTCTTCGAAAACGGACACATCGCCAAAATCGAGGACGGAAAAATCACAGAAATTCCGTCCATGCTCGGCGAAGAAAACCACCTTCTTCATATTGATTCCGAAGGAATGTGGTACCAGAATTCCACACGCGATTCCGTATTTTACAAGCCGCACAATTCGCCAAAGCAAGAGAAGTCGTACAACATAAGGGACATCTCGCAATTTGCGGCAACCAACAATGATGCGTTCGCCATGACGGACAGGGCCATATACATTCTCGACCGCAAGGGCACCATCGTCAAAGGCAACAACGATTTCAACACCTGCCAAGTTCAAAGCGAATCATTCGTCGACAACCATTTTATCATCAACTGTCCCGACAACGCCCTCCACTTTATTTCTAAGGCGACAGCCACAGAATCTTTCACAATCGCCCAGTACGACATTATCCAACAGACATTTATCCATAACGGCTACATTTATCTCGTTTCGGGCAACAACCTTTTCTGCTACTCGCTACAGAACCCCAAGACGCCCCTCTGGAAAAACGGAGTCGGAAACATCGAAAGCATCCAATCCTTCGAAAACCACATCGTCACGCTGGAAGCTTCCGGAAAAATCACATTGTACGACCAAACCACAGGCGCCGTTCTTTCAAGCATCCGCGCCAACGCCTCGAACATATACCCTCTCGCACAAGGGACGCTCGGGCTATTTTCGAACGAAGGTTCCGTCATCACCGTAGACACATTGCTCCGCCCCCTCTGGAGTTTCAACTTTGCAAAATCCCCCATGGCACGCCCCGTCAGCAAGAACAAATCCATCTACATTCCATTTAGCGACAGGAAAATTTTCGCCATCGACGCCCACTTCTACGGACAACGCCCACTATATACAAGCAAACTCGCGACAAAAGCCATCTTGCAGGCAAAACAAGGTTATTGGGACAACCTGGGCCCCGTTCTCGATACAATCGTAAAGAATGAACCCGGCAACGCCGAAGCACATTTCCTCAAGGCTTTAAATCTGGAACAAAAACATGCCCCCGAAAAGGAACGCCAGATGGCCTGGGCCGAAGCGGTACGCCTCTCCATTGGAAGTCCGCAAATAGCAAGCACCGTCCTAAGCCATTACAGCAAGGTCATCGGAGCGCTTTTCGCAAGTCCACTGAACATTTCGCCCAAGACCATGTACCCGCAGTTCCTCGGTTCCAAAAAGAACCTTTATACGGTCGACCCCGCGACAGAACAACTTATATGCATCAATGCCGAAAACGGCGAACAGCGCTGGAGCAAGTATATCGGGAAAATCGGGAACGCCCCCGTGATTCAGTCTGACGAAAATGCAATCGTCATTTCGACCGGTTACCAGATGAACATCTATGATATGAACAAGGACGCCTTCAACAAGCCGCTACAGTTGCCCGGAAAAGCGTTCAACTTCACGATGTCCAGCGAATTCATTTACGTTTCCACCTGGAACGGGTTCCTGCTCAAGATATCGCGCGCATCAAACAGCATTATATGGTCCCGCAAAGTCTATGCCATGCCATTCCACGTCGTCAAGTTCCCGCGCCACCTGCAACTCTGCAACTTGGACGGAGAACTGGTACGCCTAAATGACGACACCGGGCTTGCCATCGAAAAATCCACGAATAGGGTCCAAGTCAACATCACCAGCATGGACGGACTCGATTCCACGTTAGTCCTCGTTTCAAGCACAAACAAGTTGTTCCTGCAAAACACCAAGAAAAAAGATTTCAGCCCAACGCAGGTCCTCATGGAATACCCCATTGTCTCCATGCAGGTTTTCAGGGACCAAAACGACGACAAGATTATCCTCTCGCTTTCGGACCAGTCCATTCTACTTTATTCCAGCATCGGGACACCCCTCTGGAAATACCAAGGCAAAAAATCCATATTCTCGAAACCGTTCATTTACGATGGGAAGGCCTGGATAGACCAGGGGAGCGAACTCATCGCCCTTTCTCTCAAGGACGGAAAAATCGTAAAGACATTCAATACGCCTGGCGGAGCAGGCACGCCCTTTATTTTGAACCATACATTGTTCAGCGCCTCACCCAAGCGAGTCCTTTATGGTTTCCCGCTCTAACTTAGAGTATAGCAAACTAAAATTTATTGGTCACTTTCACAAAATAGCACTACTTTTTTGAATAGGTCTTTGCAGGAAATAAAATGATCGGAAGCATCAAGAAACTAGTCTCCTTATGCAGTCTCTCCCTTGTGACTGCGTTTATGGCCGTAGGCTGCAAGGAAGACATTTCGGAGGACTCGAAAGAGACCAAGGACGCGCTTCCCGAATTTCCGCGAAACGAGACTCTTTATATAGGCGGTTTCGACTGGGCTCCCCCCACGACATTCAACCCGCTAGACCGCAATCCGAACTTTCCCATAGACGGCAGCATCCGAGTCATGTACGAATCGCTCCTCGCCTACAACCAACTGACAGGCAAACTGGACCCGATGCTCGCCGACAGCTACATCACGACTGATTCCAGCATCACCGTGCACCTGGACACTCAAGCCGCATGGAACAACGGAACAAAAGTCACACCGGACGATGTCATTTATACGTTCAAAATAGACTCGATACTCCCGACAGCCCACCACGATAACTGGAAATACATAAAGACCATCACGGACGACGGTAACAACAACATCACATTCCATCTTCCAGCCAAACGAAACCCGCTCATGGCGTTAAACGCCATCGCCGAGACCTCCATCCTCCCCAAGTCCGTTTTCGAGCCGTTGCTCAAGTCTGCCAAAACCGGAAAAACCTACAATATGGAGGTTATTTTCAAGTTCAAGAACGATTCCCTCCCAGTTGTTTCCGGTCCCTACACACTCAAGACTTACGCCCCGGACAAAATTGTATTGGAACGCAACGAGAACTACTGGGGAATAAGCAGGCACAATGGTAAAAAGCCTGTACCCAAATACATTATCCATCCCATTTACGACAACAACGACAACTTCAACAACGCCATGAACCGCGGAAACCTCGATGTTTCCTCCATCTACATGCCGAGAATCTGGGAAAAAGCTAACGACAGTATCCGTGCCTGGAGCAGGGAAGAACCATACCAGTTACCATCAAACATTACAGTCCTTGTTGTGGCAATGCAAAAGGAACCGTTCAACAACGTAAACTTTAGACGCGCCCTCGCCCACGCCATCAATTTCGAGAAAATCAAAGTTCGTGCGGTTTCCAACTACACGCCGACCATACAGCCCGGTCTCATACTCCCCTTCGGGGCCGAAAAGTCCTACTACAACAAGGAGGACGCCGAACTTTATGGTTACAGCTACAATACGAGCAAGGCCCGTGAAATCCTCACAAGTGCAGGCTATTCCTGGAACGCCGAGGGAAAGCTCCTCGACAAGAAGAAAAAACCGATTCGAGCCATTTCCATTGAATGCCCGAAAGGATGGACCGACTGGGAAGATGCCATCAACGTCATTGCCGAATCGTTCGCTGAAATCGGGATTACGGCGGTCCCGAAATTTGTCGATTACGGAATCTGGAACATGAACCTCCGTCTCGGCACGTTCGATTTGTCCATGAGGACACCCCCTACAGATCATTCCGTAGCGAGCCCCTGGAACAGATTCAACCACCTCTTGAGCCTTGCCGCCTACAAACCCGCCGGCGAACAAGCTTTTGCAAACCAAGGACGATTCCAGGACATAAAAATCAACGCCCTGTTAAACAAAATTCCGACAATTACAGACGAAACGGAGCTCAAGCAGGCTTACCGCGAACTCAACAAGCGGTTCATGCAAGCCATTCCCGTCCTGCCGGTCATGTACAGGCCCGCGACCTATTATCAATTTTCAACGAAATACTGGACGAACTTCCCTACGGCAGAAAATCCATATGCCCCGCCTAACAATCTCATTGTTGCCGCTGGAGTTACCGCTCTTTGGGAAATAAAATCGGTTGAAAAACAGCGTAATCAATAAAAAAGTTCTCATCTTTCCAAAAAAAAATTATCTTTAGCTCATTATTTAAAGGAGTACATGGTGCAAAAGCTACGTTATATTCTGCCAAATACTTTCACGAGCCTGAACTTTTTACTGGGTGTCTTCTCCATTTGTTGGACAACTGGAGCGTTCAGTTCGTTTAGCACGGCAGACCAAATCCGCATGGGTGCCTACTTTGTCATGTTGTGTGCCCTTTTTGACAAGCTTGACGGCTTTGCTGCCCGCCTTGTGAACGCCAGTTCCGAATTCGGCGCCCAGTTCGACAGCCTCGCCGACCTGGTTGCATTCGGTCTCGCCCCGGCATTCTGCTTTTTCTTCACCTACAAGATATACGCTCCGGAATGGTTCCAGAACCACGGTCTTCTGATGACATTGGCTCTCGCCATCTACGTGCTCTGCGCCGCCATGCGCCTCGCGAAGTACAACGCCTGCGACTCGGACACGTACCACCACCACTTTTCCGGGTTGCCCTCAACGTTTGCAGGTATGGTCAATGCAACGCTCATCGTGTTCCTCATGACCAAGGGCGTTTTCGCCGACTCGAGCACGTTCCTCTTCTGGCTCCCGATAATCGTGTTTGTCGCAACGGGATTCTTGATGGTTAGCCCGCTGTTCCTCCCGAAACTCCAGCCGCGCAAGAACAAGGCGTTCAACATTTTCCAGATTGTGCTGATTCTGCTCACCTACGTTGCCGGAATTCTCTTCTACAACCCGAAGGTGCCGTTCATTCTTGAATACCTGCTGCTCCTCGGCGCAAGCTACATGCTGATTGGCTTTGGCGTTGGGCTGGCTTACCGCAAGCAGATTATTGAAGAAGCGAAAGCGGGTAAAAAGTAATCGGTAGATTTTAGAACTTAAAGCCTAGAATCGTCATCCTGAGTGCAACGAAGGATCCAGTAGAATTTAAAGAGAAATGCCCGCCGTGAGCGGGCATTTCTTTTTTATAGCCACCAGAAGTGTATTAGCGAGACTCTGCGACTTCCAGCCATTCCGCAAAAGCACGGCCATAGCGGTCGAACAAGTGTTCCAGCGACATCCGCGGGAGTTCCAACGTCACGCATTCGATTCCATGCTCACCACACCACGTTCCAAGGCTCCCCGGAGTCTTGTATCCGATATCGGGCAGCCACGGCAAGTTGAACACCCCCATCAAGTCCTCGACAAGTCTTGTCTTTTGCGGAGCGTCGATGCAGCCCATCGGTGCATGCATCGAAAGAATCGACTTCGGCTTCAGTTTTTCAATTAAGGCGACAAGCGCTTTCGTCTCCGGTTCGCTCTCCGCTGCAACCCCCGACAATAACACCGTATCGCGAGGAGCTTCGAGGATAGAACGAGACACAACTTTATCCGCCAAGAAATTCTGCGTATTAAAATTGCGGTTCAAATCGACACCCGATGGATTTCCGCGCATTCCGAGCGCCATGCCATCCGGATTTGCGCACAAGATAAAGGCCACAGAATCAAAGTTATCGTCGAAAGCACGGAGCGCACGGCTCAAAAGGAACGTCGTCTCCGGTTCCTCACCGTGAATTCCGGCAATCACGAGCAATTGGCATTCGCGCTTGCTAGGGAAATACAAAAGCGGAGAGCCGAGCATCGTACGGCCGTAAACGGAAGATTTCAAACGAATTATACCGCGAGATTCAGGAGAGAAGTGCATAGTGGTTAGTTGGGCGCCTCCGGCGCATCAAACAAAATAAGGGTAAATGTATTCCTCAGCAAGTTCTGGCAAGCGTGCCAGCACGACCCGTTTGCACGCCATGTCGGATTGTTGATAAATTTCACGCAGCACGTCGAGTGAAAAATGCTCCAGCCGTTTGCGCGATGTCGGCAAATGCGCGATGTGCCAGCCTTCGGGCTTTATTTTTCCGCGACCGGGAACAAATACACGGCTAAACCCAAACGATGTTTCCGCCTCCATCCGAGCAGTCAAAAACGCATGGAATTTCGCGAACATGCCTTCGCATTCCGCGGGCGTGAGCTGAACTTCGTAACCCTCCGGGCACGCAGCTCCATCGACCACGTCGATGTCCGTCCCCAAATGGTGACGGCTCGCTCCCGGCAGCGCCGACCACGTGAGAATAGCATACATCAGTTCCTCTTCGTCCGTCGGGCGTTCCATTCTCACCCCCGTCTCCGACAAAAGCGGGAGTTCGCCTCGCGCCTTGCGGTTCCAAATCGAGAGTTGCTTTTCGAACGTGCGGTACGCCGATTCCACGCGCAGTTCAAACCCGTTCGCCTTGGCTTCGTTCGACAAAGCGCGCAAGTCGTCAACTATCGCCCGATCCACAAAATACCCCGGCTGGAATTCCACCAAATCAGGTGTTCCAAGGCCGTAAGGCAACAAGTCACGGGATTTCAAGTCCGTCATTGCACCGTCCCTCCCATCTTTTCAATCAAGTCTTTCCACTGCTGAACCGTAGCCTTTTTCCTCTTGGCGGGCGACCGTTTCTTCACAAGCGACTGTGCAAGAGGCGCCGGATTCGCATGAGTCCACGCAATCGCAAGGGCATCGGTCGCATCCAGCGCGACTTCCGCCGCTTCAATGCCTAGACGCGCAAAGACCATGTTCGCCACCTGCTCCTTTGAAGCGGCACCGTCTCCCGTGACCGCCTGCTTCACGACACGCGGCGGATATTCCTCGTACGTCATCCCGCGACGGTGACATGCCACGAGAATCGCCCCGCGGATATGCCCAAGCACAAGGGCGCTTTTCACATTTTTCGCAAAAAAGACACCTTCCATCGCCAAAGCGTCTGGGCGGTAATGGTCCAATCGTTCTTCCAGTTCCGAAACGATATGCACAAGCCTGTCTTCGAGATTTTTCGTGGCATTTGCGTGAAACGTGCCATATTCGAGCACCTGGACCTGACTGCCCGTCTTTTTTAAAAATGCGTACCCGGTCGTAATGGAACCCGGATCGATACCTAGAATAACCATGACCAAAAAATAGATAAAGAATTACATTTTTTTTGAAAAAAAACGCGATTTACGGGAGCGTTCTTTATTAGATTTCTAATATGGAGGCAACCATGCTGATTGATCAGGAACATGCAGATTATATGAGAACTAAAGCCCACCCAAGACAACTGGGCATACCTCTCAGCCGTTGGGGGCGTAATCTTATAGCCTGCTGCCCATTCCACGCTCCAGAAGAAACTTCGCTGTTCTTCTACGACGCCCTGGGCTACTGGCGTTACCGCTGTCTCCAATGCGGAAGCGAAGGCGACCTTGTCGATTTCCTCATGAAAAGCCGCTTCAACGGGCTGGACGAAGAAGCCGCCCGTGCCGAGGCGTTTGAATTCCTCGGTTCACTTGACAAAGAACATTCAAGTTCCCCGGACGGAGACCACCCCTGGGTCAAGGAAGTCGGTGGCGAAAAGTCCAAGGTGCTGGAATGCTTTGTGCGCTACTGCCATTGGGCCGCCTGCAAAAGCCCGTCCTCGGCAAAATTCCTCGAAGCTCGCGGCTGGAACATCGGCCAGGCACAGCTTTACGGACTCGGTTACTACAGCGGCGACCCGGAACCGTTCATCAGCTACTGCATGCTTTCGGGCATCGAACGCCACCAAATCAGTTTTTACCTGGACAACCTCGAAGCTTACCACGAACCGAGAATCACAATTCCGGCCCGTAACTCCAAGGGATTCATCCATTCCGTCTATGGTAGGCTCATCGAAGACAACGAAAGCAGCCATACCTATATCACTTACGCTTCGGGCCCGACAGTCATTCCGTTCAATATCCAGGCCGATAGCGAACAGCCCATCATCGTCCAAGGGTTCTTTGACGCCCTAACCGCAGACCTCGCCGGCATTCCAGGCGTTGTCTCCACGATGTACCAGGAACTGAACATCAACCATCTTTACAAGCTCAAGGCTTGCGGAGCCGAAGCGTTCACGGTCATATTGCGTCGCGAACAGGACCATCGAAAACAGGAACTGAGAATCCAGAAATATCTCAAGATGGCCGAACAGATGCACATGAGCCTCAAGTCCATCGTGCTCCCGAAAGGCGAAACTGTCGATACACTTGTCCGCAAACAGGGCGCAGACCAGCTCATCGAACTCATCGCCAATACCGAATTCGATACCATCCATTCCCACCGCAGGTCCATGCTCCTCCAAGACATCAAGGACAACTTCGATACTGCGATGGCATGCCCGCCCGACCAGTGCGTCGGCTACACGCTGAAATCATTCCCGAAACTCACCAAGGAAATCGACGGCGTTCAATCCGGATGTTTCTTCGTATCGTCTAAACCGTTCGGCCACAAGACGATTTTGCTTTCGAGCCTCACGCTGGACCTCATCGAGAGCAACCCCAGCCTCAAGGTCATTTACGTTGCCTACGAAACGCCACGCCGCCAGATTTTCGACAGACTCGTCTCCATGCTTATCGGGAAATCGCTTTTCTCCGTCCGCAAGCAGAACGCTGACAACGAAATCAACAAGCAGATTCTGGAAGCTACTCGCGAACTGATGAGTTTCGTGCGCACCAATCGCCTCGAAATCTGGGAAGACATGCCGTCCCTCGACTTTAACGACCTCCTCAAGACGCTGAAGCAGGAACTCAAGGAGCACCCGAACCTGGTTCTCGTGATAGACGGCATCGACCATTTGAAGATTGCCGACCGTCCGGAACTCCCGGACATCCACGAAAAGCGTTCTTCTGTAATGCTGGACTTGTACAAGGCACTCGACATTCCCATATTCCTTGGCGGCGAGCTTATCGACTCCCCCAACATGGGACTCTTGGGTCCAAGGTCTTATCTCCGCGACTGCGACGCCATCTACTGGCTCACCTCCAACGGCGACAACTTGACTCTCACCGTCGATTCCAAGCGCATTGGGACAAGCCACGTCTATGAAGGCTGCATCTTGACGGATCCTGAATCTAGTCGCATGAAAGAAGCTTAATGTTTACCATCGTTGATTTTAACAACTTCTGGAGTCCGTCCGGTGGCGGAGTCCGACGCTACCATTTGCAAAAGATGGCGTTTTACGAGCACCAAAACGAAGTCCTTTCGGTCTTCGTGATGCCCTCGGCAGAAACTTATACGGAACGGAAAAGTGACGGGTTAATCATCGAACATGTAAAGGCATTCCGATTCCCCGGGAACTGGGAATACCGCTTTATGTGGAAACCGCACCAAATCCGCCCGATTCTCGAAAAGTACAAGCCCGACGCGATTGAAGTAGGCTCCCCCTATATCTTGCCTTCGGCAGTTCGACGCATCGCCAAAAAAGTTGTCCCCAACGCAGCGCTTTTCAGCTTTTGGCATGCCGACTTCCCGGTCACATACGTAGGCCGCCCCATCGCCAAGAAACTCGGTGCCCGCACAGGAACATTTTTCCGCAAGCTCGCATTCAAGTACGCCAAAAAAGAATTCAACGGATTTGATTGCGTACAAGCGTCTTCGAAAGAGGCCATGGCACGCCTCAAAAAGAACGGGCTCCCCGACCCGCGCTGGATTCCGCTCGGTTGCGACATCGAGACGTTCTCGCCCAGCCGCCGCGACGAAGCCCTCGTCAAGGAACTCAAGGACGGCGAACCGGACCGCCTCACGATATTCTTCCCGCACAGGCACTGCAACGAAAAAGGCATCGACCTCGTCCTCGGCGCCTACGACATCCTGACGCAAAAACTCGGACACGAACCCGCCATCGTCTTTGCAGGCACAGGCCCGAGCCTCCCGCTCGTGCAGGCCGCCGCCGAAAAGTACAAGCACGTGAGCTACATCGGATTCGTGAATTCCATCGATGACATGGCCCGCTATTATGCCAGCGTTGATATGGGACTCGCCCTCTCCGGCTGGGAAACTTTCGGGCTTTCCATTCTCGAAAGCATGGCCAGCGGAAACGCCCTCGTCGGAGCCGCCGCCGGAGCCGCCTACGAACACGTCACCGAATCTGGAGCCGGCACAATCCTCAAGGAACGCACGCCCGAAGCTCTGGCAGACGCCATTGTCGAACTCTACCGTTCCGACCTCACCGAGAAAAAAATCAAAGCCCGGAAGTACGCCGAAAAATTTAGCTGGAACGATTGTTTCAAGCGGCAACTCGCTTTGTACAAAGAAATTGCAAAAAAGACTCGTCAATGACGAGTCTTTTTAGTCGGGATGACTGAATTCGAATCAGCGACCTCTTGAACCCCATTCAAGCGCTCTACCAGGCTGAGCTACATCCCGAGGTCTCTTACAAGAGTATGCCAAAGTTAGTTAAACCCCGGTGTTTTTTCAAGGCAAAAGTGCGAAAAAAGCGAAATTTAACCCACTCCGGCAGCGCCAGTCCTTCCTAGTCCTTCCAGTAACCGACAACCAATACTTCGGGAGTCGCCTTCGGGAACTTTTTGCTCTTGAAGCCCACAATCTTGCGGATGCTCTTTTGCTTGAGTTCCCAGTCCGTGCGCGTAAGTCCCGTCGTCGAAAGCGTCACCTTGATGCCGGGCACCTTGCCGCCTTCCTTGATTTGATCCACCTTATCGACATTGAGCATCACGTTCTTTGTCTTGATCTTGAATTCTTTTGCCGCATTTTCGTCCAGCGCAAGGTCCGGGCGTTCTTTCTTGTCCGTACCCCAGACGTAGAACGTCCATTCGCGCTTTTCATTCGGTGCATAATAGCCAGCGTCAAAAAGCTTTTCGCCAAAGAAAATCGGGTTTTTCACATAGCCGTCGAGCTGCGCGGCATACGGCGTCCCCTGATTGTCGATTATGACCACGACCGGATTGATTTGCCCGTCCATGCCAGCAAAATCCATATCGAACTCGATTGTCACCGGAGCGTTCGGGGCAATTTTTTGCGGATACTTGAAGTTCGACATGCCAATACCCTGGCCAATCACGTTTTCAAGAATTATTTCTTTATTCGTAACATTGGCCCCTTTAATGACGATATGCTTGACATCGCCCTGGTCCGCATAACCAATCGGGTACGGATCCGGCACAAAACGGATAACGTCATCGGCCATGGCAGTCGCCGAAAACGCGAGAGCCGCCACAAAAAGAGATTTGAAAATTCTAGACATCATGATATGAATATAGTAAATAGTAATTGGTAAAATTTAAAGACGTCATCCTAGAGAGATATATCATTTTGACTTTTCATTACACAAATAACTAGCCACATCGAAACAATGCTTTTTAACATCAAAGTCACTAGAATATTGAGCGAACTTATATTCGCTCATGCAATCATCATATTTTTTCTGATCCTTGCAAACTTCATTAGCCTTTTGAACATCTTCATATATTTCCTCGGCACAATTATCCGAAGACACACAACCACACGCATACAAGAATGAGCAAGACAACGCAAGCACAAGCAACAAATAAATCCGCTGAAAAGCCATATTGGGAATATACAAAATTTCTACATTTGGCGCCATGACTTCACTCGACGAAATCAAATCACTTCTCGCGCAAAAGGATCTGTTCATTTTCGACTTGGACGGCACGCTGTTCAACACGCTTGGCGATTTATCTCCGGCTGTGAACTATGCAATGACGCAGTTCAATCTCAGCACGCATAGCAACGACGATGTGCGAACCTTCATCGGAAACGGTTCAATGAACTTGATTCGCCGGGCAGTCGCCGCAAATTTCATTGACGTGAAGAAAGTCCGTAACTTCGATGAAGTCGCCGCCGTTCTAGAAAGCGAAGGCTACAACGAAGAAAAGATTAAAGAAATTCATAAAGTTTATTCAGAATTCTACTGGGAGCATTGCACCGAAAATACGGAACCGTATGAAGGAGTCGTGGATCTTTTGCAAAGAATCGCAACAAGCGCAAATTCGTCAAAATCAAAATGCGCGGCCATGCTCACGAACAAGCCCGTTGCTCCCTCCCAAAAAATTCTCGCAAAATTCGGACTCGAAAATTCATTCGCCACATACCTCTGCGGCGACACAACGCCCGAGCGCAAGCCAAGCCCCGCCGGCATTTACGAGATTCTTCGCCAGACTGGAATCGCCCCCGAAAAAACAATCATGATTGGTGACGACACACCCGACATTCTAGCCGCCAAAAACGCAAACATCGACTGCATCACGCTTTTCGAAGGCTTCGGCAAAGCGGAAAACTTACTCCCGCTAGAGCCCTGCTACACCGCAGGCCACATCAAGGATTTCGCAGAATTTATTTAACGAAACAATTAAAGGATACTTTTTATTCCACCTGCGGCGAAGGCTGTTCAGAGTCGCTCGAAGAGGCCGAAGGAATGACTTCGTACAGATTAACAGGGAATGTAAACGTCCCACCTTTTTGTGTTTTCGGGAAAGCCCAACGAGCTATTGATTTTCTGATTTCTTCGCTAAACTGATCATTCGTTGATTTAATCTCGACTTTTTCAACGTTTCCACTCGGAGAAATCTTCATTTCAAAGACAGTCTTTCCTTCATATTCCTTAGTACGTTTAGCGCGATATTTTACATTTTTATAAAGATTCTTATTGCAGATATGGCGTATGCTCGGCGAACGCTGACGGAATACTTTCATAAAATATTCAACATCAATGTCGTTATCCTTCCCTGCGACAACATCCTCTTCCGTCAATTCTTTGACAAGGCAACGAGGAACAGAGCGAGGCGGCCGGCTAATTTCACGAGGATCATCAGGAGAAATAATCTCACGCGGAGGCCGAACTCCATAAAGAGCAACCGCTCGGCCCATATCTTCTTCGATAACACCGTACAAAGCACGAATCATACCGATTTCAGGCTTCATCTTGGCCACGCGAACTGCCTTTTTCAACAAGGAATCCTTGGCGTGTTCTATCACTGCAGCGCTATCCGAAGCAGACGATTCCGCAGAAGGAGAACTATCCTCCGATTGCTCGACTTTTTCCAAAGCACGCCCAACAGGCTTTTGTTCATCATAAACCTTGACGGTTTGTATCGCACGTTCTGCACGCCCATCCTGCACGGACGATCCATCCGCCTTTTTATCGGAATCGTTACAAGCAGCCCACAACGCTGCTGCGGTCATCAAAGCGATTTTGCCAAGAAATTTGCTAAAGTTTTTTGCCATACATCATAAATAACAAAATTTAACACGAGCAAGCAACGTCAAATGCGTTCTTTTACAATTATTTTCGCCCCCAATACCCCATTCATCTACCTCAACCGCGCTTTCAGCGCCTCGATTTCAGCCTTTTCCATGCCGAGCGCAAGCAAATACTGTTCCGTCGCAAGAGCCAAATCGACATTCTCGAAATCCGAAATATCGACACCTACGGTATGATACGAGTTTCGCATATTATTGACGATAAAAGTCTTGAATAAGTTCACCTGTTCCGGGGTCAATGCAACCTGCACTCCATCAACAACACTGCAGTAATTCGTGAAGGTCTTAGCATAATCAAACTTGATTTCGTCGGCAGTCGCTCCCATCAGCGCTTCAAGCACGGCAATCATAAATCCGGTCCGATCCATACCATAAGTGCAATGCACCAAATACGGTCCATCATGTTCTATCATATAGCGAAAGCCCTTGACAAGCCCATCCTTGAATACTTTATTTACAAAAGTCGGAGGAACTCCAAGAAACACCACATTCTGCGTCACATAATAGGAATTAACCACCCCCCTATATGTTGCAGCGGCTTCCTCACCTTCGGCAAGATTCACAAACGTTGCCACCCCGGCAACTCTGGCCAAAGAATCTGCATATAAATTGCGACCCAAAACCGCATCGATTGGACTTGACGAACGATACAGTACGCCCTCACCCATTCCCGTAGTATTTACTACCCTAAAATTTGCAAATTCCTCAATGGAAAGATTTGGGTACGCATCCGGATAAAGGGACATCGTAATGTGGTTTCGCAATTCGAAATAATCGAGATAGCCGCCCTTTTTCTTCATTTGTATAGCAACGTTTATCGGAAATTTCACACCACGTTCAATACCAATGGCTTCTGCCGCATTGCCGTTACTGACCTCAAGCGTTATATAACCTGAACCGTCACCGACACTTAAAAGATATTCTCCAGTAAAAACATTGTTAGCATATGCAACCACAGGAACATCCACCGTGTCATAGCCGTCCACCATCACCGTTACGATGTCGCCGATTTCAAATACAGTCAAAAAGGAATCTGCCTTAAGATTGAAATTCACGCTCCCGTAATAGAATAGATTCAAGGTGTCTTCCATGACAGTCGTCGAAAAAATCGAAGCCCCCGAAAAATCAATAGAAGCGTTCGACAGAGTCTCCGACGAAGAAAAATTTTCCGAAGCAACAGGGAAATTACTGGAGTTTTCATCACAGCATGCAACAACAAACAATGCCATGGCCAGCGCAAAAAACGCAGCCAACCTTTTTTTGATCATCATGCCCAATCCCGTCATCATTTAACCTCGGACTATATATAACAATTTTTCCAGTTTTCTTTCTACCTTGGCACGCTTCGCGTGCATTTAGCACGGCTCGGAAATGCGAAAACAAGTTTTCGCGCTTCTCTCGCCTTGCACGCTTTTACTATCTTTGGCCGCATGAAAAAGTACCACTTGGCCACATACGGCTGCCAGATGAACGAATACGACTCCGCGATGATTGCGCAGGAGTTGGACATGTGCGGTTGCGTCGAGACAAACAATCAAGAAGACGCCGACATCATCATCGTGAACACCTGCAGCGTGCGTGAGAAGGCCGAGGAAACAGCCATCGTCAACATCAGCAAGCTCAAGTACTTGCGCAAGAAGAATCCCGACGTGAAAGTCGTGGTATGCGGTTGCATGGCGAAAAATCGCGGACCGGAATTGCTCAAGCGACTCAAGAACGTGAACTACATCGTGGGCCCGGACCAGTACCGCAAAATTCCGGAACTCTTGTTCGGCGATGCACACAGCCCGCTGCACCAGACGCACCACAAGATGTTCATCGACGAAGACCTGAGCGAGAACTATCTCGGCGAATACGCCAAACTCCAGAACGACGTGAGCGCATTCGTCGCCATCCAGCGCGGTTGCAACAAGCGTTGCAGCTACTGCATCGTGCCGTACCTCCGCGGCCCCGAGAAATACCGCGACATGGACGACGTGCTGACGGAAGTCAAGCGAGCCGCCGACAAAGGCATCACCGAAGTGATGTTGCTCGGCCAGACGGTCAATGCATACAAAACACCAAACGCAGATTTCACGACATTACTAACAAAGGTTTCTGAAATCGGCGGCATCAAACGCATCCGCTTTACAAGCCCGCATCCGCGCCACTACACGAATGAACTCATCGACGTACTTTTGAACAATCCGAAAGTTTGCCATTACGCGCATATTCCGCTCCAAAGCGGATCCGACGCCATCCTCAAGAAGATGCGCCGCCAGCACAACATGGAACAATACATGACCGTCATCGAACAACTGCGCAGCAAGGACCCGTACTACGCAATTTCGACGGATGTCATCTGCGGATTTGTCGGCGAGACCGAAGAAGATTTCGAACAGACTATCAAAGCGTTCGAAGCATGCCAATTTGATACGGCGTACATGTTCATCTACAGTCCACGCAAAGGCACCGAGTCATACAAAGAAGCGGAAATTCTCACACCCGAAGAAAAACTCGCACGCCACACCCGCCTCGTAGAACTCCAGAACGCAATTACGCTCAAGCGCAACCAGATGATGATGGGCCGCACCGAAGAAATTCTCGTCGAACACGGTTCCACCCGCGACAAGACGGAACTCGTCGGCAAGACGGACAACTTCAAGAAGGTCATTTTCAAGCCAGAAGAAGGCCGCATCATCAAGCCGGGCGATTACGTCAAGGTGAAAATCGACGACATCCGCGGCTGGACGCTCCGCGGCACGTTGGTTAACGATTAACAGAAGCTCATTTCCATTACCTAAATCGTCAACCTCGCGTTCCGGTCCGCCGACGTAACTTACGGAATATCAACGAGTTATGCATTTTCTTTCATGTCAATTTGCCAAAATAATTGTATTATTGCAATAGAGGGTAAATAGAGGGCAATATGGCTAAATACTTTATTCGAAATTTGGTTGTTACAGGCGCACTGAGCGCGTTTGCTGCCACAGCATCCTTTGCAGAGGCAACCCCGACTCTCGCCACCGCTCAAAAAGCTTACGTGAACGGCAAATGGAAAGAAGCCGCCGCCGCCTACGAACAAGTCTGCCCGACGCAGGCCGATTCCGCACGTACTGAATGCTACCTTTGGAACATTCTCGCCCTGTCACAAACAGGCGTCGCCGCCGATTTCAGCAAGGCAGGCAAGCGCCTCGACAGCCTCATCGACAAAACGAGCACGCAAAAGCCCATTTATGCCGACCTCATGATGACGAAGGCTCAATTCCAAATGTACCTCGGCCGCTACAACAAGGCCGCCGAATCGCTCATCCACGCCATTGAAACATCCCAGCCGCACCAGGTTACCGTGCTGCAAAAAGTCTGTTCCGCCGTACGCGAACGCACCCGCAACGATGAACTGAACGAAGCCTGCAACAATCTCGGCAAGCCGAAAGTGGCAAAACCAGCAAACGCAACCGCAACCGAGCAGGCCAAAGCGACAGGCGCAGAACAAAAGCCGCAAGCAGAAACCAAAACGGCAGACGCATCGACAAAAACTTCGACAACCTCTGCAACGGCCACACCAACAGCCGCAACGACAAACGCTCCGACAGCCACTGCTACCACTTCGACAGTAGCAGCTACAACAACAACCGCCACAGCAGCCGCCCCTAAAGCGACCGTTCCAGCCGAAACAAAGTTAGAACAAAGCGCGGTGACATCTTCTGCATGGCAACTGCAGCTAGGTGCATTTGGAGTCAAGTCCAATGCCGATTTGCTCGTCAACAATCTCAAAAAGAGAAACATCGCTTGCACAATTACAGAAAACACCCTCGAAAGCGGGAAAACACTCTATATTGTACGTACAGGTCCGTTTGATACAAAAGAAAACGCTGTAGATTACGGTGCCAAGAAACTCGCACCGCTCAATGTCGAGTTCCAACCCATGCTCGTAAAGCAAGCTCTGTAAGCAAATAAAATTATACTCAAAAAAATTTTTTACAGTTTTTCGCACACAAAACGGCGTTTTTTACGTAAAACACCTACAAAAAAGGCGAAAAATGTTCTATATTTGTGTTACCCCTGCCGGGGTGGTGAAATTGGTAGACGCGCTGGACTCAAAATCCAGTACTCGCGAGAGTGTGAGGGTTCGATTCCCTCCCCCGGCACTAAACGTTTAAGAAAGAGATCAAAAAATGAGTAACATGTTCAAAATGCTTTCTGCTGTTTTATTCGCGGGTTCATTAGCGTTTGCTCAGTCTGATGACCTCTTTTCTGACGATTTCCAGGACGCCGCGACTGCGGACTCTATCGCTCAGGCCAACGCTGAGGCTACAACGCAAGCCAACGAAGCAGCTGCACAAGCTAATATTGGTAATGCCAAGGCAACAAGTGGTCAATGGGATGGCTTCAACTACGAAGATATGGGCCTTACCCAGTGGGAATATCAGCAGGCTAAAGAACAGGGCGTCACTCGCGAAAAGTTGACAAAGCTCGTCGAAATCGGTATCCGTCCGACAGAATATCTCCAGAAGCCGTGGAACAGACTCGGTGTGAGCGAAGAAGATTGGCTCAGCCAGCGTGCCGAAGGTATGGAAGATGCCGACATCGACCGTTCTTATCGTTACCACAGCGGTGACCAGAAGAGCGCTTACCTTTCTCTCTTGATTCCTTCTTACTATCAGTGGAAGACACACGCTGTCGCCAAGGCAACCTTCATGGATGTGCTTGAAGTCGGCAGTATCGCAGTCACGATTGTTCTCAAGGTTCAAGACAAGAGCTATTGGTGGTACGGATTCCTCGGAATCGCCGCAGCTCACCTTTGGTCTTTTGCAGACGCATTCATCAGCACCCAATGGGATAGCAATCCGGATGCAAACCGCTTCAGCTTCGGAGTCATTCCGACCCCGGATCAGGGCGTTGCAAGTTTCTTCAATGTCAAGTTCTAAGCAGCACAATGCAGCTAGAATTACTTAAAAGCAAAATTCATCGCGCAACAGTCACCGACGCTAACCTCAATTACGAGGGTTCTATTACTATAGCGCGCGATTTGATGGATGCAGCAAACATCCTCCCCTACGAAAAAGTCGGTGTTCTCGATGTCAATAACGGCAATCGTCTCGATACATACGTTATCGAAGGCAAGGCCGGTTCAGGTGTTATCTGCTTGAACGGTGCTGCGGCTCGCTTGGTGCAACCTGGCGACTTGGTTATTATCGTGACTTACGCATCGATGTCTCCGGAAGAAGCCAAGAACTGGAAACCGACCGTTATCCGCGTCAACGGGAAAAACGAAATCATCGAAAAAATCTAGGCTTACCGTTTTTCGGAGCCCAAGACACGATATTTTTCCAAAAAATTGTTCTCAAAGCACTTTGAGACCCTATAAATGTTGTATATTAAGTGAAAACAAAAATAGAGGTCATCAATGCCAGAAAACTTAATCATGCCAGCCATTATCGCTGTAGCCGTATTTTTTCTCATCATTATCTTTGTCATGTCCTATATCAAGGCGGCACCGGACGAAGCCATCATCGTTTCCGGCATTCGCAAGGAACCGAGAGTCATCATCGGTCGTGCCGGCCTCAGAATTCCGTTCTTCGAACGCGCCGACCACCTTTCTTTGCAATTGATTCAAATTGACGTCAAGACGGGCAGCCCGGTTCCCACCAAAGACTACATCAACGTATCGGTCGATGCCGTCGTGACTGCAAAGATTTCGGATAATCCGAACCGCCTCAAGTCTTCGGCACAGAACTTCTTGAACAAGAAACCCGAAGACATCCGCGCCATGATTGTCGATATTCTCGAAGGTAACATGCGTGAAATCGTCGGACGCATGCAGCTCGTCGATCTCGTTGGCGACCGCAAGCAAGTGTCAGAACTCGTGCTCGAAAATGCCATTCCGGACTTGGAAAAGCTCGGTATCGTGGTGCAAACATTCAACATCCAGAACTTCGAAGACGCAAATGGCGTGATTGAAAACCTCGGTGTCGACAAAACGTCCGCTATCCGCAAGGCTGCCGCCATTTCCAAGGCAAACGCCGAACGCGACATTAGCGTGGCGCAGTCGCAGGCAAAGAAAGAAGCGAACGATGCCGCCGTGGCCGCCGAACTCGAAATTGCCCAGAAGCAGAATGACCTCGCCGTGAAAAAGGCGAACCTGCAAAAGATTTCCGATACCGAAAAGGCTATTGCAGACGCCGCTTACGAAATCCAGAAGCAGACGCAGCAAAAGGAAATCAACGTGGCCCAGGCCGAAGCCGAAGTCGCGAAACAAGAAAAGGAAATTGAAATTCGCGAACGCATGGTCATGGTGACCGAAAAGGAACTTAAGGCCCAAATCGAAAAGAAAGCCGAAGCCGACCGCCAAGCCCAAATCCAGCGTTCCGAAGCAGAACTCTTCCAGCAGCAAAAGGACGCCGAAGCCGTCCGCTACAAGGAAGAACAACGCGCCAAGGCCATCAAGCAGATTGCAGAAGCCGAAAAGGAAAAAGCTTTCGCCGAAGCTGAAGCCACAAAGGCAAAAGCCTTAGCTGAAGCCGAAGCCACCAAGGCAAAAGGTCTTGCAGAAGCTGAAGCCATCAAGGCTCAGGGTCTCGCCGAAGCTGAAGCCCTCAACAAGAAGGCCGAAGCCATGAAGCTTTACGGTGACGCCGCCCGCCAGGAAATGCAGCTCAAGACCATCGAAAAGTATTTCGAGCAGATGCCGCAAATCGCAGCCGCCATAGCAAAACCGATGGAAAAGATCGGAAACATCACCATGTACGGCGAAGGCAACACGGCAAAGCTCACGGGAGACATCACCAAGACGCTGACGCAAGTCACGAACGGCCTCACGGATTCGCTCGGCATTGACCTGCGCACGGTTCTCGGCTCCATGTTCGGTGCAAAACTCGCCGGTGTCACAGGAGACAAGCCAAAGGAAAACGACAAGAAATAGTTTCTTCGGCGTAGTTGGTAAAACCTAATCATGCGATTCCTATTATTGACACTCGCTCTCGCTATATTCGCTTTCGCGGAAACGCCCGCGAAGGCGGATTCTACTGCGTTCTCGGAAACCCTAGTCGCAGCACAAGACACCATTGTCGATACGATTTACGTTATCCAAGATGACGGGATTCCATGGAATCGCGAACACTTTGACCCCGAACGTCTCGTACGTCACGACACCTTTGATCCCGCCTTGAAAGTGGCCTACACTTATTCTGTGAGCTTCATTGGCGGGTCATTCGGCTCGTTCGCTCAGCAAAGCTTCATGGCGCATTTTGCCTACGAATTCACGCCAGCGCTTCACTTGTACGCAAACGTAGGGCTATGGATGCCCCTCTATTCAAGTCTCCACTTTGGAAACCGCATTGCAAAAGAAGACGTAAAACAAGGCAACGTGGGCGTATTGATTCCGGACATAGCCCTTGAATACAAACCCAACGACAAAGTGACGTTCAGAGTCATGTACGTCAACGAAAGGGACGCCTTCAGGGCTTACGGCCCCCATGATTATTTCTACGGGTCTTGCTCCCCGTGGAGAAATTCTATCTTTTGCAGGTGATGAATGTTCGGTCAAATCCAGCTTGCAAAAAGCTTCACCAAGCCTTGACTGTATTGACGCTGTTGCTTGTCGCCACAGCGTTTTCGGGCTGTAAAGAAGAAAAGCAGGCCCCCGTCACTAAACGCGAGGTTCGCCGTATCAAAGGCGAGGTGGAAGTGCTGAACAGTTGCAGCATGAAGGGAGCCGCCGTCAAAATGCGGACATTCTTGCGAGACAATGGATTTGATGTTGTCCACATCGACAACGAACGACTCCAGAATTACGACGAGACCATCATCGTGCTGAGGAATCCGGAATGGGAAGGCGCACAAGCGCTTGCAGCCACGTTAAAG
>JAEEGI010007567.1_pt1 | contig 24300 bp, 19 predicted proteins | sample 8958751 | NCBI WGS metagenome assembly JAEEGI01 (sample SAMN16246545, study PRJNA631951) | gut metagenome | biome: gut microbiome; feature: rumen; material: KS-attached | host: Bos | place: Iran: Karaj | collected 2018-10
TCTTCCGGGACAGACATACGTTCCCTATACCTACAGCAAAGAAAGGGCGGACAGCTATATCCGGCGGCAGATAGACCTGAAGCGGATTTCTCTTGCTATCATGTGCGGTGAAGAGATCGTTGGCGAGATTCTGCTGAAAAACATTGAAGCGCGCAGATGCGCGACGATGGGGATCACGCTGAAAAATGCGAAATACAAAGACCACGGGATAGGAACAGCGGCAGAAAAGCTGGCGGTCCGTTATGCTTTCTGTCAGCTTGATATCCCGACCCTGTATGCAGATGCGGTACGGACGAACACCCGCAGCCAGCATGTATTGGAAAAGGCCGGATTTGTTTTCATCCGGGAGGATGAGAATTTCCGCTATTATCGGATCGACAGGGCTCCGCTTTCGTGACGTTATTCGGGCTGAATGATACTGCCCTCTATAGATAACCGGGCTCTTTGCGCGACCCTATTTTGAGAGGAACTGAAATAATCATGGACAGGATCCGAACATTCCGCTGCAGTGACCGGGCACTCTGGCGGGCCTGGCTGGCAGAGCATTTTGAGACAGATAAGGAGATATGGTTCGTGTTTCCGACAAAGGATTCCGGGGAGACGAGCCTGTCATATAATGATGCCGTGGAAGAAGCGCTTTGCTTTGGCTGGATCGACGGAAGGGCCGGAACGCTTGACGGGACCCATCAGCTTCGCCGTTTCACCCCCCGGCGGAAAGGCAGCAGTTACTCGCAGCCCAATATTGAGCGTCTGATCTGGCTGGACACCCGCGGGATGATCCATCCAAAGATACGGGAATCCGTTGAAAACCTGCTGCATACCCCTTTTGTTTTCCCGGCTGATATCCTTGAGGAGATCCGGAAAGACCCCGATGCATGGACTAACTACTGTTCCTTTGCGGAACCATATAAACGAATCCGTATTGCTTACATTGACGCCGCCCGGAATCGGCCTGCGGAATTTGAAAAACGACTTGGTTCCTTTATCCGGAAAACAAAGGAAAACAAGATAATCGTCGGATACGGCGGCATTGACAAATACTATTTCCCGGCAAAGGAAGAGAAAGACGAAAACATTTGAATGCAAAGAGCACTGCTTTCGCAGTGCTCTTTCGTTTTACTGTGACGGATCTGTCCGCTTTCAGAGGCCACGAAGCCGTACCTGTCCGTGCAACGGTCTCCGGCGGGTCCAGCAGATCGAAAAGGATCAGTCGTCGATCAGATCTTCAACAAGTCCCCACAGCTTTCCCGCGCTGTTGAAATTAGACGGAAGGATCCTGGAAACCGGGATCGTAACGCCATAGATCGAATGGATCATAGCCACGATCTGGATTATATCCAGAGACGAAAGGTATCCCCCTGTTACAAGTTCCTCACAGTTTTCAAAATCAACGTCATTCCGGATCTCTTTCAGATGTCCGATAAACTCATCCATTATTTCTGTACCTCCACTCATGTATATATCTTTATCCTCTTTCATGCTGAAGAGCGAAATCAAAACTGCATATAAATAAAAGTCGCGGAATCATAACCTGGTCCGTAGATCCCGAACACAAGCACAGTTGCGATGCCGGCCAGCAGTATGGACCAGCGCAGCGCCGTCGGAAGCCTGTTGATGCTCTGACGCACCGTTTTTGCACCGCAGTTTTCCTGGTACAGGCTCACTGCGAAGATCAGCGCCGCCCCCAGCAGCAGAATAACCGCATCCTTTCCCGTGAGGGGAAAAGATGTATTCAGTTCACAGACAGCAGACAGGTGATTATTTGCAGCAATCCTTCCGAACCAGCCTGCAGCTTCCGTAAAGCTTCCCGCAAGATCCGTGATGTTTCCGATGCTCACCAGAACGAAAGTCCTCATGATACGGAACAGTTTTAAAACCCGGCTGTCCGCAGGCAAACCCAGTTTCCCGTTCTGCCAGGTGAAGACCGGTTCCAGCAGCATCGAGCCTGAGATCAGCAGGCCATTGTAAACTCCGAAAGCCAAATACTGACTCCCTGCTCCATGCCAGATGCCAACAATGATAAATACAACAAATGTTGCCGCACAGGAAGGCAGCACCTTGACTGTGTGTTTCCCGAATTCTGTTCCCGGTTTCTCCTTATACCTTTCTGTAAAGCGAAGTGAAGGAGCGGAAAGCGCCAATGGATAAAACAGATAGGTCTTAAGCCATGCTCCGAGGGTTATATGCCACCGCCGCCAGAAATCACTCACACTGCTTGCAAAATACGGACGTCTGAAGTTTTCTGCCAGATTGATTCCGAAAAGAGACGCCACGCCCCGGGAAATATCGATTCCTCCGGAGAAATCCGCATAAAGCTGCAGATTATAGAGGAGTACGGTCAGCGCTAGGACCGCTCCGTCACTGGATGTCCACTCGCCCCGGACCGCAGTGATAACAGCGGCAGCTCTGTCCGCTATCACCAGCTTTTTCAGCAGTCCCCACAGAATGAGTTCCAACCCGTCCCGAAACTCTTCATAACAAAAATCGTGCGGTGTAAAGAGCTGATCTGAAAGCGCGGACCATGTTCCGATCGGTCCCTGGATGATCTGCGGGAAAAACATTGTGAAAAGGGCAAGCCTGGCTATATTTTTTTCCGGTTCGACCGTGTCCCTGTAAACATCGATCACGTATCCCATGATCTGGAAGGTGTAGAATGAGATCCCCAACGGAAGCAGCACCCTCATTGTACCCGGACTCAGCGACGGGATCTTCAGGAGCGCGCTCACGCTGTCGACAGCAAAATTCCAGTACTTGAATAAAGCCAGAAGTCCGAAATTCAGGATCAGCGTCGCTGCACAGATACGTCTTCGCATCCTGTCCGTTTTCTGTTTGTAGTCTTTTCTTTCCGGCTTTAGCCAGCTGTCTTTCTTTGCGTCATAAACAGCCTTGCGCTTTGCGGAGATCCTGCACATTGCCGCTGTGCTGAGATACGCGGAAACGACGGAGCAAAGCAGAAATGCTATGTAACGGAACGAAGCATAGCAGTAAAAGAATACACTCCCCGCAAGAAGGACTATCCATTGGTGTTTCCTCAGTCCGGGAATATAAAAAACTCCGGTAAGAACGGCAATGAACAGCAGGAATCCTATACTTGTATAGCTCATTATTCAAATCTCTTCTGTCCCTGTAATCCGGTTCAGCCCACCGGTCCAGCAGTTCCGATCATCCTTTCCAGTTCCGACCTGTATTCTGCCGAAAGTCTGATCTGGAGAGCGGAATCGCTTCTGTCCGGCAAAGAACTCTGCGCCTTGAGCACGTCGAGGATATGCTTCGTAGCCTTTTTGGCCCCATACACATTAAAATGCTGAAAATCGGCCATATCTGCGGAATAATCGATATCCGGCCACATCGATACATCGTTGAAATCCAGAAAAGTCAGTCCGCATTCTTCCGCGATCCGCTCTACCGCATTGTGTTCCTGTGCCGTGATCCTGATGCTGGGGCACGAAATCAGCAGCAATTCGATGTTGCGCTCTTTGCATATCCCGATTATCTTCAGCAGACTGTCAAGATTTTCCTGCGGGATCTCTCTTTCCGATCTGTCCGCCGTATCGATTCCCGGTATCGCTGCTCCCCGCATCTCTGTTCTGATAAAGAAACCCTTAAGGTATACATCCTTATAGAAGAAGTCCTCCCGGCTGAGCTCATTCCACCGGCCGTGATACTGTACCAAAGGCAGAATATAGGAAAAGAAGTTTATATTATCGTGATTTGCTTTGTATTCTCTCAGCGTACGGATCTTCAGCGGAGACAGCCGCATATAGTCAAATGTTTTCCGATAGCTTACCTCATCGAATCCTTCGAAGAGATCTCCTACATCAAGAACGACCGCGGAAGGGCTCTGGAAGCGAAGAGCCTCTTCCAGCCATGCCAGCGAACCGAAAAGCGGTTGTGCCTCCGTTCCGCATGCCCATGCTGAGATGCCGCCTTCCTCAAGCATCACGTTCGCGTCCACACCGCAGATCACATTGCTGGAGCCCAGGATAAGAACATCGATTGTATTTCCGGGCATTGCATAAAATCCCCGTATGTTGCTTCCGCTCTTGAAACCGGTCGACCATTTCGGTTTTAAAACCGCATTCAGGCCTGTAACCAGCAAGGCAGTTAACAGGAAGAACACTGCTGTCCGCAGCATCGTTCTTTTCTTTGTAGCCTTCATAGAAAAAAGACCTCTGTCTGACATGATGATTCCGGGAAACTCAGCCTGTAGAAAGCGCCTGCGGACTCCTCTCCCCGTATGCAGAGGATCCTGCGGAAGGGGCGAAAAGAAAGGCGGAGAGCAACCGTTTCATTTTCCGTAAATCGCCCGTTCTCTTTCTGCTTTTCGTGTATTTCTCCCCTGCAGGCTGTGCAGATAGAGAAATATGCCCAGTACTGCCCAGGAGAACACAATGATCCACTCCTGCGTGTTCAGTGAACTCGACCCCACGGGGAGATACAGTATAATAAAGAAAACCGCAACCAGCATGGCGACGATACCGGCGGCCATGCCGTATTTCACCTTGAACGGTCTCGCTGTATCCGGTTCTCTTTTTCTCAGCACCACAAAGGAAAGCGCAACCATAAAGTATGCGATCACAGTCCCGAACGCGCTTGCGTCAACGAACCAGCCAAGTGAATTCCGCCCCAGAAGAGGAGTAAAGATCGTAATAATCCCGACAAATGCAGTCGCAAAATAGGGAGTCCTGTATTTCGGGTGAAGTGTACCGAAAACCCTCGGAAGCATACCCGCCCTGCCCATAGAATACAGGACCCTTGTCGCCCCGATGATAAACCCGTTCCAGCTTGTCAGAATACCCATGATCGCCGTAATCACGATGAGGATCCCCGCTGTCCTTCCTCCTGTCGAGAATCCGATCGCATTCACTACGGACAGTCCCTCTCCTGCAAGAACATCTCTCGGAGCGCTGAATGCGGCGGAGAGAATCATCACGATATACCAGGACGCAGCGAGACATATGCTGGCTATGATTGCTTTCGGTATTTTGGAAAGCGGCACTTTCATTTCTTCTGCAGCCTGCGGGATCACATCAAAACCTACAAACATGGATGGAACTGCCAGAAGAACGGTAAAAACTCCCTTTGTCCCAGTGAAAAGAGGCTCCGCATAACCGGAATTCCCCCTGGCTGCACTGATGACTGCAAAAATGACTCCTCCAAGTGCAAGGATTGCTGTAACGATTGCCTGGAAGAGCGCCGATATATGGATCCCCCGGTAATTGATAATCACGAGCAGCAGACCGACTGCCGCCGGGATGATCAGCCAGGATACATAAACCGGGAAATCCGCAACAGTAAAAAGATACCCGAACCGCGGTATGGAGAACAGATGATCCATTGCCGTGGCCAGCGCAGGTCCCTCCCATGCCGCCACCCCAAGATATGCAAAAGAGATCATCCAGCCCGTAAACCAGGATGCATGATATCCCATAGCACGATAAGAAAACACAAGTTCGCCTCCGGCATAGGGAAGCATCGGTGTCAGTTCGCAATAGGCAAGACCGACAAAGATACAAAGGATCGCCCCAAGTACGAATGCAATCGATGCGCCGAGTGTCCCGCCCTGCGTGACCCAGGTTCCCGTAAGAGACACCCAGCCCCAGCCGATCATCGTACTGAAGGCAAGGATGATGATATCTCTGAACTCCAGGGTCCGGTGCAGAGTCTGTGTGCTGTCTGATCCGTTATTCAATGAATATCTCCTCTCTCAGTCCGGAATAAACATGGCCTTTACAGCTACTCTGTCGATCTTTCCGTTCAGATTGTGCGGCATTGACTCCAGTCCATGTATCTCCTGCGGGAGCATATACTGCGGCAGCAATTGATTCAGCTTCCGCAACACATCTTCCTTTGAGACTTTTCCATCGTATACCAGATGGATCTGCTTTTTCTCCATATCATACATGGCGCAGCACTGGCCGATCTCTTCCACGGAGGAAGCAGCCGCCTCGATATCGCCCAGTTCGATCCTGCGGCCCATATGCTTGATCTGGAAATCCTTTCGGCCGCAGAAGATCAGCTCTCCGCTGCTGTTTCTTCTGACCAGATCGCCGGTCCGATATATCCGTTCCGGATAAGCGTGCTGAAGAGGATTCTGAACGAACACAGCCGCTGTCCTATCCGGGTCGTTATAGTATCCTTCCGCCAGACAAGGTCCGCGTGCACACAGTTCCCCTATCTCCCCGTTCTTCACTTCCTGATCTCCATCCAGGATCAGGACCTCCATATGCGGGCATTCAAACCCGATAGGCAGCGTATCCGTATCCTTGAACTCCCTGTCCACCCTGTATAAGGTGGTCAGCTCCGTCAATTCCGTAGGCCCGTAATTGTTCCAGAAGACAGCATTGGGACAGACCTGACGCCACATATTCATCTGCCGGACAGGCATCACCTCTCCTCCAAACATCAGGAACCGTACAGAGGGATACAACCTGCCTTCCAGAGCTCCTGAATTGGCCACCAGACAGAATGCAGACGGTACCCAGTACAGGGAATTGATATGTTTTTCTTCAATATAATCAAGAAGCGCTGCCGGGAATCCGAACAGATATTCCGGGATGATATGCATCGTTCCGCCGACACGCAGCGTATTGAAGATATCGAATCCCGAAAGGATAAAATAGAACGGGGCCTGATTGCCGAACACCATTTCTTCATCCAGCCCCAGCACATCGCTGCACATGTCCAGATATGCACTCACGGCCCGGTGAGAAATAACAACTCCCTTCGGAACGCCCGTGGATCCCGATGTAAACAGAACATAGCAGATATCTGTGTCCTTGATCCTGTTCCGCATACCCGAAACCTGCTCGATGCAATGCTCTCCTTCCTGCACGTCCTCCAGGACAAGAAGCCGCTCTTCCGGGAAAAAGCTGCACGCCTTTTCCCGATGCCTGCGGTCTGTTACGAGCATGGCTGGTCTGAGGGTATCCAGGATCGTTGATATTCTTGCCGGGGGCATGTGCGTATCAAGAATCGTGAAGAAGTTTCCGCTGGCAGCCACCGCCTCCATTACCGTTATACAGGAGATGTTTTTATCCAGATAGACCGCCACGGGTTTCTTAAAGCAGTCCCGAGCAATTATCTCTGCAGCAAGCGCGCAGGACGCTCTGTAAAGGTCTTTGTAGTTTATTTCGTGCTGTGCGTCCGACAAGGCAAGTTTCTCCGGAAATCTCTGTGCCGATCTCTTCAGATCATCCATGATCAGTGCAGACATTTTTCACCCTTCTTTTCCCCGATATGTTGATTGCAAAGGTCCTGCCGGTTCCGGCATAGGCTTTTTCATTTTTCAAACATTTATTATACCGAATGACTCCTCTGATGGCAAGACGGACTTCCCTCACAGCATGTCCGGAGGAAGAACTATCGGTTGTTTAATCTGTTCCGGCATGCTATAATCCTATTTACAAATCGTAATGTCAAGGAAGGATCCGTCATGATCAGAAAACCGCTGTCCGTTTTTTTTATTCTGTGCATGCTTTCCGTATGCTGCGTCGCGCTGTTCTGTTCCTGCGGGTCCGGTTCAGTGACTCGCTCAGCGCAGGAGCCTTCGCCGTCTCCGACGGGTGAACCTTTCTCCCGACCGGAACCGGACTTTTCCCAAGCAGCTGATGAAACACCTCCTGATCTTCCTCCCGTCCCCGTTGACGAGGCAGATCCGGATTCGGAAAACGGCAGAGAGATAGCGCTCTCACTTATAGGGCAGGATGTCAGTCTCCTCTATGAAGCTTTGGGTGAGCCGATAAGCGCTGAGTACTCGCTCAGCTGCAACGGCCCCGGTGATGACGGTCTTCTTACCTACGACGGCTTTATCGTGTTTACCTATCGCGAAGATGGAGTGGAGACTGTGTTTGATGTTATGTAAGCGCTTTTCTTTCCCCTGATCTTAATTCTGTATATAATAACAGCTGCTCTTGCAGAAGAAAAGAGAGACGGATTCCCGCCTCTCTTTTTCTTCTGCAGCTTTTCACGCATCATTATGCGGACCTGTTGCTTTCCGGTTCTTCCGTATAGACCGGATCGTACTCAAACTGTTTCCATCTCTGAGGCTCCATATCGAACATGTTTCTGGAATAACGCTTTTCCGACTGCGGATCGAAAATGTGTTCTTCTCCGTCCACAAACATATAAGCCCAGCTGTGGACTCCAGCCCCGAACGTCTGCCCTGTACTCACTCTCATCCGATATCCCAGTGGTCTGGCAAGTGCGCAGAACACGGCCGCAAAGGACGAACAGTCACCCTTTCCCCTTCTGAACATTGTCAGTGCAGCTTCAGGCCACCAGTCTTCCGTACCCCATTCATAATTCAAACCGCCTCCCGGGCTGAAATGAGTGACGGAGTATTGATACACTGTTTTCAGTTTTTCCTCCCGGGACATCCCGGGCAGCAGAAGTTCATCCAGGACCGCGTTGACGTATTCGTCAAGTTCGGCGATACCGCTGGTGTACTTTCCTTCCCGATCAAATAAAAAGCCGTTGTATTCCCGGTCTACCGCATATTTTCCGCTTTCATCGACCCAGTACAGAACATTTCCCGCCCATCGCGGGCCAGGCTCCGGAAAAATACTCGCATGAAACTCTGTCCAGGTCTCCCCTTCGGCTTCACTCCCGACCGAATGGTCCGTTGCTGCCTCTGCAAGAGCACAAATGGTGTTTTCATCTTCCGGATAATCCAGAAACAGCAGGCGTATTTCTGCCGGAATTCCGTCTTCAGCGGGGCTCCGGTCAAGAACATCATTCATGAGCAGTATGAATTCTCTGTAAGTGATGAACCGATCCCCGCCGCTGTTCATATTCTCGGTATAGTGCAGCCATCCTTTTTCCGCTGCAAGGCACATCGCTTCATAAGAGGAATCTTCAGAAGACACGTCTGAAAACATGTACGTACCTGCAGGCTTCGGGAAACAGGCGCTCAGCCAGTGAAACAGCTCTCCATATGTTACTCTGTCCCCGGGATCGACGGAACTCTCCGGAAGGATCCCGTACTTTCGCATCCGTTCTGTCCCTTCAACCCACCGTGTTTCTGCACTGTCTACAGCAGTCTTCTCCGTTTTCCCAGGAGGCGTCAGCAGAGCTCCGAACATCCCGGCCACATCTCTCAGAGTCACATCTCTGTCCAGTTCAAATCTGCCGTCCTCATCGGGCAGGATATAAGCCTTGTGTTCTGTCCGGTTTCCCAGTTTTACACAGCATTGCTGAAAAAGAGAGTCCGGTGCCGGATTCCCGGGCGTATACAGATTTCCCTCCGAATCCGTCCATCCCCAGCAGTATAAGCCTTCTTCAGGCTGGACAGAAAGCAGTTCCTCCAGTTCTTCGGCTCTGACTTCTGTAGCTGTTCCGTCGTGATAGACAAGCTTTATCCCCATATCGCCGGTTAGTTCGGCGGTCTCTGCGCCTTTTCTGCTGCATGCAGGCAGAAGCAGGATGGATGTAATAAGTGTCGGAATGACGATAATTCTTTTGACAGTATCTCTCATGAGTGGATGACCTTCCGCATTTCTGATGACATTTTATGTTATCATTTCTTGTTTTCCGTTGTCAATTGTCTTGCCGGCATGTTCCGGAATAACATACCGGCATTTTTCTCCGTTCATTCCCTTGCATGGGATTCTTATTCAAATATAGCCAATGATTGTTTATCCGCGTCAGAGAAATTTAGGTAAAAATACATATTGTATTCGGAATGCTTTTCTGCTAAACTGTCCCCATCCAAAAAACAGGTGTCTTTATATTAAGGACACATTAAGGGGTTTCCTATGAAAGTTGCTGTTTTGGGGTTTGGTACCGTCGGTGTTGGTGTCTATGAGATGCTGAAGAACACTGCGGCTCTCGAGGCAGGGCCTGTACTTGTCCGTCCGGGAAAGGAAGATGCCGCTTTCAAGGTGAGTTCGATTGCGGCGATTATCTCCGATCCGGAAGTCGGAGCGGTCGCGGAAGTAATGGGCGGAACGCATCCCGCATATGAATATGTCTCTGCCGCGCTGGAAGCCGGAAAGCATGTGGTGACTTCCAACAAAGCTCTCGTTGCTGCATACGGCCCTGAGCTGGCCAGACTCGCTGCCGATCACAATGTCGCCTTTCTGTTCAGTGCGGCCTGCGGAGGCGGTGTCCCCTTCCTGCACAACATTGCTCTGGCCGTGGAAAGCGATCACATCCGGAGTCTTGGCGGGATCCTGAACGGTACAACAAACTTCATGCTCGATGCCATGCAGAGCCGTTTCATGTCCTATCCCGACGCACTGGCGGAGGCTCAGGCGCTCGGCTATGCCGAGGCAGATCCCACCGCGGACGTTTCCGGTCTGGATGCGCTGCGGAAGATCATGCTTGCCTGCGCTGTGGCCTATGCACAGCTTCCTGACGAAGGTCTTTGCCGGGAGGGCATTGAGAGCATCACTGCGGAGGACGTGAATCATTTTCAGTCCAAAGGTCTGACCTGCCGTCTGGTGACCTCCGGCGGTCTCTCCGAGAACGGCAGTCTCTTTGCCTATATCGAGCCGGTTCTCTTCCCTGCAAACGCCCCTGAATGCTCTGTCCTGAAAAACTTCAACATGGCGAAATACGATGGAGAAAACTCCGGCCGCATCGTGCTGATGGGGCAAGGCGCCGGCAGATGGCCTACCGCCTCGGCGGTTGTCCGGGATCTTTGCGATATCCTTCACGGGCGCAGAATCATGATGAAGCCGGAATGCCTTCGCGTTGCGGCAGACAACTCCTCCTGTGCGCACAGCTATTATGTGCGGCTTCCCGAAAGTGAAGTTTCCCGTCTTCCGGTTGAAAAAGCGGAATGTTTTGAAGGGCTCGCCCGCGTGATCACGAAACCGCTCTCCGTGCTGAAAATGCACAGGATCGCAGCCGAACTGAGAAAGGAAGGCGGCAGCCTTTTCTTTGCCGCTCTGGGTGAGTAAAGGCATGCTGAAAACAGTCAAATTCGGAGGTTCCTCCGTCGCAGGAGCCGATCAGTTCCGGAAAGTCAAGGCTATTGTCGAGTCCGATCCTTCCCGGCGCATCGTGGTTGTCTCGGCAGCAGGAAAACGCTTTTCCGATGACCATAAACTCACCGACCTGCTATACCTTTGCCATGCCCATCTGCAGTACGGAGTGTCCTGCGATGAGATTTTTGCGGATATCCGGAGCCGTTTTCTTTCGATCCGGGATGAACTCGGACTATCTTTGGATATCGGCATGGAACTCGATGCGCTCCGTTCCCGACTGAACAGGGACTTCAGTGTGGACGAGCTTGTCTCCCGCGGCGAGTATTTCACTTCCCGGCTGATGGCGGAATATCTCGGATATGTTTTCGTCGATGCCGCTGACTGCGTGTTCTTCAATTTTGAAGGGCAAATCGACCGGGAACAGACAGACGCCGCCCTGAAGGAAGCGCTTGAGAAATATGACCGGATCGTGATCCCCGGTTTTTACGGCCGGCTGCCCTCCGGAAAAATCAAAGTAATGTCCCGCGGCGGAAGCGACATTTCCGGGGCTCTTGCCGCTGCAGCCACCGAGTCGGATATCTATGAAAACTGGACGGATGTTTCCGGTATCCTGATGGCTGACCCCAGGATTGTTGAAAATCCGCGTTCCATCGCCCACATCACCTACAGCGAATTGAGAGAACTGGCTTTCATGGGAGCTTCCGTCCTCCACGAGGAGTCGATCCTCCCCGTAAGGGAAAAGGGCATCCCGCTGAATATCCGCAACACCAACTGCCCCGATCATCCTGGAACGATGATCGTCGACAGAGTGGAAGATGAATCCGAACAGGCCCGCTTCCTGACCGGTGTGACCGGAAGAAGAGGTTTTCAGGTACTCACCGTGCACCGGCATGAAATGAATCTGAGCCGTACACTTTCCCGCGCTCTGGCGATTTTTGACCGCTATCACATCAATGTGGAGCATATCACGCTGGGACTGGATTCTTTTGCTCTGGTCGCGTCAGCCTCCTCTCTCGGGGAAAACCTCTATGAGATCCTTTCGGATATGAAAAAGGAATGTCATGCTGAAGACATCGAAGTCCGCGACAACATCGCTCTCGTAGCGGCCGTGGGAAGAAAGATGTCCGCGCGTCTCGGCACCTCGGGTGAGATCTTCAATGCGCTTGGCGTGAACGGAGTGAATATCCGCACCATTGCTCAAGGCGCTGATGAACTTTCCATCATCATCGGAGTGGACAACAGTGACTATGAGACCGCAGTCCGTGTACTTTATGAAGGCTTTGCCGGATAATCGAATAAAGGAGAAAAACATGAAAGAACTGAATATTGCTGTTCTGGGTGCCACAGGGGCTGTGGGCCAGGAAATGCTCAAGGTCCTCGCGGAATATGATCTGCCCGTCAAAAAGCTTCTTCCGCTCGGCAGTGCGAGAAGCGCTGGGAAGAAGATTCTGTTCAAAGGAACAGAGATCGCTGTGGAGGAAGCCACAGATTCCAGTTTTGAGGGAATGGATTATGTCCTCGGTGCTGTTGAGGGAGATATGTCGAAGCAGTTTGCTCCCGCCATCAAGGCCAGCGGAGCCGTGTATATCGACAACAGTTCGGCTTTCCGGCTCGATCCCGATGTACCCTTGGTCGTTCCCGAAGTCAATGGAGAGGATGCCTTCAGAAACTCCGGCATCATCGCCAACCCGAACTGCTGCACGATCATCGCTCTGATGGCTGTAGCAGGAATCGAGAAGCTTTCCCGCATCGAAAAGATGGTAGTCTGCACCTATCAGGCTGTGTCTGGAGCAGGTACTGCGGGCATCGGAGAACTGGAGAGCCAGATGAGAGCGCTCGCCGCAGGTGAGAAACCGGAGGTGAAGACCTTCGCCACCCAGATTGCACTGAATGTCATTCCCTTCATTGATGCCCCTTACGGCAACGACTACAGCAAGGAAGAGATGAAGATGCAGAACGAGGGCCGGAAGATTCTGCATGATCCGGACCTCAAAGTGAACTGCACCTGCGTACGTGTACCGGTCATGCGTTCCCATTCCATTGCCGTGACGCTCCGTACCGAGCAGAAGGTGGATATCGAAAGCGCAAAGAAAGCGGTAGCTGCTTTCCCGGGATGCAGACTGATTGAAGATTATGAGGGAAGATGCTATCCCACTCCGCTGGATACGACCGATCAGGATCTCGTTTGGGTCGGCAGGATCCGGCAGGATCTGACCGATGAGAACGGCATCACGCTCTGGTGCTGCGGTGACCAGATCCGGAAAGGGGCTGCGAGCAATGCTGTCCAGATCCTGAAGCTGCTCGCGGAAAAACAATAAAGCGCATCTTTATATACACAGAAAGGCGGAAGAGATGATCCCGAAAAATCATCTGTTCCGCTTTTCCTTTGCAACGGAACGCCTCCGCGTTCCGTCTTATTGAGTGTCCGGTGCTCCTACAGATCCCGGACGCAAAAAGGAGGATTCGGCTATGAAAAGAACCATCACCACCGCTGCAGGACTCGTACTGGCAGGCGCACTGGTCCTGAGTCTCGGTTCCTGCGGAGCCGTGCCTTCCGCATCTGCGGGAAGCACCGGAGGAACACCCTCGGAAATCACCGTCTCCGCATCAAGCACCGTGTATCTTGTACCCGATAAAGCGACCGTATCGTTCGGCGTGACGACCCAGGAACTGACGGCAGATCTCGCTCAGAGCAGGAACAGTGAAGCGGTGAAGCTGGTGATCGAAGTTCTGATTTCACGCGGCGTCGAAGAAAAAAGCATCCGTACGACAAGTTACAGTATGTATCCCCAGTATGACTGGTCGGAAGGCGGAGAGCAGCGCATCACCGGCTACAGCGTCCATACAGCGATGTCCGTTCAGGACCAGGACGTCGAAGAACTGGGAAATCTTCTTTCTGCCTGCGTGGACGCAGGGATCAACAACGTAGACAATGTAAGTTTCCTCTGCAGCGGTTATGATGAAGCATACCGCGAGGCTCTGACACAGGCGGTAGCGGCTTCACGTGAGAAAGCTGAAACGCTGGCCGCGGCAGCCGGGAAAAAACTGGATGAGGTCCTTGTCATCACTGAGGGCTGGCAGGACGCTTCCGCACGCTACGGTCGCTCGGTCAACTCTTCCGCTGTCTTTGCGAAGGAAACATCTATGGATGCAGGCGCTCCTTCCATCCAGCCGGGTGAGACCGAGATCACCGCAAACGTTACAGTAACATACAGGATTGGATAACTTTCCAAAAACCGAAAAAAGAGGTCCCGTGTGAAACACGGGACCTCTTTTCATGCGACCAGATTGTTCACCCATTTTCTGCTTTTCAGGAAGAAATAACCGATCACACATTTGATCAGCTCCAGCCCCTGTATGATGCAGTACATCGGAAGGATACGCATCTCGGTGAGATGGGAAAGGATGAATGCAGCCGGGATGCAGAGAACCCAGACATACACACTGTCGAACAGGAATGTGATGACAGTCTTTCCTCCGGAGCGGAGTGTGAAATAGCAGGTGTTCGTAAAGGCAAAGAACGGCATAAGACAGGCAGAGACCGTGATCATCTGCGCTGCAAGCGTCCGGACTCCGCTTGTCGTATTATAGACTTGCGGGATCTGTGGAGCGAGCAGCACCATCACTCCTCCGAGCAGTGTACAGAGCGCGACTGAGAACGCGATCAGCTTGCGGTCTTCGTCCACGGCCTTCTCCGGTTCTCCCGCGCCGAGATGCTGGCCCACGATAATCGAGATGGTCGCACCCATTGCGAAGAATGCACAGAAAAACAAATTGGAAACTGTCGAGGATATGTTGACGGCCGAGATCACTTCCAGACCGCGCAGCGAATAGCACTGATTCATGACCGTCATACCTGCGGACCACAGCAGTTCATTGGCAAGAAGCGGCAGACCGGCTTTTGAGACATCCCGGATCAGACTTCCGGGCACCCAGAGCGTGGAATACAGATGATCCGTGAATTCCGGTCTCTGTTTTCCCGCATGCGTGACGCCGACGATGATACCACACTCACAGATCCTTGCCAGTACCGTGGCGATCGCAGCACCGGTCACTCCCAGTGCAGGAAAGCCGAGTTTTCCGAAGATGAGAATATAGTTCAGAGCAAGATTGACAAGCACCGCCGTGATCCCCGCCCGCATGGGCAGGAGTGTCTTTCCGGTGTCGCGCAAGGTCCCGGAGTAAACCTGGACCACCGCAAAAGGGATCATCTGCAGCCGCATGATACGCAGATAGGCCTTTCCATAGGAAAAAGCCGCCTGCAGGTCCAGGCCTTCTTCTCCCTCATGCAGAAAGAGGGCAATCAGCTGCGCATGAAACAGCAGCAGTAGCGCTCCTGCAATCAGGACGATTCCCCCTGCCAGCCAGATCTTCAGGCGCATCGTAGCACGGACGCCTTCGTGGTCCCCTTTCCCGCAGTACTGCGCCGTGAAGATCCCTGCACCGGCAACTGCCGCAAAAAGGCACAGAGTGAACACGAAAAACAGCTGGTTGACAATAGCCACGCCGGACATCGGTTCTGTTCCGACCTGTCCGACCATGATGTTGTCGAGCAGATTGACAAAATTCGTTATGACATTCTGGATGAGTACCGGAATCATGACTGAAAACAGTCTGCGGTAAAACGCCCGGTTCCCAATCAGTGAGCGGATCTTCATTTTCCTCCGGACCGGCTCCGTTCATTTCCGGAGCCTGTAAGAATCCGCAGCCGCAAAATGCAGCTGCGGATTCTTGATTTTTGTGTTTTATTATTCTGCCGTGTAGTTGTCAAAATAACCCTGGATATAGACGATCGGCGTTCCCTTGTCTCCGCTGCCCGATGTGAGGTCGCACAGTGAACCGATCAGATCGGTCAGACGGCGGGGCGTAGTTCCCTCGGAGACCATCTTTCCCACCAGGTCATCATCTTTTTTGCGAATCTCCTGGCGGATGGCCTGACGGAGTTCCTCTCCGGAAAGATCGGCAAAATCATTATCTGCAAGGTATTTGAGTTTCAGTTCGTTTGGAGTACCCTCCAGGCCGGCGGTATAAGCCGGAGAAACGACCGGATCGGCCAGTTCCCAGATCTTTCCGACAGGATCTTTGAAAGCACCGTCCCCGTATACCATCACTTCAACATGTTTTCCGGTTTTTTCCAGAACAATATCCTGGATCCGGTCCACCAGATCCTGGCAGTCGCGCGGGAAGAGCTTGACAGACTCTTCGGTCGCTTTGTTCGAACCGAGCAGACCGTATTTTTCATTGAAGCCGCTGTCGTTGATCGGAGCTGTCATGATCTCATCCAGTCCGAATACCCGTTCCGCACCTGCTTTCTTCAGGAGCCGTTTGGTTCTCTCACGGGTATGGATATCGCAGCAGAGCACATTACCGGTGTAGTTGAGGATCGCGCGGCAGTCGTTTGCAAAGATTACTTCGCACTCCGCCCCGCACTCGCGGATCAGATCGGAATAATACTCAACATAGTCAATACCGGTGAAACGATGTTTGGTGTATCCGAAGAGTTCCCGGTACTTTGCAAGTGTAAGCACATCCCTGTAAGGATCGACGCCTTTCTCATCCATCAGGTCAACATCGATCAGGTGGTTTCCTACTTCATCCGAAGGATATGAGAGCATCAGAACCACTTTTTTCGCTCCTTTGGCGATGCCTCGCAGGCAGATCGCGAAGCGGTTGCGGCTCAGGATGGGGAAAATGACCCCGATCGTTTCTCCGCCGAGTTTTTCACTCACATCCAGCGCGATATCGTCCACGCCGGCATAGTTTCCCTGAGCTCTGGCAACGATCGCTTCGGTCATTGCAATGACATCACGGTCCCGGATAGCAAGCTCTCCGTTCTTTTCCGCCTCAAAAACGCAGTCCGTCACGATCTTCGCAATATCATCCCCGCTGCGGATGATCGGTGCACGGATACCTCTTGAAGAAGTTCCTACCATACGGCTCATATTCTTACCCTCTTTAATCATTTAAATTGATTTTAATCGAAACAAACAACAGGAGAAGTATACACCTATCCGATAGAGTTGTAAAATACTTTTTTCAGAACTCGTCGTCCTTCAGTACTTCGGTAATCGTCTCGACCTGATCCTGTACGAGGGTAAAAACAGAAAAACCAGCATAGTCAAGCTGTCCGTCTTCCGCGCCGGGTTCCAGGCAGCTGGGGCCGTAGTCCTGATATTCCGGATAGCCGATCGCTTCGTACAGGTCCTCCACGGTTTCGCCGATCAGGGTCAGGGCGATTGCGTATTTCTCTTCATCGAAGGCCCCCTCCGGTTCCATACTTGTTTCCGGTTCCGCTTTCGTTTCCTGCACGGGAGTTTCCGGGGCAGGTTCCGGCTTTACCGTCTCCTGCGTACGGGCAGGCTCCGGAGTTTCGACAACGACGGTCGGTTCATGCTTCGCTCCGCCGCATCCGGCAAGCAGCAGCGCCGCCAGGCACAGTGCGATCAGTATCTTCGTATTTTTCATTTGTTTTCCCTCCAATTGACTAATCAGACATAGCGGACGTAGGTCCATCCGCGCAGCTCTTCATACCGCTTCATATACATATCCAGCTCCGGGCCTCCTGAGGTCCTTCGCCGCATCATCAGTTCCGCGTCGCATATGTAAGGGACCTCATCGATGATGATCTCGCACCAGCCGTGCGGTTCTCTGTCTTTTCCGACGCTTCCGCTGTAGACCACTGCATTATAGCCCAGTGAACGGGCAAACATGCAGAAAGTCCCTGCATAGCAGTAGCAGTTTCCTTTTCCCGTTGAAAGCATCACATAGGCTGCTTCCGGGGCATAGGTCGTGTCGCCGTATTTATAATATGTGCGTCTCAGATACGTGAAGGATGAGATGGTATATTCAAACAGTTCGTGCAGGAGTTCCTCACGGGTCATCCCTTCGGAATAGAGGCTGTCGATCACTTCATACACAAGCGCATCAAGTTCCGGATCCCCGCTCGTATAGATTCCGTCCGAGCCGAAGCGGAAGCCGTCTTCCTCTATGTTGCGGACGATATGTCCCCCTTCATTGATGCGGTACATTCTTGCCCCGATCAGGGCAAACCCTTCCGGCAGTATCTCCAGCGGTTCACTCGCATCCCATTTTTCATGTTCCCCGGAAAAAGAGCAGGTATGGCTGACCACAGCTTCCGCCAAGGGAAGATAATATGCGTCTCCCGGCATGTACTCCAGCATACCGCCGATCTGTTCCTCCGCCGCATCCGGAGAGTCATCTCTCCCAAGCACTTTATTCATCAGGCGGACCGCATCGATCCGGGTGATCAGCTGTTCCGGCCGCATCCGGCCTTCTCCGTCGATCCAGCCTCTTTCCACCGCTGTGCAGAAAGCGCCGTAGTTGTCACTGTCCTCCCGGATGTCGGAGAAAGAGCAGTCCTTTTCTGCCGGCGGGAAAAAGGCTGCCAGCATACGGATCAGTTCTCCGCGGGTAATGCTCTCCTCCGGATAAAAGCGGCTTCCATCCAGGATCCCCATCGTTTTCAGCACTGCTGCCGGAAGAGCGTAAACGGAGTCTTCGCTGATATTCGGATACCACGTATCCGGTTCCGGATGTTCTGCGAGAACCGACCAGATCATCCGCACGGCGTCTCCGGAGGTCAGTTCGTCATCCGCATGGAAGAATCCGTATTCATCCGCGAAAAGATACGGCATGTGCCGCACCGTATCCAGGGAAATGATATACCGCGCTGTATATTCCTCCGTCGCTCCTGCAATGATCATCGAAGGCCGGAGCAGCTCACCCCGGCTGTTCTCCCATCCGAGGAAAGTATGTCCCTCGATCTCCGGCGGAATATCCAGTTCCACCGGTTCGTTGATCAGCGTGGTAACCATCTTCCGGGTCCCGTCATAATAATTCAGCGTAACGGTGACACTGTAGTTCTCCCAGATATAATTCTCATATTCGATCGTTTTATAATGATCTGTCAGCAGAATGCTCCCGCCGACAAGTGCGGATGCCAGAAGCGCAATCAGAAGGATGATCCACGTCCTTTTTCGCTTTCCTGCCGACGGTCCTGTTTTTTTGCTCATGTCGTTTTTGTCTCTTTCCCTTACGCGGCATTGTACCGCATATATACTCCCTCGTTCCCGCAGAACACAGCGAGTTCATCAAGCGTCTGCGCCGGGATCCAGGCTGAGAGCATTACCCTGCCATCCTCCGGAAAGAGCACCGCCGCCTCGCAGCAGACCTCTCCGCAGAGGAAATAAGCCGGCATCGAGACATCGACCGCGGTTTCCGGGAACGTACATGTCAGATTCACCAGTTCCCTCGATGAGGCGGTTTTTCCCTTCTCGATCCGGACGGAAACTGTTCCGCCCGGAAGAGCTGACGGGGCTTTTCGTACAGGTGCCGGATACACGGCCATGTTCTTCAGCAGATAGTCCAGATTGCGTTCGACCAGTTCGATCATCACCACGGAGGTCTCTTCCGTCTCCATCTGTGCAAGATCATACGATGTCGAACGGGAGAATTTCGCCTTTTCGAAGCTCTCAGCCAGATAGGGATACAGGGATACGCCGAATGAATCCCTCCAGCAGAGAAGTGTGCCTGTGCCGTCCGGATTCTCCGACTCGATACTGATGGCGTTTCCCCCGTTGGGGTCTTTTGCCGTGTGATAAGAGAATCCACAGGCATAAGTCCAGTCCTGTTCCCGGAAGGAACCGGCAGGATAGAGCATCTCATACAAATCTCCGGTATGATCCGGACCCGGATCATAGGAGGAGGAATAATATGCAGAGTCCCTTCCGACCGCTGTGAGGAGACGGTCCGCCGCGAGGGCTGCCCCTCTTGCATTCCAGTGGGAGTCCGTTTGAAAATACAGGATCTCCTCTTCTGCCCTGATTGCGCTAAAGAGGTCTGCATAATTTACTCCGGACTTTTTCAGAAGAAAGCTGATCCGTTCCGCATTCGACCGCTCATGGGAGCGGGCGATCGAGGCAGGCATATGTTCCGGATAGAGACTGTTCTTATTCGGAGCGATCGTAAAGACGAACACGGCCCCTTTCCCTTCCGCATACTCCTGCATGAGGGCAAGGTTTCTCACAGCCGCATTCAGCTGCTCCTGCCGCAGTCCAATCCTGCGATAGTCATTCAGGCTCTCCCGGTAATAAAGCCAGTCTTCACGTCCAAGAATAACCTTTTCCTCCGCTGAGGAGCGGAAGAGCCGTGCCTGGATCACTGACCAGGCAGTCGCGAATTCCTGCCGAAGGGCAAAATGGTCTGCTGCCCAGTCTGTCGCCCCGTTAAGCACTTCCATATTCAGGAGGCCTTCCTTTGTATGGAAGGAAGGCGCCTTGGCAAGCACCTCGTTCGCGGCCGCCTGTGAGGGGCCGAATACCGCGATTCCGAGCGAAGGGATAAGACACATCAGGAAAAACAGGCTGATATATAAAGTTTTCAGCACATTTCTTTTCAAAAGCCGCTCCTAAAACTGGAAATAGATAAACGGACTGAAGCCGCCGCGGGCCAGGGCAAAGATGCAAAGGGCAAACAGCAGCAGGCTCGAGATGATCCCGACTGCCGCAGCCGCGGGGCTTTTCTCCTCTATCGCAGCGAACCAGTCCCGGGTTTTCGGTGCCAGATTCCCTGCAAAAATGATCCCGAGGATGAGGATGGCAGCCGTTGAGACCGAAAGCAGGTCCTGTACTCTGAATCCCCCTTCCGCTGTTGCCTTGAAGCGAAACATGGATGCGATGATCTGTCCGCCCTGAGCAAGGTCCTTTGCCCTGAAGAGAACAAAAAGGAGCATGACAGCCAGCAGCGTGTAGATCCGGTTTGCGATCCTTCCCGCACGGCTTTTTTCAAGCCTGTCAACCGGAATGATCCCCTCATTTTCCAGATTGCTCAGCACACCGTGGAGGACTCCCCAGACAACGAAAGTCCAGTTGGCTCCATGCCAGATTCCCGTGCACAGAAATACGATCATCCGGTTCAGCCATGTCCGGAGCCTGCCTTTCCGGCTCCCGCCCAGGGGGATATAGACATAATCCCGAAACCAGGAGGAAAGCGTGATCTGCCACCGGCGCCAGAAATCCCGTATAGAAGCTGCACCGTAAGGGAAGGCAAAGTTTTCAGCGATCTCAAAGCCGAAGATCTGCGCCAGCCCCACTGCCATATCGCTGTATCCTGAAAAATCATAATAGATCTGCAGTGCATAGCAGATCCCTGCCAGCCATGCGAGGCGCCAATCGATCGTCCCTCCGGCCGGCAGAGCAAACACCGTGTCCGCAACCCTTCCCGCTTCGACTGCGATGATTACCTTCTTGGCCAGTCCTGTGATGAATCTCCTCACGCCGGAGGCCGTGAGCCCTGCGGAAGTACATCGCCCGCTCAGTTGCGGGGCAAACGAACCGAAGCGGAGGATAGGACCCTGGATGAGCTGCGGGAAAAAGGCCATGAAGAGAAGCAGATCAAGGAAATCCCTTGTTCCCTTCTGCGGGTCCCGGTATGTGTCGATCACATAGGACATTCCCTGAAACGTGAAGAAGGAAATTCCCAGCGGGAGAACGATCCCCGTCAGCGGAATCGACGCGGAAAACACTGCGTTCAGATTGCTCAGCAGAAAATCGGTGTATTTGAAGAGCGCCAGTACCGTCAGATCCAGCACGACTGTCACTGCAAGAACCGCTTTTCTCCTGCGGACCGGCTTCATCAGAAGCCTGCCCGCCGTATAGCTGATCAGGACTGAAAGAAAGAACAGCGGAACGTATATCAGCTGCCCGAAAGCGAAAAACAGGAGGCTCGCCACCGCCAGCACCCAGTTCTTTATTCGATTGCTGCGGATGATCCTGTCTGCCGCGTATACGATCGGCAGAAAGAAGAAGAGGAAAATCGGAGAGGAAAAGTTCACTTTTTTCGTCCCTTTTCAAAAAAAGCTGAACATACGGAGCAAACTCAGCAGCCTGCACGCAGGACTGCCGGGCTCCGTATGCTGTCAGACCACCTGGAAAAGATAGAATTTCAGATAATCCGTCTCCGGAACATTCCACAGGATCGGATGATCCGGAGCCTGCTGGCGGGCTTCTATCTGCTTGAGTTCCACGCCTGCGTCCGCCGCAGCGGTACGAAGCATCCGGCAGAAACGTTCCTGCGGCATGAAATGGCTGCAGGAGGCGGTGGCGAGGTAGCCGCCCCGGGGCAGGGCGCGCAGGGCGCGCAGATTGATCTCCTTGTAGCCCTTCTCAGCCCGCCCCACGGTTTTGCGGGATTTGGTGAAGGCCGGGGGATCGAGGATGATCAGATCGTAGTCGCCCTTTTTGAGCGTGGGCAGAAGCTCAAAGACGTCGGCGGCGAGGAAGTCCATGCGCTCCTCGAGACCGTTGCGCCGCGCGTTCTCCTGCGCCATCGCGACCGCGCTCTCGGACACGTCCACGGCGGTCACATGCGCCGCCCCGCCCATAGCCGCGTTGAGCGCGAAGGAGCCCGTGTGCGTGAAGCAGTCGAGCACCCGGCGGCCCTTTGCCAGCCTGGCCACGGCCAGACGGTTGTACTTCTGATCGAGGAAGAAGCCGGTCTTCTGCCCGTTTTCCACATCGACCAGATAGCGGATGCCGTTCTCGCAGATCTCGGTGACGGCGCTCTCCGGCGGCGTCTCGCCGGGCAGGACGTACCATCCCTTGCCCTGCTCGAGGCCCTCGAGGGCGCGGATAGCGGCGTCGTTGCGCTCGTAGACGCCGCGGATCTCCTGCCCGTCGGCGCGCAGCAGCTCGACCAGCAGGGGGAAGATCAGGTCCTTGCGCGTCTCCATCCCGACCGAGAGCGTCTGCGTGACGAGCAGATCGGAGAAGCGGTCGACCGTGAGCCCGGGGAAGCCGTCGGCCTCGCCGAAGATCACGCGGCAGCAGCCGAGGTCCTCCGGGCGAAGGACGGCCCTGCGGTAGTCCCAGGCGTACCGGATGCGCCGCCGCCAGAAGGCCTCGTCGAAGCGGTCGTTGGCGTTCCGGGAAAGCAGGCGCAGGCCGATCTTGCTCTCCCGGCTGAACATCCCCGTGCCGAGATACTTGCCGTTTTCGCCCACGGCGTCGGCCAGGCCGCCGTTTTCCGGCTCCCCGCTCCTGGAGAGGATCTCCTCGGCATAGACCCAGGGATGGCCCTGCTCGACCCAGCGCTGTCCTTTTTTGCTGAGTGTGAAGATGGGATAGCCGCGCTCTGCCTTCATGCTGCTCCGTCCGCCTCCGTCGATGAAATCAAGATATTTTATTCTATCACAATACCATATGAAAGAACAGGGGGCTTTTGCAAAAAAGCGGGCGCGGGGAAAGGAGGGGGGAATTGACGGGAACACGGAGCTGTGGTATACTACATTTTAATTTTGATACCCGAAGGAGTTGGAATTCCTATTATGGAAGATGGCAGTCGATTGCCATGGATCTGCGCGGTGCTGCTTCTGTTCTGCGCCATGTACTTTGCCGCGGCCGAGACCGCCTTTGCCTCCGCCAGCAGGACGCGCCTGCGCGTGGCCGAGGACAGGGGGGACCGCCGGGCGCGCAAGGCGCTGTATGTGCTGGATCATTTTGACCAGGCCATCAGTGCGATCCTCATCGGCACCAATATCGTGCATGTATCCGCCGCCGCTCTCGTCACCCTCGCGGTCACGCGCAGGTGGGGCCTGGGCGCGGTGTCCGTCAGCACGCTCATCACGACGGGCGTCGTCTTTTTTGCCGGCGAGATGCTGCCCAAGAGCGTCGCGAAAAAATACAGCGAGAAGCTGGCCCTCGCCTGCGCGTCGCTGCTGGTCTTTTTCATGAAGCTCTTTGCCCCGGTCACGGCGGTGCTGAGCCGGATCGGCCGGGCCGCGGCGAAGCTGAGTCCCGGCGACGGGGAGAAATCCGTCACCGAGGACGAGCTCTACGACATCATCGAGGATATGACCGAGGAGGGCAGCCTCGACGAGGAACAGGGCGAGCTGATCTCCTCCGCCCTGCAGTTCGGCGACGTGACCGTCGAGAACGTGCTCACCCCGCGCGTCGACCTGGTGGCCGTCGACATCAAGAGCAGCCACGAGGACATCCTCGACGTGATCCAGGGCTCGACGCACAGCCGCCTGCCCGTCTATGAGGGCAGCATCGACAACATCATCGGCATCCTGCAGATCCGCAAGTACATCAAGGCCTACCTCCGCGAGGGACTTTCCCTCGATATCCGGCCCCTCCTGGACGAGGTCTTCTTCGTCCACCAGAGCACGAACATCGACGAGCTGCTGCCCGTCATGTCCAAGCGCAAGCACAATCTCGCCGTGGTCACCGACAACTACGGCGGCACCCTCGGCATCGTGACGGTGGAGGACATCGTCGAGGAGCTCGTGGGCGAGATCTGGGACGAGGAGGACGTGGTCGAAGAACCGGTCCTCGAGATCGAGCCGGGCGTC